>Ga0302325_10001024_pt1 | contig 73464 bp, 74 predicted proteins | sample Palsa_T0_2_FD_201948 | JGI IMG/M metagenome (GOLD analysis project Ga0302325, IMG submission 201948) | Peat permafrost microbial communities from Stordalen Mire near Abisko, Sweden - Palsa_T0_2 | ecosystem: Environmental > Terrestrial > Soil > Palsa > Peat permafrost | place: Sweden: Abisko...
AGGAGGTGCCGGCGGCGACGAACGAGGAGACCGAGCCGGCCTCGGTGATGCCCTCCTCGAGGATCTGGCCGTGCTGATCCTCCTTGTAGAACATCAGCTGCTCTGAGTCCTGGGGCCGGTAGAGCTGGCCGACGGGCGAGTAGATCCCGACCTGGCGGAACAGGCCCTCCATCCCGAACGTGCGCGACTCGTCGGGGACGATCGGCACGATCCGTTGGCCGATCGTCTTGTCGCGCAGCAGCGCCGAGAGGATCCGGACGAACGCCATCGTCGTCGACACCTCGCGCTCGCCGGTGCCCTCCAGCTGTGACTTGAACAGCTCGAGCGCCGGCGCCTGCAGCGGTTTGGCGCGCTGCCGGCGGACGGGCAGCGAGCCACCCAGCCGTTCCCGGCACTCGCGCAGGAACTGCATCTCAGGCGCGTCGTCGGGCGGCTTGTAGTACTCGGCGTCCTTGACCTGCTGATCGGTCAGCGGCAGCTCGAAACGATCACGGAACGCCAGCAGCGCCGCCTCGGTCATCTTCTTGGCCTGGTGAGCGATCATCTGGCCCTCACCCGAGACGCCCATCCCGTAGCCCTTGATCGTCTTGGCGAGGATCACCGTCGGCTGCTCGGTGTGGCGAACCGCCGACTCGTAGGCGGCGTACACCTTCTCCTGGTCGTGACCGCCGCGGTTGAGCTTGAAGATGTCGTCGTCGGACCAGTCCTTGACGCGCTCGAGCAGCCGCGGGTCACGGCCGAAGAAGTGCTCACGCACGTAGGCGCCGTCACGTGACTTGAACACCTGATAGTCGCCGTCGACGCAGTCCTCCATGACCTGTACGAGTGCGCCGTCGCGGTCGGCAGCCAGGAGCGGGTCCCAGCGGTGACCCCAGATCACCTTGATCACGTTCCAGCCGGCGCCGCGGAAGTCTGACTCGAGCTCCTGGATGATCTTGCCGTTGCCGCGGACCGGGCCGTCGAGGCGCTGCAGGTTGCAGTTGACGACCCAGATCAGGTTGTCCAGGTGCTCACGGCCGGCCATCCCGATCGAGCCCATCGACTCGGGCTCGTCCATCTCGCCGTCGCCGAGGAACGCCCAGACCTTGCGCCCGTCGGTATCGGCCAGGCCGCGGGCGCTCAGGTATTTCATGAAGCGCGCCTGGTAGATCGAGTTGATCGGGCCGATCCCAAGAGACACCGTCGGGAACTGCCAGAAGTCGGGCATCAGCCATGGGTGCGGGTACGACGACAGCCCGTTGCCGTCGACCTCCTGGCGGAAGTTGTCCAGCTGATCGGTCGTCAGCCGTCCCTCCAGGAACGCGCGCGCATAGTTGCCCGGCGAGGAGTGGCCCTGGAAGTAGACGAGGTCGCCGCCGTGAGGATTCCCACCACCCGCCCCCACAGCACCCGGCGCGTGCCAGAAGTGGTTGAAGCCGACCTCGTAGAGGGTCGCCAGCGACTGGTAGGAGGCGATGTGACCGCCGAGCTCGGAGGAGAGCTTGTTGGCCCGGACGACCATCGCCATCGCGTTCCAGCGGACCACGCAGCGCAGCCGCCATTCGATCGTCTTGTCGGCCGGGAACGGCGGCTCCTGGTCCGGGGGGATCGTGTTGACGTAGGGCGTGTTGAGCGACGCGATCGGGCCGGTGCCCGAGTGCTGCGCGCGCTCGATGACGCGCGTCAGGAGATCGCGGGCACGGTCGGGTCCGTCGTGGGTGACGACCGCGTCGAGCGCCTCGAGCCACTCGGCGGTCTCCACCGCGTCTACGTCGGGGACGGCCAGGCGGTCTTGGGAGGGCGGGCTAGAGCCGTTCCCGTTCGCGCCTGCGGACTTGGTCTTGGCGGGGTCGCTCATCCGGGTCAACGCGACTATATCCGGGCGGGCGGGCTCAAATCCCGAACGGCCAACGACCGCCGGGTGTCCCGATTTGGCGTAGCGTCTGGGCCGTGAGCCTGGTCAAACGTGAAGGCGTCCCGGGACGTCCGTGGGACCGGTCGCTGACCGGAACGCTGGACCGTCTTCTGGTGCAATCCGAGCTCCTGCGCGACAACCCGCTCGGCGATCCGGACGAGCGGCCGCTGTACGTGTACCGCTCCCCGGGCGTCGACGGCGGCGACCCGGTCCCGTCCGTGTACTGGCTCCAGGGGTTCCTCGGCCAGGTCGATATGCACACGTCGCGATCGCCGTTCGAGCCGACGTTCGTCGAGCGCCTCGACGACATGTTCGCCCGCGGCGGCTGTCCACCGGCGATCGTCGTGATGGTCGACGCGTGGACCTCACGCGGCGGCTCTCAGTACTTGAACTCGAGTTCGACCGGCCGCTACCAGGACTACCTGTGCGACGAGATCGTCCCGTTCGTCGACGCGCATTATCCGACGATCCCCGACCGCGACCACCGCGGCCTGGCCGGCAAGTCGTCGGGCGGCTACGGGGCGATGGTCGTTCCAATGATGCGCCCGGAGGTGTTCGGTGCCATGGCCTCGCACGCCGGCGACGCGCTGTTCGAGTGCTCGCTGGTACCCGAGTTTCCCGCTGTGGCGCGAGCCATACGCGACCATTTCGAAGGCTCGTGGGAGGTCCTGCTGCAGCGCCTCGCCGAGGCACCATCGTTCGACTTCGGCCGCTTCGGGGCGCCGCTGGAGGTGTACGGCTACGCCTGCTGCTACACGCCGGACCCGCACCGCGCAGGGGAGGGGCTGGTGCCGTTCGAGCTCGGCACCGGGCGCCTGATCGACGACCTGTGGGAGCGGTGGCTGGCGCTGGACCCGGTCCGGATGGCGCCCGCGCACGCGGACGCGCTGCGGTCGATGCGGCGCGTCTACCTCGACGCGGGGCGCGGCGATGAATGGTTCCTCGACCTGGGCGCACAGGCGTTCAGCCGGGAGCTCGACAAGCTGTCGGTCACCCACACGCTGGACCTGTTCGACGGCCGGCACGGCGGTATCGGGTGGCGCTATCCGGGCTCGATCGCCGAGCTCGTCCGAGCGCTGCGGTGAGCACCACGGCGACCGACCGCGCCGACCGCGCGACCGCGTTCGCCGGCCCCGCCGCGCTGGCGGCGCTCGTGCGATCGCGGGAGACGACGCCGCGTGAGCTCGTGGAGCTGTACCTGCGGCGGATCGAGGCGCTCGATCCCCGGCTCAACGCGTTCAGGGTGACGCTCGCCGAACTCGCGCTGGCCGAGGCCGGCGCGCTGGACGGCGCGCGGCTGGCCGGGCCGCTGGCGGGCGTGCCGATCGCGGTCAAGGACGACATCGCCGTCGCCGGTCAGGTCACGACCAAGGGCACCCGCGTCCGTGTCGGCGACCCGCCCGCGTCGGCGGACGCGGAGGCGATCCGGCGACTGCGCGCGGCCGGCGCGATCCCGGTCGGGATCACGAACGTCCCCGAGCTGATGATCTTCCCGTGGACGGCGAGCGCGGCGAACGGGATCACGCGCAACCCGTGGGATCCGTCGCGGACGCCGGGCGGCTCCTCGGGCGGGTCGGCCGCGGCGGTCGCGGCGGGGCTCGTGCCCGCGGCGACCGCGTCGGACGGCGGCGGCTCGATCCGGATCCCGGCGGCGTGCTGCGGGCTGGTCGGCATGAAGCCCAGTCGCGGCCGCGTGTCCGCGCAGCCCGGCCGCCCCGGCTGGCTGGGACTGTCGACGTACGGCGCGCTCGCGCGCACGGTCGGCGACAGCGCGCTGCTGCTCGACGTGCTGCATGGCACGATCGACGGCGACGCCGACGCGCTGCCGCGCTTTCCGGGCAGCTACGCCGAGGCCGCGGCGACCGCGTCGCGGCCGTTGCGGATCGCGATCTCGACAAGGGTTCCGCCGGTCGTGCTGGCGCCGCTCGGGGCAGCCCAGCGAGCCGCCCACGCCGACACCGCGCGGCTCCTGGAGCAGCTTGGCCACCAGGTCACCGAGCGCGACCCTGACTACGGTCTGGCGCAGCTGGAGTTCACCCAGGCGTGGGTGCGGGGTGTCTACGAGGAGGCGGCGGGGACGGGCCGCCGGGGCGCGCTGGAACGCTCCACCCGCCAGATGGCCGCCGCCGGCCGCTACCTCGTGCCCCCGGCCCGTCGCGAGCGTCTGCTGCTCAGGCGGTCGCGGCCGACCGCGCGGATCACGGCGCTGTGGGACGAGTTCGACGTGCTGATGACGCCGGCGCTGGCAAGCGCGCCGGTTGCCGCCGAGGGCGGATACGGGCGCGCGGCGCCGGTCGCGGTCAACATCGCGGCCCGGATGACCCCGTTCACGGCGGTGTTCAACCTGACCGGCCAGCCCGCCGTCTCCGTGCCCGTCGGCGTCGACGCGGACGGTCTGCCCACGGCCGTGCAGCTGGTCGGTAGGGTGGGCGCCGAGGACGTCCTGTACGCCCTGGCCGGCCAGCTGGAACGGGCCGCGCCGTGGGCGCAGCGCCGCCCCGCTGTGTCGTAGCGCGAGGAGGAGCAGAGATGGGACACGTACGGAACGGCCGCCGATCGATCGCCGGGAGAATCGCCGTCGTCGCCGGGCTCGCGGCGGTCGTGGCGATCGCATTCGCGGCGGCGACCGTGACCGCCGCCGGCGCCAAGACGATCTGGCTGTGCAAGCCGGGACTCAAGCCCGACCCGTGCACGCCGGGGCTGTCGACGACCGTGTACTCGCCGACGCTGTCGCCGCTGCGGGTGACCCATCCCAAGCCCGCCAAGCACCCTCTGTTCGACTGCTTCTACGTCTACCCGACGGTGTCTGACCAGACGACGACGCTGGCCAACCGACAGATCGATCCCGAGGAGCGGTCGATCGCGCTCTACCAGGCCGCTCGGTACTCCCAGTACTGCCGCGTGTACGCACCGATGTACCGGCAGGTGACCGTGCCCGCGCTGGAGTCGGGCAAGACCGAGACGCCCGCGCAGCTCAAGGTGCCGCTCGGCGATGTCACCGCCGCGTTCAGGCTGTACCTGCGCAAGGACAACCACGGCCGGCCGTTCGTGCTGATCGGGCACTCGCAGGGGTCGTTCGTTCTCGAGCAGATGATCCGCAACGTCGTCGACCCCGACCCCAAGCTCCGTGGCCAGCTGCTGTCGGCGATCCTGCTCGGCGGCAACGTGCTCGTCAAGGACGGATCCGACGTCGGCGGCACGTTCAAGCACATCCCTGCCTGCCACGGCTTGCTCCCGCTGTCGTGCGTGATCGCGTTCTCGACGTTCGACCAGCCGGTGCCGGCCAACAGCCTGTTCGGCCGTACGACCGTCAAGGGCGAGCACGTACTCTGCGTCAACCCCGCGTCGCTGCAGGCCCAAGAGCTCAGCGCCCCAACCCCGCGAGCGGCGACCGTCGACCCGATCCTGCCCTCGGCCCCGTTCGCGCCCGGAACACTGATCGGGGCCGGGATCAAGCTACTCGGCATCACGCAGCCGCGGCCGCCGACGGTCTGGTCGAGCCTCCCCGGCTCCTACAGCGCGCGCTGCTCTGCAGCCGGCGGCGCGCACGTGCTCCAGATCACGGCGCTGGACGGCGCGCAGGTCCCGACGCCCAGCCCCGACCCGACCTGGGGGCTGCATCTGCTGGACGCCAACGTCGAGCTCGGCAACCTCGTCTCGGTCGTCAACCTCCAGGCCGAGAACTGGGCGGACCTGACGTCCGGTCGGTAGCGGGAGTCCGGTTGACGGTGTCGGGCGGCGTTGGTACACTCGCGTACCATGAGCGCACTGGCCGATCTTCCAGCAGTCCAGCATGACCCCGAGCCGACGCTCGGATACGCCCCGTCACCGGCGGGACCCGCGGATCAGGAGCCGCTGACCGCGACGCCTCCCGGTCCGGACGCCAGGCCGGTCCGGCAGGGACTGCACTTCGCCGCGCGCCCGATGGACTGGTCGATCGGCGCCCATCGCCGCTACGGCGATGTCTGGAAGATGCGGATCCCGATCCATTCCGCGGCGTTCACGGTCATCTGTCATCCGGACCACGTGGCGTCGCTGCTGAAGGCCAAGCCGGTCGACGCCCCCTCGCTGACCGGCGAGTCCCCGCTGCGGCCGCTGATCGGCTCGAACTCCGTGCTGACGTCGATCGGCGACCGCCACATGCGCCAGCGCAAGCTGCTGTTGCCGCCGTTCCACGGCGAGGCGATCCAGCACTACCTGGAGATGATCGCGAAGGTGGCCGACGAGGAGATCGACAGCTGGCCGATCGGCACGCCGTTCGCGCTGGCGCCCCGGATGCAGGACGTGACGCTGGCCGTGATCATGCGCGCCGTGTTCGGGATGGAGAGCGACGTCGGCAGCGGTACGCCGGAGGACCAGCTGCGCGCCTCGGTGCGCCGGGTGCTGGGTTTCTCGACGACGTGGCTGTACCGGGTCCTGGAGCTGCGCAACGCCGGTCGCCGCGAGGCGGTTCAGCCGATACGCGCGATGATGGCGATGATCGACCGCGAGATGTACCGCGTGATCGCTGCACGGCGCGCCGATCCCCACCATGGCGACCGCGACGACGTCCTCTCGATGCTGCTCGAGGCCCGCGACGAGGGCGGCGAGCCGCTCACCGACGGGGAGCTGCGCGACGAGCTGATGGGGCTCGTCCTGGCCGGCCACGAGACGACCGCGAACTCGCTGGCATGGGCGTTCGAGCGGCTGCTGCGGACGCCTGACGCCTATGACCGGCTCCGTGAGGAGGTGCGCTCCGGCGACTCGGCTGCCAGCGCGTACGTCGAGGCGACGATCCAGGAGACGATGCGCAGCCGGCCGGTGATCCCGATCATCGTCCGGACGGTCAAGCGTCAATGGCGATTCGGCGAGTACGTGATCGGAGCGGGCTCGCCGGTCGCCGTCTCGATCATCGGGCTGCACCATCGCGACGACGTCTACACGCGACCCCAGGACTACCGTCCCGAGCGCTTCCTGGACCGCAAGCCGGGGACCTACACGTGGATCCCATTCGGGGGCGGCATCCGGCGTTGCCTGGGAGCGACGCTCGCGATGGCCGAGCAGCGCGTCGTGCTGGCCGCGATCGCACGGCGGACGGATCTCGCCGCCGCCGATCCCGCGCCCGAGCCGCCGAGGATGCGCAACGTGACGATGATTCCCGGGCATGGCGGCCGGATCGTCGTCACCGATCGTCGGGGCGCCTGACCGGCGTCTATCGTCAGCGACCGTGTCAGCCAGACCCGCGGACGCTGCGGACGCGCCGGGGCGCGCGCCGGCCGCCGCCGCCAGTCCTGAAGACCGCTCCGCCCGGCCCGCCGAGGGCGCCCCGCCGGACCGTCGCGGGCGGTTGATCTCGGCGATGGCCAGTTCGATCGAGGACAAGGGCTACCGGGACACGACCGTCGCCGACGTGGTACGGCTCGCACGGACCAGCCGGCGCAGCTTCTACGAGCACTTCGAGGACCGCGACGCCTGCTTTTTGGCGCTGTTCGATGCCACCAACGACGCGATGATGCGGCGGGTGGCCGAGAAGGTCGACGCGACGGCATCACTCGACGCACAGGTCGACGCCGCGGTCGACGGATACATCTCGAGCGTGACCGAGCAGCCGACGCTGTTCGCCAGCTTCGTGCAGGAGCTCCCCGGGCTGGGGCAGGCCGGTGCGCAACGGTCGGGCGCGGCGCTCGAGCGCTTCGCGCGGACGCTGGTCGCGCTCGTCGACGCCGCCGGCCGGGCACAGCCTGGGCTGGTCCGGCGGCCGCTGACGATGGACACGGCCCTGATCATCGTCGGCGGGCTTCGCGAGCTGCTGGTCGTCTCGGTCCAGCGCGGCCGCGATCTGCAGGAGCTGCGCGCGAGCGTCGTGCAGACGACGACCGCGATCATGAGCGGCATGCTGCTCTGACGTCGGTGCCGACTGAATTGGTACACTGACGTACCACAGTCGGGAGGACGCCGGTGCGCGGCTACGCCCGGAGAGGAGACCAGATGTCGATCGCATCCGCAGACGACCGAGCGCGCATGTTGGGGGAGACCGAGACGGAGGTCCTGATCGTCGGTGCCGGCTTCTCCGGCCTCGGCGCGGCGATCGCGCTGCTGCGCGACGGCAACTCGGATTTCTTCGTGATCGAACGAGCCGACTCACTCGGCGGCACCTGGCGCGACAACAGCTATCCGGGCTGTGCGTGTGACATCCCGAGCGTCCTGTACTCGTATTCCGATGAGCAGAACCCGGACTGGACGCGCGCGTTCGCGCCCCAACGCGAGATCCTCGACTACATGGGGGCGGTCGCGGCGCGCCACGAGCTCGAGCGCCACATCCGCTACGGCCACGAGCTGCTGGGCGCCGACTACGACGAGGCCCGACAGCTGTGGGCGGTCCGCACCAGCGCCGGCGCGTTCACGGCCCGTGTCCTGATCACCGCGGTCGGCGCGCTCGCCGATCCCTCGTTGCCGGCGCTCGCCGGGCTCGAGCGGTTCGGCGGCCGCGCATTTCATTCGGCCCGCTGGGACCACGATCACGATCTCAGCGGCCGCAAGGTAGCGGTCGTCGGCACCGGCGCCTCGGCGATCCAGTTCGTTCCTGAGATCGTCGACCGCGTGGAGCGGCTGATCGTGTTTCAGCGGACCCCGCCGTGGGTGATGCCGCGCGCCAATCCGCCGATCCCGCCGTCGTGGCGACGCGCGTTTCGCCGGCGCCCGCGGCTTGAGCGGATCGTCCGCGAGGCGGTGTTCTCGCTGTTCGAGTCGTTTCACTTCGGCTTTCGGCACCCTGCGGCCGGCCGCGCCGCGCAGCGGAGCGCACTGGCCAACATCGAGCGCGCCGTCGCCGACCCGGTGCTGCGCGCCAAGCTCACGCCTGACTATCTGCTCGGGTGCAAGCGCGTGCTCGGCTCCGATACCTGGTATCCGGCGCTGTGCCGGCCCAACGTCGAGGTGGTCACCGATCGGATCGCGACGGTCACCGAGGACGGGATCGTCGACGGCGCCGGCGTTCACCATGAGGTCGACACGATCATCTTCGGCACCGGGTTCCACGTCACCGATCCCCCGATCGCCGACCGCGTCCGCGGGCGCGGCGGCGTGTCGCTGCGCGAGAGCTGGAAGGGCTCGATGAAGGCGCACCTCGGGATCGCCGTCCACGGCTTCCCGAACATGATCATGCTGCTCGGCCCCAACACCGGCCTGGGCCACAATTCGGTGCTGCTGATGATCGAGGCGCAGCTGGGCCACATGCGCAGGCTGCTTGGCCACCGCGTTGCACGTGGGCTGGCGACCGTCGAGCCGACTGCGGATGCGCAGGCGCGCTTCGTGGCCGACGTCGACCGGCGGATGAAGGGCAGCGTCTGGACCGCCGGGGGGTGCGTCAGCTGGTATCTGGACGCGACCGGCCGCAACTCCACCCTCTGGCCCGACAGCGTCCGCGCCTATCGCCGGCGGCTGGCCGGCTTCGTGCCCGCCGACTGGCACGGTGAGCCTCAGCGGCCGCGGCCGCCGCTGCGCGGCGCGTCCGCAGGGGCCGAGCCGGTGGCGGCGGTGCGGCGGACATGACGTTGGCGCGCACGCGGGTGCAGGTCGACGGGCGCACGGCGTTCGTCTCCGGGGCCGGCTCGGGAATCGGCCGCGCCGTCGCGGTGCGGCTCGCCGGACACGGCTGTCCGGTGGCGATCGCCGACCAGAATGAGCACAGTCTGCGGGAGACCGCCGAGCTGATCGGCGGTCCGCTGCTGGCCCGCAGGCTCGACGTCCGTGACCGCCAGGCGCAGCTCGCGTTCGCCGCCGAGGTCGCGCACTGGTCGCCGGCCCCGCTCGGAATGGTCTTCAACAACGCCGGCGTCGCCACGTCGCAGACCGTCGCCGAGGCCGCGATCGAGGACGACGAGTGGGTGCACCAGATCAACTACGGAGGCGTCGTCAACGGCACGCACGCGTTCCTGCCGATCCTGTTGCAGCAGGGCTCCGGGGTGATCGTCAACACGTCCAGCGTGTTCGGGCTGGTTGGGATCCCCGGCCAGAGTGCCTACTGCGCGTCGAAGTTCGCCGTCCGCGGGTTCACCGACTCGCTGCGCCAGGAGTTACGGGGCACCGGCGTGCGCGCGGTCTGCGTGCACCCGGGTGGGGTCAAGACCAACATCGCGCGCAACGCCCGCTTCCATTCCCACCCGACGCGTCCCGGGGTCAGCCGTGAGCAGGCCGTCGAGGAGTTCGATCGGATCACGATGACCACACCGGAGCGCGCGGCGAAGGTGATCCACAACGGCGTGAAGGCGGGGCGCAGCCGGATCCTGGTCGGTCCGGACGCCTACCTGTTCGATTTCCTCGCTCGCTCGCTGCCCACCCACTATTACTCGGTGCTGGCACGTCTGGACGCCGTCCTGGCGCGCGGCGCGCCGCCGGCGGGCGGCGCGTAGCGGCCGCGACGGCGCGACAGCGCGACAGCGCGGCGGTGAGGCGGTGCGGCGGTCGGATCGGGGTTCGCCGTGCTCGCCGCCCGACTGCAAGCGGGCGACGAAACGCCGGGTTCGCTACGGTGGCGCCGTGGCTCACGACAACACAAAGCCCGAGGTCCAGGTGCCGGCCGGCGAGACGCCGTCCTATCAGCTGGAGCTCGAGGACATCACGGTCGGCGACGGCGACGAGGCGGTCGCCGGGAAGGTTGTCGAGGTCCACTACGTCGGCGTCTCGTGGAAGGACGGCCGGCAGTTCGACGCCTCGTGGGACCGTGGCCAGACGTTCAAGTTCGGCCTCGGCCGCGGCCAGGTGATCTCCGGCTGGGACCAGGGCGTCGCCGGCATGAAGGTCGGCGGCCGGCGGCGGATCACGATCCCGCCGATGCTCGCCTACGGCAAGCGCGGCGCCGGCGGCGTGATCGGGCCCGACGAGACGCTCGTGTTCGTCGTGGACCTAATCGGCATCGGCTGACCCGTTCGGCTCCGGAGAACGTACGGCCGGCGGCCTTCCATGCCACCGACCGTGCCAGGTCACTGCCCTATTTCTTGATCAGCGGGCCTGCCGCGGCGAGCACCTGCTTCATCGTCAGCGGCTTGTCGAACGCCCCGTTCGGGGTGATCTTCCCGCCGGTGAGGATCGCGATCGACGCGGCGTGACGAGCCTCGACCTGCACGATCGAACCGGCGGCCGCAAGCAGCGCCTTGCTGGTCAGCGCGGGGCCGGCGCCGTTGTACGCGCCGACGCCGACGTTCTCCAGCGTATAGGCGAGCTTCAGGAAGCTGGCCTGGTTGGTCACCGGGAACGCGAACTTGGGCATCGCGACGGGCTTGCCGCCGCTGCTGGTGATCGCCTTGGTGAGCGCGGCGACGTGCTGTGCCTCTTCGTCGCCGAAGGATGTCGCCAGCGTTTTGGCCTCGCCGCTGAGGTGAACCGACTTACCCTTTACCTGGTAGAAGTTGGTCTCGAGGTATTCGAGCGTCAGCGCGAAGTTCAGGATGTCGACGTCAGTGGTAGCCGAAGCCGCGAACGCGTTTGACACGAATGGGGCGACGGCCGTTGCTCCATACACAGCTCCGGTGGCGAGCGCACCTTTGAGGATGAAGCTTGCACGGGTCATACCGTGCACCTCGACCTCGGCGAGCTCGGGATTTGACAGGTCAGGTCTGGTCATCTGATTGATTCCTTTCTGGAAGTGCCGTTCGCGCTCACGCGATGAACGGCTTGACGACGGCCAGGACCTGCTGCATCGTCATCGGCATTGCGAATGCGCCGGTGGGGGTCGGGTTCTTCTTGGTCAGTAGGTTCAACGTCGCTGCGTGACGTGCTTCGATGGTGTGGATCGACAGGGCCGCAGCCAGGACCTCCTTGCTCTTGATCAGGGGCGCCTGTCCGAGATACGCGGCCGCGCCGAGGTTCTCGACGGTCGCGGCGAGGGCCGCCACCTGCGTCGCGGACTTGACCGGGAACTTGCCCGTCGGCTTCGCCGCCGGCTTGCCAAGGCTCATCGCGACCTTCTTGAGGGCCAGCACGTGCTGATCCTCCTCGGCGCCGAACGTCTTGAGCGTCGACAGCGTCGCGCCCTTGAACAGCCCGCTCTTGATCACTTTCGCGTAGAACTCGGACTCCAGGTACTCGAGCGTCAGCGCGTAGTTGACGATCGCCAGATCGCCGGTCGAGGCGGCGGCGGTTGCGCTGCTGCTGGTCGTGGCCGAGCTTGTTGCGCTGGAGGTGGTGGAGCTCGAGCCGGCGGCCTTCGCGGCGGTCGACGACTTCGACGAGCTGCCGCACGCGGCGATAAACGCCGCGAGCGACGTGGCCGCCGCCCCAGCGCCGACTCGCTTGCCGACCATCGTCAAAAATCGCTTGCGCTCGAGGTCGTCGCGTGCAAGGCGCTCCACCACTCCTGTCGTGGCGGGCTCATCCGCGTTGCCAGGGTGATCGGTCATCGCTTCTCCTTGGTGGTCCGGATGCGTGCGCCCGGATACACCCCCTGCTACGCATCAGACTGGAAAACGGATCAAAATTGATCCGGAGAACGGTGGTGCCCCGTATCAGCCATATGTCCACTTCAACTCACACCCTGTCCACTTCGACTCACACCCGGCTCCGGCGGCGACTGTCGCCCGCGATGATCCTGGCCACGGCGCTGGTGATCGCCGCATGCGGCTCAAGCGGCGGTCACACCTCGACGCATTCGGCGTCCAAGACGCATTCGACAACGGCGAGCGCATCGCCGGTGCAATCAGGGCACGCGGAGATTGCGATCCACAATTTCGCCTTTGCGCCTGCGCGGATCACCGTGACGGCCGGCACTCGGGTGACTTGGACCAATCACGATGCGACCGCTCACACGGCGACCGCGAACGACAACTCATTCGACACCGGGACGATCGAGCCGAAGGCCAGCCGGACGATCGACTTCAAACGCCCCGGCGTCTACCACTATCACTGCTCGTTTCACGCGTTCATGACGGGAACGGTCGTCGTCAAGCCCTGACCCGCCGCTGCACGGCCTCGATCGCCGCCGCCAGCTGCGCCACGGCCGGCACCGCCGCGGACGGCGCCAGGCCGGCGTAGCCGAGCACCAGCGCCGGGGTCTCGCCGCGGCGCGGCTCGAGCAGGAGCCCGCCTGCAGCGGCGCCCGCCACGACGGCCCGCTCGTCGGTGCCCGGCGCCAGTTCCAGCACCGCGAACAGTCCAGCGGACGCGCCGCTGACAGTCAGCGCGGGCAGCCGCGCGCCCAGCGCCTGAAGCAGCGCCTCGCGCCGGCGCGCATAGCTGCGGCGCTGGCGACGCAGGTGCCGGTCCAGGTCTCCGCGGTCGATCAACTGCGCGAACGCGAGCTGCAGGATCGGCGAGCTCGTCGTGCCGCGGATCCGGAGACGCTCACCGACGGCGGCGGCGAGCGCGTGCGGGACGACGACCCAGCCGAGCCTGAGCGCGGGCGACAGCGTCTTGCTCGTCGAGCCCACGTACGCGACGTGGTCAGGGGCGAGTCCCTGCAGACAGCCGATCGGCTGGCGGTCGTAGCGGTACTCGGCGTCGTAGTCGTCCTCGACGATCAGGCGGTCGCCGTCCTGCGCCCAGCGCACGAGCTGCTGGCGACGGTCCGGCGACAGCACCGCGCCGGTTGGGTACTGGTGCGCGGGCGCGACCGCGGCCGCGTCCACGCCCACCGACTCGCCGAGCAGCTGCACCGCGAGCCCATCGGGGTCGACCGGCACCGGGACCGCCTCCAGGCCCGCGTCGGTGACCGTCTCATGGACGCCGTGCCATCCGGGCCGTTCGATCGCGACGCGCCGTGCCCCGCGCTCCGCGAGCGCCGCCCAGACGAGCCCGATCCCGTGGCGGGCGCCGGACGTGATCACGAGCTGCCCGGGGTCGGCTCGCACACCGCGCACCCGTCCGAGATAGGCGGCGAGCACCGCGCGCAGCTCTGGGTCGCCGGCGGGATCAGGGTGGCCCAGGCGAGCGTCGGGCATCTTCCTGAGCGCGCGGGTGACGGCCGCCGCCCAGGCGGCCCGCGGGAACTCGGCAAGGGCCGGCGTGAACGGGCTCAGGTCGTATCGGACCGGGACGCGCGCGGGCGCTGCCGGCGGGTCCGTCGACCGCGGCGAGGACAGTTCGGCGACCACCGTACCGCCGCCGCGACGGGTGCGCAGATACCCCTCGGCGGCGAGCTGCGTGTAGGCGTCGACGACGATCCCGCGAGACACGCCGAGCTGCTCGCAGAGTTCCCGGGTCGACGGCAGCCGCGCCCCCGGCGCCAGCCGGCCGTCCCGCACGGCGTCACGTAGGGCCGCCTCGAGCCGCATCCGCTTGCCGCCGCGCCGCGCTCCGCCGAAGTCGAGATGGAGGTCCATTTGGCCCTAGGTTATGGCGTCGACTTGGTCCTTGAAATCAGTCCAAGCTCGCCTACTGTCTCGTTCGATGCCGGCGATGAGCACACGCACGAGGGTCAGGCGCGCTCCCACGCGGGGCGTGTACGACCGAGACGCGATCGACGCGATCCTCGACGAGGCCCTGATCGCCCACCTCGGGTTCGTCGACGACGGCCAGCCGTACGTGATCCCGACGCTGCAGGCCCGGATCGGCGACACGGTCTACATCCACGGCTCGGCTGCCAGCCGGGCGATCCGGGGCCTGACCTCCGGGATCCCGGCCTGCCTGACGGTCACGCTGCTCGACGGGCTCGTGCTCGCCCGCTCGGCGTTTCATCACTCGATCAACTACCGGTCGGTGGTCGTCCTCGGGACCTGCCAGCCGGTCGAGGGGCCGGACCAGCGCGAGGCCGCGCTGCACGCTTTCACCGAGCGCCTGGTCCCGGGGCGCTGGGACGAGGTGCGTCCGCCGAATGCGAAGGAGCTGAAGGGCACGCGCGTGTTGTCGATGCAGTTGGACGAGTGTTCGGCCAAGGCCCGGACCGGACCGCCGGGCGACGACGACGAGGACTACGCGCTGCCGGTCTGGGCGGGGGTCGTGCCACTGCGGACCGTCGCCGGCGAACCGCTTGCCGACCCCCGGCTCGCCGACGGGATCGATCCGTCAGCCACCGTCACCGGCTGGTCGGCGACGGCGCGCTGATCTGAGCACCACGCGGCATCATCGATCGGGGCTGACGGGTGGCTACACGGTCGCCGAGCGCGCGCCGCCCGGCTCGTTGCCCGAACCGGTGACGATCGACGGGCCGATCCGGCGATGCTCGATCGCCTCGGCCACCGCGTCGGCGACGTCGTCGCCCCGGAAGCGCGCGACCAGCGCCAGCGCCAGGTCAAGCCCGGCGGCCGGACCGCCGCCGGTGACGATCGCGCCGTCGTCGACGACCCGCGCATCGCCCCGTACGTCGGCGCCGGCCCGGGCAAGGTCGGTCAGCGCACGGTGGTTGGTGACCGCCGGCCGTCCCCGCACCAGCCCGGCGGCGGCGAGCAGCATCGCACCGGTGCAGACCGACGCCAGCACCGTGCCGCGCTCGTGCAGCCGCGCCAGCAGCGCGGGCAGCTCGGTCTGGGTCTGGGTGCGGACGCCGTCAGGCGCGCCGTCGAGCCAGCCGCCGCCGGGGATCACCAGCAGCTCCGGCGCCGCCTCGAGCGTGAGCTGATCGTCGACGGTCAGCCGCAAGCCGTGCGCGGAGCGGATCGCGGCCGCGGTTCCGGCGGGACGTACGAGCGATGGCGCGAAGCCGGCGTCGGACATGACCTCGAGCGGGCCGATCGCGTCGAGGTCGTCGAAGCCGTCGAACACGAGGATCAGGGTGGTGGGGGCGTGCGAGGCGTTGGTCATGACCGGGATGCTGGCGCCGCCGGCAGCACAGCACAAGTGGCAGCCGCGCGCGTCAGCCGGGGTAGATGCCGCCGTCGATCGAGATCACCTGGTTGGTGACGTAGCCGTTGCGCAGCACCGCGAGCGCCAGGTCAGCGACCTCGTCCGGCGTTCCGAGCCGCCCGACCGGGATCCGCGCCGCAAGCTCCTCGGGATCGCCCGGCAGCATCCCGGTCTGCGCGATCAGGGCGGGCGCCAACGCGTTGACGGTGACGCCCGAGCCGGCCAGCTGGCTCGCGAGGAAATGGGTCAACCCATGCAGCCCGGACTTGGCCGACGCGTAGTGCGGTCCGACGATGCCGCCGGTCAGCCCCGCCACCGAGGAGATGAACAGCACGCGGCCGAAGCCACGCTGCACCATCGACGGCAGCGCCCGCTGGGTGAGCAGGAACGGCGCGCGCAGGTTCACCGCGTAGGCGTCGTCGAACTCGTCGATCGTCGTCTGCTCCCAGGTCAGCCGCCGTCCGAGCCCGGCGTTGTTGATCAGCAGTTCGATCGGGCCGAGCTGCTCCGCGACCCGATCGGCCAACTGCGCCGGCGCATCGGCGTGACGCAGGTCGGCGCCGAAGACGCTCGCACGGCCGCCGTCCGCGGCGATCCGCAGCGCCAGCTCGTGTGCGGCGTCTGCGCTCGCGCCGTAGTGAAGCGCCAGCGTCACGTCCTCGGCGGCGAGTGCCGCAGCGATCGCGCGTCCGAGCCCGCCGCTGGCGCCGGTCACGAGCGCCACGCGCCCGGCAAACGGTTGCTGCTCGGTCATCTCGGGGCCTCCTGGCTCGGGTGTGAGTTGGTTCGCGCGGCCATCTGTGGGAGATTGCCGTCGGCAGGTGAGAGTCATGTCCCACGACGAAGGAGAGACAATGGTCAAGCTCATCGTGTTGTACGGCAAACCCGATGATCCATCGGCATTCGATGCCCATTACGCCGGCACGCATGCGCCGCTGGCCGAGAAGGTCCCCGGCCTCAAGCGCTTCGAGCACGGCAAGGCGCTCGGCAGCGCTGACGGCTCGCAGGCGCCCTACTACTACGTCGCCGAGCTCAGTTTCGATGATCCCGATGCGCTCCAGACGGGGATGGCCAGCGCCGAGGGCGCGGCGGCCGCCGGCGATCTGGCGAACTTCGCCTCCGGCGGCGTGACGATGTTCGTCGCGCAGATCTGAAACACCGATGGCGGTCACGGTGCTGCACGCGGCCGACGCGTTCTGGCGGCCGTCGAACCAGATGGGCGTGCAGAACACCGACCTCGCCAAGCAGCTGGGGTCCGAGCACCTCGCCGCACGGCTCTGGCGCCTGACGCCCGGTCAGGCGTCAACGCGCCACCGCCATCGTGCCCAGCACGAGCTGTACGTGGTACTGGAGGGGACCGGCCGGATGCGGGTCGACGACGAGCTGCTGACGCTCGCGCCGTTGTCGTCGGTGCTGGTCGGTCCCGAGTCGGTTCGCCAGGTCTTCAACGACACCGACGCCGATGCGCTGTGGCTCGTGGCGGGCGCGCCGATCGAGGCCGCGAACACGCTCGAGATGACGCCAGAGCGGCTCGCGGAGCTGTATCCGGACGGCCCGAAGGCACTGCCGCCGGAGCTGTCGGACTCTTGACTGCGCGGGGCGCACGTATTTCTTCGCCGCTTGAGGGTTCTGTATGGAGACGAGATCAGCGAGGAGCATCGGAGACATGAGATGATCGGACAGGCGCTGACGGAAGCGCGGCGGTGTGCGCCGGCACGGGTTGGGCTGATCGTCGTGACGCTCTGCGCGCTCGTGCTGGCGGTCGCCGCGCCGGCCGGCTCGGCGGCGACGCTGACGTGGTCGGCGCCACGGCCGATCGACACGGCCCTGGGCCAGTCGCTGGTGGCCGTTCAGTGCCCGTCGGCGACGGCGTGCATCGCGCTCGACGACAACGGCCGCGCGCTCACGTTCGACCCGACCACCCGTAAGTCGAGTGCCCCAGTCCAGGTCGCCGGCGCCCAGCTCCCGACCGCGCTTGCGTGCTCATCGGCGACGCAGTGCACAGTGGTCACATCGACGAATCAGGCGTACACGTTCGACCCGGCCGCCCCCAAGACGTCGTCACCGCTCCTGCTCGAATCGGCCACGCCGCCGTCGCCTGACCAGCAGGGGCCGGCGATCTTCGGGCTGGCATGCGCGTCGGCCACCCTGTGCGTGGCCGCCGACACCAACGGCAACGCGATCACGTTCAATCCGAGCTCGACCGCCGCGCCGGTGGTCACGGCACTGTTTGCGGTCGTCTGGTCGTCGGTCGCGTGCCCGTCCACGACCCAGTGCACGGTCGCCGGCGACGGCGACGAAGCGACGTTCGATCCGACGTCGCCGGCCGCCGCGGAAGCGGTGACGATCGAGCAGGGCAAGCGTCAGATCCTCGATCTCGCCTGCCCGTCCGACGTTCAGTGCACGGCGCTCGACAAGGACGGCGGCGAGGTCACGTTCAACCCGCAGATGCCGCCGACGGCCGCGCCCACCGCGGTCGGCTTCGGCACCAGTTTGGTCGTCGCGATCGCCTGCGGCTCGACGACCCAGTGCACGGTCATCGCGCCGAACGGCAAGGAGTTCACGTTCGATCCGGCAACGCCGACCTCGACGGTGGTGAGCGCCAACGTCGACAGCTCCAGCCGCGGCGGCGGGCCGGGGCAGACCGAGGGCGTGACCGCGATCAGCTGCCCGGCGGCGACATCATGCGTCGCGGTCGACGCGGTCGGGCGAGCGGTCGCGTTCGCGCCGGCAAGCCCAGGATCGCCGACGCCGGTTCGGGTCGACGGTGGCTCGCCGCTGTTCGGCATCAGTTGTCCGAGCGTGCACCAGTGCACGGCAATGGGGCCGTACATCGAGACCACGTTCAGCCCGTCGAGCGGACAGGGGATCACGCACGGCACGGTTGTGACCAACCACTTCTTCGAGGCGAGCGACGTTATCTGCACGACCACGACCCGGTGCCTGGCGATCGTCGAGGGTCGGCAGGGGTCGTTCGACCCCAGACGCTTCAAGCGACCCAAGGAACACCAGCTTGCTGCCTTCAGCGACGCGTTCCTCAGTGGCATCTCCTGCCCCAGCACGAGCGAATGCGTCGCGGTCGACAGCGACGGTGACGGGATCACCTACGACCCGCGGACCGCGACGTTCATCAAGCGCCGGATCTTCGTCGAGGAGGGCGAGGCGCTGACCGGTGTCGCCTGCTCGTCGCCGACCCAGTGCACCGCTGTCGACAACGACGGAGCTCAGGTCACCTTCCAGCCGCTGACAGGCAAGCAGATCACCGCGACCAGGATCGACGCATCGGTGGGTCTCGACGCGCCGTCAGGGGACTCGGATAACGAGCTCGATGACATCTCCTGCCCGAGCGCGACGCTCTGCGTCGCGGTGGATACCCGTGGCGCCGCTGTCGCGTTCAACCCCAGGTCCAAGCACGCGGTCAAGCCGACGATGATCGACACCGGCCACGAGCTGACGAGCATCTCGTGCCCGAACACTCACCGGTGCGTCGCGGTCGACGGCAGCGGACGGGCGCTCGCCGGTGCGCCGAAGCCGTCGACCTGGTCGGCGATGACCGTGGATGGCGCCTCGGCGCTCGACGCGATCGACTGCCCGAGCGCCACGGAGTGCGTCGCGGTGGACGCCACCGGCGACGCGTTCACCGGGCGCGGCTGACCGGGCGCGGCTGACCGGGCGGGGCCGACCGGGGGCCGCTGACCGGGCGCCGCTGACCGGGCGCGGCTGACCGGGCGGGGCCGACCGGGGGCCGCTGATCGGGCGCGCGGCCCCGTCGTGTCGGCATCCGCGATCGCTCGCGCCGCTGTGACAAGCTCGTGCGGTGACCGCCGTCGTCGTTGCCAAGCTGTCGCACGAGATTCCCGACCGATCGCCGCTGCAGCTGGTCGCCGGGGAACGGGTGGACGCCGTCGAGCGCAGCAGCGAATGGCGGGAGTTCGTGTTCGTGACCGCCGAGCGCGGCGCCGGCTGGGTACCCGTCAGGTATCTGTCGGGGTCGTCGGGGACCGTCACCGTGCGGACGGCCTATGACACCACCGAGCTGGCGACGACCGCGGGCGAGCGTCTTCAGGTGATCGACGAGGACCTGCGCAGCGGCTGGTTGTGGTGCCGCGCGCGCTCGGGCAGCGAGGGGTGGGTGCCGCTGAACACGTTGGACCGAGCCGGCTGACCGCGCCGCTACTGCGCCGAGAGCCGCTGACCCGGGTGAAACGGCCACTCCTCGAACGCCGAGCAGAGCCCGTCGGCGAGCAGCGTGATCACCCACAGGTTCCGGTAGGTCCGCACCGGCGGGTCGCCGTAGACGACCTCCGCGCGGGCGACCGCGGTGCCCCCGTCTGCGGCCACGATCTCCGAGCGCAGCGTGAACGACTCGTCGGGCCCTTCGCGCTCGGCCTCCCAGAGCTCGCCGATCGCCTCCAGGCCGGCGACCGGCTCGTCGAACGGCCCCGGGCGGTAGCTCGCCCCGGAGGCGAAGATGTCCCCCAGCGACGCCGTGCCCGCGGTCCGCCACGCCCGTTCGTAGGCCGCGATCCAGCTCCCGAACCGCTCGGCGCCCGGGACCGTCACGCGCAGCTGCGTGACCGTGTACTCGGCCAGCCCGAGACGGTGGAACGGGTCGTCGGCGATCACCGCGTCGACCGCGGAGCGTTCGACGTCGCCGCAGACGATGATCCCCCCGGTCCGCGGCGTCTTCGCTCCGGAGAAGGCGATCGTGCCGCGTCGAGCATGGCGCTCCAGCACGGCGAGGTGCTCGTCGCGGGCCTCATCGATCTCGGCCAGCGGCTTGATGTAGTGCAGATCGATCACGAATGGCATCAGCCGACCGTAGCGGCGCGGCACGTACGATGCGGCGCGTGAGCGAGCGGCCGCAGAGCGACGACGTCACCGCTTTGATCGGCGCGCGCTCCCGGGTGTTCCGTGAGGGGCTGCTGGACGGTCAGGTGGCGATCGTGTCCGGCGGCGGCTCGGGCCTGGGCCGCGCGACCGCGTTGGAGCTGGCCGCGCTCGGCGCCAGGGTCGTCGTCTGCGGGCGGCGCCCGGGTCCGCTGCGCGAGACGGCGGCGCTCGGCGCCGGCGGACTGATCGAGCCGATCGTCTGCGACATCCGCGAGGAGGACCAGGTCGAGGCGCTCGTCGACCGGGTGCTCGACCGCCATCGACGGATCGACCTGCTGGTCAACAACGCCGGCGGTCAGTTCCTCTCACCGGCTGAGGACATCACGCCCAAGGGGTTTCGGACCGTGATCCGGCTCAACCTCGAGGGCACATGGCTGATGACGCATGCGGTCGCGACGCGGGCGATGATCCCGGCCGAGCGCGGGAAGGTGATCAGCGTCACGATCTCGCCGCACAACGGCCTGCCGGGGATGGCCCACAGCTCGGCGGCGCGCGCAGCCGTCGAGAACCTGATGCGGGTCCTGGCAATCGAGTGGTCGCGGTTCGGCATCCGCTGCAACTCGATCGCCGCCGGCCAGTTCGCCACCGACACGCTGCTGACCAAGTACCCAACGCCGATCGTCGACGCGGTCGCCGGCACGATCCCGCTCGGTCGGCTGGGGGAGCCCGACGAGCTGGCGTGGCTCGTCGCCTATCTGGCGTCGCCGGCCGGAGACTTCGTCTCCGGGGCGACGCTGACGGTCGACGGTGCGCGCGACGACTGGTTCGGCGCCTGGCCCCCCGCGGCAGCCGCCGACGGCGCGGGCCGCCCGTTGGCCGAACGGCGGCGCTCGGATCCCGGGAGCCCGTGTAGCGCGATCGCGCGCGGATAAACGGCGACGGCGAAGGACCCGCCCAACCGACGCCGTGCCGGGGCGCGCCGTGCCGGGCCGCGCCGGCCGCGCCGGGCCGGGCGGGCCGCGCCGCGCCGGGCCGGGCCGGGCCGCGCCGGGCCGGGCCGGGCCGGGCCGGGCCGCGCCGGCGTTCGGGATCGGGCTCGGTCGAGCAACTGCTCACGCCGCTCGTCCGCGGCCATCCGCGACGAGGCCGGTGCGGTCGACCTGCTCACTCGCACCGGGTTACGGCGCGACGGATGCGGCCACGGGCCGTCCGGGCATCGGCCGCGTCAGCGCCAGAGCAACGGCTCGTGGCGCGGTGGGTCGCCGCGCTGGGCGCGCGCGATCCGTCCGCCCGCCGCGGCGAGCAGCGTCCCGACGACCGTCGTCACCACCACCAGCAGCGGCGGAAAGCTCCCGAGCGACACCTTCGCGTGCGTACCGGCGAGCGCATGGATGACGAGCAGCACGACGCCGTAGATCACGCCGCCGGAGAACCCGCGGTCGGCGCCGCCCCATCCGTCGCGGTGCTCGAAGCCGCTCAGGAACGCGCCGGCGGCGGCGACCACTGCGATCGCCCAGTAGCCGGCCGCGGATACGCCGACGAGAATGCCGGCCGCGGCTCCGAGCGCGGCGGGCGCGACGACGGCTGAGATCACCTGCAGGTGACGTGGACGGTCACGCAGCAGGACCGGCGAGTATGTCGGCATCGCTCTCCTCACAGCCCGATGGTCCGCACGCAGGTTATGCGAATCTAACCGCAGCTCGACGAGTACGGACGTGGTCCGGTCGGTGCGACGCGGATGCGCGCGTCAGTGCGACGCGGATGCGCGCGCCGGCGCGCCGAGCATGAGCGCCATGAACACGTCGGCGCGCGCGTAGGCATGTGGAGCGTCTCACGCGCGACGTGCCGGAACCCGAGCGCCTCATACAGATCGACCACGTTGGCCGAGGAACATGGCTTTCGCCCCCGCATCGCCCACGAGGCGTCGCACTGGCTGACGATCCTGCGCCTGGTCGGCGCCGGCATGGGCATGTCGATCGCGCCCGCGTGCGTGCGGGACAGTGCGACCGCGGACGTTGCTGCGTTTCGTTGCGCGAGGCGCTGGTCGTCAGCGAGCTTGAGTTCATGCATCGCGCCGGCGAGCATCGCCCGATGGTCCACGCGTTCGGTCAGATCGCGACCGGCGGCCGCTAGCTCCTGTCACTCAGGTTCGTGCGCGCCGGCCTCGTCCGCGACGCAACGGCCGAGGTGATGGAGGCCGGCGCTCGTTCATCTCACCCACGGCTGATCACACGCCGGTATGGCGACGTACCGGGGCGAGAAACACGCCATATGGGCATGTTTCTCGCCCCGGAGACGGCGACGGATCGAAGGGAATGTGTAGGTTCACATTCGCTACGAGTCTTCGACTTCACCGGCAACGATCAGATGGCCGCGTGGCGGCCTTCGCCCCGGGACGGGTCAATCTGATCGGCGAGCACACCGACTACAACGGGGGCCTGGCGCTGCCGTTCGCGATCGACGCCGGCGTCACGGTGACGGCGACGCCTTGCGATGGCGACAGCGTGCACGTGATCGCCTCCGATCTGGCCGCCGCTGACCGGTTCTCGTTGCGGGCGCCCGGGTCTGTGACCGGATGGCGAGCGTTCGCGCGCGGCGCGGTGGCGGAGCTGAGCGCCGTCGGCTGTGATCTGGTCGCGGCGCGATTGGAGATCACCGGATCGGTTCCGCGCGGCTCGGGGCTGTCGTCCTCGGCGGCGCTGGCGGTCTCGTTGTGCCTGGCGCTGCTCGCGGTGAGCGATCTGCCGCCACCGGGCCGACTCGAGCTCGCGCGGATCTGCAGCCGGATCGAGAACGATTGGGTTGGCTCGCATACGGGTCTCCTGGACCAGCTGGCGTCGCTGTACGGGCAGGTCGGGCGCGCGCTGCTGATCGACTTCCGCTCGCTCGAGGTGTCTGCGGTGATGCTGGCGCTCGGTGGCTGGCGCCTGGTGACGGTCGACTCCGGTCAGCCTCACGAGCACCGAGCCGGCACCGCGGACGGTTACAACCGACGGCGCTCGGAGTGCGCCCGTGCCTGCGAACTGCTCGGGATCGAGAGCCTGCGTGAGACCACGGCCGAGCTCGTGGCCGGACTGCCGGAGCCGTTGGCTCGCAGGGCGCTGCACGTCGTCACCGAGAACGAGCGCGTCCGAAGCACGGCGATCGCGCTGGCCGCCGGTGATCTGGAGCGCGTCGGGGAGCTCCTGAACGAGTCACACGCAAGCCTGCGCGACCGCTTCGACGTCTCGACCCCGGCGGTGGAGCGCACGGTCGTGCGGCTGTTGGCGGCCGGTGCGCGGGGCGCGCGAATCATCGGCGGCGGCTTCGGTGGACATGTTCTCGGGTTGCTGCCGGCCGATGCTCGCCTGCCCGATGGAGCGATCGAGGTCACGCCGGCGGCCGGTGCTCGGCTGCTCTGACGAGCGGGCCGCTCGGGCTCACGCAGCCGACCGGCGGCAGGCAGCGGGCTCGAGCCATGTGGTGTCCATCTTCGCTGCGGTGTGGATCGCGGTGACGATCAGCTGCTCGTTGCCGGTGTTGGTGAAGCGACGAGCGGCCTCGGCGGGGGCGATCAGGATGTCTCCGGCTGTCGCGATGAGCCGGGTGTCGTCGATCTCGAAGCCGGCCTGTCCGGCAGCTCGCGCACTTTCTGGCGATCGCCGAGGAGCGTCATTTCACGCGGGCGGCGGCGCGCGTGCATCTCACGCATCGAGCCCGTCGAGCTCAATACGGGCGCTCGAACAGGAGCTTGGTTGCGACCCGTTCGTCCGCAGCACCCGCCAGGTCGAGCTGACCGAGGCGGGTCGCGCGCTGGTCCCGGCTGCCAGGCGGACCGTCTCCGCGGCCGAGGACGGTTGGGGACGCGGTTGCCGCGGTCCGCGGGCTGGTGCGCGGACACCTGGCGATCGGTGCCGTTCTGGCGCTCGGCCGGGTCAACCTGCAGGGGCTCCTTGCGCGCTTTCACCGCAGGCACCCGGCGGTGACGCTGCGGATCCATCATGTTGGCGCACCCGAGCTCGTGCGACGGACGGCCGATGGAGAGATCGATCTGTCGATCGTTGACCTGCCGCTCGGCCAACAAGGCAACCGGGTTCGAGCTCGCACGATCGCCACTGAATCGCTGCAGCTTGCCGTCGCCGCTGACGATCCGATCGCTCACCGGAGCCGCGTTCGACTGGGCGTGCTCGCCGACCGTGAGTTCATCGAGTACCGGCGAGACTCCGCGCTGCGCGCGAGCATCGACCGCGCCTGTCAAATGGCGGGCCTGCGGCGTCACGTCGTCTGCGAAGTCGACGCCCTCGCCGAGCTCGTCGACCTCGTGACGCTCGGCGTCGGTGTGTCGCTGCTCCCTCCAGGCGCGATCCGGATGACGGACGGCCGAGCGATCGGGGTCGATACCGACCCACCGATCCCACGCGAACTGGTGCTCGTGACCCCACTTGACCGCGAACCATCACCGGCCGGCGCGGCATTCCTGCAACTCCTGCCGAGCTAGTCGTCGGGCGTCTGGCTCTCGGCACGCTCACGGTCTGCGAGCTTTTGCCGCAGGTACGCGGCCTTCTCAGCCCGTCGCCGATGAGCCGCCGCCTCCGCCTCGGTCATGGCCTCGGCCACACCTTCGCGTTCGGTGCGCTCCTTGTCTGCCTGACGGCGCTTGAGCTCTTCCGTCGACGCGTCATCGACCATCGTTGGTCACGATAACGCCCGGCGTCACCTGGGTCGAGACCACTGCCCGGCCCCGCCGCAGGACGGCGCCGCTCAGCGGCTCGCTTCCGCGCACGCCAGCACCTCGCGCGCGAGCGGCTCGTCGCACACCAGGGCGTTGACGAGCCGACCGCGCAGCGCACCGAGGACGGCCTTGCACTTCGCCTTGCCGACGGCCGCCCCGATCGAGATCGGGATCTGCCGCAGCGCGGGGATGTCGATCGCCAGCACGCGGTCGCTGATGCCGGCGATCTGGAGCGGAGTGCCCTCCGCGTCGTAGTAGCGCCCGCAGACGTCCCCCGCCGGACCCGCGCTCCAGAAACTCGCCAGCTGGTCATCGGTCCGGGCGAGCTGCCGGAGCAGGGCGTGCGATGAGCCGGCCTCGGGATTGCCGATCCCGACCAGGGCGACGTCCGCCTGTCGAGCGAGCTCCAGCGTGGAACGCACCGACTGCTCGGCGCACAGCGAGCGCAGCGCCTGCGCGGAGTCGAACACCCCGGGGGCGTTGAGATACAGGTAGCCGGCGTTCAAGCGCCGACCCAGCTCACGCACGAGATCGTACGCGCTCGCCTGCGCGTCGAACGAGGTGAGGCCGCCGACGAGCTGGACGACGCGGAGGTCGGAGCGCTCCGAAGCGGCGAGCGCCTCGACGACGGCGCGCACGGTCGTTCCCCAGGAGACCGCGACGACGCTTGCGCCGTCGAGCGAGTCGGCCAATAGCCGCGCCGCGAGTCCGGCGGCGGGCGACAACGCCCCCTCCGTCGCGGCCGAACGGGCGACGCGCGTCCGGCGCAACCCGAACGCGTCAGCCAGCTCACGCTCGAGCGCGAGCTCCCGGTCGGCGTCGTCGTTGATACGGAACTCGACGATGCCCGCCTCCCGGGCGGCGTTCAGCACGCGGGAGAAATTCGAGCGCGTCATTCCGAGCTCCGCCGCGGCCGCCTCTTGGCTGAGCCCGTCCACGTAGTAGAGCCGCGCCGCGGCGACGAGCGTGCTACGGGAGCGTGCGGCGGACACGAGCGAACAAACTATCACAATTGTGACTTGACCTCGCCTCGAAGAAGGGGATACCTTGCCGCGACGAACCCAGACTCAAAGGGGCTGAACCTCACATACGTGAGCCACGGCGGGAGCGGCGCGCGTGCAGCGGAGTTCGTCCTGGACAGGAGGAGAGATGAGCATTCGACGGCCAGAGGACTTTCAGCACTTCGAACAGCAGGTCCCGGGTGTGAAGCTGCACTACGTGCGCGAGGGGTCGGGCCCGCCGCTCGTGCTGCTGCACGGCTGGCCGGGGTTCTGGTGGGAGTGGCACAAGGTGATCGGCCCGCTCGCCGAGGGCTACGACGTGATCGTGCCCGACCTGCGCGGCTACGGCGACTCGGGCAAGCCGGATCCGAGCGACTCGTCGCTCTATTCCCTCGAGCACGGGATCGACGACATCGACGCGCTGCTCGACGCGCTCGGGATCGACACCGCGTACGTGGTCGGCCACGACTGGTCGGCTCTGCTGATGCACAAGTTCGTGCGCAAATACCGACACCGCGTGATCCGTGGGATGACTTTCGATCCGATCACGCCGGACTTCGGCCCGTTCTACCTCGGCTTCCCGCACATGTCGGAGTCGTGGTACTCCCAGTTCCAGCAGCTGGACATGTCGGTCGAGCTGGTCTCCTCCAGCCGGGAGGCGTGCGCGATCTACTACCGCCATTTCCTGGACCACTGGGCCTTCGAGGCGCCGCTGCTCTCGCCCGAGGAGATGGAGATCTACGTCGACGCGTTCATGAAGGAGGGCAACGTCCTCGGCGGCTTCAACTGGTACCGGGCCAACCTGTCGGTTACCAGCGCGCCGTTCAGCCGATTGGACAGCACCATCAGTGACGTTCCGATCACGTTCCTGTGGGGGATGGGAGACCCCGTGGTGCCCTCCACCACGTCGGTGGACATTCCGAAGTACTACTCGAACTACACGATGGAATACGTCGCCGACGGTGGTCACTACATGATGGTCGAGAAGCCCGACATCGTGATCGATCGGATCCGCCGAGACTTCCGGTGAGCCTGTTCGATCTCCACGGGCGCAGTGCGCTGGTCACCGGCGCGGGCAGCGGGATCGGGCAGCGACTGGCCGCCGGGCTGGCCGAGTACGGCGCCGATGTCAGCGTCGTCGACCTGCCCGCGCAGGCGCAGGGCAGCGCACGCACCGAGGCTCGGATCACCGAACTGGGGCGCCGCGGCGTGGTAATCGAGGCCGACGTCACCGATCCGGATTCGGTCGCCGCCGCGGTGCAGCGTCACGCTGATGAGTTCGGCGGGCTGGACATCGCCGTCAACTGCGCCGGGGTGAAGCACTCCTCGCCCGCCGAGGAGCTTGAGCCCGGCGAGTGGCGACGGGTGCTGGACGTGAACCTCAACGGCGTCTTCTACTGCTGTCAGTCCGAAGCGCGGGAGATGTTCAAGGCGGGTCAGGGCGTGATCGTCAACATCGCGTCGATGTCGGCGTCGATCGTCAACCGCGGTCTGCTGCAGGCCCACTACAACGCCTCCAAGGCGGGCGTCAAGCACCTGACCTCGACGCTCGCGATGGAGTGGGTGAGCCGCGGCGTCCGGGTCAACTCGATCAGTCCCGGCTACATCATGACCCCGATGATCAGCGGCCCGGAGTGGGCCGACAAGGTGCAGGGGTTCGCCGAGCAGACCCCGATGGGCCGCCTGGGGACGCCGGATGACCTGGTCGGGCCGCTGGTCTTCTTGGCCGGCGATGCGTCGGCGTACGTGACCGGCTTCGACCTGCTCGTCGAAGGGGGGTTCACCAGTTGGTGAGCCTCCCATCTCGCGTCTCGGACACCGTGCGATGAGCGCCGCCGTACTGCTGGGACTCGACTTCGGCACCGGCGGCGCGAAGATCTGCGCGCTCTCCGCCGGCGGCGAGATCCTGCATCAGGGCTACGAGGAGTACCCCCAGTACCACGACCGGCCCGGCTACTCCGAGCACGATCCCGCCCGCTACTGGGAGGCCTGCCAGCGGCTGATCGCGGGCGCGGTCGGCGCGGTCGGCGGCGACGTGGCGGCGATCGCCGTCTCGTGCGCGCTGCCGAGCCTGGTGATGGTCGGGGCCGACGGCGAGCCGATCGGACGCGCGATCAACCTGCTGGACCGGCGTGCCTCGCGTGAAGTGCAGGAGGTGACCGACCGGATCGGCGCCGAGCGGCTGCAGGAGCTGACCGGCAACCGGATCGAGGACTACCCCGCGCTGGTCAGCATGCTGTGGCTGGCCCGGCACGAGCCCGACGCCTTCGCGACGGCGGCCAAGGGGCTGACGATCGACGGGTTCGTCGCGATGTGCCTGACCGGTCGCCCGACGCTCAACCGCAGCTGCGCGGCTTTCTTCGGCGTCGCGTACGACATCCGGCACTGCCGCTTCGACGAGACGGTGCTGGGCGAGCTCGAGATCCCGGCCGACAAGCTCCCGGAGCTGGTCGACTGCGACGAGGCGATCGGGACGGTCGCCGCCGACGTCGCCGCCCGGCTCGGCGTGCCCCCGGGATGCGCCGTGGTGGGAGGCCAGGTCGATTGCAACGCCGCCTGGATCGGGGGCGGAGCGGTGGCGCCCGGGGACTTCCAGCTCAACCTCGGCACCTGCGGCGTGATCGGCATCGTCCACGACCGCCCGGAGTTCCCGAGCACGCCGGCGGGCCGGCAGGTCGTCAACATCCCGTACACGACGGACGTCCGGCGCGTGTACTCGGCGGTCGCGGTGACGATGACCGGCGGGCAGGTCCTGCGCTACCTGCGTGACGTGATCGGAGCGCAGGAGCGCGCCGACGCGGAGTCGCTCGGGGTCGACGCCTACGATCTGCTGACGCGTCAGGCGGGCGACGTGCCGCCGGGCTCGGACGGCCTGCTCGCGCTGCCGTACTTCATGGGCGAGCGGGTGCCGCTGTGGGACTCGACGGCGCGGGCCGCGTACGTCGGCTTGTCGCTGCGCCACGGGCGCGGGCACCTGATCCGCGCGATGATGGAGGGGGTCGCGTACGCGCTGCGGTGGGCGCTTGACGTGCTCCGGGAGGGGCGGCTGGAGGTCCGCGAGCCGCTCGTGCTCAACGAGGGCGGTGCCCGCAGCGCCGTCTGGCGCCGAATCCTGACCGACGTGCTGGAGGTCCGGACGGCGACGCTGAGCCGGGGCGGCGGGGCGGCGCTCGGCGACGCGGTCCTCGCGGGCGTGGCCGTCGGGGCGCTCCCCGGCTTCGAGGCAGCTCGCGAGCTGTGCGAGACCGGCGACGTGCTCGACCCCGAGCCCGACGCGGTGGCCGCCTACCGGGAGGGCCTGGCGGTCTTCCAGGAGACTTATCGGGCGCTGCGGGGACCGGTGGCGAGCCTGTCTGGGGCGCGCGACGCCACGGAGACCGACGGTGCCGGCTGAGCGCCGCCGCCACTCGGCGACGGCGTGGTCGGCGACGGGGGTGGACCTCGTCGTCATCGGCGCGGGCATCAACGGCGCCGCCGTCGCCCGCGAGGGCGCGCTGCGGGGCCTGCGAACGCTGCTCGTCGACCAGCTCGACATCGCCTCGGGTACCAGCGCGGCGTCGAGCCGGATGATCCACGGCGGGCCGCGCTATCTGGAGCACGGCGAGCTGCGCCTCGTCCGCGAGTCGCTGCGCGAGCGCGAGCGCCTGCTGCGCTCGGCGCCGCACCTCGTGACTCCGTATCCGCTGCTGATCCCCTTCTACGAGCACAACCGGCGGCGGCCGGCGACGTTGCGGACTGGCATGCTCGCCTACGACGCCCTGTCCTGGGACAAGCACACGCCGCGGCACCGGATCCTGTCTGCGACCGAGGTGCGCCGGCGCCACCCGGGCCTCGAGCCGCGCGGGCTGCAGGGGGCGGCGCTGTACGTGGACGCGCACGCGTTCCTGGCCGAGCGGCTGGCCGTCGAGCAGGCACTCGACGTCGACGCGGCCGGCGGCCTGGTGCTCACCCAGGTCGGCGTCACGGCGATCGCCGCCGGGGGTTCGGCGCTCGAGCTCGAGCTGACCGACGGGCTGTGCGGGACCGTCGAGACGGTCCGCGCGCGCGCCGTCGTCAACGCCACCGGACCGTGGGTCGACGCCGTACTCGATCGCGCCGAGGGCGTGCACCACCCAAGACTGATCGGCGCCGTCAAGGGCAGCTACCTCACGGTCGCCGCGTTCCCCGGTGCCCCGGACACCGGAATTCACTTCGAGGCCCGCTCGGACGGCCGTCCGATCCTCGTGCTGCCGCAGGCCGACGGACGGCTGCTGGTCGGCAGCACCGAGGTCGTGGAGGAGTGCGACCCCGGAGCCCTGCGCTGCTCGGACGCGGAGATCGCATACCTGCTGTCCGAGCTCAACATGCTCGTCCCGGGTGCGGGCCCGGGGGCCGACGACGTGCTGCACTCCTACGCCGGCGCGCGCCCGCTGCCTCACGATCCCGCCGCGCGCACGCCGGCGAGCGTCAGCCGCGACCACCACGTCGTCGCGCACGGCGAGGCGCCCGGGCTGTTCAGTCTCACCGGAGGCAAGCTGACGACCCACCGCGCGCTCGGCGAAATGTCGATCGACCGGGTGCTCGAGCATCTGCGCGCGAGTGGCCGGGGCGCCGGCGCGGGTCGCTCCGGGGTGGCGTCGGGCCGGCACCGCCTCGCCGTCGCGGGCCGCCGCCGAAGCGGCGGGCTCAGCCCGACGCGCGTGCTGCCGCTGCCGGGCGGGCGGACCCACGACTGGCCGTCGTTCGCCGCCGAACTCGCCGCCGGCGACAACGTCGATCCGGAGATCGCGCGGCGGCTGCTGAGCGTCTACGGCGTCCGCGCGCCGGCCGTCCTGGCCCTGGCCGCGGACGATCCTGGGCTCGGGCGCGTCATCCCCGGCACCGGCAACGTGCTCGGGGCCGAGGTCGCGCTCGCCTTCGCGGACGAGTTCGCGCAGACGCTGGGCGACGTCCTCGCGCGGCGGCTGATGCTCGCACGACGCGCCGACGCGGGGCTCGACACGGCCCCCGCGGTCGCCGAGGCGTGCGCCGCGATCCACGGGTGGGACGAGGACCGGACCCGGCGTGAGCTACGCGGATACCGCCAATGGACGGCGCGCCTGCGACCCCGGGCCGCCGCGGCGGGCGAGATCGCCGACGCCGTTCGGGAGGAATCGCTCACGTCAACCCGGGCCCCAGGATGACCGTCGTCGCGCTCCCCGAGCTGCTGCGCGAGGCCCGGGGCGACGGCTACGCCGTCGGGTACTTCGAGTCCTGGGACGTCTACAGCCTGGAGGCCGTGGTGGCCGCCGCCGAGGCCGAGCGCTCGCCGGTGATCATCGGGATCGGCGGGCTGACCGCCGACCACGTGTGGCTGCGCGAGCGCGGGATCGAGCTCTATGGCGCCGTGGCGGACACGCTCGGGCGGCGCGCGTCCGTGCCCGCGGCGGTCATCTACAACGAGGCCGACGGCCTCGACGAGGCCACGGTCGCGCTCGGCGCCGGCTACAACGCCGTGATGATGGTCAGTCAGGGACTGCCCTGGGACCGTCTCGTCGCCGACACCGCCGCGTTGACGACCGCGGCGCACCGTGCCGACGTTGCGGTCGAGGGCGAGTTCGACGAGCTGGCTGAGATGCGCGACGGCGAGCTGCACGACGAGGGCAGCCGGCTGACGGACGCCGGTCGCGCGGCGGAGTTCGTAGAGCGGACCGGCGTGGACTGCCTGGCGGTGTCGGTCGGCAGCGTGCACTTCGTCACCGGCGGCCACGTCCCCACGATCGAGGTCGAGCTGATCCGGGAGTTGGCGAGCGCCGTCGAGGTGCCGCTGGTGATGCACGGCGGCTCCGGGGTGCCGCCGGACCAGCTGCGTGCCGCCGTCGAGGCGGGCATCGCCAAGGTCAACGTTGCCACCCGGCTCAAGCGGGCCTTCGGGGCCGGTGTGCGCAGCGCGCTGGACCAGGACGGCGGGGACCCGAACCTGGCCTACGGCTCGCGCCTGGACGGCGATGTCATGAGCGCCGGGGCGCTGGCGCTCTGCGCCGAGGCACGGCGCTACATGCAGCTACTCGGATCCTCCGGAAAGGCGGTCAGACGGTGACCGATTCGGGCACCCAACACGAAACGAGGTCAGGCACCGACGGCGGCCGGGTGTCCAAGCGCGAGGGGCTCGATCTGCTCGAGCGGATCGTCCTGATCCGCGACTTCGAGCAGACCGCCTACCTGCGATACCTGCAGGGCGAGATCCCGGGGACCCTGCATCAGTACCAGGGTCAGGAGGCGGTGGCGGTGGGGATCTGCTCGGCGCTCCGCGACGACGACTGGATCACCTCCACACACCGGCCGCACGGGCATGCGCTGGCAAAGGGCATGGATCCCAAGCTCGCGCTCGCCGAGATCTACGGTAAGGCGAGCGGCTGCCTGGGCGCTCGCGGTGGGTCGATGCACCTCGGCGACCCGGACATCGGAATGCTGACGTCGGTGGCAATCGTCGGAGGCGGGATCACGCTCGCGCCGGGGCTGGCGCTCGGGCTCGTGCGCGCCGGCCGCGACGCGGTCGTGGCGTGCTTCTTCGGGGACGGCGCGGTCAACGAGGGCGCGTTCCATGAGGGGGTCAACATCGCGGCGGCGATGGACCTCCCCGTCCTGTTCGTCTGCGAGAACAACCTCTACAGCGCCTCGATCCCATTCGCCGAGACGACGCGCAACCCCGACATCGCGTCGCGCGGGGCCGCCTACGGGATTGCATCCGAGCGCGTCGACGGGATGGATGTGCTCGCCGTCGCCGCGGCGGCGCGGGCGGCCGCCGAGCGGGCCCGGCGGGGGTCCGGCCCCACCTTGATCGAGTGCCTGACCTACCGCTTCGTCGGCCACAGCCGTTCCGACGCCCGCGGCTACCGGCGCAAGGACGAGGAGGCGCGGTGGCGCGAGCGCGATCCGGTGGACCGGTTCCCGGAGTGGCTGGTGAGCTCGGGGACCGCCTCCCAGGAGGAGGTCAATGCGGCGGTGCAGCGCGCCAAGGATCAGGTCGCGCAGGCCCTGCGCTTCGCTCAGGACGCGCCGCTGCCGGACGCGGCCGACGCCGCGGATCCGCGGGTCGTGTACGCCGCGCCGCCGCGGGCGGTCGAGATCGCCGGACCCCTACCCGACGGCCCGGAAGCGCGCAGCCTGTCGATCGCCGAGGCGCTGCGAGAGGGGATCGGGGAGGAGATGGCCGTCGACGAGAGGCTGCTGCTGCTCGGTGAGGACATCGGCGTTCCCGGCGGCTGGGGCGGGGCGTTCGGCGTGTACGCGGGGCTCGCTGAGGAGTTCGGCCGCGAGCGCGTGATCGATACCCCGATCAGCGAGAAGGCGCTCGTCGGGACGGCGATCGGCGCCGCGATCGTCGGCTCCCCGACGCTGCCCGATCTGCAGTACGCCGACTTCGTCTTCGAGGCGATGGACGAGATCGCCAACGAGGCCGCGAAGCTGCGCGCGATGTCCAACGGCCGGATCTCCGTGCCGATGGTGTTGCGCTGCCCGGTCGGCGCCTCCCAGCGCGGAGCGCAGCACACGCAGAGCCCCGAGAGCCTGTTCATGCACATCCCGGGCCTCAAGGTGCTGTGCGTGTCGGACCCGTACACGGCCAAGGGCGCGATCCGCGCCGCCCTGCGCGATCCCGACCCGGTGCTCGTGTTCGAGCACAAGCTGCTCTACGGCTCCAAGCGGCGCAAGGAGTCGGGCTCGATCAACACGCGGGCCTACGTGCCCGAGGAGGAGTACACGCTGCCCGTCGGCCAGGCGCGGATCCGACGCCCGGGACGGGACGTGACGATCCTCGCGACCTTCCTGCAGCTGTACGCCGCGCTCGGCGTCGCCGCCGAGCTGGCCGACGAGGGCGTCGAGTGCGAGGTGATCGACCCCGTCTGGCTGTCTCCGTTCGACTGGGATGGCACGCTCGCGAGCGTCACGCGGACGCGGCGGCTGGTGATCGCCCACGAGGCTCATCTGACCGGCGGCTGGGGGGCCGAGGTGGCGGCGCGGGTCTCCGAGCAGCTGCACGGCGAGCTTCAGGCGCCGGTCCGGCGGGTCGCCAGCCGCGACGTGCCGATGCCGTTCGCGCCCGCACTTGAGGCGGCGGTGCTGCCCTCCCGGGAGGACCTGCTGGCGGCGGTGCGCAGCACCCTCGATCCGTGATCCCGACACACAGAGGTGAACAAATGATGGCCGAAGCAATCCTCATGCCCGCGCTCGGCGAGACCTCGGACGAGCTGCACCTCATCCAGTGGCTGGTGGCCGAGGGCGAGTCGGTGGCGCTCGGCCAGCCGCTGCTCGTGGTCGAGACCGACAAGGCCGAGATGGAGGTCGAGAGTGTCGCGGAGGGAACGCTGCTGAAGATCGTCGTCGACGAGGGGGAGGACGTCGAGGCCTCGACGCTGATCGCCTGGGTCGGGGCGCCGGGTGACGAGATCCCGGTGTTTGAGTAGAGGAGGCGCTCGGTGCCCGACGACGCACGGACGCTGACGGTCGAACCCTGGCGGCGGGTCGACTTCGAGCGGTTCGGTCCCGTCGACCGCCGCGCCCTGTCGCGGATCCGCCATCGGATCATCCGGCGGCTCGCGCGCAACTGGGTGCTGATCCCGCACGTCACCCACCAAGACCGCGCGGACATCGCCGAGCTCGAGCGCCTGCGCCCGATCATCAACGCCCCGGAGGTCGCGATCCTGGGCGTCACCCGGCCTGCCGTGGCGCCCCTGCGGACGGGAGCCGAGTTCGTCCCGCGCCTGATGCTGGCGCTCTCGCTCTCCTACGACCACCGGGTGATCGACGGAGCCGACGCGGCCCGCTTCACCGTGCGTCTGGCGGAGCTCCTCTCCGAGGAGATCCCCGGCGAGCTCGACGCGTACCTGTGACCGAGCGATGCCGGTGTCTGCGAGAACCGTAGACCCTCGTCGCAACGAGTATACGGGTGTATATTCGGCGGTGTGCGATCCACCCTTCACCGTGAGACGATCCTGTCGGCCGGGTGCGAGCTGGCGCGCCGGGATGGGGTGGAGGCGCTCGGGATCCGATCGGTGGCGGGCATCGTCGGGACGACGCCGATGGCGTTGTACCGGTACGTCGCAGACGCGACCGATCTCCGCGATGCGGTCCTGGAACGGCTGTTCGCATCGCTTCCCACACGGCCGAAGTCCGTCGACGACCTGTGCTCATGGGCGCACCAGTTCAGAGGCTGGCTACTCGATGTTCCGGGGCTCTCGCGGCTGGTGTTGATCCGTTGGTTCGAGCTGGAACCGATGCTCGACCTGGTCGAGGCGCTGCTCGAGGTCTTCCGTGACATCGGCCTCGGAGGTTTCGAGCTGGTCTCGGCGGCCAACTCGGTGTTCTCCTACGTGCTCGCACGCGGACAGCTGGAGGAGGCGGTTCGGGCGTCCGGCGTGCGCCGATCGCTGCCGTGGGAGGCAAGCGAGGCCGAGCGCCCGTTGCTCGACTCGCTGCGGGGCGAGTACGAGGTCGCCCGGCTCGACGAGCACTTCGACTTCGGCCTGCGCCTGGTGCTGACCGGACTGCTCGCTCACACGCCCAGGGTCGCTTGATGACCGACTGGCTGGTCCGACCGGTCCAGGACGATGATCTGGGGGCGATCGTGGCGATCTACAACGACGTGATGCAGACCTCGGCCACGATCTGGCGGGAGCAGCCGACCACCGTGCCCGAGCGTCGGGAATGGCTCGCCGAGGCTTCGAGGATGGGCCATCCGGTCCTCGTCGCGACCGATGCCTCGGGCCTGCTCGGTTTCATCGCGGCCGAGCCGTTTCGTCCGTGGCCCGGTTATGCGGCGACCTGCGAGCACTCAGTTCACGTTCGTCGCGACGTGCGCTCCCGCGGCGTCGGAGGCTGCCTGCTCGATGCGATGGAAGCGATTTTGCGGACTCGCGGCATTCACATCATGGTGGCCGGCATCGACTCCGAGAACGAGGGCTCGCTGCGCTTTCACGCCCGCGCGGGGTTCGTCGAGACCGGCCACATGCCCGAGGTCGGTCGGATGCGCGGCTCGTGGCGAGACCTGGTGCTGCTGCAGAAGACCCTGGTGCCGCGTGAGCCGGGGACACTTGAGCGTGGTGTCCGGCGAGACGGTGCAGCTGCGCCTGCGCGGCCGAGATCTCCGTGATCCAAGCACCCCGACGAGGGCGACGCGCGCACCCCCGCCTTCTGCGCGACCGGCCTGCTGGGCGGGCGCGAGAGCGACCCGAATCGCATGGTGCGATGATCTGATGATGAGCGAACCGGATGACGACAGTCTCGAGGCGAAGCTCCGCGCGATCGCTGAGGAGCTCAGCGGGTCGCTTGAGCGTGCCGTCGAGCAACTTGACTTGAGCGAGATCACCGAGCGGCTCGGGATCAGTGGTGAGCGGGGCAGGGAGCTCGCCGATCTCGCAGCGCAGTGGCTCAGCCAGCAGTTCGGGGTGCCCGAAGAGAGCCGGTCGTCAGGCCCGCCGCAGGAGCGCGCCAGGGGCGATGACCGCAGCTCACGCCGCGAGGGGCCGCACCCACTCGACGTGCCGACCGAGGAGCAGGGGCTTGCCCTCAGCGCACTTGATTCGGGGCGTTGGAAGGTCGATCCTGGAACCGAGGAGCTGATTCCCGTCGGCAGCGGACCGACTCCAGGTCAGCCGGTCGGCCTGGTCGGCGAGCTGAGGGCTCGTGATTGGATCGCTCGAAGTGGTGAGGTCACGTTGATCGGGCGCGACGCGCTGACCCGCTGGCTCGGTCGCCCGAACCCGAGCTGAAGCGCTCACGTCGCGTGGACTCGTCCGTTCTCGCCGAGCTGAAACCCGGGCAGGCCGAATTCCTGAAGCTTGTCCGGGATCACGGTCCGCAGCGCACGGCCCGCGAGCTTCCGGCCGGCGGTCACGATCGGCGACACCGAGACGCGCGTGCTGGTCGAGCAAGTCACGGTTGTTGATCCCGAGCGCCTGGGCGCGACCGCCGGACGCCTCGGCCAGTCCGAGCTTCACAACGTCGATGAGACGCTCGCCCTGATCCTCGGAATCTGAGCAAGAGAGCGAGACCCTCAGAGACGAAGCCGTCGTTCGTCGGCGAGCGGCCTGCGTCCGAGCGCTAGCTCGTGTTCGGTGTCCAGTGTGTCACGCGGTCATCCTCTTCTTGAGGTTCGAGCTCGGTCGATCTCCCGCGCAAGCGTCAACGCGAAGTTGCCTGCTGGCCGGGTCGCTGGGTCGTTTCTGATGACCTGCACGTAGATCGGCTGCAGGTCCGCGACCGAAAAGCTCCAGTCGCAGAGCCGCGTCTCCTGGTTGGGAACGACGCGCCGTACAGCCTGGAAGCTGTAGGAGTCGCTTGAGCTGAGTGCGCGTGAGGTCTGTCCGCAGCTAGAGCTGAACGTCTCGTCGACGGGATCTTGTTGATCGATCCTGGCATGAAGTCGATGCAGCACCTGATCGGACACGACGTAAATGAAGACGTCGGGCGCGACGGCCTTGCGATCGATCCAGCTGGTGGCTGGCCGATCCTTGACCACGTTGTTGAGGATCAGTACTGCGTCCCGAACCTCGTCCGGCTGATCTGGGAGCGCCTCGTCGATGCTGTTCATCCAAGCTGGTTGGGAAGTCATCGCCACAACCTACGCCAGATTCCGGCCGTCCGAGCGCGCGGCCGACCATCACGTTCCGGGTCTGTCGGTCAACCCTCCTCGGGTTGCCCGACTCCACCGCCTCGACATCACGGCTGATCCGCGCGGCCTGCCATGCCGGGGCGAATTGTTGCCTCGGGGGCGGGGGCGATGCCCCAGCGGATGGCAAGGTCGGTGTCGACCTCGAGGTGGAAGGGCACTCCGTCGGCTCGACCGCAGCGGAATGCGAGTGCCGGGCTGGCCGGGCTGCTGGCAAGTGCGACCGCGGTATCGGGAAGCTCGAAGCGCTCGTGGTGGCGGTGAACGACGTTGACTGGGCTCGGTGCCGCGCCGAGCACACGGTCGACGCAGCCCTCATCGCTCAGGAACATCGGCGCGAGGACCGGTGTTCTCGTGTGGTGGCTCGATCGGGCCGAATGTGTTGCTGCGCCGAGGGTTTGAGCGAGAAGCCGGGCGCCGCTTCCAATCGCGAGGATCGGATGTCGCGCTCGAGCGCCCGGGTGATGATCTGATCGGTCCCGGACCGGAGGTTGCGGGGAGCGCTGAGCATGACCATCGCTGAGAGCTGGTGGAGCGTTGGTGTCGTCCCGGCGCAGCTTCGCAGCTCGACGTTCCAGAGTCTCGCGACTCTCTCGATCAGCCCGGGCCTGTCGGAGGGGTCCCCGCGGATCAGTCCCCAGGACTGCGATCGCGGGGGCGGGGCTGCTCCATGGTTGCTGGCGTGCCAGAGGCGTCCTTCATCGGTGAGCCGGTAGTGTATTTTTGCCAACCGTCGTCGGGCAAACTGCTGTTTCGGCGGGGGTCGTAGGCCCGCGACCTGGTCCCTCTGTAGAGCGACCGCGACTGACAGGAGAGAGCAGCGATGGCGACGATTTTGTGCGTGCTGTATGACGATCCGACTGACGGGCACCCGACCTCGTATGCGCGCGAGGGCATCCCGACGATCGAGCACTATCCCGACGGGCAGACAACCCCCACGCCCGAGGCGATCGACTTCACCCCCGGTGAGCTGCTCGGGGACGTCACCGGCGAGCTGGGACTGCGCAGGTTCCTGGAGGCGGGCGGTCACAAGCTGATCGTGACCTCATCCAAGGATGGTGAGGACTCCGAGTTCGATCGTGCGCTGCCCGAGGCAGACGTCGTTATCTCGCAGCCGTTCTGGCCCGCCTATCTGACGCGTGAACGGATCGAGAAGGCACCCAAGCTCAAGCTCGCGCTGACCGCCGGCATCGGTTCTGATCACGTCGACCTCGACGCCGCGATCGATCACGACATCACGGTCGCCGAGGTCACCTACTGCAACAGCATCAGCGTCGCCGAGCACGTCGTGATGATGATCCTGTCGCAGGTGCGCAACTACATCCCCCAGCATCAGATCGTGCTCGACGGGGGATGGAACATCGCCGACGGCGTCGCCCGGTCCTACGACTTGGAAGGAATGCAGGTCGGCACGGTCGCCGCCGGCCGTATCGGCACGGCGGTGCTGCGCCGCCTGAAGCCCTTCGACGTTGGGCTGCATTACTTCGACCGCCACCGGCTGCCCTCCGAGGTCGAGCAGGAGCTCGACCTCACCTTCCACGATGACGTCGAGTCGATGATCTCCGTCTGTGACGTCGTGACGATCAACGCGCCCCTGCACCCGGAGACCGAGGACCTGTTCAACGAAGCGCTGCTTGGCAAGATGAAGAAGGGCGCGTACTTGATCAACACCGCCCGGGGCCGGATCGTCAACCGCGACGCGGTTGTCAAGGCACTTGAGTCCGGACAGCTCGCAGGCTACGCAGGCGACGTGTGGTATCCGCAGCCCGCGCCGGCCGACCACCCATGGCGCACGATGCCCCACCATGGCATGACCCCCCACACCTCAGGCACGTCGCTGTCGGCACAGACCCGCTACGCGGCCGGCACGCGCGAGATCCTCGAATGCTTCCTGAGCGATCGGCCGATCCGCGACGAGTACCTGATCGTCAAGGGCGGCGCGCTGGCCGGCACCGGCGCGCACTCCTACAGCGCCGGCTCCGCTGCGCGCCGGGCCGAGCACGAGAGCGCCGAGGCCCCCTCGTGAGCCCGTACGACGCGAACGAAGTCCGGCGTCGATGACCAGGGCCGAAGCCACCGCCGAGGTTCTCGCGGCCAAACGCCGCGAGAACCTCACGTTCACCGAACTCGCCGATCGCTCGGCTGCCGACCGCGTCTGGCTCACCGCCGCGCTGCTAGGCCAGCATCCGCTCCCGCCCGACCTCGCACAACGCGTGGGGGAGGCGCTGTCACTGACAGAGGAGACGATTGCCGTTCTTCAGGAAATTCCAACGCGGGGCTCGTTCGACGCGCTGCCACCGACCGATCCCACGATCTACCGGCTTTATGAGGTACTGCAGGTCTACGGCCCAGCGCTGAAAGCCCTCATCCACGAAGACTTCGGCGACGGCATCATGAGCGCGATCAACTTCAACCTCGCGCTCGAGCGCGGTGAAGCGGACTCCGGGCCCCGCGTCCGGATCACCCTCGACGGCAAATGGCTGTCCTATCAGTGGGCGCCCTAAGCCCGTCGCCCCGAGTCGGCCACGGCACCGTGGCTGCTTGTACATCTCCTTTTTCCGGACTCTGATCCGGTCAGGGATGATTTGGTGGCACGCGGTGACGAAGATCGACCGCGGTCCGTGCTGACGCTGGCTGCGTGGTCAGCGCAGGCGTAGGCGACTGTGCGTCCGACTCGCGACAAGCTAACCCCTGGTGAGTGGGCCCTACTCGGCCTGCTGGATGAGAAGGCGGCTCACGGATTCGCGCTGGCCCGAGCGATGGCACCCGACGGCGACGTGGGGCGGATCTGGTCGATGCGACGAACCATGGTCTACAGCGCACTGGACAACCTCGAGCAATGGGCCTTGGTCCAGCCCAAGGCGACGGTGCCAAGTGACTCCGGACCGCGACGCACGATCCTTGAAGCGACGACCAGCGGGATCGCAGCGCTCAACGATTGGCTCCACGAGCCCGTTGAACGAGTACGCGACGTCAGGTCGCTGCTGATGCTGAAGTTGTTGTTCCTGACCCGCCGTGGCCAGAATGTGGCACCACTCCTGTCTCGACAGCGAGAAGTGTTCACGGCTCAAGCCCGCCGACTTGCGGCGGCCGCGGAAGACGCCGCGGGTTTTGACCACGCCCTGCTTCTGTGGCGGCTGCACAACACCAGAGCGGTCATCGAATTCACAAACGCGATGCTGATCGACCCGGCCCCGAGCACGGCCGACCTTCGAAGCAGCAGTCTCTCGGTCGACCGAGGCTGACACCCCGTGCCGACGATCGCCGCTGGACTCACTCAGACGATCCGGCAGGACAGCACACAGCGCGCGGCAACATCCTCCGCTCCGTGAGGCCTACACGCGGGCACCATCGACTGCCACTCGACGCACACCTCGGCGCCGATCCGGCCCGGGGGTCAGCGGGCCCCGCTCGCCTCGGTCGCGCCGACCTCGGCGAGCGCCGGCGCCTGCTCGAACACGGTGACGGGGTGGCCCACCCGGCGCAGAGCGATGGCAGCTGACATCCCACCGAGTCCGGCGCCGACGATCGCGATCTCCAACCCGCCGGCTCGTGCCCCCGAGGTCAAGAGTCCGCCCGTCTTCTTGTGACCACGCTTTGAACCGCCTAATCCCCCACGCGAGCGATGGATCCAGAAGAGGATACAAGCCAGTGGGAAGTGTCGCTGGCCGGTATTTTCTCCGGTCGCTCCGAACCCAGATCCTTGGGCCGCCTCCTTCAGCAGATCTCGCGCGCGACGGGTGATTCGATCCCAGCGTGGACGGGGAGGGCCACGGCTGACGACTCTCTTCCCTCAGAGAGGCCTCACCTGGCGGTCCACGACCGGCATCTGATCGCGATCAACGAGCGCGATCAGGCGTTCGTGAACGGCGAGGTGCTCGCCAAGTCCGGGCTTGCGCTGAGCAGGTCTGACCGGCGCGAGAAGATCGCCAAGCTCGCATAAGTCGGCCCGGTAGCGGTGCGCATCCCGCGTCGGTGGCGGTAGCCGAGGCGTTCGGCGCCGCTCGCCGGGCGGCATGAACGCTCCTTTCGGGGGGTTGGGTATGACCTCCAGCGTCGGCGTGCTGATGGCGGCGCGTGAGAAGTCTCGACCACCCGGCGTATAGCGCGGAGTTAGGGCAAGATGACGGGTCCGGAAGCAGCGACAGGCAGCTCCGGTACGGCGAGCGTGGCGGCAATCGCGCGATACGTCTTGCGGTTGAAGATCAGCCCGGTGTGGCTGCCGGTGACCTCGACGCAGTCCGCGTCGTCGACGAGTGCGGACTGCCAGCGAACCACGCCATCCTGCTTGGAGTAGATGCTCGTCAGCCGCACGCGATCCGCTGGAAACGGTGCAGCATAGTCGCGACCGAACGCGCAGTCACACGCTGCGGTCATACATCGGGGCGATCCGGCGCGGCCCGTCCGCAGCAGGGCTGCGCGAACGCCGCGCACCCCGATCTGGGTGGGATAGCTGACCGCAAGCACCTGGCGCAATCCGGCGCCAATCGAGATCGCGTGAGAGACGAGCTCAGGGCGGCGGTGGCCGAGCGCGCGAGCATAGTGGCCGCCGCGGCTGTGGCCGATCAACGCGACCCGGCGGTCGCAGCGGGCATGAACGGCCTCGACTCGGCGCTCGGCTCGCTCCACTGCCCGGTCTGAACAGCTGACGTTGGCCACGAACCCGCACATGTGCGGCCGGTATCCGATGTGCCGCAGCCAGGCGGCGAGCACCAGGAGCGTCTGGTCACCGCCGCCCAGACCCGGCATCAAGATCACCGGCTGGCCATCGCCGCGAGGCACGCCGGCTCCGCGAAGCACCGGATCGACGAGCAGCCTGCCGAACTCCAGTTGCCAGCGGAGCTCGCGCAGATGATCTCCCCACCAACGATCCGTCGGCAGCAGCGGTAGGTCGCCGTCGACCGCCGCCCCCTCGCTCTCAGTGAGCAAGAACGTACGTCCCCGGCGCCTTCGCCTGCGCCCTGTGAGCGCGGTTTCCCAACGCCTTGGGCGCCGGCTTCAGCGCACCCGAGCGTTCCGCCAGCCAACGCTCCCAGTCCGACCACCAACTCCCCGACAGCGTCGGCGCCTGGGTGAGAAACTCCTCCGCAGTGTCTGGTAGCGCGTCGGCGACGCGATAGCTCGCGCGGGATGCTGTGCCCGGAGCAGGAGGCGGATTGACCAGAGATTGGATGTGGCCACTGCTCGAGAGCACGAACCGCCGCTTCCCGCCGAACAGCTGCGCCCCCTGGTACGCGCTCTCCCACGGGACGATGTGATCCGTCAGGCCGGCAACGAAGTAGGTATCCAGATCAACCTGCTGGAGATCGACCGGTTGACCGAGCACCTCGAGCGCGCCGGGATGCGTGAACGAGTTATCGAGTCCGATGTGGATGAAATCGCGATGCAGCCCTGCGGCCAGGCGGACCGTGTCCTGGTTCCAGAAGAGGATGTCGAACGCGGGCGGGTCCTTACCGAGCAGGTAGTTGTTGACGACGTAGTTCCAGACGAGGTCGTTCGGGCGCAACCACGTGAACACGCCCTGGAGCGCTTGCCCGTCGAGGTAACCCTTGCGCGCTGACTCTGCGACCGCAGCGGCGGCGACGTCACGGCTCGCCAGCGCGGACATCGTGCCCTCGGTCTCGTTGTCGAGCGCGCACACCATCAGCGTCAGGCTCGCGATCTCATCGAGCTCGCCGCTTGCAGCCAGCTGACCGAGGAGCCCGACCGTGACGATCCCGCCAGAGCACGCGGCCGCCAGGTGCACCTTGGTCTGCTCGGTGATTGACGCGGCCGCGTCGCGCGCCTGAGCGACCGCGTTTGCGTAGGTGTCGAGGTCGAAGTGGCCCTGGGCCTGCTCGGGGTTGCGCCACGAGATGGCAAACACCTGCTGCCCTTGGCCGACGTAGTGCTCGATCATGCTGCGGCCGGGGGAGATGTCGAGCACGTAGTACTTGTTGATCGTCGGCGGCACGAACAGCAGCGGAACCTCTCGCACCTGCTCGGTCGAGGGCTTGTACTGGATCAGCTCGAACACGTCGGTGCGTAGCACGACGGAGCCCGGGGACATCGCGAGGTTGCGGCCGACTTCGAACTTGCTCGTGTCGACCGTCGCGGGCAGTCGTGGGGGAGTGGCGAGGTCGTGCGCAAGCTGTCTGGCGCCGCGAACCAGGTTCTCGCCGCCGGTGTTGATCGTCTCCTTGATCACTGCGGGGTTCGACCAAGGGAAGTTCGTGGGGGCGAGCGCGTCGATCACGTTCCCCGCCGCCAGCCGGATGCGGCGCTCCGCGCGCCAGTCGACATCGGAGTCCGAGATCAGGCCGTCGACCGTCTCGCCGACCGCAAGATAGCCCTGGAGGAGGCGGCGAAACAGCCAACTATCACCCCAGGCCGGGTCGGTGAAGCGACGGTCGCCTTTCGGGGGTTCGATGTCAGAGCGGCCGCTCGCGACGCGCCCCAGCTCGGAGGTGAGCCTCGCGGCCCGCGAAGCGGCGCGGCCCGGATGCCGCGCGAGTCCGACGCTCACTCTGAACGCAGCGCCGGGGGCCACGAAGCGGGGTGTCCCGCCCGTGGCCGCCTCGGACAGCATCACGTCCAGCCCGGCGTGTGCCGCGTCGGTGGTCCGCCGGACGCGCGATGGCTGCGCTTCGGCGGTGGTGTGCTCACGCATATCTCTCCTCAAGCTGGCAGTCGTGCGAACCAATCTTCGCGCGAGCGGCGGGTCCACGCACGGGATCGGTGCCCTAGGTTCGAGTCACATCGTTGTGCCCTTTGTACAAGGGAGGCCCTCGATCGTCGGCCCCGCCCGATGATGGGGTACGCCGGCAGATCCCGCGATATGCAGGGTCAAGGACAGCCAACTCGAGAACGACGTGATCGCGCGGCTGGAGAAGAACCTAGCCGTCGTGCAGACCCGGGACCCGTCGTGACGTGGCCGCATCAGCCGCTCTGCGCCAGCCGGATCAATCGCAGCGCGACCTGTAGCTCGCACGCGCGCTGCTCGATTGGATGCGGGAGGAGCTTTTGCGCCGCCCTGATTCGGTTGGTGATCGTGTGCTCGTGAACGCCTACCCGGCGCGAGGCGCGCGCCGGGCTCATGTTCTCCTCCAGATAGACACGGAGTGTGGCGCTGAGGCGAACGGACTGGTCATCGTCTCCGAGTAGCTGCCCCAGTTCGGCCCTGACGAACTCTCGGGCCTCTCCCACATCTGCGGTCGCCAAAGCGGCGAGCGCCACCGTGTCATATTGGGTCACGGTCCCGGCGCGCTGCTGCGTCAACTGCGCGATTCGACGGGCGTGAAACGCCTCGCGGTGGCTGCGGGCGAAGCCCGGGACGCCGACCCCAGGCGAGCCGAACGCTGCGAGCACGGTCGGAAACGACTGAACATCGACGTGCGCACGCTCTCGACCGTCCACCTGATCATCGCCGCGCGACCCGATCCATCCACCTAGGCACAGCCTTGCACGGGGCACGAGCAGCGGCGCGGCCATTCCGAGTGACGACACGAGCTCGAGCGCGGCCCGCTCGATCATCGCCAACGCGACATCGCCTCGGGCGTGCGGGGCGTCGCTCCAAATCGCGAAGGCAAGATGATTGCGGCCGAGCTCGTAGCCGAGGCGGCGGCTGGCTCGCTCGTGGTCGATCGGCTCGTCCGCGAGCAACGCATCGATCACCTGCGCGCGCACCGCCGCTGCGCTGCGGACCCACCGCTCCCGCTCTTCGCCGTAGCGCTGCACCAGTCCGTCGCTGAGCTTCTCGATGTAGGCGAACGTCCAGTTCGCTCCAAGCTCGACCGCTTCGGTCAGCTCACATGGATCGGAGATGGTCTCACGCGCCTGTGTCGACCATCTGCGGAAGAACGTTGCCTGGCCGATGTGGTAGGCACGCAGGAGCGAGTCGAGCGGGAGGCCACGCCGCACGAACTCGCGCGCGTAGTCGACCGCCGCCGGTGGCGGTACCGCCACGCTCGGCGGACTTCCCGTCCGGGCGAGGTCGACGATCAGCCGAAGGACGCTGTCGGTGCTCGCGTACGTGCTCGCGCGTAGCTCGGGATCAGCATCCACATCAGCGAGCTCGGCGTGGATCGCATCGGTGATGTCCTGGGAGACGGACGGCAGCCACTCGGGGTTCTGAGTGAATCTGAGGACGAGCTCTCGCATCCGCTCCTCCGCTCCCATCCGCAGAGCCTATTACGCCGTCGCCATCGGGTCCGGCCCGGGCCGGCCGACCCGATCTGAGACCCAGACTGCGGCGGCTCGCCGGAGACGCTGTCGACCAGGCCGGTGCGTGACCCGCTCGACGTCGCGCAGGTGTCGAGCACGGCAAATGTCGTGGTCGCGCTCGGCTATCGCTCGGGCTTGCTGTCGAGGGTCGGCCACTCCGTCAACCGTCGTCCGGCGACGGCGTGAACGGCCCGCCTCGCCCTGGAGACTCGTCGGCGCCGCCATCGCGGCGGCCCGCGGCCATGTCAGCGGCTCGCGGCCGCCCGCGGCGGTCTCGACGCCGCGGTCATGCTGACCGTGCTCGCCGCCATTCGGTGCGCTCGTGCACGGATCCCGTGTTGGCGGTTGAGCTCGGTCTGCCGGCGATGCCCGGCCGGCAACTCCGGGATCCGCAGCAGCGCGTCGCAGGCGCGGATGCAGGTGACCGGATCGCCGACCCAGTAGGACGTGATCGAGTACTCAAACAGCATCCCCCAGCGATAGATCCAGGGGATGACGAACAGGTCATCATCGGGGACCGGCAACGGACGGAGGTCCGCGGCGAGCGAGGTGAACCGGTGGGCGGCACGGTGCAGATCACGCACGCGCAGGCCCTGTGCGAGGTCGTGCATCGCTTCGAGTCTGGAGGGGCGGGCTTCCCAGGCGGTCGCGAAGCAGTCGGCGGCGTCGGGCCAGTCGTCGAGCTCGGCGGCGAGCAGGCCCGCCTGATGCCAGGCGCAGTAGGTCTCCTCTTCCCAGCCGCCCATGTCGCCGCGGCGTTCGTAGGCGTCGCGTGCCTGGGCGAGCAGTGCCGTGTCGCCGGTGTCGTGTCCGAGGTCGCGCAGGGTCTGGGCGAGGTAGAAGGCCGAGCGGGTGTCCGCGGGATCGCGGACAAGCGCGTCGTCGAGCAGCTCGCGATCGCGTAGCCAACGCCCGGTCCGTCCGCCGCCGACCGATTCGACGTGGATGACGACCCCGGGCAGCCGCTCACAGGTGCGCTCGTCAGGGCTGGCGATGTACTCGTGGACAGCGCCGACGTAGTGCCACGGGATCCGGCCGCTGACCACTCGTTTGTTGCGGAACTCGATCTCGCCGGCGTGCACGACCAGGTATGCGTCGGCGGTCAACGCGTCAAATGCGCCCGGCGCTGCCTCCACGGTCCAGTCGGCGTCGAGCAGCAGGAGGCGATCGGCCTTGCCGTATGCCAACTCCATCAGCCGGCTGCGGTTGTGGCCGAAGTCGCGCCACGTGTGGTGGTGCAACTCTCCCGGTACTCCGTCAAGCGCCTGGCGGATGATCTCAGGTGTCCCGTCGACCGAGCCGGTGTCGCAGATAACCCAGTAGTCGATGATTTCACGACACGAGGCGATGCACCGCTCGATCGAGCCGGCTTCGTCGCGCACGATCATGCACAGCGCCAGGGATGGCATCGCTGACAGCGTCTCGCTTACTTCGTGGATCAGAACGCGCGGTAGGTGACGTGGCCGTGGTCGTCGGTCTCACGGACCTCGAACGCGATGTGCCCAGACTTCGTGGTCGCGGTACAGGCGAACGGCAGACCCTGCTGGATCGGGATGTCGGTGGGGCAGCGGACGACCGCCGTGATGCCTTTCGAGGACTTGATTGAGTCGCCGATCGCGCGCGCCACTTGAGTCGTGCTCAGCAGCGGGGTCTTGGCTGGCGATACGCCCACGTAGGTGACGTGGCCGGCGCCGCCTGTCTCGGTTACGTCAAATGGGGTCACCTTGGAGCCCACCTCAGCGACGCAGTAGAACTTCACGTGCTCGCGCACCGGCACGCCCGAAGGGCAGGTCACCGCCGCGGTGACGTGGCGCTCCTGGTGGACGGATACCTGAATTGCGCTGGCAACCCGAGCCGGATTGACGTTCGCCGCGATAGCGCTCGAGTGGCTCGAGCTGCCGCAAGCCGAGGCGAGCAGGCCCGCGACCGACACAGCCGCGCACCCCGCGCCGATTCGCCTGGCTCGAATACTGGCCATACGTCACGTTATGGCAGAAAGCGGAGTGGGATGAAAGCGGAACCGGTTCAATCATCCGTCCGGTTAGTCTGTTTCACAGACATCATTCGTCCGGTCGGTCTGATTTACGATCATTATCCGTCCACTCAGTCCTTCCACAAACGAGATCTGCGAGTATGCGCTCAGCGGCACCGGTATCTGGATTATTGGAGGCACCCGATGGAACTGGACGAGTTACGAACGCCCGCGGCGATTGCGATCGCCGTGCCGTTCGCGATGCTCGCAGCGGCGCCGGGGGCATTGGCCGCCAACCCCCGCGTCACGGACCAGTCCCGGTCAGTTAAGGCTGCCAAATGTTCCGCAAAGCAAACCAAGCACTCGGTACGCGGAAAACGCCTTAAACCTTGTAAGCGGGGTGCACGAGGTTATCGGGGTAAGCGGGGTTTGCGCGGCGTCACTGGGGCGACCGGCGCCGCCGGGCTCCCGGGGGTCACCGGCGCGACCGGTGCCGCGGGAGCGCCTGGGGCGGTCGGCACGACCGGGACTGGGGCGACGGGCGCGACTGGGATCCCAGGCGTCACGGGGGCGGTTGGTGCGACGGGCGCGCCGGGGTTGCAGGGTCTGCAGGGTTTGATCGGGGCCACGGGCTTGCAGGGTCTGATTGGGGCGACGGGGCTACAGGGTCTGATTGGCCCGACGGGGCTACAAGGTTTGATCGGGGCGACGGGCTTACAGGGTCTGATTGGCCCGACGGGGCTACAAGGTTTGATCGGGGCGACGGGCTTACAGGGCCTGATTGGGCCGACGGGCTTACAGGGCCTGATTGGCCCGACGGGGCTACAAGGTTTGATCGGGGCGACGGGCTTACAGGGTCTGATTGGCCCGACGGGGCTACAAGGTTTGACTGGGGCGACGGGGCTACAGGGTCTGATCGGGGCGACGGGGCTACAGGGTCTGATCGGCCCGACGGGACTACAAGGTCTGATCGGCCCGACGGGACTACAGGGTCTGATCGGGGCGACGGGCTTACAGGGTCTGATTGGGCCGACGGGGCTACAAGGTCTGATCGGCCCGACGGGGCTTCAAGGTCTGCAGGGTTTGCTTGGCGCGACGGGCGCGACGGGCGCGACGGGTCTGCAGGGTCTGATCGGCGTGACCGGCTTGACGGGCGCGACCGGACTGACGGGCGCGACGGGTCTGCAGGGTCTGATTGGGCCGACCGGGTTGCAGGGTCTGATTGGTGGGACCGGCGCGACGGGTCTGCAGGGTCTGCAAGGTCTGCAAGGTCTGCAGGGTTTGATTGGTGGGACCGGCGCGACGGGGTTGCAGGGTCTGCCGGGCTTAGCCGGACTCGGCTTGGCGGGCGCCACCGGCGCCACCGGCGCGACGGGAGATGCGGGAGCAACTGGCGCGACGGGAGTTGCGGGAACGACTGGCGCGACGGGAGTTGCGGGAACGACTGGGGCGACGGGCGCGAGCGGCGCGACTGTCCCGGGCGTCGGTGCGACCGGTGCCACCGGCGCCACCGGGTCGACCGGGTCGACCGGAGCGACCGGTGCGGCCGGTTCCGGCGCGATCCTGAGCTCCGGGTCCGGGACGGCGATCTCGCTGACGACGGTCGGCGGTCTGGTCGGCAATGTCGGCGAGATCCCGATCGAGGGAATCGGCAACGCCTCCACGACCCTCACAGGGGGGAACATCAGCACCGCGGGTAACCCCAACGAGGCCGAGTCGCTGCCGCGGGCCGGCACCATCACCTCGTTCAGCGCCTACGCGAGCACGAGCGGTGGACTGACGGTGTCCGGCACCGTCTCGTTACAGGCCCAGTTGTACGAGTCCGCCACACCGAACGACACCTTCTCGCCGGTCTCCGGCACGACGGTCACGTTGTCGCCGGCTCTGACCGGCGTCATCACAGGCGGAACCGTGTCGAATGGGACCGTCACCGGCCTCAACGTCCCGGTCACGAATCAGGCCCGGCTGATGGTCGTGTTCAGCCTCACAGGCGGCGGCTTGGTCAACACGGTCACCGCGTATACGAGCGCGGGGATCGGGATCAGCTAAAGCACGGGTTTCGGAAAGTCCGAGTCCGCGATCGACGTGCTCGCCGACCCGAGCGCGTCCGCCAGCTCGACCCCACGATCCTCGACTGAGAGTGGCTGCTGAACCTGACCGCCGACCCGCATTTCGTCTTCCATCTCAAGCGGGGCGTCGTCGCCGACCTGGAGGACGGGAACTTCTACGGCAAGCACGGCAAACGGCTCGGCCCGGCGCACGTGAAGGACTCCGGCAGGCGCACCCCGCGCGGGGCGATGATTCTGGCGGGCTGCCGACGGGTCAACACCTGGCCCTGAGTACCTCGGGCCGCGTGACGCGGCGGCACTGCTGGAGGAGATCCTGGCCGGGGCGCCGAGGACGTCCTCAGACGAGGAGCACGCCCTGCAGGACGCGGTCGACGGATGGATCGTCGAGCGTCACGCCGAGCGTGGGCTGAAGCGCTCGACGATGCTCGACTACGTCGATCTGTTCGAGCGCCTCTATCGCGATCTCGGCGCCGACACGTCGCTGGGCGCGTTGATGGATGGGCGGCTCGGGCGCCACTTCGCCTCGTTTGAGTCTCAACGGGTGATCGGGGCTGCGCGCGCCGAGCGCGAGCGTACTGCCGGCGCGCTGGTGCGCGACGTCGAGATCGAGCGGTGGACGGCCCGGCCGCCCGGCGATGCGCCGGTCGAGGTCGCGACCGAGCAGGAGGCCGAGGTGTTGGCCGTCGAGCTCAGCGGCACCTCGAAGCGCCGGCGCCGTGGCGCCAGTGAGGCTAGTGCGGAACATCACGAATTGTGTATGCTCGGGACTCTCAACGATCGACGACCGAGGGGGATCGGTTGTGTTGACGCGAGGCAAAGTAGCCATTGCTGCAGCGGGTCTTGTCGCGACCGGAGGACTGGTCGTGGGAGCGCAGGCCAGCGGCCAGCCAACTGGGGGTGCCCAGCCAACTGGGGGTGTCTTCCATGTGTACGAGTACGACCCGCCGACGGATGTTCCGGGGAGGGTCATCCTGACCGGAGCGATCTTCGATCACGGATTGGACCGCGGGGGCGCCGGCCCGAATCACACCTACCACCAGCTGGTGCTGACCAAGGGCTCGTTTGAGGTGAATGCGGGGAAGATCAAGGTCCATCAGCATCTCGATACGAGGTCCTGCACGCTCCTCGTTCTGGGCTCAGGTCCAGCGCCGATTGTGAAGGGGAGCGGGACGGGCGCGTACCAGGGGATCACCGGCACCAGCCGCGCGAAGACCGGCTTCACCGGCGTCTTTCCAAAGAAGCCAAACGGGAGCTGCAATATGAACGCCCCGGTTGAGACCGGCTTTGGCTGGATGACTGCAGTCGGGCGGTTCTCGTTGAGATAGCCCATCGGCTCACGAGGCGGGGCTGTCACATGCGTCACCCGCTGACGCTGTCGCTTGCCGAGACTGAACGCTTGACGACGGGCAGCGAGCGGGTGCGTCCGGTCCGGGCTGCCGGAGGCTGATCTCGGAGGATCTCACTGATAAACGGTGACGGTTTTTACCTTTGCCCGGTGGCGGACCTGGAATATGGATCCGTGCGATCAAAGAACTGACGCCGTCGTCAGACACGTTGACGGGGTGGCGACGGGCACCAGTACCGAATCGTCGCTCTCCGCCGCCCGCGCACCGGGTCTCATCTGAGAGGACCTCAGCGACCGATACTGACCACGAATGCAGCCAGCGGCACCCACGAGCGGTACGCGATGATCGATCCGACAATGCCGGAGCCAGGAATTTGGAGCACTCTCGTGGCCCGATCTCACGCCGTTCGAGATAGCTGCTTTCAGCGAGGCAGCCGTCCGTCGGCGGCATCCGTGAGTTTCGGCCATGCAGCATCGAGCGGCCGCTGACGAGCGCTTCCAATATCTCTTCCCGAAGGATCGGGCGATCGCTTCGACCAAACAGGAGCGTCGCTCCGCCTGAACCGGACGAGCGTCCTGCCGCGACAGCGATCGGCGCATCGGCGGCTTGGTGACGATCCTGCCGCGACGTGCGATCCCCAGGCGCGGGCCTCACTTGAGGATTCCCGCCAGCGATCGCCGACGCTGTCTGATGCTTTCTGGAGCACCGGCAGCGCGCGCCGCGACGGCGAGAGTGCTCCTCCGTCGCCTTTCCGCCCGCGTCGCGCCGGCTGCTGCTCTCGTCGGCGGCGTGCTCGAAGCGGCAGCTGAGGATGCCTATACAGAGGGCCGAACATTCCCGGCATAACAAACGACGGCCATATCGGGTGTTGGGGGTTTGATTTGAGAGGTCATGAGGCCGAGAAACCCTCACGAGGTCGGGCGATCCTTCGGTCAGGCCAGCTATGCTTGATTTATGGCACGACGGGTTGTACTTCGTGAGGAGCGCACGGAGCGTGATCGGCGTAATCTCTGGGCGCAGCTGGACCAGGTTGGTGCTCTGGTGATAGAGGGGCAGGACCTTGGCTCCGCTACTGCTGTGATCAGCAGCGACGGCGAGTACGAGTGGAGCTACACCTTCGCGAGGAGCGCAATACCGTCGCTTCGCGCGGCACTCGGTGCGGACGAGAACGAGGGCATTCTCGACCTCTTAGTGCGCAAATACACGGGCGCTCAGTCCTACGAACTCGAGCGCATTATGCGCGAAACCGAGACCACCATCCCGCGCGAGCTCTGGACCTGGCGCGGATGACCCTCGATACGAGCCATCACGCTGGCCAGGCTCGGACGGAGCCCGTCAAGCACGGTGACGCCTCGTGGTCATATTTAGCTCAGACCATATAGAGGTGGCCGTCTGGCCGGCGTGGTAGTTGTTGGCCCGTCCCCCGACGCGATTGTGGGGGGTTTGGATAGCCGCGCGACTAGGTACTCGCGCGGCGGCCACAACCGCATAGGAGAAACCGACCGTGACCAAGGTTCGCGCCTGGGTCGGCCTGGACGTGCACGCCGCGAAGACGGTCGCGTGCTGCGTGGACGCAGGAACTGTCTGGTCAGACCTCGGCAAAACGGGTCGATCGCGATGATCGAGTGGGGGCGAGTGCTCAGGTAGCGGTGTGCCTAGCCCGTTGCAAGGCGCTGTTCACAGCGGTGAGACCCCGATCAAGCCGGGAGTCCGAGCTGATTCTCAGCCCACATGCTGCCTGCAGCCAGCGGTCAGCGCTCGCGGCGGGGATCGCGAACTGCGGCGCGACCCGCTCGTAGCACCGCCACGCCGCGATCCCGAGCGGCGCCGACCGGCGGCATGCGTCGCGCCACCGGTCAAGCATCCGCTGAGACAACAGCGTCTCCTGGTCCCGTGCGATCCAGGCCAGTAGTGAGCCGGCGTGCTCGAGGTCCCTGAGGCTCGAGAACGGCATCTCTTCGGCGACCCGTTCGACGATCGCCGCATCATCCCGGTTGGCGTCAGGAAACAGGGCATCGAACAGCGAGGCGCGCAGCCGAACATTACCCGCCCGTAACACCGCACCGTCCGTGACGGTCACCTGATTGGGGTGCCGGCGGTAGCGCAGTAGCACCGCGGGGACATTGCCCATCCGATACTGGTGGATCAGCCGCGTCCAGAGCTCGTAGTCCTTGAAGCCCGCCCGCTCGTTGTAGCGGTGGCGCTTCAGGATCTCTGCGTGCATCAGCACGGTCGGATGCATCACCGCGCACCGAAACAGAAGCTCTCGGGCGATCGCCTCATGTGACTCAGGAAACCAGACCAGACCCTGATGGTCGCCGAACTGCTGTATCCACCCACCGCAGATCTCGACCCCGGTCCTCCGCATCCACTGGAGTTGCACCTCAAGACGCTCTGGGACGGCGACATCGTCGGCATCCATCCGCGCGATCAGCTGTCCGCGCGCCAGGTCGACTCCGGCGTTCAGCGCGCCGGCTATCCCACGGGGCACGCCCGTGATCAGACGGATGCGCGAGTCGTGGGCCGCAAGCGCGCCGACGATAGCGGCGGAATCGTCATCAGACTCGTTATCGACCACAACCAGCTCCCAGTGCCGATAACTCTGGGCCTGAATCGACGACACCGCATCCGCCACATACGGCGCGCCGTTACGCACCGGCATGACGACCGAAATCAATGGCTCGTCCGGAATCGCGAGAACTTCAATCACTCCGTGGCGTCGGGGTTCGCGTTCGAACGGCCAGGCGACTCAAGAGTAAGCATTGCCACTATCGAGGGGGAAAGTCTCATGGTTGATACCGGCCGGTGCCGGCTCGGCGACATCGCTACCTTGGCACGCGCGTCGCCCCGCGCGATGGGCCGAGGCTCCGTGGTTCGCAGCGTTCGCTTCACAAGCCGGCGCAGCCAGGGACCCGGCATGATCCAGACTGCCACGCGGGCGGCCAGAACGCATGGCGCCGCCTCGAGCTGAGACGCCGCTCGCGAGCTCTCATGCCGGCGCCTGACCGACTTTGACCAACTTCGCGGCCCGAAGGTCGTCGATCAGTTCGATGACATCGCGCAGGCACGTGGTCCGATCGACTTCGTACTCGCCGAGCAGCTGATCACACAGAATCGAGACCGGCGTCGGCGAGTCGATCAACTCCCAGACCCGAGCGGCCGGTCCATTGAGGCTGTAATAGCAGCCAGCCTGCAGATCCAAGGCGAGGAGGGCGTCGTCGACGCGTGTGAACAGAAGCCCTCCCCGCTCGACGGTAGACGCTTCCTCGATCGTCATGTGACCGAGCCGACCGTCGCGGACCTGGATCGATTGGGACTCACTGGCGTCAGACAGGAGTCGGCGTGAACGTCGCAGACCCCCACGAGCCCTCACCCCGATCGCCGACCGCAGTTGCCAGCTCACACGCCACCTTCCAAATCGCCATCGTCGCAAGCGTTGCAACCGCAACCCAGCGATCGCGCACGCCGTGACCCTATCAGCCGGCCCCTCGTGACGGCAATACGACGGCCGACAGTAAGGTCCTCGACCGAGACCGAGACGAGACCGTCGGCGCCGAGCCGATGCTCGAGCTCGACACCCTGCTCGCGGCCTGCCGAGCGAGCTGGCCGCTGAGCTCCCCCGAGCTGATCCACCAAGGGTAGCGCTATGCCGCCCCGTAGGTACGCAACGCAACACGCGCGTACGCGAGCGACTGGAAGCAGTTGACTGCGGCGTTCACCCTCTCGCTGGACTCGGCCGCTCGACCATCTTGGGTCGGGATCAGGGCGCGCGGATCAGACCGGCCGCTCTCAGAGCGAACTTGTTCGGATGGCCGATCCCGATCTCGCTCGGGACCGCCAAGCCAGGGGGTGCGAGCGGCGCCTCAGTAAGGAAAGGAAAGCGCGGTGCTCAGCGTCCGGTCGAGACCGAACCGTCTCACGACCGGTCGCGACCACGCACGGGTGCCAGCCTGCGGGCTTGCGATCTGGTCGTCGGAGGACCCGCTCCCGCTGTCCCGCTCTGTGTCTGGCTCCTCGCCCAGGGCCTCTTGCCACACCATGAAGCGCTCCTTTTGGTTCGTCCGTCTGCGGGCGCATCCTACCAACCGCAGTTCCGCTGCACAAGTTGCCGCGCTAGCTCCGCTAGGCGGTTGCAGGGTTCAGGAACGAGTCATCTTCAGGCCGCGATAGCGGGCCGTCTGATTTTGTCCTCGATCGCGCGTTCGAACGCGCGCCCTGAGCTGGCGATCGGTGACCGGGCGGCGATCTCGCTGGGGAGCTGGGGGTCGAGTTCGGCGAGGGATGGGCTGAGGATCCGCGTGTAGGTCTTGGAAGAAGACGGCCAGTCGGCGTCCCTCGCTGGTCAGCTCGTGGCGTTGTGTGCGAGGGATTCGCTGGATGAACCCTTTGCGGCGTAGGCGCCCGCAGGTCGTAGGTAGTCCGGGGGCGGGTAGGCCATCGGGGGTGGTGGATGGCAGCACCACGCGCTCAAGCAGCGTGGCGTCGGATGGCAGTCGGAAGGTACCCCGCGGCCACACCCCGCGGCCCGCAGCCACTCCGCGTGCGGGGCTCATACCGAACCGCCGCCCACCTCCGGATCACCGCGGCGTTTGGACAACCGCTCGGCGGTATGAGGCTCGCTCGCTATCCCTCGCGGACGTCGGGCGCAGTGACGGCATCCACCATGCCATCGCGTTCGAGCTCATGGAGGAAGGCGGCGAGGTCCGCGGCAATGACGCTCTGGTCGGCGTCGAACTCCGTTGCGAGCGCGGCGATGAGGTCGCCGACCAGCCACGGTGACGCGAGCAGCTCCCAGATCCGGCGCCCGACCCGGTCGAGCGTGACGTAGCAACCGGCGCGAAGGTTGAGGACGACCATTTCGTCATCGACCGTCGTCGACAGCAGGCCCTCCGTCTGTACCACCGTGGCGGTGGTATCGATCACGCGAGCCCCACCTCGACGCAACCGTCCATCAAGCTCAATCTAGCGGTTCCGGCCGTCGGCCGCTGCGTCGAGCTGCGTAGAGTGTGCGACGTGACGGGGGGCGGAGAGCGATCGATCGACAGTCATCGATACCAGTCGTACGGGTTGACGATCGAAGTTCCCTTCCGATGTGCGGACCTGGCGACGGCAGACGCGAATGCGAGCGTCGACGTGGTCGTCCGCGATGGTGTCGTGGGCATGCGGCTCCCGTCCGCAGTCGTCAGCGAGCCGAACTTCGACGCCGCTCCCGGATTGTTCCTCCATCGCGGCGGTCCGCGCGCCGGTCGCTATCTCGTGCGCGGCGGCGATCAGGTGTTCGTGCAGCGCCATCCGCGAGCCGTTGCGTCGATGGTCGCCCAGCAGTTCACCGCCTGCGTGCTTCCCGCAGTCCTGCGTCAACGAGGCCTGCTCGTCCTCCACGCCAACGCAGCGGTCGTCGGTGAGAACGCCGTGCTGATCGGCGGTGAGAGCGGAGCGGGCAAGTCAACGACTCTGGCCGCGCTGCTGGACCGGGGTGGTCGGATGCTGAGCGACGACGTGAGCGCGCTGCAGCTCGGTGAGAACGCCCGAATCGAAGCGCTGCCCGGTCCCGCGCGCATACGGCTGGCGCCGGCCTCGGTCGGCGTCGAGATCGCCGGCGACAGGCCGATCGTCGGCGACAGGCTGCTGACGGCTCCGCGCAAGGCGGTTCTCGCCACCGAGCCGACGATGGCCGCCTCCACCGCTCCGGTACGGGCCGTGTATGTCCTGCGACGCGCTCATGGCGACACCGTCACGGCGACCGCGCTCGCCGGTGGAGACAAGCTGGAGGCTCTCCTCGGGTGCCTGTACGGACCGGTGATCGGAGTCGATCACGCGGAGCTGTTCCCGCTCCTGAGTCGCATGCTGGAGCGGATACCCGTGTTCGCGCTTCAGCGCCCCGAGGGCCGGTGGTCAGTCGACGAGGTCACCGACCACATCGTCGACGCTGGAAGAGCCTTCGGTTGATGCGGCTGGCGATGCCGGATGCTGGGTGAGCTGCGCGCCTGTTCATGGCCGGAACGGCTCATGCTCGCCGAAGCTGGGTTGGGGCTCCTCAGTGCCGTGATCGCGCTGAGGACGCTCCCGTTCCGGTACACGGCCCGGCTTGCTGGGCTGAGCCCGGGGGCCGAGGCGTCCGCGGCGTCGTTGGGGCAGCTGGAGCGCGCCGAGCGCGTGGGCTGGGCGGTGCGCAGGGTCGCCGGCCGCACACCGTGGATGGGCACCTGTCTCGTCCAGGCCGTTGCCGGCGCCGTACTGCTACGCCGGCGCCGGATCCCGGCCAACGTCAGCTTCGGCGTCGCGCGTGACGGCGCGGCGTCCGACGGGTGGACGGCCCATGCGTGGCTGAGCTGCGCGGGACGCGTGCTCATCGGTGACGGTCCCCAGCGTGCGCGCTGCGCGGTCGTCGGCGTCTACAGCAGCAGGCCGGATCGGCAGCCGTGAACGGGCCCGGGCCGGAGAGCCGCAACGGTCGTACGTCGCGCCCGGCGATGGCGGCGCCGGCCTCGCGCCCCCGGGCGCCAGGCCGGCCGGCGCCTTTTCTGCGCGCGCTGGGACGCCACGACCCGGCCCGGCTGGCGTGGGTGATCGCCCTCCAGGTCGCCGCATCGCTCGGCCAGGGCGTCGCGGCGCTCCTGCTCGTCCCGATTCTGGAGCTGGCGGGGATCGGCCACTCGTCCCAGTCAGGAGGGTGGCTGGGAGTCACCCGGCGGATCTTCGCCGCCTTCGGGCTCAGGCTGACGCTGGCGTCGATGCTCGTCGTCTACGTCGGGATCGTGGGCGTGGCCGCCGCTCTCAACGCCTACCAGACAGTGGAGCTGACCCGGTACCGACTGCGCTTCGTCGACTCCCTGCGCGCCAGGCTGTACTCGGCGGTCGCCGAGGCGGAATGGCACCACCTCGTGTGCCTGCGGCAGTCCGACATCCAGAGCATCCTCATGGTGAACGTCGTCCTCGTCTCCCAGGGCACCGCGGCCGTGCTCAACCTCAGCGCCGGCGTGCTGGTGATCGCCGTCCAGGCGATGGTGGCGCTCCGGATCTCGCTGCCGATCACGGGGCTGGCGATCGCCACCGGATCTGCGCTGACCGTGCTGGTGTGGCCGCTGGTGACACGCAGTCGCCACCTCGGGCAGGCGCTGATGGCCAGCAACAGCCGGATGCTCGGCTCGGTCACCGCGTTTCTCGACGGGTTGAAGCTCGCCAAGTCCCACCAGCTCCAGGACGCCCACGTCGCGACGTTCGACGCCGCCATGCGCCGCAGCCGCCATGCGCTGCTGGACTTCGTCAAGGCATCCCAGTTGGCCACAGCGGTGCAGCTGAGCGTGACCGCGCTCATGCTCGCGATCCTCGTGTGGGTCTCGGTCGAGGATCTGCATCTGCCCCTCGCGGAGTTGCTCGTCCTGGCCTTCATCTTCAACCGCGTCGTGGCGCTCATCACCTCTGCACAGTCCAACGTTCAGATCGCGGCTCAGTCGCTGCCGGCGATGGACGAGCTGCTGTCGTTCATCGCCGATTGCGAGGCGGCGGCCGAGCCGTCGCCTCCGGTCCTCGACGGCCCGCCGCCCCGGCTGGGGATCGGATGCGGGATCCAGGTCGACGCCGTCCGCTTCGCGTACCCCGACGGCGGAGCCGGTCGCCACGAAGTGCTCCATGGTGTGTCCTTCGATCTCGTGCCGCGTCAGACGACGGCGCTCGTCGGCCCGTCGGGCGCGGGCAAGACGACGCTTGCGGACCTCGTCCTCGGCCTGCTCATCCCGACGGCGGGGACGATCACGATCGACGGCCGGTCGCTCTCCGGCGAGGACCGCGCATGCTGGCGCGCGTCGATCGCGATCGCGCCCCAGGACCCTTTCCTCTTTAACGACACGATTCGCGCCAACCTGTTGTGGGCCCGTCCACAGGCGAGCGAACAGCAGCTGTGGGCGGCCCTCGAGAACGCCGCCGCGGCTGCGTTCGTGGCCGCGCTGCCGGCCGGGCTGGACACGGTCGTCGGCGATCGCGGCGCGCGCCTGTCAGGCGGTGAGCGACAGCGGATCGCCCTGGCGCGCGCCATGCTCCGAGAGCCTGAGCTGCTCGTGCTCGACGAGGCGACCAGCTCCCTGGACACCGAGCACGAGCGCGCCATTCGTGAGGCCCTCCTCGCGCTCCACGGCCGGGTGACGTTGCTCGTGATCGCCCATCGCCTCTCCACCGTCAGTCATGCCGATGCGATCGTCGTTCTCGATCGCGGACGCGTGGCCGAGGCCGGCACGTGGCTGGAGCTTGCCGAGCGCAATGGCAGCCGGCTCAGGTCACTGATCGCTGCGGGAGCGATCAGGTGACGCTCCGACCATCGTGTAGGATCGCCGCGATGGGGCCTGTGTGTGCGAAGGTCCGGGGCGGGCGCGGGGGAGGTGTCCGGTCGCCGGCCTGAACGTCACCCCCGAGTTGACGTGTGACGGCCGTCCCGTCGCCGCCCGCCTGCTCGCCTTCCGCCGGCTCGCCCTGGATCACGCCCTCGCCGAGCTCATCGGGCTCTACGACCGGCAGGGCGTGCGCCCGCTGCTCCTCAAGGGCCCGGCCTTCGCCCGTTGGCTCTATGACGATCCGCGCGAGCGCTCGTACAACGACATCGATCTGCTCGTCAGAGCAGACGAGCTCGCCGCGGCACGGCGCGGGCTGGCCGAATTGAGCTACGAGCCGGCCCCCGTCAACGCGATGCGCCCGGGCGAGCGCCGCGACTCCCACCACGAGGAGTGGATCCGGGCCGGGACGCTGCCGCTCGCCGTCGAGCTGCACCACACGCTGTTCGGCGTGCCGGCTGCCCCGTCGCTCGTCTGGCAGCGGCTGACCGAGGGAGCCGGCAGGATCGACGTCGCCGGCGTCCAGGTGGATGTGCCGGCAGAGGCGGTATCGGCGCTGATCGTCGGCTTGCATCTCGCAGACCACGGCAGCGTCACGCCCCGAACCGATCTGGCCCGTAGGCGGCACGCTCGACAAGGGGGCGACCGTCTCGACGTCTACGGCGGCGGGCAGTTCGCGAGGCGTGACCTGCAATTGGCGGTGGCGCGGGTGGACATCGGGACCTGGCGCGCCGCGACCGCGATCGCCGCAGAGCTGGGAGCGGGGGAGATGTTCGCCTTCGGGCTGCGGCTCGATCCCGCCGGCCGCCGGCTGGCCGACCAGCTCGGGCTGACCGATCGGGTCCCCCGCCGTCTTCGCCTGCGCAACAGTGGCCCGCCGGCAACGACCAACGGGATCGAGCGGCTGATCTCCACCCCGGGGGTGCGCCCGCGGATCCGGCTGCTCGCCGGCGAGCTCGTCCCGTCACGAGCGTTCATGCTCTCCTTCTCACCACTCGCCCGGCGCGGGCGGTGCGGTCTGATCGGCGCGTACGTGTGGCGACCCTTGGACCTGATCATCAGGCTGCCGAAGGGCGTGCGGGCATGGGTGCGGGTGGCGGCGCCGTCGACGAAGGCGAGATCGCCGCGCCGGTCGCGATGACGACGATCGCCTCCGGCGCCGGGCGCGCCCGCGTCGGACTTCCCGACTTCGTCATTGCGGGAGCGCAGAAGGCGGCGAGCACGATGATCCAGGAGGTCCTGCGCGAGCATCCGCAGGTGGAGATGCCAGCCCGGGAGATCTACGACTTCGCCGACCCCAACTACTCGCCCGGTGTCGCCGACGCGATGCGTGCACGGTTCGGTGACGAGCGGGCGTCACGCCGGGGATTCAAGGCCGCCTCCTACCTCGGACAGCCGGAGGTCGCGCCGCGGCTCGCGGCGGATCTGGGCACGGTCGACGTCGTGCTCGTGCTCCGTGACCCGGTCCGGCGTGCCATCAGCGCGTGGTTCTGGTACATGCGACTCGGCCGTGTTCCGGTGCTGCCGGTCGACGTCGCGTTCGGGCAGCTGCTCGGGCCCGGGCTCGGCGGCCCCGCGCGGGCGCATGGCCGGCAGATCCTGGAGTGGGGTCTGTACGGCAGACATCTGCGGCATTGGTTGACCTGCTTCCCGAGGGAGAGGATCCACGTCGTGCTCGACATCGACCTGCGGCGGGACGCGGACGGGACCATCCGATCTCTATATGACGCGCTCCGCCTCGACCCGAGTTTCGTGCCGACCGCACATCGCCATCCTGTCAACGCCGGCGTCTACGCGTATCACCGGGTCCGCTGGCAGCGGTTGCGGCTGCGCTGCGTCGAGCCCGACGACGATGGCGTGCGGCGGCTGCGCCGCCCCGAAAGCACAGCGGGACGGATTGCCAACCGGGTGCTCGTGAGCACGGACCGCCGCGTGTTGTCCCGCCTGGACCGAAGCGATCCGCCGACGCCGGCGCCGGCGATCGAGCATGCTCTGCGCACCTACTACCGGGCGGACACGCTTGGCCTGCAGCAGCTGCTCGGCGTCGACCTGTCGCCTTGGCTCTCACCCTCGACATGACCGCCCACCTCTCCCACCGCAACTACAGCCCTGTTTACAAGCTGCGCTACGCGGTGCGTCATCCCGACAGGATCCTGCCCTATGCCCGCCGGATCCCGCCATACGCCCGGCGCTGGGTCCGCGATGTGTGGCTCGGGATGCACACCACCGATCACATCGGCTACTACCGGGCCGTCATGCGGTCGGATATCGCGCGCGGGCCCGAGACCGCCGTCGGCGGCCGCGCCGCGACCCGGGCCGGTTGGCTCGGTCTCGGCCAGATGCAATTCGACTACCTGCTCGGGCATGGCCTCGACCCCGCCATGCGGATGCTCGAGATCGGTTGTGGCAACCTGCGCGCCGGCCGGCTGTTCATCGACTATCTCGATGCCGGCAACTACCACGGGATCGACATCTCGCCGGAGATCCTGCTCGCCGCCTTAGATACGATCACCGAGTTCGGGTTGCAGTCCAAGCGGCCGCAACTGACTATCGTCGAGGACTTGACGTTCGGCTTCCTGCCCGACGCGGCCTTCGACGTCGTGCACGCACACAGCGTGTTCTCGCACTCTCCGATCGAGGTCATCGATCAGTGCCTGCGACACGTCGGCCGGATCATCTCCCCCGGTGGCTTTTTCGACTTCACCTTCCACGCGACCGAACGCGCCGAACACGACGTGCTCCGTGAGGACTTCTACTACCGTCCGGCGACGCTCATCTCTCTCGCGGCCGGGTACGGGTTGCAGGTGCGCCGCCTGGAGGACTGGGAGCGCGTGGGCCACGCGCAGTCCAAGCTGCGGGTGACCCGACCCGTCAGTGGCCTCGCGCCCGCCGCCGATCGAGCGATTCCTTCAGCGCGCGCGGAAACTCATCCAGCGAGCGGCGCTGCGTGAGCGAGTTGTTGGCGCCGTGGACCCGGCGCCACTGCACCTGAACGTCCACCGTCGCCTCGACGAGCCCGAGCTCATGGGCGCGCAGCAACCAGTCCAGTCCCTCCGAGACGCGCAGGCCGGGGGTGAACGGTCCGACGCGCTCGAACGCGCTGCGACGGATGAGCATCGCCCCCGGCGTGTGCGCTGGCCGCGGCTGGTCGAGCGCGAGTGGGCGGCCGTCCACGCACCGCGTGAAGCAGCGGATCTGTCCGTAGACGATGTCCACCTCGGGTCGCTCGAGGAGGACCCGCAGCCGAGCTTCGACGCTGCACGGGGTCAGAAGGTCATCGGCGTCCAGGAGGACGACGAACTCGCCGCGCACGAGGCTCATCGCTTCAGTGCGCGCGGCGCCGACCCCAGCGTGCGCACGGCGCACGACGCGCACCGGCGGTCCGACCTCGCGCGCCGCTGCAGCGCTCGCGTCGTCGGAGCCGTCGTCGACCACCACCACATCGTCAACCCGATGGCTCTGCGCGAGCACGCTCCTCAGCGCCGCGGCGACGAATCGCTCGCCGTTGTACACCGGCAGCGCGGCGCCCACGGTGCCTCGGGCGCGCGCCACCTCGTGGCGATCAGCCATCGTCACCGGATGCGCGGCGCCGGCGCAGCGCTCGGCGCGCGACGGAGAGCATGGCGAGCTGCTTGGCACGCGTGTCCGCAGAGACGTTGGCGCGATGGATGCGGTAGCGCAGGACGACGTGGTCGATGCGGGCGGCGTGGAGCCCGGCCTCCTTGGCGCGCGCCAGCCAGTCCATGTCCTCCCCCAGGTGCAGCGTCTCGTCGAACGGCCCGACGAGGTCCAGCACAGCGCGGCGGGCGAGCATCGCGCTCGGGTGCCACGGGTAGGGCCCGTCGTCCCAGGCGGTGTCGTAATGCCGCGGGCGGGGCTCGCCCGGGGTGACGAACGCCTCGGTCAGCCCGAACACCAGGCCGTGCTCGGGATGGCGCTGGAGATGGTCGACCTGGCGCGCCAAACGCCTGGGGGCCATCACGTCATCGGCGTCAAAGATCGCCCAGTAGGCGCCCCGCGATGCCCGCAAGCCGGCGTTGCATGCGGCCGCGGCGCCCTGGTGGGGTTGGCGCAGCACGCGGACGCCGTGGGCGGCGGCGATCTCGGCGGTGCGATCGCGCGAGCCGTCGTCGACGACGATGATCTCCAGCGGACGGTAGGTCTGGGCGAGCACGCTGGCCAGCGCCTCGGCGATGAACGCCTCCTCGTCCTGGGCGGGCATCACGACCGAGACCAGCTCGCCGCTCATCGTGCCGCCTGATCGAGCACCTGGTCCACCGCGCGGGCGAGCTCAGCCGCGTCGTCGCCGACCTCGAGGGCGAAGCACGGCACGGCACGCACGACCGCCGCCAGCGCCGCCAGCGCCGCGCCCCCATCGAACGGCATCCCGAACAGGGAGGTGGGCGCCCAGGCGCGCAGCGCCTCGGCGGGCCTCACGCGGACCAGACGGGTGCGGCCGCCCCGAATCCGCGGCACGACCACCGCACAGACCGGCAACGACGCGCGCAGCGAGCCGGGCATCGCCTCCGCCACATTGACGACCCTCTTCTCGTCACCCCCCGATGCGGCGGCGATGCTCGCGGTGCCGTAGAGCGAGACGGCCTCGGGCTCGCCACGGGCATCGAGCAGCACGTAGTCGTCGGCGACGAACCCGACGCCCTGGGCCAGAGCAGCGAGCACGACGGTCGTCTTGCCCGAGCCTCGGGGGCCGGCGAGCAGCACCCCACCGCGATCGTCCCCGACGGCCCCGGCGTGCACGAGATGGCGACGGTGGCCGGCGAGCGCCCAGAACAGTGCCTGGCGCAGCGGGGCTGCCCGCTCCCACCACGGTATCGACCCGTAACTGGGGACGCGATGGAGGACCGACGCACCTGGTGACGAGTCGACGAGCGTCACCGCGCCCGCGTACGTGTCGTGGACCGCGAGCACGCGGTCGGCGCCACCGTCGCGCACGATCCCGCCCGGCCCGACGTCCGCGAGGCGCCAGGGAAACGCCAGCGAGCCCGCCGGACACGCCCGCTGCTCCCAGGAGGCGATCGTCATGTCCACGTCGCCCGGGAGGTCGTCGGCACGCGGGGCGAGCGCTGCGAACAGGACGTCGGCGAGACCGCTGCCGGCGAAGCGCAGTGTCACGGCACGGTCGGCGAACCGCAGGCGGCGCTCCACGACGCCTTCACGCCGCGCGGCGGCGCGATACTCGGCCGACGCGGCCGCGTAGAACGACGGCAGGACCGCGTCAGCCAGACTGGGCATGGGACCCGCGCGCGATCTCCTCAGTCTCGGGCGACGGATCGATGAACAGCGGATCGACGAGCATGAAGTCCTGCATATCCGTGTAGCTACGCAGAACAGGAGCGGTGAACGGCACCCGACCAGAGGGCAGCCCCGGCGCTGGCGTCACCGGCTCGCCCTCGATGACGAGGCCTTCCCGCGCCAGCTCCTCGACGAGACTCCGCAGCCCGCGCTCCACCTCGGCTGGATCGCCCTCGTAACGCTCCAGTCCGGCCGCGATCAACGCGTCCGGGTGCGCGCCGGCGGCCAGCACCCCCCAGATCTCAGCCCCAACGCCGTCCAGGCTGTAGTAGGTGCCGGTCCCCAAGTGGATGAGGATCGCCTCGCCATCGATCGTCTCGTGGACAACGTGCGACGCGTCCGCGACGAAGCTGATGCCCGTCATGGGCGAGCATTCTACGGAAATCTCCGCTCACTCCGTGAGCTGCTTCCAGGCGTGGAAGCTCACCAGCTCGACGCCGAGCGATTCGATCGCCGCGGCTAGTCCGGGCTCGGTCAGGGTTGCGAGCTCGACCTCGCGCTCGTGAAGGTAGCTGGAGCCGAAGTCGCCGTTGACCCGCCCTGGATGGCAGGCGAGCTCGGTGAGCCCGTCACGCACCTTGGCTCGGATGAGGGCGAGCAGGAAGGGGCGGCTCACGCAGCGGAGATTCGTCACGCCGAGCTCCGTTTGCGCCCAGAACCCACCGACGTAGGTGACCTGGGCACCGCGGAGCGGGACCCCCAGCGGCTCGACGATCGCAGCGAACGTCGCAAACCGGGCGCGGGAACCGGAATGAACGTGGTGGTGGGAGTCGACGTGCGTCGGCTCGCGGCCCGTGAGCTCGCGGAAGCGCTCCAGCTGTTCCCGGAAGCTCCGCGCGATCTCGGCGCGATCGTCGAGATCGGCACTGTCATCGTCGACGAAATGGAGGCCGACCGACAGCCCCGCGTGGCCGGAGGCCGCGCGCGCGGCGCTCGGGGCCGCACGGGCGAGCACCATCAAGCTCGTGCTCGTCACGATCCCCGACGCGTGAGCCTCGAGAATCCCCTCGTTGATCCCGGGGGAGAGCCCGAAATCGTCGGCATTGACCACAAGTCGTCGCATCCCCGGTCACGACGCCCGTGGCATCGTCACGATCCGTAAGGGTCGCCGGCACCCCGATCGCGACGCCCAGGATGAGGCGCACTCCGCCTCAGGCATCACGCGCAACCCGCTGGACGTGCGGGAGTGCGACGGCGTCGAGTCCACCATCCTGGAGTTGACGTCGCTGGGTGGCCCGAAGCAGCGAGAGGCCTGCGGGCAGGTGGTAGGCGAGATGGAACGGCCGATAGATGTAGGTCGCGATCAACGCTCGGCGGCCCCGCCGCGCGAACCGCCACTTGTCCCGCATGAACGCAGGGGTGGGAACGAGCTCACACAGGAGCATCTGCATCGCGCGGGACGTCGACTGGGCACCTCGGAGCCGAATGAGGCCGTCGATGAGCTCCCGCTTGCCGGTCAGGCGGATCTGCATCTCGAGATCGGCCTCATCCGGCAGCTCAAGCTCGATCGCGAGAGCCCGGCCGGCGGTCGTGGTGCGCAGCCCGACCCCGAGGACCCCGAGCATGTCCAGGCGTCGGGCGAGATCACGCGCTTGGCCCCAGATCTCGCGATCGAAGCGCGACACAGCCCGCTCGAGGTCGCGTGCGCCCTTGGCGGCCGGTCCATGCTGGACTCGGTGCGCAGCGATCACCAGCGCCTGCGCAGCGTCCGAGAGCGCCATCACCTCGGTCGCGCCCACCCTGATCTCGCGAGCTCCAGCGGCGAAGGCGTCCCACATGGCATCGGGATCGCCGCGGAACCAGTACACGCGATGATGGAGATCGAGCGTCACAGGTCCGCGCTGCCATGCGTCCGCGTGCGCGGCCCGCTCGTGCGTAGGGGCCCCAGCCAGCTCATGCCGGTACCCGAGTCCTCGCGCGATCTCGCCCGCGTCGGTGTACCGAGCGGGCTCGACGAGAAGATCGAAGTCGCAGTAGGGGCGCTCGTTCGGTTCGTCGTAAAGCCGGGCGGCGATCGCCGCTCCCTTCAGCAGGATCGAGCGGATTCCCGCCGCGCGGAATGCGGTAACCATCTCCGCCGTCGCGGCATCTATTTCCAGGCGTCGGGCCGCGGCACGGTAGCTCTCGTCCCCGACGTCGTTCATTTGGCACATGTTCGCGCACCAGGACGTTCTCGCGCGGTCGGCAGCGGCCTCTCGGGAGCCGGCCGCGGTGCCTCGGTTGATCTTGGGCTTGCCGTGCACGGGTTCGAGCGCACGCCGCCGCGGTCGCCGTCGCACGAGTGCGTTCCGTGAGAGCGATCGTTCGGCCGGCGCCTAGGGTGCTCACCGGGTTTCTCCCGCCCATCGGGTGCCGTGCTCGCGATTCGCGTGGACGCAGCGTGAGCGGATAGCCGGCCACGCTCGCCTGACCTGCGACGCTGAGGTCATGAATGGCTCAACTGTCGACGCGCCGACCCCGGACGGGGTCGCCGACTGCTACCTCACCAAGCCGGCTGACGGTGGGGCGCATCCTGGCGTCCTGTTCATGATGGATGCGATCGGGCTGCGGCCGCGGATCGAGGAGATGGCCGACCGGATTGCCGCCCAGGGCTACGTCGTGCTCGCTCCGAACGTGTTTTACCGAGGTGGGCGCGCTCCGCTGTGGGAGACGCCGGACCTCCACGATCCTGACTCTCGCGCCACGTTCTTTCGGACGCTCGGTCCGCTGATGGGCGCGCTCACACCCGCAGCTGCCGCGGCGGACGGCGGCGCGTACCTAGACATGCTCGGGGAGCTCACCGACGGCCCCGTCGGGGTCACCGGCTACTGCTTCGGCGGCTGGCTCGGCTGGATGGTCGCCGCCGCGGACCCTGACCGCGTCGCCGCGATCGGCGGCTTTCACACCGGTCGCATGGTCACCGACGACGAGAACAGCGCTCACCTGCTCGCGCCCCGTATCCGCGCGGAGGTCTACTGGGGTCACGCCGATCAGGACCCGAGTATGACTGCGGAGAACATCGCGGCGCTCGACCAGGCGATGGACGACGCCGGCGTGCGCCACACGACCGAGGTCTACGAGGGTGCGCAGCACGGCTACACGATGGCCGACATGGGCGCCTACAACGAAGCGGCCGCGGAGCGTCACTTCAAGGCGCTCTTCGCGCTGCTTGGACGAGCAATCCAGCGGTGAGAACATCACGGGCGCAACGCGAGTCCGTGTGGGGTGATCGGTTTTGATCCTCAGGCCGGCCTCATGCGAACGATCGCACGGCGGCAAGAAAGGCGTCCGAGGTGGCGCGGCCGGACGAACGCTCAGCCGCGAGGGCGATCGCCGGCTTCGTCGCGGCGGCGAACGGCTCCATTAGCCGCGGTCTCTCGCCCGCCGAGGAGCGCCGCTGCTACCGGAATGATGCCGTCCTGTGGCGCGCCGCTGCTCGGCGGTGCCCTCTCTGAGGCCTCTGGTCGCACTGCCGCTTGGTCGCCCGCCGACGCGGGAGCAGGAGTCGGCCGCCTCATCGCTCGTATGGCGACAAGGGGGCGGTGTGCTGGACGCGCGTTCGCTCCCTGGTTGGTAATCGGGCTCGATCACGGGTGCGCCGCGAAGACGTGGGCGACCGCCCCGCGGCTGAAGGCCGTGGTGGTGATCGGCTCGATGGTGAGCGGCGTGTCGAAGAGCCGCTCGCCCGCGCCCAGGACGACCGGATGCACGACAAGGCGGTACTCGTCGATCAGGCCGGTCGCGACGAGTGACCGCGCGAACCGCGTCCCGCCTTGCGCCAGCAGGTATCCGCCGGAGCGCTCCTGCTTGAGCCGCGTGACCGCTTCGGCCAGGTCGCCGGCGGCAATTGTCGTCTCGGGCCAGTCCGCGGACGCGAGTGAGTTCGAGAACACGATCTTGGGGATCTCGTTCATCGGCTTGGCGAACGGCCCGACGGCGCTGGGCCAGAACGTGGCCCAGCGGGTGTAGGTCGCGGCGCCGATGAGGTGCGTGCCCGCGTTGCCCACGGTCTCGAGCGTCCAGGCGGCACCGTCCTCGGAGCGTCCCGCGGTGGCCCAGTCGCTGCTGCCGTCCGGTGGTGCGACGTACCCGTCGAGCGAGACGGACATCTTCAGGACCAGTGAGGCCATGCGCTGCTTTCTTTCCGGGATGGATGACCCGAGTTGCTCGAGTCGATTGTTGGTACTCAGACTCCAGGCAACAGCGAAACGAGTCGCCTACCGGATCAGTCGCCGGACTGCCGGGTTCACGACTCTCCGGCACGCTCGCAGAATGCTCCCCGTCGTCTGCGAGCGGCTGCCTTCCGCCGGATGTGGCAGCGGTCCGCCGCCGGCGCGCAGCGGAGGTCGGGCTTGGCCGAGCCGAAGCACCGGCGGAACGAGAACCCCGCCCCTACGTGTGGACCAAGCCCGCAGAACGCATCCTGGAGTCGATCGCACGATACTGCCAACGAATCAATCCGACGGAACCCCAGCGGCCTCACCTGCGAGCTGATGATGGCGGGTCTGCGTGGGCGCTCATGGCCGCGAAGGTACGCGCCGATAAGGACCAGATCAGGAAGCGCCGCGAAGGATGCGCGTCGCCAATAGCCTACGTTTGCCGCGAAATGAGCACGCTCAACCCTCACGCCGACCTGCCTTCTCCCCGGTCGCGCCTGATCGTGCTGGTGCTCGCGATCCTGTCCGCGCTGCTTGTCGCGGCGGCGCCGGCACACGCCATGATGATGCAGGTCGACCCGCAGACGCCGTGCGTGGTCCACGGCGACAACGTCCAGTCGATCCTGCAGGCCCACGACGCCACGGTGCTGCGGATCGTCCTGCCTGACTATCCCAGCCCGAACGCGCTGCTTTGCGTTGAGCGTGCGAAGGCGGAGGGCTACCACGTCTACGTCTCATTGCAGTACGACAACGCATGGAGCCCGACGCGGGTCGCGTCCTACTTCGCCCGGACGCTGCCGCCGTACGCCCCGTACGCGTGGGCAGTGTCGGTCGGCAATGAGCAGGACATCGGCAACGACACGGACCTCCCGCAAGGAGCACCGCCGCGCGAGGTGCGGGTGTGCACCGGCACCGGACGCCGGCGGCGCTGCCAGCGAAGCGCGGGCGCGTACTACCGGCAGGTGTGGAACGCGGTCGAGCCAGTGGTGGCTCGCGTCGCTCCGAACGCTCTCCGCGTGTACGGGGAGACCACGCCCTGGGGGTTCAGCTTCCTGAAGGACAGCTTCCAGACAGGACGGCCGCGCGGCGCGCAGGTTGTCGCTTTTCACTGCTATGACACGAAGCGCGGCGGCCTGCGGATCGTCCCGCAGGTAGCAGCCTGGGCCGGCGAGCAGCACCTTCCGCTGTGGTGCTCTGAGATGAGCGACGGCCTCCGCCCCCTCGTGTGGATGCGACGCGATACGCCCTGGCAGTGGATGACGCTGCTGGCCGGGATCGAGCGGCGCTCCCCGGATCTGAAGATGGTCTCCTACTACCAATGGCCGCGGATCGGCGCCCCCTAGCCGACCGCGTCAGGACGCCGGCCAGGCACGGTCATGGCGCAGCCATCACTCGAACATGCGGGTCGACCAGCCGCCAACTCAAGGGGTGCCGGCGCAGACGATCTGCACGTTGGCCCCGAATGCTTCTCAGCCTGGATCGAGGCTTAGGCTGTTCAGTCATCGCACGTTCGCTCCTCGCACATGAGCGGCCGTGCTCACGATCCCGATCCGCGTCCCGGCTTCCCCGGGAGCCGTTCACCCTGGAAAGGCGCTCCGAGAATCGCCGCGGCGCCGACGACCGCTAGCGAAAACGACCGTGTCACCTCGGCCGGCATCCGGGGTCGCTGAGTGCGATCCGGTGATACGGAGGAAGATCCCCGCATGATCAACCGCTGCACGATCGACCGCCGGCGCTTCCTGCAGGTCTCCGGTACGGCCGTGGCCGCCCTGGGCGGGGGCCTTGCCACGGCGCGGACCGCCGCGGCGCGTGCCACCACGGCGGGTGCCGGCTCGGCGGTGGCCCGCTCGGACCTCAAGACGACACCGATCCGGCCGCCGGCGGCGCCGCTGATCGTGCGCTCCCCGTACCTGAGCACCTGGCAGACCTCGACCGTGTCCCCCGGCACCTGGCAGACGTTCTGGAACGGGGACACCACCGCGATGGCTGGGATCGTGCGGATCGACGGCACCTCGTTCGTGTGCGCCGGCGACCCGAGCATCGGCGACGCGCTCGAGCAGACCCAGTTGACGCTCACCGCCACCCGATCGGTGTTCACGTTGCAGAGCGGCGGCGTGCAGATCACGCTCGAGTACCTCTCCCCGATCGAGCCCGGCGACCTGCAACGCCAGTCGATCCCGATGGCGTGGGTGTTCGTCACCGCGCGGAGCATCGATGGCGCGTCCCATGACGTCTCCCTGTACCTGGACGTCTCAGGCGAGTGGCTGTCGGGGGATCCGACCCAGCAGTTCACGTGGGCGCCCGTCTCGGTTCCCTACACCGGCGGCGCGCTCCAGGCGTGGACGATGCAGCTGGCCGAGCAGCAGATCCTCACCGAGATCGACAACCGGGCGCAGTGGGGAACGATCATCCTGGCGACCCCGCAGATCCCCGGCCTCAGCTACCAGTCCGGCCCCTCGGACACCGTCCGCACGCAGTTCGTCGACCAGGGCGTTCTGCTCGACACGGACGACACGTCCTACACGTCGATCGGCGGCGACGGCTATCCCTCGTTCGGCTTCGCGCTCGACCTCGGGCAGGTCGGCAGCCAGCCTCAGACGCGGCAGTTCTCGCTCGGTCAGGTCCGCACGCCGCTCGTCAGCTACCTGGGCATGCCCCTGCAGCCGCTCTGGACCGAGTACTTCTCGGACTGGCAGCAGATGCTCGCGTTCTTCCACGCCGACGTCGCCGGCGCCCGGCAGCGAGCGGACACACTCGATGCCGAGGTGTCCGCCGACGCCCGAAAGGTGGGCGGCGCCGAGTACGAGGCGCTCTGCGTGCTCTCGCTGCGCCAGGCCTACGGAGCCACCGAGCTTGCAGTGGGGCCGGACAACACTCCCTGGGCCTTCCTGAAGGAGATCTCCTCCGACGGCGACACCTCGACCGTGGACGTGATCTTCCCCGCATCACCGGTGTGGATCTACCTCGATCCGCAGTATCTGTCGCTGCTTCTCAGACCGATCTTCGGGTACGCGGCGAGCGGCCAATGGACCGCACGGTTCGCCCCGCACGATCTCGGCCCCTACCCGATGGCCTCTGGCTATCCGCACAACGGCGGCGAGAACATGCCCGTCGAGGAGTCGGGGAACATGATCATCATGGCCGCCGCCTACACGCAGGCCGCTCCGGGCACCACCGCTCTCGTCTATCTACAGGCGAACTACAGATGGCTGAAACGATGGGCGGACTACCTCGTGGCCACCCTGCCGGACCCCGGCCTGCAGAACCAGACCGACGACTTCGCCGGCAAGATCGCCCACAGCGTGAACCTCGCGCTCAAGGGGATCGTCGCGGTCGCGGCGATGGGTCAGATCGCCGTGGCGTGCGGCGAGCGCGCGGACGCGATCCACTACCGCAAGCAGGCCAGGCAGTTCATCGCCTATTGGCTCAAACACGCGCAGGCGCCCGGGCACAGCCACCTCGGCCTCACCTATCGCCGCCCAGGCAGGCGCGAATGGGGAAATACCTACAACGCCTATCCCGACGCACTGCTCGGCACCGGCCTCGTGCCCGAGTCGGTCGCGGCCGAGCAGGCGGCGTTCTACCGGACCAAGACCAACCGGTTCGGGCTGCCGCTGCAGACTCCGCACCGCTACGGCAAGACCGACTGGCAGATGTGGCTGGCGGCCTGGCTGCATCGCTACCCGATCAGCCAGGAGCTGATCGAGCGCGAGTACCAGTATGCGAACACGACCCGGAGCCGCGTTCCGTTCTGCGATCTGTACAACACGATCACGGGCGATCAGGTGTACGGCTTCCAGGCCCGGCCGGTGCAGGGCGGGATCTTCGCGCTGCTCGCGCTGCACGCGCTCGAGGGCGGGCGCGCCTGAGAGGCGGGCCGGCCCTCGGCGTCCGGGCTACAGACTTTGTGAGCCTCGAGACTCGGGCCTTCCAGCGCCCGATCCCGCCGTCGCGGATGCGCGACCTCAAGGACAACAATCGCGCGCTTGAGCCAAATCTCTTCTCCAGGACCTCGGCACGCTCCTGAACGGGCTCGCTCATGACACGAGCGTCGCATAAGTCTCGGACAGCTACAGGCGGCGGCATCCCGGTTGTGCGACAGCGTTTTGCGACGCCGCGCGCCAATGCGACAGAGTGCCCTATTGCATGGAAGCGGCAGCTGTGCTCACACTTGATCGAGCAACGAGTTGCGCGCGGTGTGATGGTCTTGCGTATATGCACGAGCGAGATATCGCCCTTGAGCCGTTCGACACGCTCATCGGCACCTGGGCCACGGAGGCGACCC
>Ga0302325_10001026_pt1 | contig 73404 bp, 67 predicted proteins | sample Palsa_T0_2_FD_201948 | JGI IMG/M metagenome (GOLD analysis project Ga0302325, IMG submission 201948) | Peat permafrost microbial communities from Stordalen Mire near Abisko, Sweden - Palsa_T0_2 | ecosystem: Environmental > Terrestrial > Soil > Palsa > Peat permafrost | place: Sweden: Abisko...
AAAGGGTTACCAGTACATGCGGGGGGCGCTTCTCCAACCACGGTCACGGATGTGTTATTGGGGGGCAGGCCCGTCAGCGAGCGAAAGGTCTGCACGATCGACGGATCGATATTGCAATCGCCCACGATCGCAATGGTCTGCCCGGAACCGTCGATGCCGTTGGAATAGAGAGGGTTGAGGTCGTAAATGGTGGCGTAATCGGACGGGAAGAGGTAATGTGGGCCGGCACTGCCATTTGCGAACTGCGGGCCGGTCTCTCTCCGCGCGAGCGGGACGGGCTGAAAGTCGTGAATTCCCAGAATGCCGGCTATCACGGGCGCAAGAGCTTGCGGTATCTGGAGCAGGGTGGAATTCGCCCGATGGCGCGTCCCATTGATGTCGTAGTAATGAATCCGGGTGTGAAATGCGGTCTCAACCTGACCAGCGGTGCCGCTAAAAATAATAGACCAGCGTCCCTTTGGGACCTCATTTACCACAAAGCCGCTCTGTTTCAACCACTCTGTAATCTTATTCAAATCATTTTGGGACAATCCGAAATGGCTTCCGAACTCTTCGGGCGTCAGCCACTTGCGATAGTTGGCGGACTTGGGGTCCTGCTGTTCCGCGACCAGAGAGTCCAGAGCGGCTTGCTGGGCAGAGCCGCGGCGCAAAACCAGCGTCATACGCGAAATGGGAAGATCGAGTGGCACCGAGCCGGCGTCATACTCCCGACGGACCTTGGGATGCACGCTGGAGGGCAACTGCCCGACCGCCTGGCTGTCAATCGCCCCAGTGAGAATATCTTTCGGCGCAATCTCAAGGGGATTGGCGGCTGGTTGGGCACGCGCCGGCAGCGCTACAAATGTAGCGCAAGACACCACGACCAAGAGTGGGAGCACAGCTTTCTTCATGCGTGAAACCCTGTAGTCTGTTTTCGCGTAGTTTGGCATAGTTCAAAGCTGATGTCCATAGCTCTGTGGTCACGAAAACCGTTCAGGAGAGCAGATAACATGGATCGTAAGCCGCTATGAAAGTGCTCCTCTACTATGCCGGCAAGCCGCGCGATCCGCACGCCAACGGCATGGCGGAGGAATTCATCAAACGTTCGACACGCTTCGGACGGTGCGAAATGCGCGAGATCCAGCCCGGCCGTTTCGATCCGTGGGTGAAGCATCCGACCGCGAGGAAAGTGATGCTGGATCCGGCCGGCAAACGAATGGACTCGGCGCAATTCGCGCGCTTGGTTTCGGGGGCCGAGCAGTCCGCGCGGGATCTGATTTTCCTGGTCGGAGGAGCTAGCGGACTGCCTGCGGCGTGGCGTGAAAAAGCGGGGCGCGACAACTCCGGGCAGCAGGGCGACCTGCTGCTATCGCTTTCGGACATGACCATGCCGCACGAGCTGGCGCGCGCGGTGCTGGCCGAGCAGATCTACCGGGCCTTCACGCTGCTGCGCGGACATCCGTACCCGAAGTGATGCCCGAAAGTAGCGCCGCACCCTATACTGAAGTCAGATGGCTTGGTTTACACGAGATAAACCTTCGGTAAAGCGCGAAGACCGCGCCAAGCGCGTACGCACCGAAGGCCTCTGGCTGAAATGCGAGCGCTGCGGACAGATCGTATGGCGCAAGGCGCTGGAGGACAATTTCCAGGTGTGCCCCAAGTGCGGCCACCATGGCCGCCTGGACGCGCGGACGCGCCTGGCGATGCTGTTCGACGAGGGCAAGTTCGAAGAGTTCGATCAGGGTCTGGTGTCCACCGATCCGCTGGAGTTTGTCGATTCCAAGAAATACAGCGACCGCCTGGCTGCCTCGCAAGAAGCCACGCACCTACGCGATGCGATCATCTCCGGCGCAGGCAAGCTGAACGGCCGGCGGGTGCATGTATGCGCCATGGAGCTGAAGTTCGTCGGCGGCAGCATGGGGACGGTGGTGGGCGAGGTGATTACGCGCGCCATTGAGCGGTCGCTGCGGCACAAGGTTCCGCTGATTATCGTTTCGGCGTCGGGAGGGGCGCGCATGCAGGAGGGCGCCATCAGCCTGATGCAGATGGCCAAGATATCCGCCGCCCTGATGCGGCTGGACGCAGCCCGCGTTCCCTACATCAGCGTGCTAACGGACCCGACCACCGGCGGCGTGACAGCCAGTTTCGCGATGCTGGGCGATCTGAACGTCGCCGAGCCTGGCGCGCAGATCGGCTTCGCGGGTCCGCGCGTGATCGAACAGACCATCCGCCAGAAGCTACCACCCGGTTTTCAAACCAGCGAGTTTTTGTTGCAGCACGGCTTCCTGGATGCGGTGGTGAAGCGCGCCGACTTGAAGAACTATCTGAGCAGAGCTCTGGATTTCTTTCTGCCGCTGGTGGAGCAAAACGCCCAGACCAGCGCCCAACAGAACCCCGTTACTCGGGCTTCTTGAATAAACTGTCGAATGCGGCGCGGGCATCGGTGGGCGTTCTGGGTTGCTGCTGAGCGGCGCCATTATGATGATTGTTATTGGCGGGCGCCGCGTCGCGGGCCACCGTAACGCGGGGCTTGAACAAGTCGCACTCGTTGGCCTGATCCTTATAGGGGATGCGCGCCACAATCGGCTTCAGGCATTGAAAACGAGTGGAAGGTTCAAAGTGCGCGCATTGCTTGCAGCAATGCAGGGCTACGCCGCATTTGGGACACTTGCCTTTCCAATCCGCGTCGGGAGACAGGGCGGTGGAACAGTTAAAACAGCGCGCGGCCACCACGCTTTGGAGCAGGCGAGGGAGCCGGGGCCCGGTGACGTCGAGTGGCGGCCGTGGACCGGAAGGCTTGGGCCGGTCGGGGAGCCGGCGGTCGCCGGACCCGCCATTGGTGTCCATATAGCCCCGCTGTCTGTACTTACGGTCGTCGTCCATGTGTCAAATCGACTCCTGGAACTTGTGTTCTTGCAACACTTGCCTCAAATTACAACAAACGCCTCAATTGTTTGGGGCGTCCCGCCCTGTGCCGGCATGCTTGAGGATCAATGCGGAGGACTTCTGCGGGAACCGGCTGAAGCAGGAAAAAACATTGTTCCGCTTGCGCCTACATACTATGTACCACGAATCACTCGCAGAAGCTACTGAAATCTAACTGTGATTGAAAGACGGTATTCGCCACAAGACGAAGCCTTTACGCGAATCCCGTTTACTCTCCGCTCCATTTCAACAAAGAATTACAAGGCCGTGTCAGGGGATCTTCGTAGTGATTGGGGCTGATTCGCAGCGAATACCCCAGCCGTCCGGTTTGGTGCGGAACAAACTCCGTGAGGAACACGCAATCGCTCCCGCTTTGCTCCACCGCCGGAAGGTTCATCACCTGGGTTTCCTCCAGGTTTCCATTGACGCCAACGCGTCCCAGCACAGCCTCCACGCGCACGTCGCCGGGCGAAAGGCCAGCCAGATTCACAACCGCGCGCACGGGAATTGGAACGCCCGCCAGGACTGAAACCTCGGGGCCCGGACCAATCTCCAAAAATCCAACCTTATCCCACACCTGCTGCACCCGCAGGTTCCAGTTGGCTCGCTGCCGGGCCGGCTGGAAGCAATCGTGCGAGATTTCCAGCGACGCCTGGTGGGCCGGTTCGTACAAGTGCGACATATACTCGGCGACCATTCTCCCGGCATTGAACTGGTGGCTGAGATGCTTCAAGGACTGCTTCACGCGGCGAATCCAATCCACGGGCACGCCACTCTCGCGATCCTGATAGTACATCGGCACAATTTCGTTTTCCAATACGGAGTAGATGGCGCGAGCGTGGATTTCGTCCTGGTCCGGGGAGTAGGGCTCCCGGTCTCCAATCGCCCAACCGCCTGAAATCTCGTAGCCTTCGTCGAACCAGCCGTCCAGGATGCTCAGGTTGAGCACTCCGTTCATGCCCGCTTTCATGCCGCTGGTGCCACAAGCTTCCTCGCCGCGGCGCGGGGTGTTCAGCCACAGGTCGACTCCCTGCACCATCTCGCGGGCCACTTCAATGCTGTAGTCTTCGACAAACACAATGTGCTTGGAGAGCTCGGGCGCGCGCGAGAGCTGTACGATTTCGCGGATGAGCGTCTTTCCGGGCAAATCGCGCGGGTGCGCTTTTCCGGCAATGACAATCTGGACCGGGCGATCCGGATTGGTCAACAGCCGCTTGAGCCGCTCGACGTCCCGAAACAGGAGAGTGGCACGCTTGTAGGTAGCAAAGCGGCGCGCAAATCCGATGGTGAACGTATCGGGGTCGAGCACCTCGGCCAGACGCCGCTGCTCGGCCGAAGAAGCTTTACGGGCCATGGCGGCGGCCACCACGCGGTCGCGAACGAAGGCCACCAGGAAGCGCTTGCGGCGACGATGCGCCTCCCAAAGCTCCTGCGCGGGCATATCTTCCACCAGGTCCCAGATCTTTGGATCGGAATTGCGCTCCCGCCAGTCCGGCTGGAGATTTTGATCGTAAAGCAGAGCCAAATCGCCGTTCAGCCAAGTCAACAGGTGCACGCCGTTGGTGACGGATGTGATGGGAACTTCCCAGACCGGCAGCTTGGGCCACAACTCCTGCCACATTTCCTGCGAAACCTGGCGGTGCAGGGTGCTGACGGCGTTGCGAAAGGCGGAAGTCTGGATGGCGGAGATAGCCATCGAGAAGGGTGCCTGATTATTCTCGGGGCGGACCCGGCCCAGCGCCAGAAACTTCTCGAACGGTATGCCGGATTCCTCGCAATACTCACTGAAGTATTCGTACAGAAGCCCGGGCTCGAACAGGTCGATCCCGGCGGGCACGGAAGTATGCGTGGTGAAGACGCTATTGGAACGGCAAGCCTCCAGCGCTTCGTCGAAGGACAGCTTGTACTCGTTCATGAGGCGCCGCATGCGCTCGATCGCGAGAAAGGCCGAATGACCTTCGTTCATGTGCCACACGGTGGGCTTCAGCCCAAGCCGGTCGAGCGCGCGCAGGCCGCCAATCCCCAAGACAATTTCCTGCCGGATGCGGGTCAGAATGTCGCCGCCGTACAGTTGATCGGTGATCTCGCGGTGTTCGATGCGGTCGTTTTCCGGGATGTTTGTATCCAACAGGTAGAGTTTTACGCGCCCTACCGCAATGTGCCAGATCTTGATCACCACCACGCCGCTGGGCAGCTTTACCTGAACCTTGATGTCGCGGCCTTCCGGGTCAAGCATCGGCCGGACCGGAAGGGTGTAGAAATCGTTGACCGGATTGCGCTCCTGCTGCCAGCCATCCGGGTTCAGGGCTTGCTGCAGATAGCCCTTCTGATACAGCAGCCCGACGCCCACCAGTGGAATGTCGCCGTCACTGGCTGCCTTCAAGTGATCGCCCGAGAGGACGCCTAGCCCGCCTCCATAGATCGGCATGCACTCCACCAGGCCGTATTCCATGGAAAAGTAAGCGATCAGACGAGGGTCACTGGGTTCGGGGCGCTCCACGTAGCCCGAATAGCGGTCGCAGGCTTTTTGATAGGCACTCAGAAAGCGAGGATCGGCGGCCGCACGCTCCAGCGTGGCTTGCGAAACCCGGCCCAGCATCAAAACAGGGTTGTGGCGGCAATTCCTCCACAGTGCCGCATCCAGCCGCCGGAACAGCGATCGGACGGTGTGATCCCAGCTCCAGAGAAGATTGTAGGCCAGGTCATCCATCCGGGAGAGAGCGGGTGGAAGAGCGGGGCGGACCAGGAATTCCTTAACCGGTTGAATCTGAAAGGGCATGAACTAAGTTATGACTTTAAAATAGCACCGGGCGCGAGCAGCCCCACGGTTTGGACGCACCATGGGATGATGGAAGCTGCATAATCAGTTAGATACGCTGCATTAATTTCTCTTCAAATGCGTCGTTGCTGCGCCTCAGTTATTCCATCGGCAGGCGGCGGATTTCGGCTAGGGTAAATCGCGGAAAACTCGGGGGGCAAGACAGCTGGGCGCTCGTCGAAAGGACGCGGCGCGCATGTTCTGACGAAGCGCGCGATAAAGCACTATCTAAGGCTTCGCGATCGGGATGCGGCTGAGCGGCGCGGTTTCTTTCCCGTCCGCCCTGCCACGCGGTTCTTGGCGGCCGCGGCGGGGGTTTTTACGACACTCGTGCCGCTCCCTCGCGCGCCGGCCGGCGCCGTTTGTTCCATCGCCGCTTGAATGTAGCGCCGCACGAACGGCCTCTCCACGTCGCCCAGGCTCGCGAATTTGATATGGCGCATGGTCTTGCCCTCTCCCTCCAGCACGCGATTCGGATCGGCCAGCGATGTTCCGCGCGGGAAACCGAGATTCACGTGGTTCGCGCTGGTGGCGATGTAGCAGAACATGTCCTTCATCTTTCCGCTGAACCCGAACCATATCGCGACCGTGTAGACCTGGTAAACCGACTCGGACGCCTCGGGCGCCTCCTCCAGGACGATTTCACGCAACGCCAGCGCGAGGTCTGAAATGTGCCGGTCGTAGGCTTGGAGGAAACCGAGCAGCCGGGGATCGGGCGGGCGGCGCATGATGGGACTGAATATACAATGAAATTCCAATGGACCGCAATTAGGTGCGCCCAAACCGCGCATCAAAACCGCAATGAAAGACAACTGAGTCCACCGTCCATCTTTTGAAACTCGGACATATCGAGCGCCAAGGGATTGAATCCACGATCGGCGAGCTCCGCTGCGAGATGTGGGTTTCCGGCTGCCACGAGCACTCGTTCATTCACGCGAACGCAGTTCGCCGCGTAGCTCTCTTCGGTCGAAACCAGGATCAGCCGGTAGTTGCGAAAGAGCTGGTTCCCGGCCATCTCTCGCATCGCGACAATGGTGTTGTCGCCGATATAAGAGATGCCGCTCTTCAGATGAAGGATGCTGTCCATCCCCCGTACATCGATTACCGAAGAGGTGTAACCCTGAGCGGCAAGATGTGCAGCTAATTGCCGAACGCCTGCTTCGTTGGTGCGGTGCGACAGGCCCAGAAAAAAGTGACCTTCAGCCTCGCAGATGTCGCCTCCATCGAGCGTTCCCGGCGTCTCAATTTCCAGTGTGGCGGGAAAGAAGCTGCCGATGGTCTCGCGGATGGCAGCGACTTCGCCTGCGCGGCTCGGAACTCCAGGACGCGCCAAAATCGCAGCGCGCGGGGTCAGTACCGCTGTATCCTCCACAAAGGTCGAATCAGGATACCGAAGATCGGCTTCCAGCGTCGTGATCGCGAGGCCGCATTTCTCCAGGGCTTGGCGATAGCGTGAATGCTGTTGCATTACGATGTCATAGCGTGGAGCTCCCAGGTTGACGGTGGTGAGTCCCTCTGCAAAGTTGCTTCCGGGGATGCGAACGATTGCATTCCTAAACAATTAGCAAGTCCTCCTCAATGATGGTTGGATAAACACCGGTCCTAGGGCCGAATGCTAGAATACAAGACTTATCACGATGGAAGACCAATCACCCGCGGTGCTGGACTACATGGTGACCACAGCATTCACGCTGGACGGCTACGCCATTGAACGGAATCTTGGAATCGTACGGGGCATCATCGTGCGCTCCCGTTCGGTTCTTGGAACCTTGGGAGCCAGTTTGCAAACCCTGGTGGGCGGCGACATCACGCTCTTCAGCAATCTGTGCGAAGAAACGCGCGCCCACGCCTACCAACGCATGACCGAACATGCCGCGCAAATGGGGGCCAACGCCGTCATAGGAGTCCGCTATGACGCGACCGAGATCATGCAGGGAGTGACCGAGGTGCTATGTTATGGCACCGCGGTGGTGGTGAAACCCAGCCGCTAGGGCGCGCCGTACTGAACCAGCATCAGGCATGAGCCACAACCGATACCTTTGCATTCACGGCCACTTCTATCAGCCGCCGCGCGAAAACCCGTGGCTGGAGTCGATCGAGCTTCAGGATTCCGCGGCGCCGTATCACGATTGGAACGAACGCGTGACGGCGGAATGCTACGCGCCCAACAGCGCGGCCCGGATCCTGGACCCGGATAGCCGCATCGCGAAGATCGTCAACAATTACGCCAGTATCAGTTTTAACTTCGGGCCCACGTTGCTGTCCTGGATGAGGGACAAGGCTCCGGACACCTACCAGTCCATTTTAGAGGCCGATCGCGTGAGCGCGCAGCGTTTCTCGGGCCATGGGTCGGCGCTGGCGCAATGCTACAACCACATGATCATGCCGCTCGCCAATGCGCGCGACAAACAGACGCAAATCATCTGGGGTATCGAAGACTTTCGCTTTCGCTTCGGACGCGATCCGGAAGGCATGTGGCTTCCGGAAACCGCCGTCGACCTCGAGACGCTGGACCTATTGGCGCAACACGGGATCAAGTTCACCATCCTGGCGCCGTCGCAGGCCAAATCGGTCAACGGAACCGACGTCACGGGCCAGCGCATCGATCCAGCCTACGCTTATCGCCAGAAGCTGGGGTCGGGACGTTCTATCGACTTGTTCTTCTATGACGGGCCGGTTTCGCAGGCGGTCGCATTTGAGCGGCTGCTGAACAATGGCGAGCGCTTCGCCGGCCGGCTCCTGGATGCGCTGTCGGATCAGCGCGAAGGTCCGCAACTGGCGCACATCGCAACCGACGGCGAAACGTATGGGCACCATCACGGTTACGGCGACATGGCGCTGGCGTACGCGCTGGAGCACATCGAGTCCAGCGGGTTGGCGAAGGTAACGAACTACGGCGAGTTTCTGGAACAGCATCCTCCTCAGCGGGCTGTCGAGATCCTGGAGAACACCGCCTGGAGCTGCGTGCACGGCGTGGCGCGTTGGACCGCCAACTGCGGGTGCAATTCCGGCGGGCATCCGGACTGGAACCAGGAATGGCGCGGACCTTTGCGCGCGGCGCTGGACTGGTTGCGCGACGAAGTGACGCCACGCTATGAAAAGATGGCCCGGCGCTATTTCAAGGATCCGTGGGCGGCGCGGAACAACTATATTCACGTCGTGCTGGACCGGTCGCCCGCGAGCAAAGATCGCTTTGCAACGGCTAACTTCCGGCGCAAGAACATCCAGCGGAGCGACCGCGTCAGCATCTGGAAGCTGCTGGAGATGCAGCGGCACGCCATGTTGATGTACACCAGTTGCGGCTGGTTTTTCGACGAGCTCTCGGGCCTCGAAACGGTGCAGGTAATCCAATATGCCGGACGCGTGGCCGAACTGGCCGGCGAGCTTTTCGGGGAGGCAATCGAAGCGGGCTTCGTGCAGCGGCTCGCGCTGGCTAAAAGCAACCTCCCGGAGCACGGCGACGGCGCGCAGATCTTTGAAAAGTTCGTCAAGCCGGCGCGGGTGGACTTGTTAAAGCTGGGCGCGCACTACGCCATGAACTCACTGTTTGAGAGCTACCCGGACAGCACGCGCATTTACTCCTATTCGGTGGAGAACAAAGACTACCGCCTGAAGCGCTCGGGCAAGCTGCGGCTGGCGTTCGGAAAGGCCCGGTTCACCTCCGAGATCACGCAGGACTCCGAGATGCTGATTTTCGGCGTGCTCCATTTCGGCGATCACAATTTGCATGGCGGCGTTGGGGTGTTCGGAACCGAGGACGCCTACCGCGATCTGGGCAAATCGACGCGCGAAGCTTTCAGCCGATCGGATCTGGCCGCCACCATCCGTTGTCTGGATGAAGGTTTTGGCGGCCGCATGTATTCGCTCAAGAACCTGTTTCGCGAAGAGCAACGCAAGGTGCTGGCCGAGGCGCTGGAATCCACCGTGGAACACTCGTCGGCGGTCTACCGCCAGATGTACGAGGAACAAGCTCCGCTGCTGCGTTTCCTGAGCGACTGCGGCGTGCCGATTCCAGGCGAGCTGAAGGCCACGGCGGAAGTGGCTTTGAACGGCCTGTTGCGGCAAGCGCTGGGGGCGCCGGAACTCGACCTGGCGGTGATTCAGGGGCTGCTGGAAGAGATCCGGATTGCTCAGATCGTATTGGATCAAGCCGGCCTGGAGATTACGCTGCGCCGCAATATCGAAAAAGGCGCGGGGCGGTTTCTGGAGGATCCCAAGAGTCTGTCGCGCTTGGCGAAGTTCCGCGAGACGGTGGCGGCGGCGTGCTCACTGCCGTTTCCGCTGATCTTATGGCAGGTGCAGAATCGCTGCTACGAGATTCTGCAGAGATTGTACCCGGGCGAAGCGCGGTGGAGCGCGGAATTCAAGGAATTGGCCGGGTTGTTGTCGCTGCGGGTGGAGTGAGTGTGGTGCACAAAATAGCGTTCACACGAGTGTGAACGCGGCACGCAAGAGTGCGTGCGCCACGGGAGCGGGTGCGCCACGTCAAGACTCGAGGGGGCCGAGGGAGTCGTGCGCCGCCAGCAGCGCCTCCACATCCTCGCGACGCCGCGCCGGCCCATACACGTGGCCTTGCACCTTGTCGCAACCCAGCACGCGCACCAGGTCCAACTCCGCGCGCGTTTCCACTCCTTCGGCCACCACGGTGAGATTCATGCTGTGCGCCATTCGCACGATGCTCTGGATAACCGCCAGCGATCCTTCGGGCTCCTGCAGGCTGCGCAAGAACGATTGGTCGATTTTCAACGAATCCACCGGCAGCTTGTTCAGATAGCTGAGCGAGGAATAGCCCGTGCCAAAATCGTCAATCGCGATGCTGATTCCCAGCTTGCGGATCTGGGACAAGCGCGCGGCGGCCTGCGGAAGATCCTTCATGATGTAGCTTTCGGTGAGCTCCAGCTCCAGACGGTCGGGCGGGAGATTGCTCAACGCCAGGGCATCGGCCACGGTTTCCAGGAAATCGCGCCGTTCAAACTGCAAAGCCGACACGTTGACCGAAATGCGGGCCGCGCTGTGACCGGCTTTGTGCCAGCCGGCAGCTTCAAGACAAGCCCTGCGGATGACCCACGATCCGATGTCGATAATGAGACCGGTTTCCTCGGCGATGGGGATAAACTGCTTGGGCGAGATGGTCCCGTAGATGGGATGCCGCCAGGTGAGCAGCGCCTCCAGGCCCTCCACCTTCCCGTTCATACCGACCACGGGCTGATACAGCAGCTCGAATTCCTGATTTTCCAGCGCGCGGCGCAGCGCGTTTTCCAGGCGCAGGCGCTCCAGGCTGGCCACGTGATCCTCGGCGCGGAAAACCTCCACCTCATTCTTGCCGCTGTTCTTGGCGTGGTACATCGCTAGATCGGCGTTGCGCAGTAGTTCGGCCACGGTTTGGCCATGCCGGGGATAAACGGCGACGCCGATACTGGCCGTGACGAACAGCTCGTTGTCTTCAATCTGGTGCGGCGCGCGAAGGGCCACCAGAAACTCCCGCGACGCCAGGGCGACAGCTTCTTCATCGATCTGGCGGGTGAGCACAATGATAAACTCGTCGCCGCCCATGCGGCCCGCCAGATCGTCCGCGGTGAGCAGCCGCTTCAGGCGCTGGCCGACTTCTCTCAACAGGCGGTCGCCCATGGCATGGCCGAGAATATCGTTGATCTGTTTGAAGCGGTCGAGATCGATGAACAGCACGGCCAGCGTGCCGGAGCGCTGGCTTGCGTCCTCTAAAGCGGCGTTCAAGAGCTCCATGAAATAGGAGCGATTGGGCAGGCCGGTGAGCGAGTCGTGCCGCGCCTGAAACTCCAGGCGCTCGTTGAGACCGCGCTGTTCGAGCGCGCGCGCCGCCAGTCGCCCGGCCGCTTGCACCAGTTCGGTGTCGCTATGGTCGTGCGGCTGGCCCTCTTTATAGTGCAGCGCCAGGATTCCAAGCAGAACGCCGTCGCCCGAGAGAATGGGGGTGGAGCGGCAGGATACAATACGCATCTGGGCGGCGAAGTGGCCCCGCTCGGCCCAGAAGGGGCAAGCGCGGACATCCTCCCAGAACACTGTGGAACGCGCCACTTCGGCGCTTGGCAGCGAGGCGGCGCCTCGCAGCACCCGGAACGGCTTGAAGATGCGGATGGTATCCGGCGGAAAACTGGGCGCCGAGGCCCACGTCAGCACCTCGTCGTTGAGAATCAGCAAAGAGCACAGCGCTCCCGGGCGCTCCTCTTCCACCAGGCGCGCTACTTCCGCCAGGATGGTCTCAATGCTTTGATTCTCGGCGACCATCTCGAGCACGCAGTTGCGATTTTTCTCCAGACTCTGGAGCCGGTCGCGCTCGGATTGAATTCTGTGCTCCAGAATCACGCGCCCGATACTCCGCGCCATCAGCTCGATCAGATCTCGATCTTCCACCGAGAAGACGCGCGCGGCGCCAGTGTATGGGGACGAAAAGCTCAGCGTCGCAAACAGCTCCGCGCCGAGCCACACCGGAGTACCGATGTAAGTCTCGAACGCCGCTTCTGGGCGGCTTGCGAGCGAGGGCCGGGCCGAGAGCATCACGGTTCTAAGCCGCTCCTCGATGGTCTGCGCGGGTGTTTCCGGCGACAACGGAAGTGTGGGGCCCAACTCGGGTGCGCCGTGCGAAGCCTGAATCAGCCCGCGGTTTCCCTCCACTTGCAGGAGCAGTCCGATGGGCAGGTCAAATAGTTGGCAGCCGGTCCGCAGATGGTCCTCGAAAGCCTCGTCAAGCGTCGCATAATTCGTGGTGCTGAGCCGATGCAATTGCTTCAAATGCTCAGCGAAGCGGTTCCCCGCCTGGGATCTGGGGAATAAGTCCGTTTCCGTCTTTCCCCGCTGCCGGGGAAGTTCCGCGGCGTCGTAGAGGGAGCGGCCGGTATCCTGAACCGCTACCGCCCGGCCACGCTCAAATAACAGGCGCCGCACAACCTCCATTCGGATTCGCCGGCCATCTTTTCCGATGGCGGTGAGCTCCAGTTTCTGGGCTCCGCTGCCCCCGAGTAGCGCGAGAACCTGCTCGCGCGAACGTTGCCAGGATTCCTGATCGAGCAGTTGGCTGACGTTCCATGGAGTTGCGTCGTCGCGATCATAGCCGGTGATTTCGGCCAAGGCGGCGTTCATTTCGAACAGATTCCCATGCAGGTCGAAGGCGTAGACACAATCCAGGGAAGTCTTCGATGACGCTTCGTCGCCGGGCGGATAGAGTGCGAACTGAGGTGCGATGGCCATGCTGTTTCGTACCGATTCCCCTGTTCAGCGTACGACAAACGCTGGATGTCGCATGTTGCGGCCGCCTCGGCGGGTCGGCCTCAGCCAGAAGGCGCCGTTCCTAACCCGTCGCAACACTGGGTTCCCTACGTGACACTTCCCGCCCCACCGGTTTTCGCTTCACGCGAGTGATCGGCACGTTGAGGACGATCGAAAGCACGGCAAACACCAACGATGAACTTTGAACTACAACCTTCATGGGGAGGCGGCTTGGTACATTGTCCCATATGTCTCAGCCGAACGCCCAAACCCAGGCGCCGGATCGCCCCCCAGCCAGAGAACGCGAACCTCGCTGGCCGGCAGTCCTCGCCATCCTGGCCACCGGCGGGCTGTATTTCGTGATACCGGCGGCGCTACGGTTCGGACAAGAGTGGCTGCTCCTGGCGATTGTTTCGGTGCTGCTGGTGCCGACCATCCTGACTTACCGGGCAGGCCAGGTCCGCATGAACCGGATCTTCGCGCATATGGTGCTCGGAACCTTGACGGCCTCGATGATCTGGTCGCTCAGCTTGTTGATCCGCCGCCTGCCTTCGCATGCCGATTCGCCGCAAGAGCTGCTGCGCGCGGCCGCATCGTTGTGGATCGCCAATGTTCTGGTGTTCGCTTCGTGGTACTGGCGTCTGGATGCCGGCGGGCCGCACGCACGCGATCAGCGGGAGAAGCACACCGAAGGGGCTTTTCTGTTTCCGCAAATGGTGATGTCCGGAAAACAGGCACGCAACTGGCGGCCGGGATTTGTGGACTACCTGTTTCTGGCGTTCAATACCAGCACGGCGTTTTCGCCCACCGATGTGCCGGTGCTTTCGCGCTGGGCCAAGATCATGATGATGGTGCAGGCCAGCATCTCGCTGGTGACGGTGGCGCTGCTAGCGGCGCGGGCGGTCAATATTTTGTAATTGCTTCAGCAGCGCCTTCACCCCGTCCACGCACAGCACAGCGGCGTGCTTCGATTCGGGGATCAGGCCGCCGACGGCCGATTCAATGGCGGGTGCGTTCAGCGCGGCGAGCTCGGCGCGCGTTTTGCCCAGCATCCATTCGGTGAGCGCGGAGCCGCTGGCGATGGACGCCGTACAGCCGCGGATTTTGTAGCGAACCTCGGCCACGCGGCCGTCTTCGAAGCGCGCCGACAATCGCAGGATATCGCCGCAGGCAGGATTTGAGATCTCCACCGTGACGGCGGGCGGAGCGAGTTCGCCCACATTGCGCGGATTTTTGAAATGATCGAGTAGGGCTTCGCTGTACACGGGCGCGGTCTCGTTTTTATGCGGTCTCGTTTTTATTATGACCACTGTGGTGGCGGCGGTGATCGAGCGAGCGGGAAGTATCCTGATCGCCCAGCGCAAACGAAGCGGGCACCATGCGCTGAAATGGGAGTTTCCGGGCGGCAAAGTTGAGCCGGGCGAAGCGCCGGAAGCGGCCTTGGCGCGGGAGGTGGAGGAGGAATTGGCGATTCACGCGCGCGTGGAACGAGAGATCATGCGGTATGAGTATCAATACCCGGGCCGGTCGCCGATCCTGCTGATTTTCTATCGCGTGACGGTGTTTACCGGCGAGCCGAAGAATCTGGATTTCGAGCAGATTGCGTGGGTTTCGCGCGCGGATCTACGCGACTTCGATTTCCTGGAAGGCGACGTCGAGTTTATCGGTAAATATGCTGGCTAGCGGGGCTGCGGCAGGCGGAAATCCAATCCGCGCTCGTCGTTCAGTCGCTGCGACAGATCGCGATCCACCAAGTCGATGCTGACTTGATTCAGCGTCTGCTCGGCGCTGACGTAATGCAAAGTGCTGCCCTGCATCCAATAGCCCAGCGCCTGCACGATGGTGTGGTCGCGGAAGGCAATGAGGTAGATGGTGGGCTGCCCGTTGTTCGAGGCGCGCTGGGCGTCGGCGTACGGGTGCGATGGCGGCGCCTGATACAGCTTCAGGCCAGATGATTGATCCGGGGGCTGGGACTGGTCGCCAGTGTACTCTCGAACCTGCGGATTCCCCTGCTGGGGCACGAAATTCTGGTTGATGACCACCGACGGCATTCCCGGACCATTGGCCTGCGAACCGTCGTCAACATATCCAGAGCCGTTGGGTGGCGCGTAGCCGGATGCATAGCCGGTGCCCGAAGGATCGTAATAACCGTAGGCTCCGCCGTAATAACCGCCGTAGAAGACCGGATAAGGAACGATCACCGCGGCGCCGTGCAGAGGATGGGCCGCTCGGCCAGGATTGGCAAAGGATCGCGAGTAACCCCGCCCGCCGCCGCCCCCGCCTGGGTGTTGGCCAAAGACAAGGCCAGTGGAACTCAACAACAGAACCGCGGGGACGAGGCAACGCATAGGCAAAACCCTCTGTAAGATTGTAACGCCAAAGCGCGTGCTGACGGTCATCAAATCCACCTGGAAAGTGCCGCTTTAGTACCAGCCATATGACAACCGACGTAGGCCGCCAGACGCAGGTTACCGAAACGCGCGCGGACGTTATAATTGAAAGCATGCCGCAGGTCCGACATTCCGTGTGTGCGCTGGATTGTCCCGATTGCTGCTCCTTGTTGGTGGATGTCGATGACGGGAAAGGAAGCCGGTTGCGAGGAGATCCGGAACATCCGGTGACGCGCGGGTTTCTCTGCGGCAAGGTGGCGCGGTACCTGGATCGCGAGTATTCGCCGGACCGGCTGCTCTTTCCCCAGAAACGCGTGGGCGCGAAAGGCCAGGGCAAGTTCGAGCGGATTTCGTGGGACGAGGCTCTGGATACCATGGCGGCACGGTTGAGGAAGATTTCGGACGAATTCGGGCCCGAGGCGATCTTGCCGTACAGCTACGCCGGGACTATGGGATTGCTGAACGGCGGTGGCATGGATCGGCGGTTCTTCCACCGGCTGGGAGCGTCGCGGCTGGATCGGACCATTTGTTCGGCAGCCGGCGGCGCCGGATTATCAGCCACGCTGGGATTGAAGTACGGCACCGAGCCCGAGCAGTTTCGCCATTCCAAGCTGATCATCGCGTGGGGAGCGAATGTGCTGGCGACCAACGTGCACCTGTGGCCGTTTATCGTCGAAGCCCGCCGGAATGGCGCGCGATTTTACACCATCGATCCGGTTCGCAATCGGACCGGCAAACTGGCGGACAGGCATTTCGCGATCTACCCAGGCAGCGACCTGGCGCTCGCGCTGGGGCTGATGCACGTGATCATCGGCGAGCAATTGCACGACACCCGGTACGTCGCGGATTACACCAACGGATTTGACGCGCTGGCCCAACGAGCGAGCGAATATCCGCCGGAGCGCGTGGAGGCTCTCACCGGCATTCCACGAGCGGACGTTGTGACTCTCGCACGCGAGTACGCAAATACGCGTCCGGCCGTGATCCGTCTGAATTATGGCGTCCAGCGGAGCGATCGAGGAGGAGCGGCCACGCGGGCCATCGCGGCGCTGCCGGCTCTGGTTGGATCATGGCGCGAAGTGGGCGGCGGGCTGCAGCTGTCTACCAGTCAAGCGTTTCAACTGAATAAAGCCGGATTGGAAATGCCGGAACTGCAGCGGCAATCGCCGCTCGGGCGCGAAGCGCGCATCGTGAACATGACTGAGCTGGGTAAGGCGCTGACGCAACTGGATGCGCCGCGGGTGCAGGCGCTGGTGGTTTACAACTCGAATCCGGGATCGATCGCTCCGAATCAGAACCTGGTGCTGGCGGGAATGCGGCGCGAGGATCTGTTCACGGTGGTGCTGGAACAATTTCAGACCGACACCGCGGATCATGCCGACATCCTGCTGCCGTCGACGACATTCCTGGAGCACACCGATCTCTATCTGGCGTACGGGCATTACTATTTGCAGTTGGCGCGGCCGGCGCTGCCCGCGCCCGGCGAAACGAAATCGAACGTAGAGGTGTTTCGGCTGTTGGCCGAGCGCATGGGCTTCGACGACGCCTGCTTCCGCGATTCGGAAGACGACATGCTCCGCACGCTGCTCGCGTCGGCGCATCCGTTCTTAGAGGGGATCACGCTGGAACGTCTGGACCGCGAGCATTCCGTACGGTTGAACGTAGCGGCGGGGGCCGAACCCTTCTTGCCCTTCGCCGAGGGCGGCTTCGGAACGAAATCCGGCAAATGCGAGTTTGGCGCGGAGATGCTAGACTACCAGCCACCGGTGGAGTCGCGTTTGGGCTGCCCTGAACTGCGCGCCCGGTTTCCGCTGGAGCTGATTTCGTCCAAGAGCCACGACAGTATGAACTCAACCTTCGGTAACCAGGCCTCGGCGCAGAGCCAGACCTCCACGCTGTTCCTGCACGATGAAGATGCGCGCCCGCGGGGAATCGGGAACGGCGACCTGGTCCGCGTCTTTAACGATCGCGGCAGTTGCACGCTGGTGGCCGGGGTGAACGGGGTGGTCCGGCAAGGCGTGGTGCTTGCGCCATCGGTTGGGTGGAACAAACTTTCCTCCGGCAGCCGCGGCGTGAATGCCCTGACCTCCGACCGGCTCACCGACCTGGGCGGCGGCCCCACGTTCTATAGTTGTCTGGTGGACGTGGAGAAGTGCGGAGACTGAGCGCGACGCCACAACCCATTGGGCAAATCCCATGGGGCAAACAAATACTATTGGGTAAGCCATGGAGGCACACACCAAAGCGATGCGATCCATCTATCTGACTCTGACTCTTCTGTTGTTGCCTCTGCTGCTGGTATCCGGAGGCTGCAGACGCAAGCACAAAGCGGGCGAAATTGCCAGCACGATCTCCGCAAGCGATCCCAACGTCGCCGGCCATTTTACGTCGGGCTTCTACGACACCGAAGCGGGCGCCTGGCGTTGGACCAATAAGGAATTCGCCGTTACCCTGAATCCGCCGCCGCACGCGTCCGAACGGGGCGCCAATCTGGTGATGCATCTGGTGATACCGGCGCCAGTGATCGAACATTCGCAGTTCGTGGAGCTTTCGAGCTCTATCGGAGGATTGAAGCTTGCTCCGCAAGTCTTCGCCAAGGAGGGAAACTACACCTACACGCGTGACGTGCCCGCGGACAAGCTGCAAGGCCCGGAAGTTCGTATCGATTTCGCGGTGGATCACGCCTTCCAGGCAGCGCCTCCCGACATACGTCAATTGGGAATTATCGTCACCGAAGTGGGACTTGTAGCAAAGTAGACAGCGGAGAGTAATGAACTACTACGAGCAGCACCACGACAGTTATCTCGAAGGACTGAAAACCTTCCTGCGCATACCGAGCATCAGCACGCTTTCCGAGCACAAGCCGGACATCCAGCGCGCCGCCGATTTTGTTCGCCGGGAACTGGAGAAGGCGGGCCTCGAGCAGGCGCAGTTGATTGAGGGCGCCGGGAATCCATTAGTTTATGCTGAATGGCTAGGCGCTCCGGGCAAGCCCACGGTGTTGTTTTACGGGCATTACGACGTGCAGCCGCCGGATCCGCTGGACGAGTGGAAAACACCGCCGTTTGAGCCCGACGTACGCAACAACAATATTTACGCACGCGGCTCGGCGGACGACAAGGGACAGACCTACATCCTGATCAAGGCCGTGGACGGTCTGCTGAAGCAGCACGCGCGGCTGCCCGTCAACGTGAAGTTTCTGATTGAAGGCGAGGAAGAGGTCGGCGGCGAACACATCGAAGAATACGTAGCAAGCAAGCCGGCGCGATTGAAAGCCGACGCGGCGGTGATTTGCGATACCGAAATGTTCGCGCCCGAGCTTCCCACCATCTGCGTGGGATTGCGCGGCATCATTTACGGCGAGCTGGTGGTGGAAGGAGCCAATCACGATCTGCACTCGGGCGTGTACGGCGGGGCTGCGCCGAATCCACTACTGGCCATTGCCGAGATTCTGACGGCGCTGAAAGATCGCGAAGGGCACATTCGGATTCCGGGATTTTACGATCGCGTGGTTCCGCCCAGCGCCAAGGAGCGCGCTGCCTGGGCGCGGCTTCCGTTCGACGAACACGACTACACAATGAACGAAGTCGGCGTCAAGGAATTAGTGGGCGAGCCCGAGATTCCGCTGTTCGAGCGATTGTGGGCGCGGCCGACGCTAGAGGTCCACGGCATCCGCGGCGGATTCATTGGCGAAGGCGCCAAGACGGTGATTCCGGCCCGGGCCGTGGCGAAGCTGAGCATGCGCCTGGTGGCCGATCAGAGGCCCGACGAAGCGGTTGCGCAGCTACAAAAGGCCGTGGCAGCGGCGTGTCCTAAAGGCGTAACGGCAGAGTACCGGACCATCCACAACGCGCCGCCGTCGCTGGTGAATCCCGACAATAAGTTCATTCATGCCGCGGCGGAGGCGATGAAGCAGGTGTTCGGCAAGGACACGGTCTACATTCGTTCGGGCGGGTCGATTCCGATTGTGGCGGCGTTCGAAGAGTACCTGGGGATTCCGAGCGTCATGATGGGCTTCGGACTGCCGGACGACAATCTGCACGCGCCCAATGAAAAGCTGCACCTGCCGAATTTCTTCCGTGGCATTGAGGCCGTGGCGCGGTATCTCGAAATTCTAGGCGCGTGACGAATACCGCCTCCCTGACGGTCGCGGTTCCGTAATCGCCTCGTAGCAGCCGATGTCGTAGCCCGCGCCCTGTGGACGCTTCACGCCCAGGATGTCGGTCGGCACATCGCTCAGCGTTGTCCCTGCGTTGATGGCGCGCGAACCGGACTTCAATCGATAGTTGTTGCCGGCGGGGTCCACGAACAACTGCGCCAGCGTGCTGACGATGGAATGCAAATCGTATCCGTGGTCCTGCCATTGCGCCAGGCTAATCAGGCTGGAGTCGTTATTCGCTGAAAAGCGATTCACCACCAGGTTGTAATCGCTGTGGAATCCCTCGACGCTGGCTGCGGCAATCAATACGGAGCCCTCCGAAGTGTCGGGCGTGTAAAGAATATTGTTCTGGATGTTGTTCCCCACAGGCGCCCGCTTGCCGCCGCCGTCGTCCGGAATGTTGATCGCGAAGCGTGAGTTCGGCGCCATCACTATGGTGTTGTTGTAGACCATGTTGTTGCTGGAGCCGTGCGCGCCGTCGATCGCATAGAGCGAAATGCCGCTGGCGTGATTGTTATACAGCAGATTATTGCTGATCAGGCTGTCGTCCACGCCGTCGCAATTGATGCCCGAACCGCCCGCCGTTCCATTGTTCCAGATGGTATTGCCTTCGACCGTCGCGTATTGAACCAGGCCCGTGGGGTTGCCCGCGGGCGGCGCTTCGGTGATGTCGCCGTTCATGTGAATGCCCGAGGAAGCATTGTCGTGAGAATTATTGGCGCGAATGGTTGGATACGTCGAACTGTTGCTCTGATAGATCCCGTGCTCGTTGTTGTGATCCGTTTCGTTATTCTCGATCCGCACGTGATTCGAGAAAGCCGTGAAGATCCCCGTCAATGCGCTGTTGTGGACGTGGTTGCCCTGCACCGTAATGCGATCCGTCACCCGCACGTCGATGCCATACTTCGGCGAATTGGCGACTTCGAATCCGGCGACCAGCCAATCCGTCATGGTGAGCGAGAAATTTTCAACCTCGATGATGCTGTCATGTTTATTGTCCGGGCCAGGCGCGTTGATTAAGACCGCTGCGCCGGGTGCGGTCTTGAGCGTCTTGGGCGAAGATGGGCCGCCAGGAATTCCGATGCGGCAGCCGACGTAGGTCCCCGCCGCAACCAGGATGACATCGCCCGGTGCGATCGTATCGACGGCATGTTGCAGGGTGGCCCAAGGCGATTGGGATGTTCCGGGGTTGTTATCGCTGCCCTGCGTTGCCACGTAATAGGTGGCGGCTGGACAAGCGGATGCGAGCAGCGCGAGAAGACAACCGAGTCGCAGCATGGTACGAGAGTACGCTAAGGACCCTACTGAGTTTCAAGCGGCGAATCCACTGAGCTTAGCTACCATGGACAGCGATGCGCTTGTTCGCGATCCCGGTGGTGTTGTCCGCCGCGTTTCTTGCTTTCGCGGCCGGGCTCGGCGCGTTCAGCATTCCTTTAGCGGGCCTGATTCTGGCCTATACGTTCTTGCCGGCGGGGGTGGCGTATCTGGCGCGAAACACTCCTCCACCCACCTGGATGGACTTCGCGATCATCGGGCTGTTGTGGTTTCCGCTGGAGTTTTCCGTGGGCCAACAATGGGTACCGAAACAGGCTCGCGGCCCGCTGCACCTGGCAGCTTACGGCGTCTCGATTTTGCTGGCTCTCTCGATATTTCTGCAATTCCGGCGGCTTTCCGGAATGAAAATCAACCTGCCTCGGTCGGGCCGCGATCTGGTGAACCTGCTGCTCGGCTTTGCGGCGTGCGCGCCTGTGTTGATCGCGCTGGGGCGCGGGATCGGATTTTTGCCTCCGTTTCATCTGCCCGCGCAGCCGTCACCGGCGCGCATTGGATCGCAATATCTGATCGTCCTGGCCGCGACCGCGCTTCCCGAAGAAATCCTCTTCCGCGGGCTGATCCAGAACTGCATCGCACAAAGGTTGGGAACCAATCTCGGCACGCTGCTGCTGGCCGCGTTCATTTTTGGATGCGCGCATCTCGACAATGGACCTCAGCCGCTGCCTAACTGGCGCTATATGATTCTCGCGACCATCGCGGGCATCGCCTACGGCAAGGTTTTCGAAAAGAGCTCGAGCATCTTCGCATCGGCCGGCCTGCACGCGCTGGTGGATTTGATCAAGCACGTTTGCTTTTGATCGCGGACACCAACCTCTCGAGGTACGCCGTCACGCCCGGTTCGCCCTCTCGCGGCGCCCACGGAGCGAACTCTTTGTCGGTCTGGGCCGAGTACGGCCCCGGCTTCACCTCGTAACAGACTGCGTGCGCCGACAGCGGCGTTAAAGTGTGCCAGACGCCGGCCGGAAGATCGATTCCAATCGGATCGCCGCCCACTACTTCGGCCCGCGCCACGTTGCCCGAGTCGTCGAAGATGAAGAACGCCACCTCGCCCTGCAAAACGAGGAACGATTCGGCCTTGGGAGGGTCCAAATGGCGATGCGGAGCAATATACGTCCCCTTCAGCATCACATTCAGGAAGCGATGTGGGTTCTCTTCCATGGACGAGTGAAAGTTGTGATTGACGCGCAACCTCGGCGACTGGCGCGCGCGCTCGATCAGATCCCGAAGCAGCGTCCGATCCATTATTTGAACGGCTCCGCTCATGCTAAACTCCGATGTCCTCGTTCCACAGCGCTGGGTTCGCGCGGATAAAATCGGTCATCATCTGAATGCATTCCTGGTCCTCGACTACATCCACTTGAATGCCCTGCCTGCGCATATATTCCTCCGCGCCAAGAAAAGTCCGGTTCTCGCCGACCACCACGCGCGGGATCTTGTACAGCACGATGGCGCCGCTGCACATGGGACACGGAGAAAGCGTCGAGTAGATGGTGCTGTTTCGGTAAACCTGCGCGGGCAGGCGGCCCGCGTTGCGCAGACAGTTCATCTCGCCATGATCGATCGCGCTGCCGGTTTGCACGCGGCAGTTGTGGCCCCGCCCAATAATCTTTCCCTCGTGCACCAGCACCGAACCGATGGGAATGCCGCCTTCCGACAAGCTCTTTCGGGCTTGTTCGATGGCCGCGCGCAAATAAGGATCCGCCGTCGTCAATGCAAAAAGCCGCCGGCAAAAAGGATAACATTAGGAATGCCCGCCTCCGCCGTCGAGCCCAAATTCCACACATCCGGCCTGATCCGGCTCACGCGTCCGCAAATGTTTGCGACCATGACCGGGCTGCTGCTGGCGGTGCTGCTGGCCGCGCTCGATCAGACCATCGTCGGCACGGCTGAACCGCGCATCATCGCCCAGCTCTCGGGATTCGATCGCTATCCCTGGGTGTCGACCATGTACTTGCTCACGTCCACGCTGGCGGTTCCCATCTTCGCGAAGCTGTCGGACATGTATGGCCGGAAATGGTTTTTCCTGGGAGGTACGATGATGTTCGTGCTGACCTCGGCGCTGTGCGGCGCGGCCGGCACTTTCACGTTCCTGCCCATCGACGGCATGAACCAGCTCATCGTTTTTCGAGGGCTGCAGGGCATCGGCGCGGGCATGATGATGGGACTGGCATTCACCATCATCGGCGACGTTTTCTCGCCGGCCGAACGCGGCAAGTACCAGGGCTTTTTCGCGGCCGCCTGGGGACTCGCGTCCATTTTCGGGCCGACGCTCGGAGGCTGGCTCACCGATCATGTTTCGTGGCGCGCGGCTTTTTACGTGAACCTTCCAGTGGGTTTGATCGCGATCGCCGCGATTTATTTCCAGTTCCCCGAGCTGCATCCGGAGGGTGTGGAGAGGCGCCTGGATTGGGCCGGCGTCATTTCGCTGATCCTGTGCATCGTGCCGCTGCTGCTCGCCCTCACTTGGGTTACCGATTACGGCTGGAGCTCGGTGCGCGTCGAGACGCTGCTCGCGTGGTCCGCCGTGTGGCTCGCTGTATTCCTTCGCGCCGAGACAAAGGCGATCGAGCCGCTGATCCCGCTATCGTTGTTTCGCAATCCCATCATCAGCCTGTGTTCGGTCGCGGTGTTCCTGCTCGGCATGGGCATGTTCGGCGTCATCATCTATCTGCCGTTGTTCATGCAGGGCGTGCTGGGCGTGTCGGCAACGCAATCCGGCAATCTGCTGACGCCGCTCATGATGGGCGCAGTTGCGGGCAGCATACTCACCGGACAATTGAATCTGCGGCTCGGCAGCTACAAGCTGGCAGCGGTCGTGGGATCGGTGCTGGTGGCCATCGGCATGATTCTGTTCGCGCGCATGGGCGAAGCGACGCAGCGCATGGACGTGGTGGTCGCCATGATCGTCGCGGGCTTTGGCATGGGCCTGCTGCAGCCGGTCTACACCGTGGCGGTCCAGAACGTCGCGCCGCGAAAATATATGGGCGCGGCTACCGCCTCCACGGCGTTTTTTCGCTCCATCGGCAGCACCATGGGCGTCGCGATTTTCGGAAGCGTGCTGCTCACCGGCTACCATCGCGATTTGACGGCTGGCATCCCGTCCGACACGCCTGAGGCCGCGCTGAAGCTATTTTCCAATCCACTTTTGTTGGTGCAGATGCGCCCCAGGCTGGAAGCGGCATTCGGGAATTCGGTAGGCGGCCAGCGAGTGTTACACATGCTGCTGGCGAACGTGCGGCTGGCTCTTCTGCATGGATTGCAGCACATCTTTTTCGCGAGCGCTGTAATTATGTCCCTGGCTATCTTGCTGCATCTGGCGCTGCGCGATGTGCCGTTGCGGCGCCATCACGCGCCCGAACCGGAAGTCCCAGTAGCCTAACCCTGCGCCCGCGCGGTTCGCAATACTTAACGCACAGGTTAACTTTATCCTTGACCGGAAACCGCGCCGCCCTTACAATTAACGCGATGGTTAACAATTCGAAGAAGATCACAGCCATCTTCGCGGCCTTGGCCGATCCCACTCGCCGCCGTATTCTGGTGCGTCTTTCAAACAGCGGGGATCGGCCGGTCACGGCGCTCGCCAAGCCATTTCGCATTTCATTGCCGGCCATTTCCCGGCACCTCAGCGTTCTCGAGAAGGCCCGGCTCATCCAGCGCCGGCGCGAAGGACGGGTCCATGTGATCCATGTGCGGGCGGCGGGGTTCAAACCGGCTCAGGATTGGCTCGCCCAATGCGCGGCAGCCTGGGATTTCAGCTTTGATAAGCTCGACCAACTACTCAGGAACGAACAAAGAAAGGAAGACCAAGATGAAGTCCGAGCTAAGCATCAGCGGTAATCGCCTGCAAATTACGCGCGTCTTCGAAGCTCCCCGGCGGTTGGTGTTTCGCTGGTGGACGCAGGCCGAACAGCTACAGCAATGGTCGAGCTGCGAAGCGGCAACGAAGTGCGAGATCGCGATGGATTTCCGCGTCGGCGGTTCGTTCACCCAGAAAATGCACCTCCTGGTGAACGGGGAAGCGTGCGAGTTTTCGATGACCGGCACATACGACGAGATCATCGAGCCGGAAAGGATCGTTTACCACGCCAACTTTGGCCACGTTGTCACACGCGTGATCGTGGAGTTCTACGATGAGGGCAAGGGCACGAAAGTGGTTCTCACTCACCAGGGCTGCCCCGATGAGTTCTTCTCGAAGACCGTCTCGCAGGGCAGCATGGAATCGCTCGATAGACTCGAAGCGCTGTTGGCCAGCCAGGCTGTGGCGGCTCCGCTGTGAATTACCTGCGTCTTGCTCTCGCAGCCCTAGGCGCCTTTGTCGCGTACTTTGCCGTTGGGGGTCTCGCGGCCTCCGTCCCGGCGCTCCGTAGCGAGTTCAGCAAGTACCCCGCCGTGTATCGGCCCCAGGATTCCATGAAGAGCGTCATGCCAGCCGGAATGGCCGCCATGTTCGTTGCGATGTGCGCGCTCGCGGCGCTTTACGCCAGGCTATACCGGGACGGCTCCGGGATTGCCGAAGGAGCACTTTTCGGTGCATTGATCGGAGTCTTCGCGCTGGGCGCTTTTGTGGTGCATAATCACGTCAACCTGAATATCGGGTTGACACTGACCATCCAACAAAGCGTCGTGTACCTGGTCGAGTGGATTATCGTCGGCATAGTGATCGGCCTTATCTACCGGCCCCTCGCGCCTCAGTAGTCGGCTCCAGGCGGCCATGCTGTTCGCTCCAGACGAACTCGCGCACGCCCGGCTCCGATGCTTGCGATTGAATCCGAGCGGCTGGTACACCGGCAGTCATCTCCACGCATTGCGGAAATCCGTTTTGCAAAAAGACCGCTCCATTTCTGATGGCCGGCAGCCCGCGAACGACAACAGGCCCGGGCCCGCTCGCAACCACTTGACCAAACGCCACGCACACTGAACGAGCCAGTTCCGCCGTATCGCGCCAGACTCTTAAATTGTGTTCCAGCGTCCAACCCTGGAGCACCAAAAGTACACATGCCGTCACAATGCGCGGCGTCCGACCCATTGTGTCCAACACCAGCGCCCACAGCAAAGCGCATCCCACGCTTCCCAGGTACAGGATTCGCGAGCCGCCGAGATCGGGGCCGATCAGCAGCAGATGCTCCACCGGCAATCCGGCAGCGATGATGAACGCGACACACCCGATCAATTGGCGGCGTGGCGGCCTGGCCATCCAAGCACACGCCGCAAGCACAACAGGAGTAGCGGCCAGCGCTGCCCGCAACACGGGGCTGACCTCGGTAGACCAGTTGAACGGAAAAAATAGGACGGCCCATTGCCGCAGAAGCAGCGCATCCAGGGTGCGAACAAAGTTGAAGTGAATGACGTTCGCAACTCCTTCCGCGCCCGAATACCCGCCGATTCCGCGGAGCGCCCACCAGCGATACGCGAACAACACGACCGCCAGGACGCCCGCGAAAGTTGCAGCGCGCGCGATCGGTTTCCAGTGCGTGCGATCCTGTAACAGCGCCAAACTGGCCATCAGGAACGGCAGACAGAATCCGGATTCTTTGGAAAGCATGGCGCAGGCGCCGGCCGCTAAAGCTCCCGCCAGCCATGCAGCCCGGGCCGTTGCCGCATACCGGCAAACCAAGATCAGGCTCACCAGCACCAGCGCGGTTGTCATCAAATCGAATCGCGCGTCGATCCAAGCCACCGGTTCGGCCGACACGCCGCTGAGCCCAAACAGAAGCGCGCCTCCCAAGCTTGCCAAGCGCGAAATGCGAACCTGGCGGCACAGTGTGTACGTCAGGCAACTGCAAATCGCATGCAGCGCGATGCTGCCGGCATGCCACCAGGCTGGATTTGCGCGCGCCCAAAGATAGTTCAACCAGTAAAGGAAAAAGCCCACGGGACGGAAGAACAGGCCGCGCCCGGCGGAGGGTCCAAACTGCAGCGCGATGGAGCGCCACGTGAATCGGGAAGCGTCCGTTATGTGGGTGTAGTCGTCGTAAAGGAACGGCGTTTGAAGTGTCGGCGCGAAAGCCAGTGCGACGGTGACGATGATCACGGCCAGCGCCCAGACCGGACGCAAAGCGTCGGAGCCGTCCATCGCGGCGAGGGGCGCGCGGCTTCTCGCATAGAGGATAACGATGAAGCTCAGCGCCACGATGCCTTCCACGTTCATGAGCGCGTGCTGCAGCGGCGCGGGGCGAAAGGCGTCGAAGGCCAGGAATCCCCCGGCGATGATCAGCACCGCGGTGAAGATCGCACTCGCAACGAAGCTGCGCTGATTGAACACGAAACCCAGTGTACGAAAGACTGTTCGGTATAATCGTCAACGATGCAGCAAGTACCGTTAGGCTCGCTCGGACTGAAAGTTTCGCGCATGGGTTTGGGATGCATGGGGATGTCGGATTTTTACGGCGCGACGGACGATGCCGAATCCATCGCGACCATTCACCTGGCGCTCGATCGCGGAATGGGATTTCTGGACACGGCCGATATGTACGGCCCATTTAAGAATGAGGTGCTGGTTGGACAGGCGATCAAGGGCCGGCGCTATGAAGCGGTGCTCGCCACCAAGTTCGGAAATCAGCGAACGCCCGACGGAAAATTCCTGGGAGTGAATGGACGCCCCGAATATGTGCGCGCTTGCTGTGAGGCTTCGCTCCAGCGCCTGAACGTGGAAGTGATCGATCTTTATTACCAGCATCGGGTGGACCCCAAGACGCCGATCGAGGACACGGTTGGCGCGATGTCGGATCTGGTGAAGCAAGGCAAGGTTCGCTACCTCGGCCTTTCCGAAGCTGCGCCCGCCACCATTCGGCGCGCGCACCGCGTGCATCCCATTTCCGCCTTGCAAACCGAGTATTCGCTATGGACTCGCGATCCGGAAGGCGAACTTCTGGCCACCGTGCGCGAACTCGGCATTGGATTTGTAGCCTACAGCCCGCTCGGACGCGGTTTCCTCGCTGGCCAATTCAAACGCCCCGAAGACATTCCCGAGGACGACTTTCGCCGCTTCAATCCGCGTTTCCAGGGTGAGAATTTCTACAAGAATCTCGAGCTGGTACGACACATCGAAACGCTGGCGACGGCGAAAGGCGCGACTCCCGCGCAAATCGCGCTCGCCTGGGTGATGGCGCAGGGCGAAGATGTCGTGCCGATTTTCGGCGCCAAGAAACGCTCGCGCGTGGAGGAGAATCTCAAAGCGCTCGATATCCAGCTGACTCCCGTGGAGCTCGATGAAATCGATCGCCTGCTTCCCAAGGGCAGCACCGCGGGACTGCGCTATGCCGAGCAGCACATGAGCGCCGTGAATCTGTAGAGCTCGCATGCGAACTATTCATCGGGTTGCCGTTCTCGGCGCGGGCACTATGGGTTCGCGCATCGCGGCGCATTTCGGCAACGCAGGCATCCCGGCGCTGCTTCTCGACATACCGGGGCAGCCGAATCGCAATACGCCTGCGCAGAAAGGCATTCAGAACGCGCTGAAGCAGCGTCCCGGCGGATTCTTCACCGACGAAAAAGCTGCGCTCCTGGAACCGGGCAACTTCGACGACGATCTCGCGAAGGTCGAGGAGTGCGATTGGATTATCGAAGCGATCGTCGAAGATCTCGAGGCCAAACGCGCTATTTGGCGCAAAGTGGAAGCGGCGCGCAAACCCGATGCCGTGCTTTCGACCAACACCAGCGGGATCCCGCTCGCCTCCATCGCGGAGGGCTTCTCGCCCGGTTTCCGCCGCCATTTCCTGGGCACGCACTTCTTCAATCCGCCGCGCTATCTGCACTTGATGGAGCTGATCCCGGGTTCTGAAACGGACCCCGCGATTCTCGACGACGTGGAACGGTTTGCCGATCGGCGGCTCGGCAAAGGCGTGGTGCGAACCAAGGACACGCCCAACTTCATCGCCAACCGGATCGGCAGTTTCATGGGCGGAACCATCGGTAAAGCGATGCTGGAGCAAGATTTCAGCATCGAAGAAGTGGACGCGCTCACGGGCTCGCTGATCGGCGTTCCCAACACCGCAAGTTTTCGCCTGCTCGATCTGGTCGGCCTCGATGTGTGGGGTTTCGTCGGAACCAATCTCTACGAACTTGTTCCCAACGACCCCTGGCGCGAGCGCTTCCTGCCGCTGGATTTCCAAAAAACAATGATCGAGCAGAAATGGCTCGGCGACAAGACTGGCCAGGGGTTTTACAAGAAGAGCGGCGGCAAAGGCGATGCCCGCGAGATCCTGGTTCTGGATTGGAAAACGCTCCAATATCAGCCGCTTCAGAAGCCGCGCTTTCCTGCCGTAGAAGCCGCGCGCAACATCGAGGATCTGGGCGAGCGCGTGCGAACGCTGCTCCGTTCCGACGATCGCGCCGGGCGTTTTCTGTGGAAGGTGCTGGGCGACCTGTTCCTTTATTGCTCGGAGATGATTCCCGAGATCTCGGATCGCATCGTCGAAATCGATCGCGCCATGCGCTGGGGCTATGGCCACAAGCTGGGCCCATTTGAACTGTGGGATGCCATCGGGTTCCTGGAGGTAGTTTCGCGGCTGGAGATGGATCACCGCGCGCTGCCGGCGCACATCAAGGACGCGCTCGCCCGCGGCATCATCGCCCTCTACCGTCCTCCGGAACCACGGCGCGCCGTCACGGAATACTTCGATTTCCGCTCCAATGATTACCAGCCGATCGAGCCGCGCTTCGGCATCTTCACGCTGCGCGACCGCAAGCGCACGCACGGCGTTATATTCGAGAACGCGGGCGTTTCTTTGATCGACTTGGACGATGGTGTGCTCTGCGTCGAGTTCCATAGCAAGCTGAACACGCTGGGCGAAGACACCATCAGCATGGTGCAGGCGGGGCTCGATGTGACCGATCGCAATTTCGACGCAATGATCATCGCTAATGAAGGCGAGGCCTTCAGCGCTGGCGCCAATCTTATGCTGGTTCTGCTGATGGCGCAGGAAGGCGAATGGGACGACCTGGATCTCGCGGTCCGGCGGTTTCAGCAAATGAACATGGCGTTGAAATACGCGGCTAAGCCCGTAGTCGCCGCTCCGTTTTCACGCACGCTCGGCGGCGGATGCGAGATTGTCCTGCATTGCACGCGCGCGCAGGCCTCTGCCGAAACCCACATCGGATTGGTGGAAGTCGCGGTCGGCGTGATCCCGGCCGGCGGAGGCTGCAAGGAGCTGCTGGCGCGCTTGAAAGACCCGCTGCGGGTGTTCGACCTGATCGGCTATGCCAAGGTTTCCAGCAGCGCCGAAGACGCCCGTAAACTTGGACTGCTGCATCGCTCCGACGCCATCTCGATGAATCCGGAGCGCCTGATCGGCGACGCCAAAGCGCTCGCGCTGTCGCTGGTTCCAAACTATTCGCCAGCCGCGCCGGCGGCCATTCCGGCCGCGGGCGAAAGCGCCTACGCCATGATGAAGCTCGGTGCGTGGTCGGCGCGGCAAGGCAACTTCATCACCGATTACGAGGTGATAATCGCTGAGAAACTCGCGCACATTTTGAGCGGCGGCCGCCTCTCCGGCGCGCAGACCGTCACAGAGCAATATTTGCTGGACCTCGAGCGCGAAGCATTCCTCAGCTTGTGCGGCAATCCGAAAACTCAGGAGCGCATGCAGTATATGCTGAAGACGGGCAAGCCGCTCCGAAACTGACGGCCATTTATGGAAGCAGTAATTCTCGATTGTCTGCGAACTCCGGTCGGCAAGGCGCCCAAGGGCAGCTTGCGAAACACGCGCCCCGACGATCTTGCGGCCACCGTCATTCGCCGCCTTCTCGAAAAGCATCCGGCCATCGCGCCCGAGGAGATCGACGACGTGATCCTCGGCTGCGCCATGCCTGAGGCCGAAGCGGGCATGAATATGGCGCGCATCGCGGCTCTCCGCGCGGGTCTGCCCGATTCTGTTCCGGGCGTCACCATCAATCGCTTCTGCTCATCGGGCCTGCAAGCCATCGCCATGGCGGCCGATCGCATCCGCGGGGGCAGCGCGCAAATCATCATCGCCGGCGGCGCCGAATCGCTCAGCATGATCCCGATGGCGGGCAATAAATTCGCGCCCAATCCCTGGATGGTGGATCATCTTCCGCAGATTTATATGGGCATGGGACTGACCGCTGAGCAGGTGCGCAAGAAGTACGGCATCACTCGCGAGGATGCCGATCAGTTCGCGCTCCGCAGCCATCAACATGCGCTCCGCGCACAGGCTGAAGGCAAGTTCGACGATGAGATTGTTCCCGTCGCCATCGAATCCACCACATTTGCGAACGGCGCGCCGCAGGATTCCACGACAATATTCAGCAAAGACGAGGGTCCTCGCGCCGACACATCGCTTGAGGCGTTGTCGAAGTTGAAACCCGTCTTTCAATCCGACGGCACTGTCACCGCCGGCAATTCCTCGCAGACCAGCGACGGCGCGGCTGCGGCGATCGTCATGTCCAGCAAAAAAGCTGAAGAGCTCGGACTCAAACCGATGGCTCGCTTCGTGAGCTTTGCCGTGGCCGGCGTGCCTCCCGAGATAATGGGAATCGGGCCTGTTGTAGCGATTCCAAAGGCGCTGGCGCTGGCCGGGCTCAAGACCCAGGACATCGGCGTCATTGAATTAAACGAAGCCTTCGCGGCCCAGGCGCTGGCCGTGATTCGCAAAGCCAGCCTCGATCTCGATCGCGTGAACCCGAACGGAGGAGCCATAGCTCTCGGCCATCCGCTGGGCTGCACGGGCGCGAAGCTGACCGCCACCATCCTGCGCGAAATGCATCGCAAGGATACGGGTTACGGCATGGTGACCATGTGTATCGGCGGTGGCCAGGGCGCGGCCGGCATTTTCGAAAACCTCATAAGGAACAATTCCGATGGCATCCTCGACAATCTCTCCCACGAAGCATAAAGGCGGCTCGTTCCTCATCGAGCCAACGCCGCTCGATCAGTTCTATTCGCCGGAGGACTTCACCGAGGAACATCACGCCATCGCCCGCACCACCGAGGAGTTCTGGACCAAGGAAATTGCGCCCAACGTAGACGCCATCCAGCATCAGGAGCCCGGCGTCGCGGTATCGGTGCTGCGCAAAGCCGGCCAGCTCGGCCTCACCGCCGTGCTGCTCCCGGAAAAGTACGGCGGCATGGAAATGGATCTCACGTCCGCCATGCTAGTGGCCGAAGGCATCGCGAAGGATGGCTCTTACGCGGCCTGGCACGGCGGACAAAGCGGCATTGGCGCGCTGCCGCTGTTGCTGTTTGGAACTGAAGACCAGAAGCAGCGCTACCTTCCGAGGGTCGCAACCGCGGAGCTCGTCGCGTCCTACGCGCTCAGCGAGCCTCAAGCGGGATCGGATGCATTGGCTGCGCGAACGCGCGCCGATTTGAGCCCGGATGGCAAGCACTACGTGCTCAATGGCCAGAAGATGTGGATCACCAACGGCGGCGCGGCCGATCTCCTCACCATCTTCGCGAAAATCGGTGGCGAGAAATTCACGGCGTTTCTCGTCGAGCGCAAATTTCCCGGCGTCTCATCCGGCGCCGAAGAAAAGAAGATGGGCATCAAAGGCAGCTCCACCACCGCTATCTATCTCGACAACGTGCCCGTCCCAGTGGAAAACGTGCTGGGCGAAATCGGGCGCGGCCACATCATCGCTTTCAACATCCTGAACATCGGCCGGCTGAAGTTGGGCGCATTCGCCTGCGGCGGAGCCAAGGAAGTGCTGCGCGTTTCCATCAGCTACGCCAAGGAGCGCAAGGCCTTCGGCAAAGCCATCGCCGAGTTCGGACTCATCCAGCATAAGCTGGCCGAAATGGCGATCCGTATTTTCGCCACTGAATCGGCCACTTATCGCGTGGTCGGCCTCATCGAGAGCCAACTCGAAGGCTTCTCCTGGGATCAACCCGATGCCGCGCAAACCGAGCTGAAGGCCGTGGAAGAGTTCGCGGCCGAGTGTTCTTACATCAAGATCTACGCGTCGGAAATGCTCGATTACGTTACCGATGAAGCCGTCCAGATTCACGGCGGCTATGGCTATCATCAGGATTACGTGGTGGAGCGCGCCTACCGCGATTCGCGCATCAATCGCATCTTCGAGGGCACCAACGAGATCAACCGGCTGCTCGCTACCGGGATGCTGCTGAAACGCGTCCAGCGCGGCCAGTTGCCGCTGGTGGATGCAGCGAAGAAACTCCAGGCCGAGATTCTGTCCGGCCCGGTAGCGACAGGCTTGGTCGAGAACGCGAAGAAGACCGCTCTATTCGCGCTCGGAATCGCATACCAGAAGTACGGGGCGGCGCTGGAAGACCAGCAGGAAGTGCTGGCGTCAATTACGGACATCGCGATGAACGCCTTCGTGATGGAGTCCGTTGAGCTTCGCACCCAAAAGCTCGCGCAACTCCACCGGGACGAGATCGCGGTAGATATTTCTGCCGTCTTCCTTCGCGAAGCCATGGAAATCGTTGAAAGCGCCGCCCGCAACGTTCTTGCAGCCTGCTCCGAGGGTGACGCCTTGCGAACGAATCTCGCCGTGCTGAAACGTTTCACCAAGTTCGAACCGGTGAACGCCATCGCAGCGCGCCGCCGGATCGCCCAGCGCCTTCTCACTGCCGGCCGCTATTTGGTTTAGTGAAATTGATAATCACCGTCGGGCTTCCGGGATCCGGCAAGTCGACCTATCTCGCGCAGTTGGGTGTGAACGCAATCTCGTCGGACGAAATCCGCCGGCTTATCGCTGATGATCCGCACGATCAAAGCATGAACGCCCGCATCTTCGCCACCGTTCGCTATCTGGTTCGGCAGCGCATCGCATCTGGCCGGCCATTGACGTACGTGGACGCCACTTACCTGACGCTTTGGGAGCGAAAGCCGTATGTCCGACTCGCCCAGCGCTACGGCTGTGAGCTCGAAGCTCTGTTCTTCGACATTCCGGTCGAAATTTGCATCGCCCGCAATCAAGCGCGCGACCGCGTTGTTCCGGAAGCGGCCATTCAGGAAATGGCGCGCCGGCTGGTGCCGCCGTCGGCCAGCGAAGGTTTCACTTACGTAAGAATTATCCAGCCGCAGATGAACGCGGATGGACACCGATGAGTTCGACTATTCCACAAACTCCACCCGGTATTCCTCAATCACAGGATTCGCCAGCACGTCGCGAGCGATCTGGTCGATCTCGGCCCCTGCCTTGGTACGATCCGTCCCCGGCTCCAGCGTAATCTCGAAATACTTGCCCTGCCGCACTGCCGCGATCGAAGTGTGGCCCAATCCCGCCAGAGCCGACCGAATGGTCTGCCCCTGAGGATCCAGAACCGTCGGCTTCATCGAGACGTATACGCGTGCTTTCATGAAGCCCATTGTAGCCGGAAGCGGGTATCGCTCAACTTGCAATACAATGACTGTCGCGGCGCGAGATTCGATGAAAATCAAGCTGCTCAGTGCAGGCGTGCTGTTGAGTATTGTGGCGTTGCAGATGCCGGCGGCCGAGCCCGAGTGGAGTTCTTCGCGCGTGAAGGACTGCGATCGCGAGTGCCTGGTCGGCTTCATGGACGGCTACATGAATGCCGTCTACAAGCACGATCCCAAGGCCGTGCCGCCGCTTTCGATCAACCTCCGCATGATCGAGAACACCGGCCACATGGATGTCGGCGAGGGCGTGCTGTGGCGCAACAAAGTGGAACCCACGTCTTTCAAGATTTACGTCGCCGACCCGGTAACCGGCCAAGTGGCGTTACAGGCGCGTCTTTTGATTGGGGGGCGCAGCGCGCTGGTGGCCGTGCGCCTCAAGGTGGATCGCGGCCAGATTTCCGAGATCGAGCAGCTCTACGATCGGGCCATCAACGATGCGGCCATTCCGCTGCTGACCACGCCACGGCCGGGGCTGGTCACCGATATTCCCGCGTCCGACCGCACCTCCCGCGAGGTCCTCGGGTACGCCGCCAATTCCTATTTCGATGCGCTGGAAGGCGACGACGGCAAGATCGCGGCGTTCGCCGACGATTGCGTGCGCCACGAAAACGGCTACCAGACCGTCAACAATCCGCCGCCCGGCGGCCGCATGATGCCCGCGCCTTTTTTGCCGGACCTGAAGACGCCGCAGGGCAAAGAACAGCTTGAGATCAGCATGCTTACTTGCGCCCAGCAAATCGACCGCAAGCTTTTCTCTTATATGAAGTACATCCGGCCGCGGCACGCGATGATTGTGGAGAGCTTCGGTATCCGCGGCGGCAAGATTCACGAAGTGGAGGCGATGCCGTTCGTCACCATTCCCTACGGTTTAGGCGACGGCTGGACCGAAGGCTCTGGCCGCTGACCTCCTTTAACTCACCATCGAAACCAACCCGCGTTCCTTCAGGCCGCTGATCGCCAACCCGTAGCGCCCGCGCACCCCGGTCTTTTCGAAGATGTGCTTCAGATGGATCTTCACAGTACCAGGCCGGATACCCAATTCGAGCCCGATTTCCTTGTTCTTGAAGCCCTGTTCCACCATTTCGAGCACCTGCTGCTCGCGCGGCGTCAGCTCCGACCGCGGATAGCGCTCCTGCCGGATCGAATCCCGGAATACGCAATCTTCCATCCAGCTTCGTCCGAACGCCACCGCGCGAAGGCAACTCAAAATGGATTCCAATTCGGCTGTTTTGCGGACAATGCCCCGAGCGCCTGCCTGAAGCAGCCGTAGCGCCTCGGCCTCCGTCATGGAAACGCCCCACACGGTGACGGCAGGCGTCGCATCCGTGAGTTTAAAATCGTGGATCCAGTCGAGCACGGCTCGCATGCCGAATCCCTTATCCACGATTACGATATCGGGCGCCCTGGCGCTCACCAGCTGCATTGCGGCTTCCAGGCTGTTCAGCGACGCCAGGAACTCCAGGTCTCCGGCCGAGGCTAGCAGGCTTCTGAGCCCTTCGGCCGTAATCGGTTGCGTGTCGCACACGACGACGGATTTCTTCGAATGATCTTCGCTCATTTTGGTTTTTTCGTACCAGCCGGCACGCCCTTCTCATAACGGCCTCAGTTTGATTCAGCACCAAACTAAGCCTTATCGGTGAGTGCGTTCGAATGTTTAGTTGATCAGGAAGAGAAAGGCTCTCATGGTATCATCGGCCTTAGTCGATTTGATTGAGTAGGACTCCCATGCGGGAGATTCTCGTAGTGCGCCGATGCCGCAGCCCGATACCCCGAAACTGAGCGGAGCTTGGAAGGCTCTGTTCATTTGCCCCAACCCTAAGATTGTCAGAGAGTTAGCTCCTATCCTCAGCAAGCTTTTGCCGACCTTTTCTGGCCATGATCTGAAAACCTATCCCGCGCGCCAACAGTTGGCGGACTTGTTGGCATCGCAACTTCCCAACTTGTGCCTGATCGAGATCTCGGAACCTTATGAAGCCGGGCTGGCCGTCATTCCCGAATTGCTGCGAACCGATGCCAAGCTGCCGATCGTCGCCGTTCTTTCGGGCAACGATCCGGAGTTGGTTCTGCGTTGCCTGCGGCAGGGCGCCAGCGACTTCCTGATTCAACCCTTCACCTCCGAACAAGTGGAGGCGGCGCTGCAGAAAATCGCGCGGCAGCATCCCACGCGCCTGAAGACTCCCGGACGAGTTTACTGTATTGTCCCGGCCAAGGGCGGCTGCGGCGCTACCACCATCGCCAGCAACCTGGCGTACCAGATGAAGCGCGGCACGCAGCGGATTCTGCTGGCCGATCTCGATCCACTGGCCGGTACGCTGTCTTTTCTGCTGAAAATCAAATCCAATTACAGCTTCATGGACGTGCTGGCGCGCTCACAGGATATCGACGCCGATCTGTGGAAGGCCGTGATCACCCCCCGGTCCGGCATCGACGTCCTGCTTGCGCCCGAAGTCATGACCGAAGGCGTGAGCGACCTCAAGGACGCCAGCAGCATCATTGAATACGCCCGTCACAACTACGATCTGGTGGTGCTGGATATCGGCGGAGTCTACGGCGATTGGAATCTCAGCCAGGCCCGGCTGGCGGACGAGATCCTGCTCGTTACTACCAATGAACTGACGGCGCTGCAAGCCGTGCAACGCGTGCTCGGTTATCTGGACGCAAACAACATCCCGCGCTACAAGCTGCGATTGATCGTGAACCGCTACGATCGCCACACCGGCCTCAGCAAAGATGTTATCGGCACGGCGCTCCATACTGAAATTTTTCATATCCTGCCGGCCGATTACGAGGCCATCCAGAAATCCCTGATGGAAGGCAAGCCGCTCGCCCCGAACACCAGCTTCGGTAAAAGCATGATTGGACTGGTGGAGCGCCTGGGCGGCAGCTCGGAGCCCTTCAACAAAAAGACCAGCTCTCTATCGGGACTGCTTTCCATGTTTTCCCGAACCTCCTAAAACGCGGCTACACTGGAAGCGGAGGAACTTCATGGCTGAACGGCAGGACCTCCGACCACCTACTCAGGTTCTCACACGCGGCTTCGATCCCAGCCTTTCGGTGGGATCGGCGCGCCCCGCTGTCTTTCGCAGCTCGACCTACGTTTTTCCCAGCCCCGAGGCCGCCGAACGCGCATTCGATTTGGTGGCCGGGCGCGCCCAACCCGATTCCGGCGAGCAGCCCGACCTGATCTATTCGCGCTTCAACCACCCCAACGCTGAAATTCTCGAAGAGCGTCTGGTTCCCTTGGAAACCGGCGCGCAAGCCGCGCTGGTGTTTAACTCCGGCATGGCCGCCATCATGACCGCGCTGTTCACGTTCGCGCGCCCCGGCCAGACCATCCTCTACACGGTGCCCATTTACGGCGGCACGCAGCACTTGATCGAGGATTTCCTCAGTACTCTCGGCATTGGCGGCATTCCCGTGGAAGCCGGCCACACCGGCGAGATGGACGCTGCCATTCGTTCGGCCAAGGATCTCGCCATTGTTCTGATTGAAACTCCGGCCAATCCGACCATCGTGATGACGGACATCCGGCACGCCACCGATGCGGTCGCAAATCTCAATCCCAAGCCTGTGGTCATGGTGGACAACACCTTGCTCGGTCCCACCTTTCAACATCCGCTCCGGCTGGGCGCCGATTTGAGTCTTTATTCGGCTACCAAATACCTCTCCGGACTCAGCGATTTCATTGCCGGCGCGGCCATCGCCAGCGATCCAAAGCTGATCCGGCAGATGCGCTCGAAACGCAATCTGTTCGGCAACATTCTGCAGCCCGACGAATGCTGGATGCTGGAAGGACGCTTGCCGACTGTGACGCTGCGCATGAACCGGTCGAGTAAAAACGCCGAGCGCATCGCCGTGCGGCTGGCCAATCACCCGAAGATCGCGCGCGTTTTATATCCCACTCTGTTCACCGATCCGGAGCAGCTCGAAATCGCGCGCAATCAATGCGATTTCCCCGGCGGCATGTTGTCCATCGATCTGCGCGGCGGCAAGAAAGCCGCGTTCGAGTTTCTCCGTAATCTGCGCATCGCCCGCAACGCAGTATCGCTCGGCGGCGTGGAGACGCTGGTGTGCCATCCGAAAACCACCACGCACTCCGGTTTCACCGAGCAGGAATTCGCGGAAGCGGGAGTTACCGACGGCCTGGTTCGCGTCTCGGTCGGCATCGAGGACTGGCGCGATTTGCTGGCCGATTTCGAGCAAGCCCTCGACTTTGTCTGAACCGTGACCGTGAGGGAGCGGGCTTTAGTTCACTTGATCTGAAACTTCAGCACTGCCTTCCCCAAATGAATCTCGTCCCCCGGCAGCAGCCGCGTTCCTCTCGCGTCGCGATGCACTTCCTGTCCCATGCCGTCGCGAATAATCCATAACCCGCAATTGTTGCCGGACTTGTCGCCCCGCTGATACCAGCGATCGTTGAACAAACGATACTCGCCGGTTTTTTTGTCGTGCAGGATATGGGCGTGCTCGCGCGACACCGTGCGGTTCACCGGATTGTCCTCAGCGAACGCCAGATCGTTGCGCCGCGAAAGACCCTCGGCCTTGTAGACCTCAGCCAGCCGCCCGATATTGGTGCGAATTTTTTGAATCGGAATCTCGGGCTTGTTGGCGCTTCCCGCGGCGACAATAAGGCGGGCGCTCCGCCGCGCGCGTGGACTTTCCTCCGGTGGCGGCGCCGGCTCCTCCGCCACAGTTTCAACGCGCAGCCACTTGCCGCCATCCGTGGCGAAGTCCGCCGTTCGAATCTCGACGCGCAGATCTTCTGGAAACCGGCAGGCCTCCTTCACGAGGCCCTTGCGCACTTCTTCATCGAAAAACCGGCGGAAGAAATCGAGCTCAAAAACGGCAGCTTCGTCCCCAGCTGCGCGAATGACAACCCGCACCACATTGTAGGGAAACAGCGCCTGGCCGCCCGCGCGCTGGATTTTCTTTTTCACTTCGTCCAGCACCGCGATGCGAATCTCGGCGACTTCGGGCGATTCGCCGATTACCTGCGCGTTGGCGCCAAACGGCGCTTCAAACACCGTCCGTCCCAGGCGTTCGATCAGCTCCGAGATTCTCATTGCAGCAGTCCCAGCTCCCGAGCGGCGTCAACTATTTCTCGCGCGATCGGCGCCGCAGTCGTCCCACCATAACCGCCGTGTTCCACCACCACCGCGAAGGCGATGCTCTTGGTGCGGTCGCCCTCATAGGGAGCGAATCCCGCAAACCACGAGTGTGGCATGCCTGCGTCCAGCTGCGCCGTGCCCGTCTTCCCCGCCACGCTCACCGCCTCGCCCTTCATCGCGCGCCTCCCCGTCCCTTCCACAACAACCGATCTCATCGCGCTCCCGAGAAACTCCGCCAGCGACGGTGCCAGAATCTGCTTGGGCGTTTGTCTTCGCTCGTTGCTCGAATCAATCACCCAGCGTCCCTCCGGCATCGCACCAGCATTTGCGATCGTCGCCGCAACGCGTGCCATCTTGAACGGCGTTACCAGCACCGGACCTTGGCCATAGGAAGCAAATGGCATCGCCGCTTGAAGATCGGGAATGCTCCCGGCGGGAATATCCATCAGCTTCGCCGTGTCGCTCAACTGCTTCGCGCCCACCGAAAACACGCCGAGCTGCGCGAAGTAGGCGTTGCATGAAACCGCGATGGCCTGATGCATGGTCAGCGTTCCATGCGCGGAATCGCCCACATCATCGCGAATAGGTTTCCGCCATCCAGGAATGATCGCGCCTACCCGGCCATCCGGCAGCCGGCGGCAACTGAAGCTTTTATTCTCAAGCGCCGGATCCAGCCTCAGCGCGGCCATCGCGGTGACCAACTTAAATGTCGACCCCGGCGGATATTGACCGTAACGCGCGCGGTCGAAAAGGTCGTCGGTCGGCTTGCTCACCAGCGCCAGTACATCGCCGTTGTTCGGATCCATCACCACCACGGCGCCGCTGTCTTTGTTCGCTTTCGCCAATCGATCGTCGAGCGCCTTCGCTGCTCGCATTTGTAGCCGAATATCCAGGGACGACGTCACCGTGCGATCCCGTGCCATCAATTTCGCGATCTCCGGATTGCCTGGATGATGCCGATAGCGTATCAGCGGAGCCAGTTCGCGGTAATCCGTGAAGCCTTGCAGCTTTACATTGGAATCGTGCTCGATCAGCGAAGAATTGGTCGCATGAAAATTCTCGCCGGTGCGTAGATCGCCTAAAACGTGCGAGGTCAGCGGGCCAAATGGATAGTGCCGGTTGTCCAACCGCGAACAGCATTGCTCAATCGAAAGTCCTAGCTTTGAGTACTGATCGCGCCGCTTCTCCAGCTCATTCCAGTCGCTGGTTGCGAGCAAGATGCCGTCGCGGTCGAAGATATCGCCGCGCCGGATCTCGTGGGCCAGCGAATTCAGCCGAGGATTGCGCTGCGGCCGCTTCACGCCATCGTCCTCAAAGACCTTGGCTTCACGCGCCAGAAAATCCTGATCGCGCGCCACTTGATAGTACGCCGCGAATCCGAGTAGTGTTGCGGCCGCGACCCCCAGGGCGTACTCGAGCCTCAGAACGGGCCGCCGGAACGGTTCGCTGACCGAGTTGTCCCGGCCGCGATTTGATATCGCGGCCAGAATTCCGAAGATCAGAAAATTCGCAAGCATTGCCGTGTTGCCGAAGCTCAAGAATGGCGATACCACGCCCGATAACGGGATCGCGCCCAAGACGCCGCCCGAGATCAGCAGCATCTCAAACGCGATCAGCGCCGACAAGCCCAGCGCGAGAAACATCCCGTATTCATTCGGCGCGCGCAACCCGATCCGCATTCCCCGCCATACCAGGAAGCCGAGCAACAGCAGCACCGCCGCCACGCCGCAAAATCCCCACTCTTCGCCGATCGCCGGCAACACCAGATCGGTGTGCCCGGCCGGAATCATCGCGGGATCGCCGTACCCAGGCCCCGAGCCAAATGCGCCGCCTGTCGAAAACGCCCACAACGAATGCGCCAGTTGATTGCCGCCGTGCACATCGTTGTCCCAGGGTGATATCCACATGTTGATGCGATCGACAACGGTACTTGGTTTTCCGAAGTGATATCCCACAGCCACGCCGCCCACCAGCAGCACGATGCCGAGCACGGCGATCCCGGCGCGCCCGCGCGCTATCCAAAACATCGCAAGAAACAGAAATCCGGTAACCAGCGCCGGGCCCAGGTCTTTCAGCAAGAAGAAAAACGCCAACGCCAACGCCACCGCAACCATCACCGGCAGCACATGCGAGAGCCGCGGCAGCCCGATCCAGCGCAGTGAGCGCGGAACCAGGCGCTTCTCGCGCAAATCGCGTAAACGCTCCCAGTTACGGGCGAAGTAGGCGGCCAAGAAAAACACCAGCAGGATTTTGATCGCTTCCACTGGTTGGAAGGGTCCAAGATTCACTTTCGCGTCGTTCCCTCCCGGTCCCGAGCCAAATCGCATCAACAACGCGAATAGCCCGAGCGCACCGAACAGCGGGGTGTAGCACCAGGCCGCGAAGCGCTGGTAGTTCAGAACACGCAGCAACGGCAACAACAACACCGCGCACCCCAGCGCAACGCCCCACGCGAATTTGCTGAACTCGAGCGTATCGCGCAGCGGATCGCGCAAGCTCACCGCGAGAACCAGGCCCAGGCCGGTGATGAGATGGATGGCCGGAAGAATCGCGAAATCTCCTCGATACGCGCTCCAACGCCAGATGAGAAACACCACGTAGAACGCGGCCAGGTACACCGCAATCCAGATCATGAACTGTTGCTGAAATTCCAGCGGCGTGCGAACCACGAAGGCGGGCTTCAGCTTCGCAAACGGCAACAAGGGCACGCGGGGCGCGGAGCGCAGTCTGGCTAAAGCCCCCACGTTCGGAAGCGCTCCCCCATTAACATGCCGTGTCTCGAGATAGTCGAATACCTTGCCGGCGACCACTTGGCGCGTACCATCATCCGGGAATACTTGCAAGAACGGACGCAGTTGTTCCGGCTGCCTCACTTGATTCAAATCCAACAGCTCGCCGCGCGCCAACGCAGCGGAAAGCGCCGGAAACTCGCGAGTCTTGGCCGAGTAAACCAACACCAATCCCACGCAGACGATCGCCGATGTGGCCGCCAGCCAAGCGAACTCGCGCCACGCGATCCTTCCACCGGAGGCCGCCGCACCGGCTTTGGTCGTCAGAACCTTCGATTCCCAGCTCTTGGTTACTGCCACTGCGCGGTCCTCCGCGTGCTCCGCCGCGATCGCTGGCTTGATTTCGATTTGGGCTGCGGTTTCTTAGTGAGCGCATCGGCCAGGCCTTGACGCGCGCGATCTTCATCGTCTACCTGGCTCAGCGCCACGCTGACATTCGAGAACCCTTCGATCGGTTCATACAGCCGGCGGGCTCGATCGAAATCGCGCTCAGCCAGCCGCAAATAGCGCTCTTCCGCGGCGCGCTTGTCTGGACCGTAACGACGCGCCTGGTCCAACTCCGCGTTCGCTCGGAAGCGGTAGCCGTCGGCTTCTTCCTCCGCCTCGCGCGGTCCCGGCTGGAAGCCTAATCGCTGCGCCTCATGCAACTCGGCGACGGCCTTGCCGATATTTTTGACCCAGTAGACATCGATGCGCGCGAGTCCCAGGTGCGGATCGGGCGAATTCGGAGTCAGCGACACGGCAGATTCGAAGTCAGTCTTGGCTTGCGGTTCGGCATGCTCCAGATTTTCGTAACCATGACACAGCGCCAGCTTCCCTTGTGCCGCTCGATCGTTGCGATCCATCTCCAGCGCGTGCGTGAAGCACAAATCCGCCTTTCGCCAATCGAAATCCTGGAAGCGCGGATCGGAATTATTGCGATAGCCTTCGATCACCTCGTTGCCCGCTTGCAGCAGTGCCGCCCGCACGTTGCTCTCCAGGCGATTCGCGGGGGACAGGCCGCCCAGGAACGCATTCTGCCTTTGGATGCGTTGCAGCAAATCCCAATCCCGATTGATTTCGCCGGCGCCCGCGCGCGTGTAGTCCAGGTTGCCGCGCAACGGATTGCTCTCGCGCCAGAATCGATAGTAGTAGCCGAGCGGCACGCATACCACCAGGCCCGCCAGCAATCCCCAGCACAGCGCGACAACAATGCTGATCACCGAAGCAACCTTCCGCGCGCGCGGCGGCTTCAGCTTGAGCACGCTGCGCCGAACGGTTTCGGCCATACTGGCCACGCGCTGAGGAATGTATGGCAGACGCAGCTTCTCCACGGTCGGATTGCTTTTCCAGGAAACCCGCCGTTCCATTTCGGCGACTGTCGGCCGGTTCTGCAGGAACAGCGTCAAATCGCTCTCAAACGCCGTGGCCGACACGTAGCGCTGGTGCAGATCGCCGGCCAGCGCTTTGTGCAGGATCGCTGTCATGGCGGCCGGGCAGCCTTCCGGAAGCGCTCGTGGCGGACGGCGCGATTGGATCAGCGCTTCCAGTTTCCGCGTGTCCTGCGCCTGATACGGCGGCACGCCCGCCACCATTTCGTACAGCGTCACACCCACCGCCCACAAGTCCGCGTGCCGGTCCACTTGTCCACGGCTCAATCGCTCCGGCGAACAATAACTCGGGCTTCCCAGGCCCAGATGCGTACGGCTGTGCGTGAACGTTAGCGACTTCGCGATTCCAAAATCGAGCAGCCGCACTTCGTCGTTGGTTCCGATCTGGATGTTGGACGGTTTAATGTCCCCATGCACCACCGATCGCCGCTGGCCGTCGATCACCGCCTGGAACGAATGCAGCTGGTCGAGCTGGCTCAAGATTTCGCCGGCGAATCGTGCCGCGCGCGCCGGCTCAATGCGCCCATCCTGCTTCAGTATCTCGGCTACCGTGCGGCCCTCGATGTATTGCATCGAGACGAAGAAGAATCCGTCCACATGCCCGTAGTCGTAAACCTCGATCACGCGCGAATCGGCGTCGTGCAATTGCTTCTGCAACTCGGCGCCGCGCCGCTCGGCTTCCAGGATTAATTGCGTCAGCGGATCGGGCGATTCCTCAACAATTTTTAATACCGCTTGGCGGTTGGCGCTGGTATCGAAGGCCAGATACACGTCGGTCATTCCGCGCGCAAGCTTGCGGATCACCTCGTAGGCGCCAAATTGCCTTGTTCTAAGCACAAGCCCGGAGCACAAATCGATTGTATTACCCGATCGTTCGAGTGGTCGTTACAAATGACGCGCGGGGCGTTCTACGGTTTCGGCCAACGCAGCGCCAGCGCCAGCGCAATACCCAGCACGAACCCGTAAATCAGGAATGCCACGCGCGTGGTCAGCACCCTGGCCACACCTCTCCCAATACCCGGCGCGGCGACCTCATCCTCACGCGCTTTCGTGATCGCATTGCGCGCCCGAGCCTCCGCCGCCGCGGGCGACGCGTTGCCCAGGAATTCGCTGCCTGCCACGAAGATAGCGGTGATGTTGTCGGTCCCACCCGCCAGGTTCGCCCCCTCCACCAGCTCGCGCGCCACCTGCTCCGGATCGCCATCGTAGCGTTCCATCACCTCGAGAATTTCAGCCGATGTCAGCAGGTCGCTCAAGCCGTCGCTGCACAGTAGAATCGCGGCATCCGGCTTGAATAAAAACTCCTTCATCTCGATGAAATCCTCTTCATCCGCCAGACGAGGTCTCGAACCCACGTCGCGGAACACCTCATGCCGCCGTGGATGCGCCATGGCCTCGGCTTCGTTCAATTCTCCGGCGTCCTCGCGCTCGCCCACCGGCGAATGATCCGACGTCAACTTTCGAATCGCCCCGTTCCACGTCAGGTACAGGCGCGAGTCCCCGACGTGTCCGACAAAAACCCTCTCGTCCGAAATCAAGGCGAGCGTCAAGACACAGGCCATGCCTCGCCAGGTTTCGTTCGCCGCTGCCTCCTCGCAAATTCGATTGTTGGCGGCCGTGATGGCGCGTCGAATCCGTTCCTTTGGATCGCCGGCTGGTTTGGCCAGCTCTTCAACAACGGCCTCCACCGCCGTCTCCGCTGCCTTCTCGCCCGCCGCGTGCCCGCCTAATCCGTCGACAACCAGAAAGATCCCAAGCTCGTCGTCGGCATAGGCGCGATCCTGATTCTCCGAGCGCACGCGTCCTGGATCGCTCGACACCGCGGACCGCCATGCGATGGACTTTGTCATACCTGCGGCCGCCTTGGTCATTTACGGCCGCGCCTCAAATTGCAGCGTGATCACCTCTGCCACGCCGATATGCGCCTTGAGCGGCAGGGTCTCCTCCACGCCGCGCGTCAAGCGATTGCCGTTCAGCCAGGTCCCGTTCATGCTCTTGTCCACAATCACGAAGCGCTTCTGCACCGGATCGCGCCGCACTCGCAGATGCTCCCGCGAAACTTCGTCATTGGTGTAGAGCGCCAGGCTCACCTGCGCGCCTTCCCCGCCGCGGCCAACGCTGATCTCGTCCTGCGTCATCAAGTAAAGCTGCGGACCCGAATCGTCTTCATAGCGAATCTCCGCGTACACCCGATCGCCCGATTCTCGCGTCTCCGGCCGAACGCCCGCGCGCCCGGTAATGCTCCCGACGCTTGGCTCGCGATCCAGCAGCGTGGTCTTGGTACCGTGGTAGCCCGGCTGCGGAGTTTCATTGAGCTCGGAGTGGATCTCGACGTCGCCCAACGGCACCACGCCTTCTGAATCGGGAAAGAACTCGAAGGTCCAATCCTTACTCGCGATCTTGTACGGCTTGCGATCCTTCGATCCGCGCAGCGCCCCCAGCCCCAGCGGTTTCGCGTTCCATTGCGCGAGCCTCGCTCCCAGTGCCTGTTTCGCGTCCTGCCGGATCAGGTCAAACACTCCGGTGAGCCGCGTATAATCGTCCGGATGCAGATACAGGCTGAAGATGCACGGCGCCAGGATGCTGTAAGCCATCTCGAACTGCCCCAGCTCCATGTTGCGGATGAGCTGCTCGATAATGATCCGGCCACTGATCTTGCCCTGGGCTTCCCCAAGCGCCTTAGGCATACGCCCACCTCCGACGGAGATCTCCATGGGATTTCGACGCAGTGGGGGCTGGTTCCGGTTTCGCATTATCCGCAACGCTCTCCCGGCCGATCCGCGCGCGGAAAAACAGTCTACTTACACTCGAAATTCGCCGCATCCGCCTGCGAACCCGCTCCCCGATAATGCGGATATGTAGGATACGCGCAAACTGGCCGGCTTACGCCAACAAACGACTTCCCTGTCGCCACCATGCGCTCCGGCGCCTGATCCTTTTCCGTCCACTCCACCAGCGCCGTTAGCGGATCGAAATCCTCCAGCGCCGGCCCGCCGCCGCAATGATTCATGCCAGGCACTTCGAAGTACCGCACCCACGGCATGGTCTTCGGCAACCCCCCGTTGTCCCGAACCACGCCTTCGTAGTAGCGCGCCGTATCGTAGGCCGAAAAAAACGGATCGCTCATCCCGTGAATCATCATCAGCTTGCCGCCGCGCGCGGAAAACGTGGAAAGGAACGTGAGCAGCGAGTCCTCCAGAACGCCGGTGTCCGCGAGCCGCGCCGGGTCGCTATCGAAATTGAACTTCATCGGATCGAACGCGGGATCCGGCGGCGTGAGGAAAAATCCCTTCAGTCCGCTGAACATCAACATTACGTCTGCTGAATTGGGCGTGGCGTTCTCCGAAGTCCCCAGCTTCAGCGCGCGCCAGCCGGGAGCCGCGACGCCGGTGTCATACGGCCAATCGGAATACAGCGCTTCGCCGCGCGAATTCTTCGGGCCCCCGAATACTTTTTTCAACACCGCCACCTGCCGCGCCGAAAGGCATGCGTCGGTCTTGGCCCCCTTGCAGGTGAGCTCCGCGGGATCGAAGCGGCAATCCTTCGTATTGAAGATCAGGCCGTCCTTCACGCCATCCTTGGCATCGCACGCTTCAGCCACCGACTTGCCCACGAGCGTCAAGTCGCCATTCGAAAACGCCTTGGAAAGAATCGGTCGCCCCGCGTCGTCCTTCGGCGCGATTTCTGAAAACGCGATCGTCTCCCACACCGAGCTGATAGTGGCCGTGCCCACGCGCGCCGCCGGCGCCACCGACATCACGCCGTCAAATGCGAGCGGAAAGCGTTGCGCCGCGAGCAGAGCCTGCCGCCCGCCGTTCGAACAACCCATGAAGTACGACTTTTTCCACGGCTGGCCGTAGTAGCTGGCGATCATCCGCCGCGCCAGTTCGGTCACCGCCATGAAGCCGCCGTAAGCTTGATCCACGCGCGCCTGCTGATCGACGCCGAAGGAGGAGTCGGCCGGCGCGCCGAACAATCCGCCCTGTCCCTGATGGCCGGAGTCCGTCGTCGCCACCGCAAACCCGCGAGCCAAGGCCGGCTGGGCGGTGGATCCGGAAATCGGCACGGCGCCGGTCGCCGGACGCACCACGCCATCCATTCCGCCGCCGCCCTGAAACAGGAAGCGCTCTGTCCACGCATCCGGCAACCGCAGTTCGAAACCGATCCCGAACTCCCGGCCGCCAGCGCCAATCCGCTTGTTGATGGCGCCCTGCACTAAACAATACGCCGGCATCGGGCCCGTGGCGGCCACCGTTTGGGCCTTCGAGAACGCCACCCCTGGCGCGTCGAAATCGGCCAGGCTCGCGCAGTTGCGTTTTGGCGAAACGGTCTGCCCCTCGCTAAGTCCGCCGGCGGCCAGCGACAGGGCCGTAATCATGACCACACGCAATTTCGAATTCATCGCCGCTCAGTATACTAGCTCGGTAACCGCGCTGTCGCCTCACGCTCTCCCTCGCAGCCGTTCGATTTGACGGCGATCGCGCTTCGACGGCTTGCCTTCCCGCAGCCCTTCAACACGCGGCATCGCTTTGCGTTCTTCGGCGAGTTTCAGCCGCAACTCACGGCTCGCGTCGGTCTCACGGTAGAGCGTACGCGCAACCAGCGCCGGCCCGCGCATCTCACTCAAGGCCAGTACCTCCACTTGAAATTCGCCGCTCTCATTTTTCACCCGCAACAGGTCGCCGGCCCGGACGTCGCGCGCAGGCTTCACCGATTGCCCGTTGGATTCAACCCTGCCAAGCTCACAGGCCTTCGACGCGAGCGCGCGTGTTTTGAAGAACCGGGCCGCCCACAACCACTTGTCTATTCTCACGCGGTCCATCATCCCATTCTCCCTCCGCCCCTCGGCTCAGCTAAGATGAGTTTGAGACGCCCCGTGCAGCGTAGTGAGGAGAAAATTGGGTATACAAATCCGGGTCGGCTTCGAAATCGTCTACAACTGCTTCCAGGAAACACCGATGATCCTGATGGTGCACGTCCATTATTCACGCGCCCAGGACATCATCGTTCCCGATCGGCTGACTACCGACCCGCCCGTCCCGGTCACCGCGCATCGCGATGTCTTCGGCAACTGGTGCAGCCGCATCGTGGCGCCCCCCGGCCTGATCCGAGTCAGCAGTAACGCGGTGGTAAGAGACACTGGTCAGCCGGACGTAGTGGTCCCTGGCGCTCAGCAGCATGAGGTACGAGATCTGCCCGAAGAGACTTTGGTTTTCCTTTTGGGCAGCCGCTACTGCGAGACGGACCGGCTGTCCGACATAGCCTGGTCGCTGTTCGGGCACACGCAGCCGGGATGGGCGCGCGTTCAGGCTATTTGCGATTTTGTTCATAACCACATCAGCTTCAACTATCAAAACGCGCGCTCCACGCGGACTGCTTGGGAAGCGTTCAATGAGCGTACCGGCGTCTGCCGCGACTTCGCGCACCTCGCCATCACGTTCTGCCGATGCATGAATATTCCCGCCCGCTATTGCACCGGCTATCTGGGCGATATCGGGATTCCACCGCCGTACAGCATAATGGATTTTGCCGCCTGGATGGAAGTCTACATCGGCGGAACTTGGCATACCTTCGATCCTCGCAATTACGTGCCCCGGATTGGGCGCGTGCTGATCGCGCGCGGCCGCGACGCTGTCGATGTCGCCATCGCCACTACCTTCGGCCCTAATACCCTGCAGAGCTTCACGGTCTGGACCGACGAAATCTCGGAGACCGTTGGCGCTGGCGATTGAGCGGCGGCCACCACTATAAATGTCTCTGCTCACGGTTCGCCATCTCACGGTGTATCGCTACTCGAAGCCCGTGGGCCTGGGCGAGCACCGCATGATGTTCCGGCCGCGTGAGAGTTACGATCTGAAGCTCCTTAGGGCGAAGCTCGAGATCACTCCCGCTCCGGCCAGCCTGCGCTGGCTGCATGATGTTTTCGACAACTCTGTGGCTGTCGCCACCTTCGATGGCACCACCTCGGAGCTTCGCTTCGACAGCACCGTTACCCTCGAGCATTTTGAAACCACGCTGCCGGATTACCCGCTCGAGGAGTACTCGAAAACGTATCCGTTCCGCTATTCAGAGGATGAGTTGCCCAATCTCGGCCGCGCGCTGGTTCACCACTATCCGAGTGACGATGTGCGGCGGTGGGCCCAGCAGTTCCTGGATCCATCGGGCGTCACCGGAACCATGAGCCTGCTTCGCTCCATGACGCTCGGCATCAAGAACGATTTCCTCTACAAGCGGCGCAGCGAGAAGGGCGTGCAAAGCCCAACTGAAACACTCGCCAGCCGGCGCGGCAGTTGCCGGGATTTCGCCGTTCTCATGATGGAAGCGGTGCGCTCCCTGGGCTTGGCCGCGCGCTTCGTCAGCGGGTATATCTTCGTTCCCTACGTCGAAGGTGGCCACAACGGCGGAATTGGCGCCATTGGCGGAGGCTCAACCCATGCCTGGATGCAAACCTACCTGCCGGGCGCCGGCTGGATTGATTTTGACCCCACCAATAGCATCGTCGGCAATCGTAATCTGATTCGCGTAGCTGTTGCCTGGGATCCTCAACAGGTTCTGCCCCTGTGGGGTACGTTCGTCGGCGCGCCGTCGTCCTTCGTGGGCATGGACGTCACCGTGAGCGTGACCGAAAAACCACCCAAAGGCGAGCTCTCCCCGGCTGATCAACCAAAGTTCTGGTAAGTGTTTGAGGCTCCCGCTACAACGGCACCATCGTAATGTCCGCGTCGTGCCCGGCCCATTTCTCTACCATTCCGGTGACAGCGTTTTTGTAATCATCCAAGTCCAGTGGTTTGTGAACGAAGTCTCTTGCTCCGAGAGAAAATGCACGGTCTACATCCGCCTCGTTCTTCGAGGAGCTGAACACGACCACTGGCGTTCTCTGCATGGGATACGCAGCCATCACCCCGTAGCCCGAGATGCCTGGAATGTTTAAGTCCAGGATAATGAGATCGGGCCTGAAACCAGGTTCGTGAAGCATATCCAGCGCCTGTTCACCGTCTCGCGCGATGCGCAGGTGGACCGGAGTTGGGCACTCCGTAATAGCCTGCCTCACCAGAATCGCATCCCCGGCATTGTCTTCAACCAGAAGCACCTCAGAGGGGTTCATCGGCAGGGCAAAATTCTGAACCGTCTCAATGTTTCCGTCTTCGTTGCAAATATCGACTTTGCTATAAACGCCATTCCCGCTGCGCAACACTTGCCTGGCTAATTCCCGCGCGTCGGATAAACTACACGTAGGTACGTTCGTTATTTCGCGCCTTCCATTTTTTCGGACACATTGAAGGCTGATGGTTGGTTTCCTGTCCATACCGATTCTCCTTCCTGTGGTTGGACGCCGCTGGCCCGCGAACATTACCAAATGCTTACCAAGTCTGGTCAGGTGCCGCTATCGGTATGATAATAGACGAGTAATGAGACTGAAAAGCATTGCATCGGCCTTTGCGGTTCTGGCGTCGCTCAACCTCGCCGCGCAAATTCCGCTGGAACCCTTCTATGACGACGATCCCGCGTTACGGCAGTCGGCGCTCCAACAATTGGCGGCTGCTCCGTCCAGCCGGAAGGCAGAACTCCTCGCTCCACTGGTAAAACTGATTCAAAATGGATCGGAAACCGACGGCCAACGAGCATACCGTCTCGAACCCGCATTCGCCAGAATCGGGCCGGCTTCCATTCCGCAATTGTTGCCTCTGCTCGACACCGATCGCCCGCACGTCCGAGGATTCGCCACCCAAGCTCTGGCCATGATTCGTCCCACCGACCCGGCGGCCATTGAGAAACTACGCACGCTGCTGAACGACGGCGATTTGTGGGTACGGGCCCGCGCCGCGGAATCGATTCTGAGCATCGGCATCTCCGACGACAAAGCGCAAGCGATCGTTCGTGAAGAGGCCCGCGGGAATGGCGAGCCGGTCAGCGCCGACTTTCTGCAACAGCGCTTCGAAAAGACCGGGCCGATTTCAGACCAGATAATCAGAGGCTGGATTGAAGCGCTCTCATCGGATGAAAGCTTCACCGCGTTCAGCGCGGTTGGGTTTCTGAGCAGGGCGGGAACGCCCGCCGTGCCCTCTCTGCTGACAGCGCTGAAAAGCGAGAATTCGAATACGCGCGCCGGCGTTATGCAAGCGCTGCAAGGGATGCACCTCTATCGGTCCGACATCGATGCGGCGGCTTTCCAGAACCTGAAGAACGACCCGTCCGCGCGCGTGCGCTATTACGCCCGCCAGATTCTCGTTTCGCTGATCACGGTCGAGGCGCGCGATGCCCTGCTCCAGGACGAAATCGATGAAAAGGCGCGGCAGCCGAAAATCGATGAGGACGCGCGCATCACCGGGACGCGGAGTTTCACTCGCGGCGAAGTTCTTGCCGGCATCCCGCCGGATCCGGATCATACCTATCCGCTCGAGGTCTCCCAGCGTTTAGAAACGAAAGCGCCGGACGGGACCACAATCTTCACTGTTGTGTTTGCCGGAAAAAATCGGGGAGATCTTTTGCGCGTATGGAGCGTGCGCGCTGGCCGGTATCGCTTACTGCGAGAAAAGGCCGCTGAGGAAGGTGTCTGGCACCTTTCCGCGGGCGCTTTCCATTTCGGAAGCAAGGTGTATCTGCATCTCATGGCCGTGTACAGCGGAACCGGTTCCCAGCATTCCGACGAATTCTTTCGAGTGGAATCCGGTGGATTGACACCGCTAAAGACACCCCAAGGTTTGCCCCTAAAACTAGCGGCTGGCGAGGGCGTATGGAAGGGTTTCGACGAGACCTTCCGGGATCAGGACTTGAGTTTTGCATTCTTCATCTGGAAGCAAGGGGACGCGAATTGTTGCCCGAGCGCCGGTCTGGTAAAAGGGAAATACACGATCGTTGGAACCGAGCTGCGCTACGCTCATTGGACTCGGTCCAAGGTGCCCGACGCACCCGAATGACGCACTTTTAAACACCCCGCGAGGCGCCGCGCCGTTCCACGCTACCATACCCTCATGGAACATCCGGCGAAATAAATGGACTCCACACAATATGGCTTCGACATCCCGAAAGAAGGCGATCTCGGTTTGCTATCCCTCGGCGCGCTGGTGTACCGCCTGGATCCAGGAGTGGTTCCATTCCGCAAGGCGTCCGAGTGCAAGATCCATGTCAGCGGCGGCGAATTCAACGTTGCGGCGAATCTCGCGGATTGCTTTGGCATCTCCACCGGCGTCGCTTCCGCCATGGTCCACTATCCCATTGGCGACCTGATCGCCGAACGTGTACGGGCCATGGGCGTGCTCCCGTTTTACAAATATTTTGACCACGACGGCGTCACCGGGCCGAACATGGCAACGGTGTACAGCGATCGCGGATATGGCGTGCGCCCGCCGGTGGTCTTCTACAATCGCGCGAACGAAGCCGGCGCGTTGCTGAAGCCTGGCGACTTCGATTGGAAGAGCATATTCGCGCGCGGCGTCCGCTGGTTCCACAGCGGCGGCATCTTCGCGGCGCTCTCGCCCACGACGGCCGAAGTCATGATCGAGGGCATGCGGGCGGCTAAGTCCGCGGGCGCGGTGGTCTCGCTCGACCTCAACTTTCGCGAAAAGCTGTGGAAGGCCGGCGGCGGAAGCGATCGCGCGGGCACCGTGCTCCGCCGCATCGTCCAGAATGTCGACGTGCTGGTGGGCAATGAAGAGGACTTGCAGAAGGGGCTCGGAATCGACAGCGCCTCCGAGGCGGTGAAGGCGTACCCACACATCAAAATCGTAGCCACCTCGCTGCGCCAGGTGCATTCGGCGAACCGGCATAGCTGGAGCGCCACGGCATGGATCAATGGCCACACCTATACCGCGCCCACCTGTGAACTGGATGTCTACGATCGCGTCGGCGGCGGAGATGGCTTCGCGGCCGGTTTCTTCTACGGGTTGCTGGCCGGCGAAGCGCCGGACGAAGCGCTGCGGCTGGGCTGGGGGCATGGCGCGCTTCTGACCACCTTTCCGGGCGATACCACCATGGCAAAACTAGCCGACGTGCGGGCCTTTGTCCAGGGCGGCTCGGCGCGCATTCAAAGATAGCCATCTTTGTGACGGCGATGTATTCTGAAAACGTGTTGCAAACCGCAATTTTCTTCGAAACCCCCGAGGAAATGTTGGCGCGAGTTTTCCATGAGTTCCGGCCTCGCACGGCGGCTCCGCAAATCCGCGTGAGATTCTGCAAATTCGCCAACGCGAATAGTTTTGTCCGCTGGGACCAAGCCGGACTGGAGTTCCGTGTCACGGATGTGCTGGAAGGCGCGCCGGCAACCATCCTGGAGTCGCTCGCAAATATTCTGATGGCCAAGCTGTTGCGCCGTCCCGTGCCGCGCATTCATGCCGAACGCTACCGGCGATATCTCAATCGCAAGGAAATGCGCCGCAGCCTTCAACTGGTAAAACAGTCCCGCGGGCGCAAATTCGTTTCCGGGCCGAAAGGGGATGCCTACGATCTCGAAACGATTTTTGAAGAGCTGAACCTGGCCTATTTTCACGGCTGGATGGCGCAGCCGTTGCTGGGTTGGAGCCGACGGCCTTCGCGCGTGATGCTGGGACACTACGATCCATCGCACAACGCCATCATCTTGAGCCGGTTGCTGGACAACGTTCGGGTTCCGCGGCTAGCCGTGGAATATGTGCTGTTCCATGAAATGCTGCACCTGCGTTTTCCCGTGGAGCATCGCGGCGCTCGCCGTTGCGTACACACGCGCGAATTCAAGGATGCCGAGCGGCAGTTTCCGCAGTTGACGGAGGCCAAGCGGATGCTCAAGGCGATTTGTTATTGAGTGCCGGCGACCAAACTCAGCAATCCGACGTTACGCCCATTCCGCCAAAGCCGGTCCAGGCCGGGAAGCCAGTTGCTGCACTTTGGCCTGCATGTCGCCCAGTGCACCCAGCAGACCGCTTACATCCACTGAAGTCCAGCCCAGCGGATAAAGGGCCAGTTGCACTTGCAGCGCGCCCACTCGAGCGTACAATTTCAGTTGTTGACGCCGGAGACTGCGCGCAAATTCCTGCTGGTCCCGATCGGAATAAACCACCATCAACTTTCCAATGCGGATCAACTGATTAAAGTCGCGGACCAGGAGACGCAGATAGGCGCGAAAAATCTTGCGCCGCTCCGCCCTGAAACGCTTGCCGATGGCCGGACGATATCCGGGCTGAGAAGCGAGAAAAACCAGATCGCTGTTCGCGAGCAGCCGCTCCATGGGAGCGTAGCTCTTCATGGAGAAGCTGTCCAGCCATTCGGCTGTACATTGCTGCGCGTCAAAACGAGACACCAGCCTCCAGAACAAGCTGACAAAACAAGCCACTAACAAAACGATGGCTATGGCGACGAGGAGCATTAGCGGCATCCCCCTCCTGTACCTTCGCTAAGATCATATCCGATCATTTCAGCAAATGCAACGGAGTTTATTTCTCTTTATCGACGAATCTTATTTTCTTCCCGACCGCAGGAGGCTGGTATTGATCGCTTCCAGTTGCGCCAGCAATCGTTGATCGTCACCTGGATTCCATTGATGGCCGACCACGACGCGTTTGTTCTCCCCAGCGCGGCTTAAGGCGAAGATCCAAAGGATCAGACAAGCCACCGAGACAGTCATCGCAATGGTGCCGAGTTGACGGGCCCAATTTTGGCCCAGATTGATCATCAATGGGACGGCCGCGCGCGTGAGGAAGAAGACCGCATATCCCATCGAGTAAACAATCACGTTTCGCCCCAACGGGATGGGATAATAAACCAAAAAGACGCTTACTAAAAGCACGAAAACCACCAGGGTCAACATGATGGTCTGCTCAAAAAAATAGAGATATCCGAGCAGGTTGGTTTTGGCTCGTTCCAAGCGCAAGGGAAGCAACGCGATCAGGATCGCGAGGACTAACGTGAATTTGATATAACCGCGAGCTGTGCGAGCGATGCCGGCCAAATCGCGCAGAACCTTCGAATACAATTCCAAGACCACCAGTGCGTAGAAAATCGTAATAAGCAACTGGCTGGCTAGGTACAAATCTAAATAGAGCCGGCTGTCCAGTGGCACCAATATAGGAATCAGAGACTGCAGCAACTCCAGTACCAGGGATCCAAAAAAATAAAGGTAAGCTCGGTGCAGACCGATCACCCACATTCGAGTGCACAAAATCGCAAGCGCGCCGATTTCGGTAACTAGCAGAATCTGCTGTTCGATCGGGAGTTGACGCATAGCTGAAGTAGCTTATTCCTCAGTTTAACATCCGCCCCCGACCAAGCCGTGCGATTCGACGGAAAGACTGGTTTATCGGCCCGAGTCAACCACCGACACGCACCCGGGCATGCAAGGCGGAAGGGGAATACACGCCGAACCGGCCGTAACCAGCGCAAGAACAGCACCCGCAATCAACAAGACTTTCTTCAACATGCTCAAATCTCCTCGTGTTTTCGAAATTGAATTCGCGCAATTCTCGAATCCACGGCAAGATTAAGAGCTCAAGGGCTCGGCGGGTGAAAACAGCCAAAGAGTTTCGGAAAGCAGAACACTTCCAGGCCGCAATAACTGAAAAGCATGGAGTTACATGCGGCTTTCCTCCTGAAAGGATTCGGTGTATGATCTCAGGAGTGAAGAGCGAACGAGGAGCGAAAGGCGAGAGGTCGGCAGTGGTCTTCGACCGCAGCGCGGCGTCTGACCTGTGGCGCAACACTCTGTCCCAGATTCCTACCGTCTTTGGAAGACTGGTTTACCTGGCGTCGCTCAGGAATTCAAACAACGGCAGTTACGAGCACCATGGATTGAGCCTGGTCTTCGGCGAAGACGAGGCGAATCGGGCGCTAAAGGATAGTCACGCGGCTGTCTTTGCGGAGTGGCTGACTTTTAACCTGGAGCAACAGAAAGCCGATCTGGATCTCTACTTGGCCGGCTTATTTGAAGACAAGCGCGTGGTGGTTGAAACTTGGGTCCGCTTGACGCCCTACCAAAACCTGCTTCCGGCATCCATCCGGGGCGTGGAGCGCCGGCTTTACATCAACGACTTAGCGGCTCTCATTGAATTGTTCAGAAACGTGCACGGCGTCGCCGCCCCTGATCCAGACGCATAGCGATCCCTGAAACTTGGCCGATCAGGTCGATTTCGTCGGGATAGGTGTAGATTTGGGGGGTACACAACGATGCCGGGTGCGGTTGCACAATGAGCTGGTCTCCATTCAAACTGCACCATCCGCAAACATAGCCGCTGCGGTGCTCTAGAAAGTAAATGGGGCGCTCGAACTCATTGTTCCAGCCGGAAGTGGCTATCTTGCGCTGTGTATCGTCGATGGAGATAAAGGTGCCAGGCTGGAGTAGCGGGGACATGAACCAATCCTCGGTTCCGATGAGGGCGTAGCGCTGTTCCTTCAAATCCAGCGTTTCCAGAAACATGAGGGGCAGCTTGCCCCAGCGCTGGATCATGCGGCTGAGATAAGTGGTGCGGCGCCAATCGGCCCCCGGGTCGAGCGACAAAGGCAGGAGAACCTCGGCGGAGGCATTCCCGCGAAAGGAGACGGGGTGGGTCTGCGGTACATCCACCAGCAAGGCGTCCACGGCCAGTGACCCCAGTGAAATGCCATACCACTCGAGAACTTCTTGGAAATCCAGCCGATAGATGGCGCACAGCGAGTACAGCTTGAAAAGCGTGGGAACCAAGCCCCGGTTCTCGATCTCCGAGATCCGGTTGATCAGGACGGCAAACTCGTCATTATGATATTTGTCGGCGATCTTCTGGCTGGCCAGTTCGACGTCGCGGACACGCAAGTTGAGCCGTTCCCGGATTCGGCGCAGCTTTTGGCCAGCCTCCTCCATGCTATGATGCTTTCCCAGCGACACAGTGAGAAAAGCCACAGAAATGGATCCCCGAGTTATCCGTGGTTAAGGCGCTCAACAGGCTCGAATTATAACGATCACGGCCGTAAAGAGCAAGGCAGAAAACGGGCTTTTGTTCGGTTTTCCGAACAGCCGTGAGATATAACAGCGGTTTAGCGTGAGCGAACGGGACTCTGGTGAAGGTCCCAGATCGGTTTCGCGAACGGATGCACTAACGGAGGACGGGTGAGGCAACGCGGATGAAGGCCGGATGAAGCGACAGCGAACAGGGATTCAGGGCGAATTGGGAGCTTTCAGCCAGGAGGCCGTGCGCCAACTGCTGGGCGATCGCGCGGAGGTGGCGCCTTACGCGACCTTTGAGGCGGTGTTCCGCGCCCTGCGCGCCGGAAAGATAGACGCCGCCGTCATCCCGATGGAAAACACCCTGGCCGGATCGGTGCACGAGAACTACGACCATCTTTTGCATTTCGACGTGCGTATTGCGGCGGAGACCAACCTGCGCATCGTCCACAATTTGATTGCACCGCCGGGCGTCCGGTTCGCCGACATTCGCAAGGTCTACTCGCACCCGGTGGCTTTGAACCAGTGTCTGAAGTTTTTCGCCCGGCATCGGAAGCTGGAGCGGGTTCCTTTTTACGACACGGCGGGCAGCGTGAAAATGGTGCTGGAGCAGCGGACGCCCGGTGCGGCCGCGATCGCGTCGTCGGTGGCCGCCGGCATTTACGGAGGCTCCATCCTCAAGCGATCGATCGAGGACGACCGGCGCAACTTCACGCGCTTCTTCCTGCTGTATCCCGCGAAGAAATTGCCGGCTCCGCGGCACGGCCAGGAGTGGAAGACCTCACTGGTCTTTACGACTCGCAATATTCCGGGCGCCCTGTTCCGGGCGTTGGCCGCGTTTGCACTGCGGGATTTGAACCTGACCAAGATCGAGTCGCGCCCCCTGCACGGCAAGCCTTGGGAGTATTTGTTTTACGTCGATTTTCTGGGGCGCGAAAACGAGCCACGCGTAAAGAATGCCTTGCGGCATCTGGCGGAGATTGCGGATTTCTTGCGGGTCTTGGGAAGCTATCCGCCGGGACGTTAATCCGGGGGGCGAGACGCGCCAAGCATCGACACATCAGAGTATCCTGAGATAGCGTGCTCCGCAGCCTGCTTTTGGTGCTTTCCCGGCAGCAGTGGCTTCGTCACTGGATGGAAACTTCGCCAGTCGCCGATCGGGCGACGTCACGCTTTGTGGCAGGTTCGACGCTGGAACGCGAACTTGCGGTGTGCCAAAAACTCCGGGCCGATGGATACCTGGCAACCCTCGACTATTTGGGAGAGAGCGTGGGGTCGCTCGAGGAGGCCAATCAATCGCGCGATGCCTATCTGACGGCGCTGGATCAAATAGCGCGTCTCAATCTGCAAGCCACGGTTTCTATCAAGCTCACGCAGCTGGGCCTGGATTTTTCCGAGCCGGCTGCGCGCGCCGCGGTGGAATGCCTGGTGGCGCGGGCCAAGTCCATCGGCCGTATGGTCGAGGTGGATATGGAATCCAGCCAGTACACCGAGCGCACGCTGGCGCTGATTTCCGAGCTGCACGCCAAATACGGCAGCGTCCGCGCGGTGATCCAAGCCTATCTGTATCGCAGCGAGAGCGACATCGAGAGCCTGTGCCGGCAATCGATTCCGGTGCGCCTCTGCAAGGGCGCATATCATGAGTCACCGGACGTGGCCTTCCCGCGCAAGAAAGACGTGGACGCGAACTACGTGCGGTTGATGCTCCAATTGCTGGATCGCGGCGCCTATCCGGCCATCGCGAGCCATGATGAAAACATTGTGCAAAAAGCCATCGGTTACATCAGGGAACGAAACATCGCAGCGGATCGTTTTGAATTTCAGATGCTGTATGGCGTGGGGCGCGACCTGCAACGGCGGCTGGTGGCGGAGAGTTTTCGCGTGAGGCTCTATGTGCCGTATGGCGATGCGTGGTATCCCTATTTTATGAGGAGATTGGCGGAGCGTCCGGCTAACGTCTTATTTCTGGCGCGAAATCTACTGAGAAACTGACGCCGGGCCGATTAGAATCGTAGGAGGCGCTGGAACTTGCAGGGCACGAGAGGAATCTAATGAATATGAAATACTGGGGGTTCTTGCTACTGAAGCTGGTAGCCGCCGGCCTGGTAATGCGCGTGCTTCTAGCGGCAATCCTCATGGGCTTCCGCGGCCCCGTATTTTATCCGGGCGGCCCGCAGAAACCGTTTGGCCACGATCTCGGGTTCACCACAGTCATGCTGCTGTTCTTCCTGGCTTGTTTCGGGTTGCTTCACCTGATCGTCTGGGATCAGCGCTATCGCTGCCGCTCGTGTCTGCGACGCCTGCGCATGCCCCTGGCGGCGGGCTCGTGGCCGAACATGTTTCTGTTTGGCCAGCCACGCACGGAATATATTTGCCTCTACGGCCACGGCACGCTGAAGGTGCCCGAGGTTCGCATCACTTCCAAGTCGACCGATTGGGAGAGCCACGGCGACGACATCTGGAAAGAACTGGAATCGTTCGAGGAAACCAAGCGGTGATGGCGCGCGCGCCGCGATTGATCGCTGGCGCAGCCGTGCTGCTGATTCTGATTGCTCTGGGAGTGGTTCTCATTCCCCCCTACACCACCAACTGGGAGTTGCAAAGTTACGTGAACTCCCTGGTGGAGGATTCTTCTACATCCAAACGGCCGGCGGAAGCGGTGCGGTCGGCAGTGGTCAATAAGGCCGCGGCCTTAGGCCTTCCAATAAGCGATGGCGATGTTCACGTCGACATATCGAACGGCGCGGTGAAAATCGACGTCTTGTATATGGTGCAAGTGAACCTCATCGGATACGCCATCGATCTGCACTTCCGTCCGGGGGCTGGGGCCTGAAGGCGGGCTAAAAAACTAAACCCGCCTCATCCACGGAAGACGAGGCGGGCGTTCGGATAGCCCTCGGAGGAGTGAGCTAATTCCATTAGCATTGTCACTCTTCCCGTACTAAGTTGCAACCGAATTTACAAGAGCCTACAAATTAATTATTGTAAGGTGATTCACTCATCTGCTAGCGGCCAACCAGACCTTCCACCGCGCCGATGATGATGCAGATCACCGCGAATGCGACCGTTCCGTATTGAATCCAGGATCGCGTGGCGCGAGCAATTTCTATCCCCGAGCCATGCCACCAAGGGGGCGCGGAGCTGTCTTGCGGGATGTTAACCGGCTCTCGAGGTTCGGCTTGTTCGCCGATATCGGCGGTTTGCTCGATGAGCGCCGGCGCGGCTTGACCGAGCGGGAAAGTGGCGGGATCCCAATGAGGTTCCAAGCGATCCCATATTGGGGGATAACCTTAGAACTGCCGAATAGGAAAGCGCCGCTTTTAGTACCAGGACCAGCCGCTGCGGAGTACCGGCTCCGCGCCGCTCGGGGAGCGATCTAAGTCAAGTCAGCGGCGCGCTTTTTGCCGTACAAGAAATAGATGAACAGCCCGACGATCAGCCAGGCGAAGAAGCGCAGCCAGGTTTCAAGCGGCAGGCTGAGCATCAGCACCAGACAGCTGACGATGGAGATCATCGGCAGCAGGGGGACCCACGGAACGCGGAAGCCACGCGGCCGTTCCGGTTGTTTCTTGCGCAGCACGATCACGCTGGCCGAGACCACGATGAAAGCGAACAATGTTCCGATGTTCGAAAGGTCAGCAAACCAACTGATATCGAAGATGCCGGCCGGAATTCCGACCACGAAGCCCGCCGCCCACGTGCTGATGTAGGGCGTCCTGTGGCGGGGATGCACGCGCGAGAAGATACCGGGCAACAGGCGATCGCGCGACATGGCGAACCAGATGCGCGCCTGCCCGTACTGGCCCACCAGCAGCGACGACAGCATGCCGAGCAGCGCTCCGGCGGTGACGATCAGGCGCAGACGGTTCATGCCGATCATCTTCAGCGCGTTGGCGACCGGCGCGTCATTGTTCAGCGTGGACCAATTGGCGATGCCGGTGAGCACCAGCGCAACCGATCCGTAGAGCACGGCGCAGACCGCGAGCGTCGCGAAAATTCCGATCGGCATGTCGCGCTGTGGGCGTCCGCATTCTTCGGCGGCAGTGGAAACCGCATCGAATCCAATGTAGGTGAAGAACACGATGGCACCGCCCGAGAGAACGCCGGAGAAACCGTTCGGCATGAACGGGTGCCAGTTTGCAGTGTTCACGGCGTGCGCGGCGCCGAAGACGAACAGCAGAATGGCGACGATCTTAATGAAGACCATGGTGTTGTTGGTCTCGGCGCTTTGGCGGACGCCGCGCACCAAAACATAACTCAGCAGCATGAGTACGATGAACGCGGGGAGATTGAACCACGCGCCGGTGCGCTGGCCCTCTTCAAACATTGGTTGCGAAAACTGCAGCGGAAGATGGAAGTGGAACAGATTGTCAAGCAGGTCGTTGAGATAGGCCGAGAATCCGACCGCCACGCTCATGTTGGCGAAAGCGTATTCGAGGATCAGATCCCAGCCGATGATCCAGGCGAAGATTTCCCCGAGCGTCGCGTAGGAGTAGGTGTACGCGCTGCCTGCAATGGGGATCATGGACGCCAGCTCGGCGTAGCAGATGGCGGCAAATCCACACGCGATCGCCACCAGCACGAAAGACACCGAGATGGCCGGGCCCGCGCCCAGCCGGCCGGTGAGCGTGCTTGCCTTGCCACCGTTCAGAAGCAAGTCAAACACCGGCGCTTTGAATATGGACTTGGCTAGAAAATGTTCGCCCGCCGCGGCGGTGCCCGTGACAGTGAAAATGCCGGACCCGATGACGATTCCCACGCCCAGCGCGATCAAGCTCCACACGCCCAGCGACTTTTTCAGCCGGTTGGCGGGCTCTTCGGAAGCCGCGATCAGAGCATCGATGCTTTTGGTGCGGAGGAGCTGGTTCATGGGGACCGCTTGCTCACGCGCGCGGCTCAGTTTGTTAGCGTTTCCTTTGGCCCTTCGACATCTTCTTCACTCGTTTTTTGAGGGAGCCGCGAGAGACTCCGGATGCCCGCTTGGGCTTCGGGGCTGCTTTCTTGCGGGCCACGCGCTTGGCCTTCTTGCGCTCTGCTCGGTCGGTAATGTTCTTTGTGTTCATTCTTATCGGGTCTTCAATCCTCTTGGATTCCTGCGTACTTTTCCACCAGCTTCTTCAAACCGTAGCCGGGAAAGCTTACCGTGAGCTTAGCATCCTCGCCATCACCTTCGCGACGGAGCACGGTTCCACGGCCATATTTGGGATGCCGGATGGTGGCGCCCGCACGGAAGCCACGCGAGCGTCCCGCTGGCCGTGGGGGCGCGGCGGGCCGGGTTTGGGGATTGGGGATTGGCGGGCGAGCGGCTGGTGGCTGGTGGCTGGTGGCTGGTGCCGGAGCAGCGGCCTTGCCGCGCTCAGCGAAGAACTGTTGGATATTGTCGACGGAATTGTAGGTTTTGCCGGTGTAGAGATTGCGCTTGGCTGCTTCGCGCACTTCGTTCTGTTCGGCGAACAGATCCACCTGTGGCGCCCGTTGTTGGGTAGTTTGGCGCGACTGACCGAGGTCTTCCACCAAGTCCCGTGGAACTTCGCGCAAGAATCGCGAAGGGATGGTGGCTTCCTGTTGGCCTCCGCCAAAGCGCCGCCGATAGCGCGCGGAGGTCAGGAACAATCGTTTCTCCGAGCGTGTCATGCCCACATAACAAAGCCGCCGCTCTTCTTCCATGGCGGCTTTCGAATCGAGCGAGCGCATGTGCGGGAAGAGCCCCTCTTCCATGCCGGCGAGAAACACCACTGGAAACTCCAGGCCTTTGGCGTTGTGCAGCGTGAGCAACGAGACCGACGCGCGTTCGTCCAGGTTGTCGGTCTCGGAGACCAATGCGGCGTGATCCAGAAACTCCGCGATGGTTTCGCCGCGCTCGGCTGCTTCAGACGCCGCGTTCACCAGCTCGCTCAAGTTGCTGAGGCGCGATTCGGCTTCCGGATCGTTATCGGTTTCGAGCATTCGGGCGTAACCGGTGCGATCGAGAATCTGCCGCAGCAGGGCGTCTACTTTTCCTTCGGCAGCCTGCGCCGCCAACTCTTCCAGCATGCTCTTGAAGATGCCCAGAGCCGATTCGGCGCGGCCGGCGAACAGCTTCTCATCCAGCATCCGGCCGATTGCCGACCACACGCTCAACTCGTGCTCTAAAGCGTACTGCTCGATCTGTTCGATGGTGCTTTTGCCGATGCCGCGCGCCGGAGTGTTGATGATGCGGAGCAGCGCGACAGAATCCTGCGGGCTGATCACAGCCTTCAGGTAAGACAGTGCATCCTTCACTTCCGCCCGTTGATAAAAGCTGAATCCGCCCAGGACGACGTAATCGCGGCCGTAGCGGCGCAGCGCCTCTTCGATCTGCCGCGACTGGAAGTTGGTGCGGTACAGCACCGCCGCGCGATAACTCGGGTTGGCCGATAGCAGCTTCTCGATGGTGTCGGCGATGAACAGCGCTTCCTGCTCGCCATCGAAGGCTTCGAAGCGGCCGATCTTTGCGCCCGCGCCGGCGTCGGTCCACAGCCATTTGCCTTTGCGCTCGGTGTTATTGGCTACCACCGCGCTGGCGGCTTCGAGAATGTTCTTGGTGGAACGGTAATTCTGTTCCAGGCGGATTACTTTGGCGTTCGGGAAATCGCGCTCGAAATCCAGAATGTTGCGGATGTCGGCGCCGCGCCAGCCATAAATGGACTGATCCTCGTCACCTACCACGCAGATGTTTTTGTGCGCTTCGGTGAGCAGGCGCATCAATTCATATTGGCTGCGATTGGTGTCCTGATATTCGTCGATCATGACGAATTCGAAGCGGCGATTCATCTGGAGGCGCAGATTGGCATCGTGAGCCAGCAGCCGCACGGTTTCGAGCAGCAGGTCGTCGAAGTCAAGCGCGTTGGCCTGGAGCAAGCGGCCTTCGTACTTTTCATAGATGGAAGCGAGCTGCGACGTTTTCTGATCCGTGGATTTGGCGTAGACTTCGGCGGGCGATTCCTTGTGGCTCTTCTTGTGGCTGATCCAGGAGCACACCGCGCGAAACTGCATGAATTTTTCGTCCAACCCGGCGGCGCGGAAGATGGACTTGATCACCGACACCTGATCGTCGGCGTCGTAGATGGTGAACTGGCGCGTGAAGCCGTTGCGGATTTCCGCCAGGCTCGCTCCGTCGCGCCTTAGCAGCCGGACGCAAAAGGAGTGGAAGGTCGAGACAAACGGGCCGTCCCTGCCGCGGGCTCCGCCCAACAGATTAGTCACCCGGTTGCGCATCTCGTCGGCCGCTTTGTTAGTAAAAGTGACGGCTAGTATGCAAGGGCCCGGGACGCGGTGTTCTTCCATGAGGTGCGCCATGCGATGCGTGATGACGCGCGTCTTGCCACTTCCGGCGCCAGCCAGCAATAGCAGGGGGCCCTCGACGTGGGAGGCGGCGGCTTGTTGTTCCGGATTCAGGCCGTGAAGAAAATCCATTATGCTAATTGCTTCGGACCGAGCGCGGCGGGGGAGACCATTGCGATTTTAGCATGCGCCTGTCTTTGGTCCTAGTACGCGTCCCAAGCGATTGATCCTGCTGAGATTGGCCTCTCTACATCATCAACCGACTCTGGGCGCGGCTGCTTACTGCGAAATGCTTTGCTTTCCGGGCCAAGCCCTTGTAACCTAACAATTTGCTGGTACGCCTCTACTGTCGGATACTGGCGGCTAGCACTCTAGAGCCGCATGCTGGTTGAATTTGAGCTCATTCAGAAGGCCCAAAAGGGCGATGATGCGGCATTCAACCAGGTGGTGGTTGCATACAGGAAACGGATTTTAGGCACAATCGCTCGGCTGATTGGTCGGCCGGAAGATGTGGAGGACGTAGCGCAGGAAGTTTTCTTGCGGCTCTACTATTCGCTCGATCAACTTCGGACGCCGGAAGTATTCGAGCCCTGGCTGTACCGGCTGACGGTGAACGCTTCGTATGATTATCTGCGAAAGCAACGCCGGCGCAACGAAGCTCGGATGTCGGATTTGACCGAGCAGCAGGTTATGATGGCGGACGCGGCGGCCGGCGGGAAGGCTTCCGGCGAGCACGAGCGTCAAAAGCAAGTGAAGGAGTTGGTGGATTCGCTGCTGCAATCGGTTTCCGAACAGGATCGAATTCTTCTGACACTGAAAGAGGTAGAAGGGTTGTCGTTGAAAGAGCTTGAAAAGATTTACTCCGTGAACGAAAATGCGTTAAAGGTGAGGCTCTTCCGGGCGCGGCAACGGGTGCTGAACGCGTATCAGGCGACGCGGCGGCCCAAGGGCGGCAAGTCCCCGGAGTGATAGAGGTATAGAATAGTCGAGGATCGAGGAGGCGCCGAGACGCGCATGGGTCACGCCAATATGGATCACGCCAATATGGATCACGCCAATATGGACCACGTCAGTGCAGAACGGAACCAGGAGCTGGACCAGCTTTTCGAACGATACCGGGCAAGCTTGCCGGATCCCGAGGCCAGCGTGAACTTCATGCCCACTCTGTGGCGCAAGATCGAAGCCCGGCAAATGTTTGTAGCGCGCTTGAAGAAGCTGACGCAGGTGTTCGTGGCCGCGGCCGCCGCCATCTGTTTGCTTTTGGGAATCCTTCTGCAGGCGCCGATGGCGACCGAAACGCAAACTGTACGCGGCAATTACGTTGACGTGCTCGCGGACGCCAATCCCGCTGAAAATCTCGCAGCTCTAGGCATCAAGGTCGACTACACCGAACCTAACGGAAGATGACGCGGAAGAATCTACCGATCGCGTTTTACCTGCTGCTTGTGTTTGGCAGCGGAGCGGTCGTTGGCGCGTTGGGCTACCGGACCTACAATCCTCCGACAGCGCGTAGTGGCAGCCTCACTCCTCCACCGCCCGGCGAATGGAGACGGCAGTATATCGATGAGAGCCGTTCACGGTTAAATCTTACGGACGATCAGGTTCAGAAGCTAACAGCGATTCTCGATCAGACCGATGCGCGTTTTCGCGAAATCCGGGAGCACGACAACGATCTGATACGGCAGATCCGGGACGAGCACGTCGCGCGCGTGCGAACGATTTTGACCCCCGAGCAGATTCCGAAATACGAAAAGCTACACGCGGAGCGCGAAGCCAAGGCCAAACAGCAGCAGGATCAGCACAAGCGTTAGGGGGAACCGGCTCTCCCGGTGGTCGCGGCTCGGCAGGACAGGCGTGGCTCCGTTAGCGGGCCGGGACGGGCTGCTTGGCGGCGTCTTTCTTGCCCTTGGCGTCTTTCATATCTTTGGACTTCTGCATCATCTTCTGGAAACGGTCCACGCGGCCTTCGGTGTCCACCAACTTTTGGCGGCCAGTAAAGAACGGGTGACAGCTCGAGCAGATTTCCACGCGGATATCGCCTTTGTGGGTGGAGCGTGTCTTGAAGGTGCTCCCGCAGGCACAGATCACATTGATTTCTTCGTAGGCGGGGTGAATAGCGGCTTTCATGGCGACAGAATCCTTTCGAAATTTCAGTGTAGCGCACGCGTCAAGCAGTCGCCAAACTAGGACCCGCCAAATACAAACCCCCGCACCGCCATAACAGGCAATGCGGGGGCAGGTAGCCTAGGCTAATCCCAGGTATTACTTAAGTTCGCGCAGGGAAGCGGCCGATCCACAGGAGCAGCGGCTTCGTCCACTGAACGAAACCTGAACGTTGACAGGTCGGCTTTAACAGTCGGCCACCTCGCGCGTGGAATTAAAGCTACAGTCACTACAATCAGAACATTTACTACCCATGTTAGACTGGACCACCTCCTTTCTCAGTGATGCCCTCATCATAAAACCACACATCGCGATCTGTCAAACACTTTCTCAGGGCATACAACTGATAGCGATTCAGGCGCTACCGAGCCACAAACAGGTGGGTCTTGGGGAGAGAGAAGAGCCCCGCATGTTGATACGGGGCCACAACGAAGACGGAGGCAACTCCCGTAAGCCTCCTGGAACTAACCCCTACTGCTCTTGGTTCAGGTGCAATTCGCCAGCCAGCGATAAGTGAATCAAAGCGCAGGATTGTCCGTGCTGGAAATCCCGTTTGTGGAAGCGGAACTGTCGAGGCGGCTACGGGATTCGGGAAGGTAGGGGTACAATAGCCACTGATGTCGAGCGTCGCTCAGTTGCGGCTTGACCCCAGCGGCGAAAAGCCGGCGGCTCCCTACGCGTGGCGCTCGCTGGCCACGTTCCTGGTCTCAGGCGTATTGATGTCATTCCTGGGGGCCATCCTGCCGGCCTGGGGCTATCACTTGCGATCGGGGTTTACCGAAGTCGGCAGCTACTTCTTGAGCTTGGCATTGGGGCTCCTGCTATCGGTGGGCGCGGCGCATTTCCTACTGCCAAGGCGCGGGCTGAAGTTCCTGCTGATCGCGGCCAGCGCGCTGGGCTGCGGGGCTTTCCTGTTTTTGGCGATATCGTCACCGCCTGCACCGGCGGAGTGGCGCCTCATCGGTGTTTTAGCGATCGGCTTCAGCGCCGGATTACTGAACGCTGGGGTTTTTCATGCCATCTCGCCAATCTACCAGCGCGATCGCGCGGCGACGGTGAACCTGGCAGGACTGCTGTTCGGCACGGGCAGCCTGCTCACCGCGCTGCTGGTTGCCGGAACCTATTACGTATACACAGTTCCAAGCATTCTGATTCTGTTCGCGGCGCTTCCCGGCCTGTACGCCGTCGCCTGCTCGAACGCGAAGCTGGCCGGGCAGTCCGCGATTCAAACTCTTCCGCTGACGCAGGTGCTGCGCGATTTCAAGAACCCCGGCGCGGTGCTGTTCAGCCTGCTGCTGTTCTTTCAATTTGGGAACGAGTGGTCCATCGCCGGCTGGCTGCCGCTGTTTCTGATCCGCAGGCTCGGCATCAGCCCGGCGGACTCGCTGCTGCTGCTGGCGCTTTATTGGGCCGCTCTCCTGGTGGGCCGTTTAGTGGCCCAACTGATCCTGAAACGCGCCAATCGCCCGTTGCTGCTGCTGGGCTCCATTGTGTCGGCGCTGATGGGAACCATCGTACTTTCGTCCACGAACAATCTGTTTGGCGCCATCATGGGCGTGCTGTTTGTGGGCGCCGGCTATGCCTCCATCTATCCGCTGGTGGTGGAGAAGATCGCGCACCGTTTCCCGTACTATCATCCCGGCTTTTACAACGGACTGTTCTCCCTGGCGATGACCGGCGGCTTTCTGGCGCCCTGGGTGCTGGGCTATTTCGCCGAAGCGTGGGGCATTCAAGCGGTAATGATCCTGCCCATGGTAGGCACTTGCATGGTGTTCGTGTTGGTGTTGCTGATCATGCTGGAGTCGAAATTGAGCAGCCTGAGCGAAATGACGCGAGCCGGATCGTGAAGATCAGATTGTGAAAACAAGTCTGGCGCTCCTCATCCTGAGCTGCTTTGTTCTGCTCGCCGGCGATACAGAACCGCGCTGGATGGTGCTGAATCGTGCTGCGGGCCAGGCCGGCAAAGCGAAGGATTACCCGAAGCTGCGGGAGGCATTGCTCGCGTTGAAACCATTGCTGCCGGGAAATCCGAGCGTCATCTACAAGCTCGCGGTGGCGGAAGCGGCGCTGGGAGAGACGCCGGCTGCCCTAGCCGAACTGCGGAACCTCGCCGGCATGAGACTGGTTTATGATTTCACGGCGGAACCGGCCTTCTCGCCGCTTCGTGCATCGAGCGAATTCGCCGCTATAGTCAAGCAAGTTGACGATAACAAGAAACCGGTCAGCCACTCCCTTCCGGCCTTCGCTCTGGCGGAGCGCGATCTGATTCCCGAAGACATCGCTTACGACCCTAAGACGCACCGCTTCTTTGTGAGCAGCGCACGGCAGTCGAAGATCGTCACCAGCGACGGCGGTGCAAGTCAAACGGACTTCGCAAAGTCCCCCTGGCCGGTTCTCGCGCTGCGAATCGACTCCGGACGCCGGATCCTTTGGGCCGCGACCGGCTGGGTCCCGCACTGCGAGCGCTGCCAGGATGCCGACAAAGACCGGACCGCGCTGCTGGCGTTCGATTTGGATTCGGGCGCGCTCAAGCAAAGGATCGATTCGCCCGTCCCGGGTCTGCTGGGTGACATGACCATCAGCCAGGCGGGTGAGATTTATGTATCGGAAGGAACCAACGGAGCCGTGCTCCATCTGCCGCTGGGAGCGAAGAAGCTCGATCGGCTGGATGCCGCGGGCGAGTTCCCTTCTCCACAAACGCCGGCTCTTTCAAAGGACGAAAAGACGCTCTACGTGCCGGATTATGTGCGCGGCATCGCGGCCATCACGCTCTCGACCGGCGCGGTGACGTGGCTAAAGCCGGCGGATGATGTCGCGCTGAACGGCATCGACGGGCTTTACGTTTATCGCGATTCGTTCCTCGCGGTGCAGAATGGAACCACGCCGGCTCGTATAGTGCGGTTTTCTTTGGACCTTCGCAAACAGGAGGTGCTGGAAGCCAACACGCCGAATCTGGGCGAGCCAACGCACGGGACGGTGGTCGGCAACACGTTTTACTTCATCGCCAACAGCGGCTGGGATGAATACGACGATCGGGGAAAGAAGAAGGCGGGGAGCGCTCCGGTGGAATCCAGCGTGCGAAAGATCGTACTCGAATGACCTATCGTGAAATTCGGCCGGAGGGACCGGCACGCGAATTTGTCGATCGATACTGGGTGCTGGAGAGCGACGCCTCCGAGGCCGGCAGCGTGCAGCGCGTGGTGCCCGACGGCACTGCGCAGCTCATCCTCAACTTTGCCCAGCCTTTTGAAAACTACCAGGACGGCGAATGGCGTCTCCACCGCGTTGTTTTCTGGCCGGACAAATTACCGGACCGCTGCTGTTGCGGCCGATTGGGCAGGTCAAGATGTTGGGCGTCCGCTTTCAGCGGTCCGGAGAATCTGAAAATCGAGGAAGTTGCCTTGCGAGAACCCGGCGCGGGCGAAGTGAAGCTGCGCGTCCAAGCGGTCGGGTTGAATCGAGCCGAGCCCGGGTTTATGCACGGGCAATACTTCGAAACGCCTCAGCTGCCTTCACGAATTGGTTATGAAGCTTCGGGCATCGTCGAAGCGGTCGGACCCGGCGTTGACGCGAGCTGGGTGGGCAAGCCGGTGGCAACCGTTCCCGGCTTTTCCATGAACAAGAACGGCGTGCTGGGCGAAGAAGCGGTGGTGCCCGCGGACTCGCTCGGCGAATATCCCCCGAAGCTCTCGCCCGTGGAGGCCGCGGCCATTTGGATGCAATATCTGACGGCCTACGGCGCTCTGATCACGTACGGCGCATTGAAACCCGGCAATACGGGGGACTCTCGATGCAGCCGACGCCGTTCCCGCTCAGGGCCCTGGTCGCCAAAGAGCTCAGTATGCGAGCCTACTCGCTGATGGAACTGCGCCGGGAGCCCGAGCTCCTCAAGACCGCCAAGCAATATGTTTTCGATCGACTCTCGGACGGTCGTTTTCACCCGAAAATCGCCAAGACATTTTCGCTCGCGCAGTCGGTGGAAGCCGTTCCAATATCTAGAATCCAACCCGCAGGTCGGGAAAATAGTAATTACGGTCTGATTTGGCTGAACTTCCGAGCTCCCGGCTTCGTCTGGTACTTTTAGTCAGGAACCAATGCTGAAGTCTATACGCCACGCCTTTCGTCTGTTGATAAAGAGTCCCGGATTCACGCTGGTGGGCGTCTGTTCGCTCGCGATCGGGATCGGCGCCACATCGGCCATGTTCAGCTTTGCGGACGCGCTTATTTTGCGGCCGCTGCCGGTCCTGGAGCCCACCCGAATCGCCGCGGTCACCACTGCCAGCACCCAGACGTTCTCTAATACCGCGCTCTCGTACCCGGATTATCGCGATTATCGCGATGGCAACCGCAGTTTCGACGGGCTGTTAGCGGCTAGTATCGCGTCATTCGGCTTCAAGCCCGACGCGGCGGCGCTCCCGAAAGTCACCTACGGGATGTACGTCTCCGGCAACTTCTTTCGCGTGCTGGGCGTGCAGCCGGCTCTGGGACGGGGATTCCTAGAGTCTGAAGACCAGGCCGCCGGGCGCGACGGCGTGGTTGTGCTGGGCCACGATTATTGGAAACAACAGTTCAACGCCAACCCAGCCGTGATCGGCTCTACCATTTGGATCAACAGCATCCCTTGCACCATTATCGGCGTTGCGCCGGAACAGTTCACCGGCATCGACCAATTCGTCAAGCCATCGATGTTCATTCCGCTGGCCATGTCTGGGAGGCTCGGCGGCGAAAACGATTTGGAGCGCCGCGATCTGCATTGGCTCACGGTGAAGGGCCGTCTGAAGCCGGGCGTCGGCATCGCCCAGGCCAGCGCGGATCTGACGGGCATCGGGAACCGGCTGGAGCAATTGTATCCGCAAACCAATCGCAACCGGCACGTGGATGTCGAGACGGAGTTCCAACTGCGCGTAAGGCAATCGCCACCGAACGCCGCGCTGGTCGCGATGCTGCTGATGCTGGCGCTGTGCGTATTGCTGGTAGCCTGCGCGAACGTCACCGGGCTGCTGCTGAGCCGGGCCCGGGCGCGTTCTCGTGAGATGGCCGTGCGGCTGGCCATCGGTGCAGGCCGTGGAGCGCTTATCCGCCAACTACTGCTCGAAAACCTTCTGCTTGCGATCGCGGGCGGGTTGGCTGGTATCGCGGTGGCCTACGGAGGCACCAGCTTCTTTAACAGCATCCCGATCCCCGTCGATGTGCCGCTGGCATACCACGTTTCGGTGGACCAGCGGATGTTGCTCTTCACGGTTGCCGCGTCGCTGGTCAGCACGTTCCTGTTTGGCCTGACGCCCGCGCTCCAAACCACGCGTCTGGATCTTGTTTCCGCGCTCAAGGCGGCCGATGCGGATAGCGGCGGGCGGCGACGGCTGTGGGGCCGTAACTTTATCGTAGCCGGGCAGGTGGCTCTGTCCCTGGTCCTGTTGATTGTTTCCGCGGTGCTGCTGCAAGGCTTCCGCGACGAGTTGCTGCAAGGGCCGGGCTTCCGCATCGATCATCTCTGGCTCACCAGTTTCGACACCAGCCCGCTGCACTATACCGAGGATCAAACCCGCAGGTTTTACAAAGATGTTTTGGACAAGACCCGCCTGGCGCCCGGAGTCCGCTCGGCGGCTTTGATGTCGAGCGTTCCGCTGCTGGGCGGGGGGGCCATCGGCGTGGTGCCGGAAGGCTACACGCTGCCGCACGGCCAAGAATCCATATCGATTGCGAACGGCTACGTCAGCGCCGGGTATTTTGCGACCGTGGGCACGCCCATCCTGCGAGGACGCGGGTTCCTGGATTCCGACCGCGCGGATACGCCGCTGGTGGCGGTGGTGAACGAAAAATTCGCCAATGGCTATTGGCCCAAGCAGGACGCGCTCGGAAAGCGCTTTCATCTTCGCTCAGCCACCGGGCCGCTGGTTGAGATCGTCGGCATCGCCAAAATGGCGAAGTACTTCTGGATCGCCGAGCCTCCGCTCGATTACATTTATCTGCCCTATACGCAGGAGAAGAACCCCGTGCTCACGATTGTGGCCGAGACGAACGCGCCGGATGCGTCCGCGCTTGCGCCGGTGCTGCGCGATGTGGTGCGCCGGATCGATCCCGACATGCCGGTCTACAATACCCGCACTATGCAGGATTTTTACACGCAGCGCGCCATCAAGACTCCCGCCATCATCGCCCAGAGCGTCGCCGGACTCGGGTCCATGGGTCTGTTGCTGTCGATGGTGGGCCTGTACGGGTTGATCACGTATTCGGTAAGCCAGCGGCGGCGCGAGATCGGCATTCGCATGGCGATCGGAGCGGACCGTCAAAAGGTGATTCGAATGATTTTGCGGCAGGGTTTCGTGCTCGGCTCGATTGGCGTGGGCGTGGGACTGATCGTCAGCTTCTTCGCCTGCCGGGCGGTCATGACGGTGGCTTGGGTGGCTTCGTTCGATCACCTGAATTATGCGCTGTTTCCTGCCATCGCGATACCGCTGCTCGCGATCACGCTGCTGGCAACATTCGTGCCCGCGAGGCGGGCTTCGCTGGTGGATCCAATGCGCGCGCTGCGAGACGAATAGACGTCGGACATCAAGATCAACTCTCCGGTTTTGATGCATGCTTTTTCTGCAAGGGTG
>Ga0302325_10001027_pt1 | contig 73378 bp, 62 predicted proteins | sample Palsa_T0_2_FD_201948 | JGI IMG/M metagenome (GOLD analysis project Ga0302325, IMG submission 201948) | Peat permafrost microbial communities from Stordalen Mire near Abisko, Sweden - Palsa_T0_2 | ecosystem: Environmental > Terrestrial > Soil > Palsa > Peat permafrost | place: Sweden: Abisko...
ATCAGCCTCTTTTGTTGCCGCAAACAGGTCTAGTCAACATGTTTGTAACAGAGGAGGCTTCTTTTGTCTTCAGATCTCTTCACATTCACGAATAATCCGGGTTAGAGCGTTGCATGGCGCACAAGGCGAGCGGCAATGTGAACAAGATAGATCCAATGAGTTCGGCGGAGGTCCAGAAATCAAGCAAGGCGACTAGCGCAGTGATCACGATTATGACTGCTACCATTGAAATGCGACTCATTCATCACCGCGATTGCAATGGCCGTCGCCTAATGTAGCTTGACAAGCATTCACTTGAATTTTTATTGCATGTCGAGCCACTGCCAGCGGCCCCCGGTACTTCGCGGTCGACTTCTTAATTTCTTCTGGAGGAAAGAAGCAGAAAAGGTTGCGAACGATAACTTCTTCCGTTTCGTATCTCTGGATATACTCAGGGCCAGCATTCCGACTGCCAGCCATTCCTCTAATGTCCAGCATGAATATCGCCTGGTCCCGGACTTCGTCCAGACGCGTCCACTCTTTCCTTTCACACTCCGAATGAGCTTGTCCTTCGGCGCTGGCGACCCTGGTACTCTTCGCCGAGACCTCGCAGAGTTCAGTATCGTGAATCCGACTTTGCGACATCCATGAAGTGTAGGTTTTTCTTGTTTCAGGAAGTGTCACATTCCGCACATTCACGCGCAAGCTGTTTGGGCTTCTCCGGTGCATCGAGCGTCCCTGGTGTTCAACGGGTTCGAATCGGCGCACCCGTTCCGGCTGATTTTTTGAACTCGCCTGCGATTTGTCGGTCACGATCGACCTCCAAATCAGCAATACAAGAAAATCTGTGGGAGAAACAGTGTACTTTCGCGGCACAGTCGAAAGTATCCGAACGGGTCGCACAAGCGGAGCGTTGAGAGGCTCCTCGGGAATTGACGCAACCGCTTGGAGGCGGGTACCGGATGCAAACCAACGCTGAGGCCTTCCGAAGCTAGTCCTCGTTCATCTCGAGCTGTAACGGCGGCAGCACCGTCAATTGGGGATGATCCTTGTCCCGCCAAAATACCTCAAAACATTCTCCATCTTCTCCCGGGCTCCATTCCGTGCCGTCCTGATAAGTGATGGCCCGAGGAAACAGATTCCAGCCCATAATCCGACCCGTAAAGTCAGGCAGATAACCAGGCATTTCAAAGGCGTGCTCCCCACCCGGTTCAATGGCCTGCGTCCAGGTCCATTCGTGCACATAAGGCCGGCGTCGAGACTGCGCGGACATCAGATGATCGAATCCCACCACGAGCCTTGCAAGGGTCTTCGGCCCGGTATTTTTCACGCTCACGGACAATTTACCCGGAGTTGCCCAGAAATCCGCTGCCACAAATTTGACGGGACAGGATTTTGGCCGTGGCCGATAAATCGTGTAGGTCGCCATCATCCCAGCCTCCATATGGTCGGAGACATGGCAGTGAAACATCCACGTACCTGGGTTATCCGCAATCATGTCGGCTGAAGCCATGCTGCCCGGCAGCAACTCGATGACGTCGGTGTGCCGCCCAAGGTATTCGACCGTCTTGCCGTGCCAATGAGGCGAATGCAGGTCGATTTCGTTGCCCATGCCCAGCAGATACCACCGTACCTTTTCGCCTTGTTGCATGACCAGCCCCGGCAGGTTTCCGAAAATGTAGCCATTGATGCTGTAAAACAACCCCGCATCCTTGCCTCGCAGTTCATCGAAGATCATGAACATAGCCACGAACTCGCGATTCACCCCGATCGGCGTTCCGTCCGGGTTGGCTTTGCCCTTCGCGGTGATGATGATCGGCCCCAGAAGTCCGGCATTGGTCTCGGTGGGCTCATCCACGTGCCCGTGATACCACCAAACCACCGAACTGGCATCGTTTTTGCCCGGCCCGCTTCCGGCATCTGCAAACCACCGGTAAGTAAAACGACCCTTCGGAGGCACTCGGGCACCCGCGCTGAACGGAAGATACAGTGCCCCCTCGTTCGCTTTGTCATAACGAAGACCGTGCGGATGGATGCTATGCGGCAGCCGACTGCGATTCAGAAAATCGACCACGATCGTGTCCCCGACCTGGCCGCGAATCACCGGTCCTAGAATGCCCAGCCAGTTAGGTTGAGGTTTGCGGACAGAAAATGTGCCGTCAGTGTATTCGATGTAGCGAGTCTTACTCCATTGCGTGTGGCCGGCCCAAGGCAGTGGAATCTGCCGGCCATGCAGAACGTCCTGGCCCCCGGGAGCGTAGTCCCAGGTAAGGTCCTCAGCGGCGATGTAGTAGTGCCGGGTAGCCGCACCGACCGGCGCCGTCGTCAGCGCAAGCAAGAACAGAAGCGCAGCCCAGGTTTTCCACCGATCCATCAAGCCTTAATCTTCTCACAGGGCCGCTGTCGCCCGTGTCCACAGCGAGTGCTCGCGGGCGAGCCACGAAGAGAGCGGGCGCGCTCTCCCGATTGGATGGCGGAGGAAGAGTCGTCTCGCCCCCTGATTGATCGCACGGCAACGACGCGAGAGCTTTTTCTAGGGCTTGGATGGCGAACCGTTCGAAGTGATCGTCACGTTCTCGGCCGTATAGCGCGTGCCGTCAAAGCGGGCAAGCACGCTGACGGCGGCTCCTTGCCGCCATTGGTCCTCGCCGGAGACCGCCGACGGGTCGAAATAGATCTCATAATTCTTGCCGTCGGTCTCCGAGGTGAGCATCAGAAGACCCATGCGCAAATCCACGGCAACGATTTGCCCGGCAAATGAATAACTGGCCCCAGGAAGCGCAAGCACTGACACTTCTCGTGCAACATCCCCGTCCTTCCCGGACTCAAATTTCACCGTGACCAATGTTCCGGGAGCTAGATCGCCCGCCAATAGCGAGCGCTCTCCCTGAACCAGACGGGTGGAGGAGGTCACACGCACCCGCAGTGGTTCCCTAGAAAGGGCGTCGCGCACCCACAACTCACTCTTGTCAGCACGATAGGCCACCACCGCTCCCTGGCTCTCGCCTTCCGGCGTATGCATATTGAAACGAATGCTCCGGGCAAAAATCGCGGTGCCGTCCAAAAGCGTATCGATATAAACGCGATCGCCCGGTTTCAGGTCGGCCGCGGACGCTCCCTCGCCATCGCGGTAAACATGGGTGCGTGCGTCAAACCGGATCTTCATCATTTTGCCGCCACCAAACGGCCGCACCATAAGCTGGTCCCGCACCGGATCAAGCTTTTCTACCGTGCCGCCGATCAGAGTGGCCTTGCCCCGGGGAAGCGGAGGCAAGTCGGGAACAAGGCTGGCGGGATCGGCCGCAGTGGAACTCCGTTCAATCGGTTGCGTTTCGTTCCGCAATGCATCCCTGGAGGACGCAGGCGCTGGTCCCAACGCCGCCGACGACGGCACGATCGCTCCCAAGGAGGTCGTTTCGCCGGATTGCGAAGGCGCAGCTTGCCCATGTGCGATGCCCGTCAGAGTCAAGCCCGCAAGAACAAAACCCAGCAAATGAAAGCGCACAATATCTCCCTTTCGAGCCCGAGAAGGTCTGCGGACGCTCTGCAGTTCGAGGCTTTTGTTGGATGCCGGTTCCGGATGGCTGGGTTTCCAGGATTCTTCCCGATGCGGTGATTTGCATCAGGTATGCCTCTAGGCATCCCGTAAATGCCGTGTTATGAACGCGCCTTCAGGTATTCCGAGGCACTCCAGATGGAAGGGGCTCGAGCGTCACGCTACGCCGGGCGAACGCGAAAAATGAGGCGACCGGACGACAAACCAATCCCCGGCCGAGGCATCGAAGATACGCCTGAGAGTTGAAGGCTGCCAAAAAGTCGGCTCAGATTTTGGGTCGCAGTGCCCAAGCCGTAGCTGGGCTGCCCTAACTGGATGGTTGTTGAACGCTCAGTCGCAGCTCGCAGCACTGTTAAAAACTTAAGGCGAGGATGGCTTAATGTCACGGACCCGACCTCTGCTGATACCGATCATGATGCTCCTGCTAGGCGCAGTCATCGCCGCGCCGAAGGCGCGAGCCGGAGATCTCAAAATCACCATCCCCAGGCGCAGCCAGCTGACGCCCGTCCAGCGCTTGAATCGCGAGGGCGTGGACGCTATCGGCAAGCACGACTACAAGAAGGCCGAAGCGCTGTTCTACAAAGCCTATCTTCTCGATCCCGATGATCCCTTTACGCTCAACAATCTCGGCTACACCTCCGAGCTGCAAGGGCAGATCGACAGGGCGGAACGGTTCTACCTGCTGGCAGCCAAGCAAGCGACCGACGCTGTGATCGATCGGGCGACCTCGCCGCAACTGAAGGGCCTGCCGCTCAATGAAGCCTTAGCCATGCCGGACCGCCCGCTGCAACTCAATCACGACAACGTCGAAGCGGTGCGCTTGCTCGCGCAGGGTCGCGCTCCTGAAGCGGACCTGTTCCTGCAGCAGGCATTGAGAAACGATCCCAACGATGTATTCACGCTGAATAATCTCGGCGTCGCCAAAGAGATGGAAGGCGAATCCGTGCAAGCTCTGCGATATTACGACGCCGCGGCCGCCCGTCACTCGAGCGCCACCGTGGTCGTTACCGCAGTGGCTGCGACGGATCGTTCGTGGAGAGGAAAAGCCGCCAGTGATATGGCAGCCCAGAACGCTAGGGCCCTGCGCCACCGCCTCGAAACGCACGGCACTCCCGAGGCACAGGCGGCTGAATTGAATGTGCGCGGGGTGTCGGCGATCAACCGCAACGACCCGCGGTCGGCCAATGAAGATTTCCGCAAAGCCTACGCGCTCGATCCCCACAATGCATTCGCGCTCAACAATATTGGCTACGTGTCCGAACTTGAGGGCGACCAGGAGACCGCGCAATTTTTCTACGACAGCGCTCAGAAGGCGCCCGGAGCGAACGATAAGGTTGTCCTGGCAACCCGGCGCTCGGCCGAGGGGCGCAAGTTGTTTCAGGTGGCGGAGAACAGTGACGCAGGGGTCGAGAGCAAAGTGGCCGAGGAGCGTGCCGCGCGCCGCCGCCAGGGAGAACCGATTCTGCTTCGTCGCCGGGACAACGCGGTCGTCGAAGAGCCCGCTGCTGCTGCGCCCGCCCAACCGTTGCCGCCCCTTGAAAATCCACCGGAGCCCGTCGAAAATCCGCCATCGCAGTAGCGAAACCGCAGTGACCAAACATCGAGATCAAATTATGACCGCCACGAAAAACTCTACCCGATATCTCACCCTGCTATCGCAGGCACTTCTTTCGCAAGCTCCCGGAAGCGATGGAAATGCCAGCTCCCACATCGCTGCCGCCCAGAACCGGCAAAACAACGGCGTCGAACCCCTTGCCGAAGCTGTCTCGGCTTTTGACGTACACGAGTTTGGTGAACTCTGGACGCTCGCCAACTCCCATCACGTAATCATGCGTGCCTTTCTCGTTTTGCATCGCGCCCTGGCGGCGGAAGGCAGCAACCGAGCCGAGTGGATTGATCGAGCGATCGTCAAAGAGCAAGCGCGTGTCGGGCACGCATTATCTTTTCTCTCTCCCATCTGCCAGGCCCTCGAGGATGCCGGCGATGTCATTGTGATCAAGTCGCTCGACCACTGGCCCGACCTGGGGAGTGACCTCGATCTCTACACGAACGCTGACGCTGATAATGTCGTTGCCATCATGAGCGAGCGTTTCCAGGCACATCTGGCCGAGCGCAGCTGGGGAGACCGATTGGCCGGCAAGTGGAACTTTGTCGTTCCCGGGCTGCCCGAACTGGTGGAGGTGCACGTGGCGCGATTAGGGCAGACCGGCGAGCAAATCGCCGTCACCCGGTCTCTGGTCGCGCGCTCGGCCACCGAACACTTCGGTGGGCACGCCTTCAGAGTTCCCGCCCCTGAAGAGCGAATCATGATCAGCACCCTCCAAAGGATGTATCGCCACTTTTATGCCCGGCTATGCGACATCGTCGATAATACAAAGCTGATCGATTCAGGCACGGTCGACTATGGATATTTGAAGTCGTTAGGCAGATCGGCGGGCCTGTGGGAAGGATTGGCCACTTATCTGGTCATCGTGTCCGGGTATGCCAGGTCCTATCGTGGGGAGCCCCTCCCCTTACCTACTTTCGTAACCGATGCAGCGCGATTTGGCAATGAGCTTGTCCGCTTTAAACGAAACTTTCTGCGAATCCCAATTTTCCCGCAGGCCGTAAGTCTCTATGCCTCCGAATGGAAAAGACTGTTTCTGAATGGAGACCTGCAAAACGCCTTGCGCCTGAGCCTGCTGCCAGGCCTAGCCACGGCGGCCGCGCTCGAATTCAAAATAACCGGAAATGACAAGGGAATTTGGTAATGTTGGGCTCGATGCTCAGGGATTTACTGTATTGCGAGCAGGAGCCCGGGGCTTTTATGGTTGCACTTAGCAGACCATCGGTCTTGTGAAAATGTTGTGAAGCATGAGGAAGGCAGGAGGGAAGGCCCGGCTTGGTTCGAATTCTGGTGGCAGATGACAACGCGTCAGTCCGGCATTACCTTCGCGGCCTGCTGGAGTTGCAAAGTACCTGGCGGGTTTGTGGCGAGGCTCGAACCGGCGGAGAAGTGCTCGAAAGCGTCAAGGAAAATCCGCCCGACATGATCTTGCTGGACTTCCAGATGCCCGACCTCAATGGATTGGACGTCGCTCAGCGCGTCGCAAAACTGTTCCCCGACATTCCCATCCTGATGGTTACCATCCATCTTTCCCAACAACTGGCCGACGAAGCGCGCAAGGTGGGAATTCGTGGAGTCTGTTCAAAATCGGACGTCGGCTCAATCGTCGGAGCGGTAGACGCGATCCTGCGGCGCCGAACCTATTTTCCCCAAATGACTTCGTCACACTAGAGGCCTGCGACAAACCAGCGTTTTCATGTCAGCGCTGGGTATGCGGGGCATACGCTTAGCGTCCCGGTTCGGGCTGCCCATCGGAAATGGATCACTTCTCCAACCTGCGTTTCTCAACCCCTGGCATACAGGAAACCCTGTATTCGGGACCGGCGTAGTAGCATGCTAGGTTTAGTGCGCTGCACTCTTAAGAGCGGCCTTTGTAGCATAGCCAGACTGCAACCACGGTGGGCCAAAGATCACCACCGCCGAAGCGCAGACTGCCAATGTTCTGCAAAAGGCCGCCAGAGGGGCCGGGGAAGGGCTAATGGCGGTCCGCATTTTGCTGGTGGATGATCATCCCGTAGTGCGGCAGGGGCTGAGGACTCTTTTAGAAGGGCGGCCTCAGTTGGAAGTGGTCGGCGAAGCATCCGATGGCGTGGAAGCCCTTGAAAAGGTGAACAGCCTGCAGCCCGACGTTGTCGTGCTCGATGTCACCATGCCAAGGATGAATGGCATTGAAGCCTGTCGGTTGATCCAGCAGAAAACACCCGGACGCGAGGTCTTGTTCGTAACCCAACATGACTCTCCGCAGATGATGCGCGAGGCCTTAGCTGCCGGTGCCAGAGGTTACGTAGTCAAATCGAATCTAGCCAGGGATCTGGTGGAAGCGGTCGAAGCCGTAAGCCAGCACCGGGAATTTACTGCGTTGGCGCGAAAGCCACACGCTCGTTGAATGCTTGGGGCAGATCAAGATCGAATCTTTCGAAGACTCTGTAGTAGGAGGATCTTATGAAACTACGCATCTTGTTAGCCGATGACCACGAGATTGTGCGCCGGGGTTTGTGCGCACTTCTCCAGAAGCGTGAGGGATGGGAAGTGTGTGGTGAAGCATCCGATGGCCGGCAGGCGATCGAAATGGCCAAGCAACTGAAGCCCGATGTCGTGATCTTGGACATCGGCATGCCGTTCCTCAATGGCCTGGACGCGACCCGCCAACTGCTGCAATATGATCCGCACTTCAAAATTATCGTCCTCACGATCACGGATGCCGATCAGGTTATCCGCGAAGCGCTTGATGCCGGCGCGCGCGGCTTCGTCCTCAAATCCGACGCTGCTCGCGATCTGGTCTCGGCGGTCGAAGCCTTACAGAGCAGGCGAATGTTTTTTACCCCGCGTGTGAATGACCTCGTATTGCGAGGCTTCCTGGACAAAGGGCACGCCATATCCCGAAATGAGCCTCCTGACTTACCCATACTGACCGCGCGCGAGCGAGAAGTCACGCAACTCCTGGCGGAAGGTAAGAGTTCTAAGGAAGTGGCATCGCTGCTGAACTTGAGCACAAAAACCGTGGAAACCCATCGCAGCAACATAATGCGAAAACTCAGCCTGCATTCCATCCGCGATCTGGTTGTTTACGCAATCAAGAACAACATCATCCAGATCCAGATGCCCCCTCAACCGAGCGCTCCGACGGAAAGCACGGTAGCCTGACGGGTTTCGTGTCAGGGCACGTTTGGGGCTGCGTATTTAGGGCATGGCTTAAGCGGTGCCGTTACTTCCGACAAACGGCGCTCTCGGGGCTGAAGCACTTTGTATTTTGATTCCTATTCGGTGACGCTGTTGGGTGGGGGCAGCGTGCCGCTGCCATGACTGTCTTGTGTTAAGAATCGGCTTTCGTTAGCCCGCGACGCGACAAGTTTGTTCCCCTCACTACTGAGACCTCCTGCGTCCGCTTTAATTCGAAGATTGCGAGATCGACTTCCCCACCGGAGACTGTCCGTCGTAGGCGTATCCGCTTCGGGTGCGCACTGTGAGCTTGCGGTAGCCGGTGGCATGAGCCTCCACCCGCACAAATTGGTCGTTCGGCTTAGCGTTTTGGTCTTTCGGCCGGTAGGCGATCATGTATTGCGACCGAATGTCATGGGCCACGGTTTGCGTGATGTCGCCCACCTGATCGAGAGTTGCGGGAAAGTAAGCCACCCCGCCGGTGCCTTGAGCGAGCCTCTGCAAGGCCTCCCGACCTTGCCCTTGCAAGCCGCTTCCCGTTAGACCCACAGCATACAAAGTCGCGCCGTTTGGCTGCTGCAGTCGGCGTAATGCCTCGTCCAGGGTTTCCTGGCTCATGTTGTCCTGTCCATCGGTGATCACGAGCAGGACCTTCTTGTCGAGCCGAGGGTTATTCTTAAGATGAACGGCAGAGGCGACCACCGCGTCGTACAAAGCGGTGTTACCCGTTGCGGACACCTGGTGCAATGCCGCTTGCAACAGGTTCACGTCGGAAGTGAAATCCTGATCCAGGTAGGAATTCTGGCTGAAGTTCACCACGAAAATCTCATCTTGCGGATTGCTGGCGCGAATTAGATTCAGAACTGCCCGGTTCACCTCATCCCGCTTGTTGCGCATGGAGCCGGAGTTGTCCACCACAATACCCATCGCCACCGGAACGTCCTGACGCCGGAACGACGTAATCGGCTGCGGCACGCCATTTACAAGCACAGTGAATGCGTCTCGATCCAGGTTCGGAACCAGACGCCGCTCCTCGTCGAACACGGTAGCGTGCAATATGACCTCTTCTACTTCCTTCTTGAATACAAACATTTCGCCCGGGTCACTAGCAGTCGGTTCCTGTGCGCTCGGTTCCTGTGCCGAGGCGGGAGCCTGCGGCATAGCGCCGCCATTCGCGCCGGTCCCAACCGGATTTGGACTCGCCGCCACCGGCTGCCCCGCAGGCACATTCGGCTCAGGAATTTGCGCGGCATCTTGTGCCCACGCGGCCGGCGCCAGCGTGACCAACACAAGACCGATCCCAAGCAGCGAACGAGACCACTTGCTAGAAACAGAGACCATCAAAGACTTCCTCCGTCCGCAAACCAAAAATGAAGTCCCGTCCTTCAAGGTCGGGACTTCCAAGTGAATCTGGCTCAGAAGAAAACTAGGAAGCGCGACGCTGCCGGTCGCGGTTCTGGTCCTCTTCCTCGTCGTGCTGGCCCTGTCCGCCCTTCTTGGGCTGCTGTTGACCGGACTGTTGTTGACCGGACTTATCGCCATGTTGACCCTGTCCCGGTTGACCGGACTGTCCACCATGCTGACCCTGTCCGAATTGCCCGCCCTGCTGGCCTTTTTTTTCCGTATCTTCTGCCATGAAATGAAACCTCCTAGCAAAGCACGAGCCGCGCCGCGCTTTGAGAATTTATCAACATCTCACTTAGTTGCTGCAAAGGATTGCAAGGTTGGGCCAGGATTTCGTTGGCAAAGTATCGTCACCGGAAATTGAGAAAAGGCAGGAGCGGCCTTCCCCGGTGCGAGATCGTCGCATGAGGAAGGCCACCTGGCTCAGCGCCGTTTGGCGGCGCGGAATTCAGCACTACAACGATCGCGAGACGACAACCACGACTCGTCCCAATTTTTCTGCCGCTCACCACCCAGTCGCGGCCCGCCCCTAGACTCTGCTGCCGCTTCGGCCCAAATGCCCGACCAGCGATACCAAAAAGAGCACCAGGAAAATGACAAACAGCAACTTCGCGATACCGGCGGCCGCGACTGCGATTCCGGTGAAGCCGAAGATCGCCGCGATCAGCGCTACGATGAAGAATGTTACGGCCCAGTTCAGCATGTTGTTCCTCCGTTGATCCCACTGTGGCCATCATAAGCCGCACCGAAGCTTCGCTAAATCCGTCGGAAACTGTAGGTCGCGATCCAAAGTCCGGTAAGAACCGTATGTTCCATCGTGCAGAATCGTAGCCTTGCTCACCGGAGGTAGATGCCGGCCCGCGTAGGTTTACCAATCAGTAATTCCGGTGCTCCCCTGATTGCCAGAACCTACCCCGCTTCGGCACGATTCTTGCTCCCCCATGACAGGCGCTTGCTCTGGGGGCTTCCATACAATTCCATTTTTCATGGAGGGCTTATGAAGCACAGGCCATTGTCGACAGGGTCTTCCGACAATCAATTGGAGAGAGCTCTATATCGCCGCGCTCTTCGAGAAGGATGAATTCAGGCGTATGCGAAAAATTGCCGAGGCGCAGACGGCCATTGTCGCCCAGAGCCAAAAATCACCGATGCCGGGCGCTGACACGAGAGAAAGAGACATGAGAGAAACGCAAGTTCTGGACACTGTCCTGCTCTCTCTTCAAGCGCTGGCAAATTGTCTTTCGATCGGTCGTCGCGCGGCAGCATAGAGTCAAGCTGTTTGGGTTCAAGATACCGGGACGACGTGTTTTGAGGTGGAGGCACTCGACGATTGCGAGACACTCTCGCTCGAATGGGTTCTGCTCTTTATACCCGAAAGTAGAAACGTGCCGAGAACCACGGCAATCAGGCCTACGATCGGCATGGTGCGGCGCCGCCTAAACCAGGAACCGCTACGCGCCAGCTTTCTCTGGGGCCGGGCCGAATACAAACGGGTTCCTGAACCCGCTCATCATTATCCAAATTATCCAACAGAAGAGCCGTCTCGAAGCCTGAAAACCCTCAGATTCCGTTCGCCCGCAACCCAAGTGGGGCGCGGTAACTGCGATCGTTTTGAACGATTTTACCTACAACTCCCAAAAAATTTATCGTACACTCTCTGGATGTCCGTGTGGTCACGATGAAGGATATATTTCGACTGCTGCTAGCGTCTCGTAAAATCCGGCTTGGTCCGCTCGAAGAGAGGCTTCTGTCCGCTATGTGGCAGCATCCGGACGGTATCACGATACGCGAACTCCGCGACCTCGCCGACGTCCCCCAAGCCTACATGACGATTGTGACAACGCTGAATCGCCTGCGAAAGAAAGGATTGGTAGACCGGATCGCCCTCGAAGGAACGAAGGTGGTGACATTCCGATACGTGCCTCGGTACACGATGGCGGAAGTGGAGCGGGATGTCGCGAGCAATGTCATCCGTCAGCTTCTGGGTTTGAATATAGGCGCACCACTTCTGCTTTCACGGATGGTAGAAGAAATCAGCAAACATGACGCCGAACTGCTTGATGAGCTAGGTCGCCTTGTGGATGAAAAGCGCCGTAACGGTCCAAAGAACTAAGCGAATATGGCATCGCGCTGAAACCAAGGCGAGCCGCACTGGGAAACCGATGACGAACAATATGCCTGAGTCCAGGCACGATCCGCGCTTCGCGGCTACGGATGGCGGAAGAACTTCTGACACCGAATATCGCGCAACTTCGGCGGTGCGGGTCGTATCCGAATGACGAATCGTTTTTACTGTTGGCGGGCAGCAGGAAGGATGTATGATTGACCCCGTTTTTGAACCAAAAAGCCAAGCCGGAACTTGGAAAACCTTTTATCGTGGCAGATGCGAAGGGCCTATGCTCACGCAAGAGTTCCAACTCCCGGCCGGACCCCAACGCTCGAAACTGAATGACCAGGAGAAAATCTGGGAGCAACGCTGATGTTTGCCCTGCATGGAACCGCGGTTGCGCTCGATTGTTTCGTGCTGCTCTACGGCCTGCTGTCGGTGCTGGTAGCGACGCTGTGGCGCCCCTTCCAACCTTTGCACGTGGCGCAACAAAGCGTGGCCACAATACTGTTCGGATTGCGGATTGTCCCGTTCGTAGCCTCCGTGGTCATAACATTCGCTTTGGTGGTGCCGTCGTTTCAGTTGCTGGAACCGCTACCGAGCGATGAGCGCTTGGGCGCGATACCGCTCGCGCTCGGTGCGTGCGCTCTCCTATTGATTGCCGGTGGCTTCTTCCGTGCACTCGCAGCCCAAACCAGGACTACACGGGCAGTAACCAGCTGGCTCGAAGGCGCGCGCCCTCTAAAAGTCGATGCCCACTCGACCGCCACCTTTCAGTCTCGACGGGAGACTCCCCCGTTGATTCTCGTGGGCGTCCGCCATCCGAGAGTATTGGTTTCAGAATCTACGGTGGCCCTGTTAACCGCTGACGAACTCCGCATGGCGCTGAAACATGAACTTGAGCACATGAAATCTCGCGATAACTTGAAGAGGCTCATCTTGGTTTTTTGTCCCTTTCCCGGCATGGCCAAGTTGGAGAGCGCCTGGTCGCAAGCCGCGGAACTCGCCGCCGATGATGCGGCCGTTTCGAATCAGCGGGATGCCCTTGACCTAGCCGCAGCCTTGGTCAAGCTTTCTCGCTTGGTTCCTGTCAAAATTGCTCCGGTCTGCAGTGCAGGCTTCGTAGCCGGTTCCATCAGCCAGCGGGTCGAGCGTCTTCTTGTTTGGGATGAAGCGAGCAAAGCGCGGCGGGTGCGGATTCGCACTTGGTTCATAATTCCATTTGCGGTCGCCGCTTCGTTGTTCGTCACCATTGCGCACGGCCCGGTGCTGGCCCTCACTCATGAGGTCACCGAGTGGATTGTCCGGTAACGGTGCTTTTGTACGACATGGCTCCAGGTACGACCCGTCTATTGGCGGAATTCGCCAACTACCCGCGTTGGTCATCCGACGGCAAGTAGGTCTACGACTCCACCCTTTCGCGGGGTTCATCCTTTATCTCCTGAGAAAGCCGGGCTCTTCCGCCTCAAATTTGCTGACGGGGGCGTCAAACGCGTGGCTCCGTTCCCCTGGACGGGCAATTGGGAATCTGGAACGGGCCTGCCGGCGGATGGCTCTGATGGTCCCGCCTGGTGCCGCGAGAGTGGGGAACGAGTGACTTCTAATGTTCTCGATGCCGAGCTTCTTTGACGGGCTCGTGGCTGGCCCGCGAGCAAAGCAGCGTCTTCTCGGCTCTCGCGCTGTTCCGCTCTGATCGAACGGCGGGGCAGGGCTCACACCCATTCGCAAAAAGGCGCGAATGTGCGGAGCGCACCCTTGGGAATGAATCCCGTCAGGAAATCAGAAGTTGAACTTGACGGCCAATTGAATGCCACGCGGGCCTCCGCCGCCGAGGAAGGGGTTGCCGATGCCGACGTCGCCGGTGGCGGTGATGGGATAGGCGTTCAGTGGACCCGCAGTCGGCGAAGTGCCTCCCACTTCGCGGCCGTTGATGACCTGAAAGCCTGCTGCGCCGGCATCTGCGAAGAACGCCGGCAGAAAGGGATTGGCGAAGTTGGGGTGATTGGGAAGGTTGAAGAAGTCGGCGCGGAATTGCATGTTGAATCGCTCGGTAATCGCCGTGTTCTTGAAGATGGCGAAGTTGAATTCCTTGAAAGCGGGACCATGCAGCGAGTCGCGGCCCTCGTCTCCGTAGTGACGCGTGCCCGGCACGCAATCCTGGTCGGTACCGCTGATGGTGGCCGACGTGAGTCCAGGTTGGATTGTGCACGGGATGGCAAAAGAGGTGAGCTGCAGATAGTTGGCCGGATTCCTGGGGTCGTATTGCGGGCGTCCAACCACATCGGGGCGGTCGAAACCGTCGCCTCCACCGCTAAAGTCGCTCTCGTAAAAGTAGTTGAGCTGGAAGGGCTGCCCGTCCTGCAAGGTCAGCACGCTGTTGATGCCCCAGCCATTCTTGGCCCGTTGCCAACTGCCCCCCATCTTCGGAAACTCATAGGCGAAGTTCCAGCTGAAGCGATGCGGGATATTGAAGTTCGACGGACCGTACTCGCGCTGCGGATTGTTGCTGTCGTTCGGCTGCGCAGCATTGGGCTCGAAGTCTTCCCCGTCGCTCGAGTTGTCCATGGAGCGTGACCAAACGTAGTTCGCGATCGAGGTGATGCCGTGCCATCCCGTGACCCGCAGGCTCAACTGGAGCGCGTTGTAATTGGATTTGCCGGTTGAATTCTCCTGCAGAAGGTAGGTCGAGTCGTAGGGATTGCCGGAGATATAGTTTCGCGGTACGGAAAAGTCGTTGATGCAACCGCAACCAAGATCGGCGGCGGTAACCTGCCCATTGCTCGGCTGGCTGAGGTCGAAGAATCGCCACAGACGATGGCCCTGCGAACCGACGTAGCTCGCCAGGATTACGGCCTTGCTCGAAATCTGCTGCTGGATGTTGAGGTTGTAGTTCTCCATGTAGGGTGTCTTGATGTTGCGGTCGAAGCCGAAGGTGTCGCACTCGAAATTGCAGGTCGTCGTCGGCACAAATAGCGGGGTTGGAGTGCCGCCTGGGTTAATCGTCCCCCCGGCCGCGACCGTCGAAAGCAGCGGGGCGGGGCCAACGTTGTTGTAGGCGGGGCCGGGAACGTCGTAGCCCACATAGGGAAAATGGCCGAGCGCCATGTCCTGCGAGAAGGCGTCGTAGAACATGCCAAAGCCGGTGCGGAGCACGGTCTTTCCTTTCCCAGTAACATCCCAGGCGAGGCTGAGGCGTGGAGCGAAGTCCTTTTTATCCGGGTTGTAGAGGCCGCTCAGACCGGGCTGGCCGACTTGCGTGAGCGTGAATGGTTCGGTCACGGAGGAGGGCAGGGTAAAGTTGCTGAGGAGATTGTTCTTCTCCTGCACGACTCCGGAATAATCCCAACGCAGGCCATAATTCAAAGTCAATTTTGGTGCAAGGCGGAAGCTGTCCTGGGCATAGAAGCCGAAGTTGTTCTCGAAGGTGTGGCGGGTTGTGTTTCCGAAATACTGGAAGCCGCTATCGACATAGCCGGCGAGAAAGTCCTGGAGCCCCGTGCTGCCGCTACCGGGAACTGCTGGATTGCAGGCAACGAGTCCGCAGCCGCTGAAGTCCAACTCTCCGCGGGCGAACCTGTCCAAAATCTGTTGAATGGTGGTGCGGTGGAAATCAAAACCAAATTTCAGGCTGTGCTTGTTCAACTTCCAGGAAAAGTTTTCGAGGAACTGGTCGTTGCTGTCGACACGATGACGGGGATCGCCGCTGTTCGCGCCGAGTTCAGCCACGCTGCCGGTGCCTGAGCCAGTGACGTTGCTGATCGAAATATTGGGGAGACCCTGGTCATTGAGCCCGCCCGTGCAACCGGTGGATCCGGTAAGCGTGGTCCCGGGGCAAAGGCCAATCGAGCTGGGGTTGAAGTTCTGGTCGGCGGGGAAGAATCCTTCCGCGAACCGGTTCCATCCGTAGCGCAGCTCATTGACCATGGAAAAGCCGATGGTGCGCGTGTAAGAGATCGAGACCAGTTGCACGCGCGTCGGCGTGAACGTGTTGAAGCCCGGCAATTGTCCGCCGCTGGCGGTGAGTTCCAGCGGGAACGACTGGATGCTGTCCCCAAAGAAATAACGGCCGGTGAGGTTGTTGTCGGCGTTGAAACTGTGATCGATTTTGGCAATGAAGCTGGTCAGGTCGTTGTAAGAGGGGGAAATGACCGAAGCGGTGCCAATCTGATAGGGGCCCGGATTCGACAGGTTCGGCGCGGGCCAGGGGTTTCGCGCCAGCAGAGCAGCGATCACCGGGTTGGTGGCGTCGCTCGGTTGGAGCGCTCCGTCGGGAGCGGTGCCAGTAGGCACGTTCGAGATGGTCACCACTCCGAGCGGTTCCCTCTGGCCTTCGTAGTCCACGTAAAAGAAGGTGCGATCCTTAATGATCGGTCCGCCTAGCGAAGCGCCGAACTGGTTGTTGTGGAACAGCGCCCTGGGTGTACCGACCGGGTCGAAGTAGTTACGCGCATCGAGAGCGTCGTTGCGGAAATATTCTCCGGCCGTGCCGTGGATCGAGTTGGTGCCGTTCTTGGTAACGATATTGACGACCGCTCCAGCGTTGCGCCCATACTCGGCCTCGAAGTTCGAAAGCACGTTGACTTCGGCCACCGCATCGAGCGGAAGGATGGTCGCGGGAGTGCCGAATACACCTGCCTCGTTGATGGCCGGGTCGTTGCGGTAGCCATCATTCATGTCGGTGCCGTCGAGCAAATAGTTGTTCGAGCGTCCGCGGGCGCCGTTCATCGAGAACTCGCCGAACGAGCCGGGAGAGTCGGAAATCATGTCGGGAGAACCGGCCACTCCGGGGTTGAGAAAAATGAGCTTGGTGTAGTCGCGGCCGTTGACCGGCATGTTCTCGACCGTTTGCGCGGTGATCACTCCGCCGAGCGTGTTCGATGTCGTTTCGACGATGGGCAGATCTTCAGCCGAAACTTCAACGCGGGTGGAAACCTGTCCGGTCTTGAGGGCTGCATCAACACGACGTTCGGTGGCCACATCGACGGTTACCGTGGTCGCCACAAAAGTCTCGAAGCCGGGCTGCGTGATGGTTACCGAGTAGGTGCCGATGGGCAGCTCCGGCACCGTGTAGCTGCCGTCGGCGCTGGTGGTTGTGGTGCGCTCAAGCCCAGTTGCCACATTGCGCAATTTGACGGTCGCTCCCGCTACCACCGCCCCGGATGGATCGGTCACCGAGCCGAGGATCGTTCCACGAAACGTTTGGCCCACGAACATGGCCGTCGAAAGCAGAACGGATACCGACAATAAACGCAGCTTCATTCCTAGCCTCCTAGTCGCGGACCCTGGAAACACTTCCCCCGTTCGTTGAGCGGCAAATACAGTTCCTCGTGGGATTCGCGGAATTATAAACGAGCGCGCATGAAAGATCAGGGATGAACTTGATTGAAAGAGTGAATCGGAGGGATCGGCGTGGGCGCATGTGTCCCACCGGGCAGCGGAGAATTGGGAACAGTTCGCTCACCTTGGTGCGTGCGACCGAAGTCCCCGGCATGGCTCGGGCCGTGACCAACCGTGCGGTGGCGATGAAACACGGATACGACTTTGGTCCGCCTCGACCTGACTGACTCCTGCAGGCGAGTACTAGAATTCGACACGCAAGGCGAGTTGGCCGGTACGGTTTCCGGCGCTCTCGGCGGTTTGCGGAGCGCTGAGCACGCCGAAGGTTGCCGGGACATCGACCTGCGTGGCGGGGGGAGCAAAGTTCGTGTGGTTGAGCACGTTGGTAAAGGTGGACTCAAAGCGCACTCTTACTCCCTCCGTAACATGGAAGACTTTGGCAAGACCGAGGCTGGCCGTAACCGTGCCTGGTCCCTGGAGGATGCCGACTCCGGCATTGCCGAAGCGACCGGCGCCTACGGGCGTGGCCGAAAATGCCGCCAGGTCGAAGTAATGCGCGCGCGACTGAGCCTGATAAAGATTCGTCGAAACCTGGTCGGGACGCAGGAAAGCGCCACGATTGACGATGTTGGTGTTGGACTGATCGTTGGTTTCCGGCTGACCGTCCAGGGAAGGGCAGCTGCCGTTAGGCAGAGCGGCCACTTGGCAGCCTCCAGCGCTGATGCTCGGCGTGAGCCACGGGCCGGTTTCAACCAGAGTCACGTTGGTCAGCTCCCAACCGCCGAGCATGGCGTTCCTCCACCCGCCGGTATTTAGCATAGCCCGGCCTTGACCGAAAGGTAACTGGTACACGCCGGTGAGAAGAAAGCGTTGGCGGCGCGTTCCTTCCACGTTGCCGTAATCGTTGCGGATATGGAAGCGGTCGGCAATCGGGACGCCATAGTTGACTTCACCGGCGTAGGCCGTGGGTAGATCGCCTTGATTGTCGGCGAGGTTCTTCGCCAGGGTGTAGTTGGCGTCGAAGTAGAGCCCGTGTGACGTCTTGTGGCTCTCCCCGATCTCCAGTGCGTTGTAGTTCGCCTCGCCAGCGTTGAAGGTGCTGTAGAGCGTGAACCAGTTGTGATAGGGCGCACGCGGATCGACGTAGGGACTTGCAGCCGTGGTTTGATAAGGCGTGCCGCTGGCGGCAATCTGGTTGAGGTCTTCGGTGATGCTCAGGCGGTAAGCGTGCATGCCGACGTAGCTGACTCGCAGGCTGTCGTTACTAGTGAACTGGCGCTCGATGGTGAGGTTCCACTGATTGGCTTGCGGGTCGCGGTAATTGGGATCGACACCCTGATCAAGGCCGCCGCCGCCATATTGCACGCCCACCGTGGGCGGAGCGGTGTTGGGGAACCGAATGAGAGGCGCCGCGACCGTGCCGCTATTGGTATAAGTATGCAGCGCGGAGGTCGGATTGCCGCTGTTATTGAACGACAGCGGGCCTAGGTTGGTTATGGTAAAAATCCCGAATCCGGTACGGATGACGGTCTTTGTGTCGTTGAAGGGCCGGTAAGCGAGGGCAAATCGCGGCTGGAAATCGCGTTGATAGATGTTGCGCAGTGACTGCGGCAGGTGATCCTGGCTGGCAGTGATGTAGTTGGTGCAGGGCAAAGCCGTGGAGCCCAGGTTGCAGGCGTTGAACGACTGCTGGAAGCCAAGATTCGAGGCCTGGATGTTTTGCGATGCCAGATAAGCGGCCAGATTGTTCGGTACGACGATCGAATTGTTTCGCTGATCGAAGTTTGCCAGGTTGCCTCCCAGTTCGGTGAAGCCGGGAAGGATTTGCCAGCGCAGGCCGTAGGTCAGAGTGAGCCTGCTGTTCGGCTGGTATTCATCCTGACCGAAGAAGCTGTACTGCCAGGCCGTTCCGGCAACGTCGGGGCTCGAAATCGCAAAGAAAATGGTGGTGGGAAGCCCTTCAAGAAAGTCGCCAAAAGCATTGCCGGTGAATGTGTCCTGAAAGGTAAACTGCCCAAAATCGTCGGATGGCAGGAAGGCCTCGATGTCGGCATAGCGCACCCTGCGCGCGTCAATGCCAGTCTTCAAGGTGTGCTTGCCACGCGCCCAGGTCAGATTGTCCGTGAACTGAGTGGTCTTCGACTGAGTCACTCCGGTCTTGTCGCGGCCGATGGGAGTGAATCCGGTTCCGGCACTGAAATTGAAGGTCGGAAAGGCGTGCGTGGTGGGGTGCTGGCTGATGTTTACGCCGGTCAGGTCAAGTTGCGCGAGCGCGTCTGCGCCTTCGATAGGGAAGCCGACGCTAGTGATGACGTTGGTGAAGCCGAAGCGGAATTCGTTCAGCAGACGCGGTGTGAAGACCCAGGTGTGCGAAACGAGCAGGCTGCGATTATGCACGCTGTCGGAATCATCCGGCAGAAGAGGATTGGCATAGTCTTCGGTGATGTTCTTGCGGCTGAAACGTGCGTACACCGATTGCTTCGCGGTGATGGTCTGGTCGATGCGGAGATCGGCTCCATCGGTGCGTGCCGGGGTAGATTGGAAATTCTCGTAGTTATAGTTCGACTGGCCGCTCACGTTCGGGAGCGGATAGTAGCTCAATAGCGCGGTGGCGGTCGGATTGATGCTGCCGGTCGGAATCGCGGAACAGGTTGGGCATAGCGCGGCGAGGTTGCCGTTGCGCTCGGCCTGCGTGGGAACCAGGAACTGCTCGGCAATTGCGGTCGAGCGGCGGTTTCCTTCGTAATCGAGGAAGAAAAAGGTCTTGTCCTTGCCGTTGTAGAGACGCGGTATGCTCAGTGGGCCGCCGAGCGATCCACCAAACGTGTTGAAATGTTTGGGAGCTTTGCCACTGAAGCCATACGGGTCCGCATCGAGCGCATCGTTTTGCAGATACTCAAACAGGCTGCCGTGATACTGACTGGTGCCGCTTTTGGTGGTGAAGGTAACGTCGCCCACCTGCGAAAACTCTGCGCTGTTGTTAAACGACGTTACGGTTACGGCAGAGATTCCCTCCTGCGACGGATAAGCGTCCTGCAGCGCGCCATTCTGCCGCACGTTCGCCGTCGAGATGCCGTCGACGGAGAAGTTGACCATCGCCGAACTGGCGCCACCGAGCGCGATGTTTCCGGAACTGTCCTGTTGCACGTTCGGCGAAACCGCCAGCGCTCCCAGAGGGCTGGTCGTGGTTGCGCGACTGTTCAGCGGAAGCTCGGTGATCTGCTGATTGTCCTTTGAATCGCTGATCACCGCGTTCTCGGTATTAATCACAGCTACCGTGTCCGCTACTTCCATTGTCTCGGATTGACTCTTGACCCCGACGACCACATCGATCCTCAGCGTCTGCCGGGCAGCCAATTCCGCGGATGGAACCTGAAATTCGGCAAAGCCGTCGGCGTGAGCGGAAAGGGAATAGTTGCCCGGCTTGAGATTCACAAATTCAAAGGATCCATTCTGGTCCGATGTGGTCGAGCGAAGGCTGTTGTCTTCCGAACGCCTTATCTTGACTGACGCGCCGGGCACGACCGCTTGCGTCGCGTCATGTACCACCCCTACGATACTGCCGAACGTCGACTGGCCTGCCGCCGAGCACACCGTGACGACAACCGCGATGGCAACGCCTGCAAACACCCTTCCCATCTTTCTCCTCCACCGGAGATCGGTTCACGGACTCTTGCCCGGGACCAACCTCTCGCTGGGAGAACTCTATGGGGAGCTGCATGAGGCCGGCATAAGGGCTCCATAAAATCTTCGTAAAGGCTTCATCCACCTCATCCACCCTGTTTCGAATCGGGACTAGGCTGTTTCTGAGCTAGGATGTGCTCGTTTCTCCACCTATTTAAAACGCCGGCTCTGGCTTCGGACCGCCCATTGTTTCAAACGCCGCGAGGCGACCTGGCGGTCGCGAACCACGGGCATGGCGCAACCAACAAAGTGGTTGACTTCGAGAGCTATCCTTTGTTGTACTTGAGGTGTTCATTCACCACGGTGAAGGAGTTCACCGTCAACCGCTGTCCCAATTCTTAAGCCGGAACAGCTGATGACTCCTGACAAGCGGATTTCTTGTCGCGGAGTCATGGTACCGGCAACGATCCGCAGAACTGATGAAGATGGTGTTCCATGGAAAATGTGTGGGTTCTGGCCTCGGTGTGGGTCGGACTGGTGCTGATCGCGACGCTCGGCGCCATCTGGCTCAAGATGTCCACCGCACTCAGCGAGATTGTTGTCGGCACGGTGGCTCAATTGGGGATCGGTGCATCCTTTGTGCATGGCGGACTGGCTGAAGAGGAAGCAATGACTGGGAAACGGCAAAGCGCAATTTTTGGGGGTTTCTGGTTGGTCATGACGGGTCTTCGCGGCCGGAGAAATCTGTGGATGGGGCGTTTTCTCTGGCGGAGTGCATGGACTCAAGCGCGCTGATCTTTGCGGTTGCGGTTGCGGTTGCCGTTGCGGTTGCCGTTGCGCATGCGCGTTCCCCGGAACCGCCGACCTCGGTCGAATTGGAAGCGGCGCTCGATGACGCCAAGGAGCACTTTGAGGAAGGATTCAAGAAGATTGGCGTTTTTGAGTGTCTGGCTTCGCAACCTGTGCGGGTCGGTGTAGAGGAAGGGGAAAGGAACGGAGCGGCGTGCTGAAATACGTAATGATCGGCATTGGAGGATGTCTGGGGTCGATTCTGCGCTTCTGGCTAGGCAGTTACATCGGCAGCAGAATGGGAACTCGGTTTCCCTACGGAACATTCGTGATCAATGTCACGGGTTCGTTTCTGATTGGCTTCGTCTTTGCTTTGTTGACTGCGAAGACTGAGTGGGGTCCCAGTTGGCGATATCTGATTCTAATTGGCTTCATCGGAGGCTACACGACATTCTCCAGTTTCGAGTACGAGACGCTGCGGACAATCCAGGATGGGCAGATCGGACTGGGGCTTCTGTATGTGGCAACGAGCGTGGTTTTCGGGTTCGTCGCTGTGTGGGGAGGCATGATCGCAGGGCGCGCAATTCCATGAAAGACTGACGTCTTGCCCGGGGTCGAAATTGATCGTTGGTCAGAGGGGACTCTAAGCTCAGGAGGACAACATGCTCACTGCCGGACCGGGTAAGAAGGTCGGGATTTATGTGGCAGAGGACCAGCAGTACCACGGGACCTCCGCCTATGCCGCGATTCTGGATTTTCTGTTCTTCCGGGGCGTATCAGGCGCGACGGTGACGCGTGGTATCGCGGGATTTGGGGCGGATCGTCAAATGCAAACCACCCAAGTCGTGGACCTGTCTGTCCATCTGCCTGTCAAGATCGAATTCGTCGAAACCGCGGAGAAAATAGACGAATTGCTACCCAAACTGCAGGCGATGGCAGGGACCGGGCTGATTGAAATGCACGACACCACCATCGTCAAACCGGGAGAGAAAAAACAAAAGCCAGCGGTGCCCGAAGCGCCCCCCTTGAAGCGCGAGGGCAAAGCCAAGATGATGCGGATCTACATCGGCGAGAACGACAAGTGGAATGGACAGCCCTTGTATCAAGCCATCGTCAGCGGCCTGCGGTCGAACGACATCGCCGGGGTAACGGTTTACCGCGGGATTCTCGGCTATGGCGCCAATCGGAGAATTCACAAGGACGCTGCGCTGAGCCTCTCCCACGATCGTCCCATTCTGCTGTCGGTGGTTGACACGGAAGAAAAACTAAAGGCATTCATGCCGATTCTTGACCAAATGGTACAGCAAGGATTGGTCGTGCTGTCGAACGTCGATATCATCAAGTACGCACACGACTACCAAAAGGCCGACAGGCGGCAGGAGGCGCGGATATGAAACTCGAAGGAAAAGCAAAGATGTTGCGCATCCACTTTGGCGAGGATGACAAGTGGCAGAACAAGCCATTGTACGAGGCAATTGTGACCAAGTGCCGGGAACTCGATATCGCGGGTGCCACGGTTTTCCGCGGGATCGAAGGCTACGGCGCAAGCACGCTCATTCACAAGGCTCATCGGCTCTGGTCCTCGGATCGCCCCATCATGGTCTCGGTGGTTGACACCGAGCAGAACATCAGCAAGTTGCTCCCGGTGCTGGAGGAAATGGTGAACGAAGGGTTGATCGCGATGTCTGAGGTGGAGGTCATCCGCTACGTCCATCAGGATGGAGTGCGCTCTCCAGCTTCGTAGCCCAGCTGCAGACTGGAGCAGGACCGCCAGGAGTGTGCTCGGTGGTCAGCGGTAGGCAGCGGCTTGGATGCCGTACAGCTCCGAGTACTGCCCATGCTTGGCCATCAGCTCATCGTGCGTGCCCACCTCAACCAGCCGGGCTCCATCGAGCACGATGATGAGATCGGCCATGCGGACCGTCGAGAATCGGTGTGAGACAAGGATCGTGATGCGGCCTCGGTCGCCTTCGCCCGTGTTGCGCGAAGCTGCGGCGTAGCGCTCGAATAGCGCGTGTTCCGTCTCCGTATCGAGCGCGGCGGTCGGTTCGTCGAGGACGAGCAGCAGGGGTTGATCGCGCATGAAGCCACGCGCCAGCGCGAATTTCTGCCACTGGCCGAACGATAGCTCGACTCCCGACGGCCACGTCGGACCGAGTTGCGTGTCGAGGCCGGACGCGAGACGAGCGAGGACGTCGCTCGCGCCGGCGCGCTCGACAGCCGCGAGCACGGCAGGCTCGTCGTCCAGTCGGGGGAGGTCGCCCAAACCGACCGTGTGGCCCGCGCGAAATTCGAAGCGGAAGAAATCCTGGAACGCACCCGCGAGACGCGCCCGCCATTGGTCGGCCGGCAAGCGGCTGAGCGGCGTGTCGTCCACGAAGATCGAGCCAGAGGAGGGCTCGTACATCTTCGCGAGCAGTTTGACCAGCGTGGTCTTGCCCGCGCCGTTCTCGCCGACGATTGCGACCACCGCGCCCGCAGGCAACGTCACCGACACGTCGTCCAGCACAACCCGTGATGTGCCGGGGTAGGCGAACGAGACGTGATCGAGCCGGACGCCGCGTTCGAAAACGGTGGGGACGGGCAAATCCCCAGAGGCCGCGACCGAAGCGGCATAGTCCTCGAGCCAGGCCAGCCGCCGGGAGCCATCCATCCAGAATCCTCGCAGGAATCCAATCTCGCCGACCGTCGCGCCGATGTACGCCGAGAGCCGCGCCCCGGCAGCGAGCACCAGCAACACTGCGCTAGCCGGCGCTTTGAGGCTGGACGAAACGAACACCAGCGCCCCGACATAGGCGAGGCCGAATATCGACCATGCGAGCGCGTGCCACCACGCCGATCCCCATCGCGCGGCCGCCACCGGTCCGTGCCAGCGCTCCCACGCCGCTCGGCGATCTGTAATGAGGCGTTCTCCGATGCCCATGACCCGCACTTCCTTGCCGGGCGGCGCGGTCGTAGCGATGGTGAACAGGTGGCGCGCCAGGCGACTGGTTTGGGCTCCACGTTCCTGCGCGGATCTTTCGACCTCGGGTCGCCACGTCGACGTCAATACGGTCGGAACCGCGAAAAGCGCGAGCAGGATGAGCGCCGGATGAATCGACGCCAGCAGCGCCATCGTCACCGCGAGTCGTAAGATCCACCCGAGCGTCGAAAACAGCGACATGTACATGTGGTCGAGCACGAACACCTGATTGCGGAGCATCGACAGCCGATCGAGATACTCCGGGCGTTCCTGATGCGCAATGGTCGCAACCGAAGCCTGCAGTCGCGCGACGTGCGACTCGAGCGCGATCGTCACCTTATCGCGGAAACGGCGCTGCACCCGCGTGCTCACTGTGCGGAGAAACCAGGTCGCGGCGACCGACACGCCGAGGCCAATCGCCGCGCCTTGCACCATGACGGGTCTGTGCTCGAGGACTCCTTTGCCAAGCAGCATCAGCCACAACGCGAGAAGCGCATCGGGCAACGCCGCCAGCTGCGACAACCCGAGCGCCGCAACCATCAATCGAGCCTCGTGACGATATCCCAGCTTGCACAACCGCCACATGGACGAGAGCGCAGGAGGCAGCGGCTCAATCGTCTCTTGGACCGCACCTTTTCGCTCAGGAGAGGACGTCATAGGTCGTACCCTCCTCTTCTGGGACATGGAAGCGTTGTGCTTGCAGATCAAACATCGTTCGATAGCGGCCGGCGAGCGCCATCAGTTCATCATGGGTGCCAAGCTCGATGACCCGGCCATGTTCGAGCACGCAGATGCGATCGGCCTGGCGAACCGTCGAGAAGCGATGCGAGATCAGGATGGTGGTGCAATGCCGGGTCGCGGCCAGCAGGCGATCGAAGATCTCGGCCTCTCCGCGCACGTCGAGCTGTGCGGTCGGCTCGTCGAGTAGCACGACGCCGGCGCCGAGCTTGACCGCGGCCAGCGCTCGGGCGAGCGCGACGCGCTGCCATTGGCCTCCCGAGAGGTCGGTGCCGCCGGCATAACCGCGGGCAAGCACCGTGTCCAGTGCGGCTAGGTTCGTTGCTCCTGCCGACTCGAGGGCGGCGCGCACAACCTCTTCTGGCGCGCCCCCCGGTGCCACATTGTCGCGCAGCGGCAGCTCGAGCCGGATGAAATCCTGGAACACCGCCGCGACGCGCGAACGCCACGATGCGAGATCGAACTCGCGAAGGTCGACCCCGTCAATCTCGATCGCGCCGGACTGCGGATCGTACAACCGGCATAGCAACTTGGCGATGGTTGTCTTGCCGGCGCCGTTCTGTCCAACGATCGCGAGCGACGAGCCAGCGGGGATCGTGAGATCAAAATGCTGCAGCACAGGCGCGCCCGCAGGGTAGGCGAAGGTGACATCGCGGAGACGAATCTCGCTCGCCGGGGTCGCGTCCGCGCGACGATCGCCAGAATGCAGCGCGCCGGCGGGGTGCATCGCTGGTTCGAGTCGGAGCACCGCCGCGACCGGGGCAGCTGCTCCGTCGAGCGCCCAACTGAATCCGCCGAACGCGATCATCGAGACGCCGATCGAACACTGCAGGTAGACGACCACTTCTCCGAGACTGAGGCGGCCAACTGCCGCCTCACTCGCCAGCAGCCAGAACACCACGACGTTCGCGGAGACGACCAGGAGCATGCTCCAGATCACGGGACGCTCGCGCAAACGTGTGGCCGCGTATTGAAGCTCGTGCAAGCGAGTGCGTCGGGCGATGAAACGGTCGATCGTCCAGCCGGCAAGGCCGAACAGCCGCAACTCTTTGCTCGCGGGCGGATCGACCGCTAGCCGGTAGGCGTAGTCGGCATCGCGCTGCGCGCCGCGCACCTCGTCGGTGTTGCGATCGCGCCAGATCGCGCTCTCGCGCAGGAGCCAGTGGGTCGCCAGCCACGCGCCCGCGAGCAAGATCGGCGCCCACCACGCGTATCTGGCCAGGATCACCGCGGACGCGAGACCGCCGATCATCTCGACCATGCCGGTCGCGATAAAATCCATGGAGACGGCCAGTGGCGGGCCCGTCATCCCGAGATCGAAGTCGCGTGCGACGGTAAGGTCGCCGGTGAGCGTCGGATCCTCGAGGTGACCCATGCCCGGCGGCCGCACACACGCCTCCGTGAGCCGGTCGTGGAGCCATGCGGCAGTGCGGTCGCCGAGATTGGCGCTGACCGCCTGATGAATCGGGCCGAGCACCTGCAGCAGTACAAAGATCGCGCCCACAAACGCGAGCGGACCGCCGAGACGATGGCCGCGTTGCACGGCTCCGACGAGCACGCCCATCGCGATCGCGAACACCGCGGGCAGGGTCCCTCTCAGAACCAGGGCTGCCCACCAACCCGCGGCCAGGCCGGAGTCCGCCTTCGGGAGGACGGCGAAGAACTTCCATTCCTTTCGCTGCGTCAGTCGCTGAAGCACGATTGCATTTTGCCACAGAATCGGCCCTCCCACGCGCGACTGCAGAGCAATGCTTCAGAATTCCAGCCGCGCCTGAAACGCGATCATGCGTGGAGTGCTATCGCCACCCAAACCGACGCCCAGTAAACCGGTCGGTGGAGAAGTTGTGGAGGTGAGCGCTCCGAATCCAGTTTGCGCGGAAGGATTTCCTGGAATGCCGGCTTCGACCACGCTCGGAAGGCTGAAATTCGGATGGTTGAAGACATTAAAGAACTGGCTCTCAAATCGCAGTCTCACATGCTCGGTCAAGGAAAACCATTTTGTAAGGTAGAAGTCGCTCCAGAGGAAGTCGGGACCGCGCAAAGCATTCCGCCCGAGGCTCCCGAATTGGCAATTCTGCGGGCTGTCGCCGCCATAGCACTGCCCCGTAGTCGGATCAACGGTTGAGACGAAAGCGTCCGGATTGAGCCACTGGACTGTGCCCGGCTGTGTGACCCCAGGAATCGGATGATGCTCATACAGCGGAACGCCCGGGACTACGCTCGCAAACTCCGGCCCGCTGCCCTGCACAATGCCATTTCCCCCGGCGGAATAGGGCGTACTCAACACCGAGAAAGGAACTCCGCTGTGCCAAAACGCGGTTCCGGAAATCTGCCAGCCATTGAGTGCGTAGCCCAAAGAATGACTGCGCACCCGCACCGGCAGTTGATACACATACTGCGCATTGAGATTCTGCCGGATGTCATAGTCGCAAGGCCCGTAGTCGCGCGCCAGTTCTCCCGGCAGAGGTGAAAGAATTCCTCCCGCGGAAAATTGCAGGAAGCCTCCGTTTGAGACCGTATCCATGCAGCGGCTCCAGGTGTAGTTGATCTGTCCTTGAAGACCATGACTGAGGCGCTTCATCACGGCCAGTTGAAGTCCGTTGTAATGACTGTTCGCGCCCGTAGAGAACTGGGTCACCGCACTGAATCGAGGATCGGTCGGCTGCAGGTAGGGGAATGGCCGAAAACACCCATCGCACACGGTCTGATAGCCGTTGACTTCGGTGGAGTAGGGCTGATTCACCGCGCGCGTGCCGACATACTGCGCGTGCGCGCTGGCGGTCGCGCCAAATTGATGTTCGATGCCGAGGCTCCACTCCATGAAATAAGGCGCGTGGAGTTTGCCGTCTGGAATGGCGGTGATGGCAACCGGGGGAAGGGACAACTGGCCCTGGGGAAATCCTGAAGTAAAAGTTTGATTGGCGCGAACGATTGCGTCCACGGCGCTATTGGTCACTTCCGGCGCGATGCCGGCGCAACCGACGACCGGGTCGCAGCCCGCCGATTCCTTTTGACCGACGGTGCCGAGCAGTCCTCCCTGGAACGTCTTATCGTAGGGAGGATTGGCGCCCACGAGGTCAGCCACGCTGCCCGGCAGGATGTCGCTGAAAATCCCAAAACCGGTGCGGAGTACCGACTTAGGCTCGAATTGCCACGCGATTGCGGTTCGTGGTTGCAGAATGGCCACCGGGGTGGAGGAAAACAGATGGCCGAGATGAGTTTGAATCGTAGAGTTTAGCGGCTGATGGACATCATGCGGGATGGAACTGAAAGAGCCGCGAAGACGAGCCACTTGATCATGCGGATTCAGCGGATTGGAGTTGAAGGTGTCGCGCAGGCCGAACGTCCAGGTCAGTTTGCGGGTTACTTTCCAGGTGTCTTGCGCATAGACATCGAGATTGAGAAAGTTGAAGGGCTCATTGGCGTGCGAAGGGAACGACTCGGACACGGTGTTCGCGACTCCATAAATAAATTGCTGCAAGTTCGCGTAGGTCACGGTAGGAACCGTACCTTCTCCGAAGTCGTAGTCGTTCAGGCGGAAGATACGGGTATTGGTTCCGAACCGAAGTTCGTGAGCGCCACGGCTCCACGCCAGGTTGTCATTGAGGAAGAACCGGGAGGCGCGGCGGCCCTGAATCCAGGTGTTGTCCAGCCCTCCGATGGGCGTGAAGGGATTTGCGCCCGTACCCTGCAACACGATCGGGAAAGCCGAAAGCGTCTTCTGAAAGTCGCTTGGCCCAAACAGGCTTTCGTACCAGGAGAACGCGGGATTGAAGTAGTTCACCAGGTTCTGCGAGAACACGTGCGTGTTCCCCGCGGCGAACGAATACAGAGGTTGCGGCGAAAGCGCATTGAACACCGGGTTGATGGGATCGGTCCACGCGGCTTGCAGGCCGGTGTCGGATTGAAAACGAAACCAGGCCGTGTCTTTCTGGTTGATGTTGTAGTCGACGCGCGCCGTCTGTACCTGCTCATGGTCGTCGCTGGTGTGCGAAACGCTTTGCTGGTTGGCGCAACCGTTGCCCGCCGCGATCGGGCAACCATCGATCGCGTAGGGAGCGCCATTGGTATTTCGATAGAGCGAAAACATCTTTTGATAGAACGGCACCTGCTGCGGTGCAGCGGGGTAAATCTCTTGCGCTTGATGGTTGACCATCTCGGTCAGTCCGAATGGAAGCTGCTGCAAGACGTATTGTTCGAATGCCAGGGTGGGAACGATGGTGGGCGTGACGATCGGCATCGCGATCCGCACCCATTCGCTGTCGAAAAAGAAAAACAGCTTGTCGTGCGCAATCGGGCCGCCCAGGCTGCCCCCAAAATGATTTACGGTCGCTCCGGGCTTGTAACGTCCTGGCACGGCATTGGTAAAGTAGTCCGCCGCATTTAGTAGTGAACCATTCCAGAGTTCGTAGAGATTGCCGTGAAACTGATTGGTGCCCGACTTGGTAACGTAATCGATTTGGGACGCTCCATAGCGTCCCTGATCCACAGCGTAAGAGAGAGTGTTGACCGTCACTTCGGCAATCGAATTCAATCCCAGGACGAGGTTGGTGGAAAGACCGCTGTTGAGATTGGTCAGCGGGTCGTTCGTTTCCAGTCCGTCGACAATGTAGCCGTTCGAGAGGGCGGGCAGTCCGTTGAACTCCACATTGCCATACCCGTTGCTGCCACCGACAAAATCGTTGCTGCTACCGGCGGTGTTGATCAGGGCCCCGGGCGCAAACTGCAGAGGGTAGGTTAGGTCGCCACCTGGATTCGGCAGGTTCTCGAGCGCAGGAGCATTCAAAGTGGTGGATGTGTTCGCGTTTTCCGGGTTGAGGATGGGCGCCTCGGTGCTTACCTCGACCGCCTCATTCGATCGGGCCACCGTGAGCGTGAAATCCACGATTTGCGTCTGGCCCAGGCCCGAAATGACGTTGTCATTTTGCCGCGCATCGAAGCCTCGCGCTTCCACTTTGACGGAATAGGCACCCGGCTTTAACTGTGGGAAGTTGAACCGGCCTGCCCCATCGGTCTGGGCAGTACGCACGAGCCCGGTCTCGTGATTTCGGATGGTCACGGTGGCACCGGTGACGACCGCGTCCGTTGCATCCCGTACTTCGCCGACGATCGCACTCGTCGTCTCGCCTTGCGCGAGGCCCTTCGCCGGGAGGAGGCACCCGACGGTCAAAAGAAGAGAAGCGATGCAAGCTGCCCATGCCATGATGTTCCCGCTCGTTTGCCCCTACCAGCGAATGCTTTTCCCAGTTTTGTCCATTAAAGTCTTGTCTATTAACTGAGAATTATCATATTCAGTTAACCATAGTTAATAAAGACAAGCAAGTGACGAAAGGAAACACGTCCGCTCGCGCGGATCCTCAGGGGCGTGAAAGCTGCGGGCGGTGATAAGATTTCGCTGCATTTCGCTTCGGGGGACTGGTGAGACTTATGCAAGAGGTTTTCTTCGTTGTTTGTCTCGCGGGACTGACCTTGGTTGCCCTGGCCCAACCACCCGCATCGCCGGTTCAGACTGGCGAAAGGCAATTCGGCAGCGTCTCTGCCGACCGGGCTTTGAAGGATCTGTTCGATGCGAAGATCAAATCCGAATGGGAGGCATTGAAGAACAAGGACACGAAAAGTTACGCTGCATTGCTGGCCGATGACTATCAGGGCGTGGAAGTCGATGGCAAAGGTGAACGGACCAAAGTCCAAGCTTTAAATGAATTGGCCGGCGAGAATGTCTACAATTACACGCTGTGGGGGCTCAAGGTGATTCCGCTGGGGCCGGATGCCGCCCTGGTCATCTACGAAACCACCATGCAGTTTCCGCCCAAGGCAGCGATACCTTTCTCACGGGTATACATCAGCGAGCTCTGGGTGAAGCGAGTTGGGGAATGGAAGGAAGTGCACTACCAGGAAACTCATGTCAAGTAACCCTGCATTCCACAAATTCCGTGCAACCGCGGCGATCGCATGGCATCTGATATCAGCGGGAGGAGAATTCCTATGACAAAGTTGTTTTTCGCTTTGCTGCTCTCGAGCAGCTTTCTCCTGGCGCAAGACAACAACACGACGGGCCAGGGCGCTTCAAAAGATTCCAAAGGATCGGTGACCATTCAAGGCTGCGTCAGCCGAGCCAGCGGCGATTACATCCTGATGAAGCTCGACCCGGCCGTCACCTACGAACTGCAGGCCACGAACAGAATAAAACTCCGCCGCTACCTGGGACAACAAGTTGAGGTGACCGGAACCAAGTCGCCGTCGATGGAAACAAGTTCCGACGCCGTGAGCAGAACCTCTCCTTCCCCGGTAACGTTAACCATCACCTCGATCAAGACCATCGCGAAGGAATGCCCGGCGCGCTAGGCTCCGCATCCGTAGATCGTTTTTGGGCAATTCGCTTAGATCCAGGTCCAGCTGAACAGGGTCCAGCTGATCAGGGGTAAAGGGCTTAGTCGCAGTCGGGCGGCATGGCCATAATCTCGGACTCGGAATCGCACGGAGGCTTCTTCCTGGCCGGTTCGAGCGGAGCGGGGCGATTGTAGCGGAGGATCCATAGGCCCTCGCTGTTGGTGAGGTAGATCAAGCCGTGGCCGCCGTCCGGAAGCAGGCTGGTGACCTTGTTGAACGTCTCGAGCGTCTTTGGGTTGCGCGGGTCACTCAAGTCGAGCACGCGAACAGTTTCGGTGGGGTGGTTGCTGCTGGTTAGCGTTGTCGGCGTTTTTTCTGGAGCCACCGCGATGGCAACATCGGGACTGATGATCTGCAGGTTTCCCGCCGTCGACTGGTTCGATTCCGCCGTCCGTTTCAAAAGGCTCGGCCGCTCCGGCTTGCTCACGTCCACGATCATGAATCCTTGCTTGGTGGACTGCTGGACGTAGAGGTACTGTTTTCCATTTTCCTTTTGCAGCAACATCTGATTTCCGGTTGCTTGCGGCAAAGGTAAGTGGGCGATGACTGTGGCCGGAACATCGGTCGGCTTTGGCGAGGTTTGCTCGCTAGCGTTTGTCAGCGTGACCAGAACAGAACAAACTAAAACACAACTCTGCAGGACCGCTCTACGAAAAATCTCCATAGGCTCACTTCACCGAACTCGAAATCTGGCTCGCTTGCAGGGCGAACTATACCACGTTCGTTTGTCCCCATCGCGCCTTGGTTGTCCATCCCCAAACTCCAATCCCTCGGAACGGATCCGCGCCCCACGAGTCTCCACCGTCAACGGCTCACTGTTGCCCGATGACGTCAATGCATCCGGCGCCGGCCAGCGTGCCGCAGATGGCGCCAGCCTGCTGGGGCATGAAAACATGGTTCGTGGCGGGGTCGACCGCGATGCTATGCGCATTCGTATTAACCGGAAGGTTGAACAGCCAGAGGTTGGTCGCGGCATCGATGACACCCATGACCGGGCCAGGGAGCATGTCACGCGCCGCGAGATAATATCGATTGTCGCCCGGGTTGTACCATATCTCGTCGACGCCGCCAACGTTGTTCGTGGTGGCGACGACCGCGAGCGAAGTTCCATTGATGATAATCTCGTTGGCCGGGAAGGCTTCGCCGTCATGGTCTGCGCAACCCACCAGAAAATTGTCTCCGGGACCCTGAACGATGCTGGTCGGCATGCAATTCAGTAACGGCATGCTGTTAATCACCACCGGCCCATTCGGATTGCCCGGTCTGGGATCAATCTCATCGATGCTGCCTACGGGTATGACGGCGGTGGAGTTTGAGTTAGGCAGCAGAAAATGGCCTGTGTTGGGGTTAAACGCGGGGGCACCCAAACCAGCCGGAGAAATCGCACCGATGCAAATTGCACCGGTAAGCGTCGGGTTACAGGTCGGATCATAAACTCCCGTGGCGTTATCGATGATCGGGCCGTGATGGCAAGGGATGCCTGTGCTGCGAGTAACGTACCCTGGATTCCCTGAGACGCCAGAATTTACTTGCGGATTGGAAGGATCGGGACAGACAAAACCGTTGGCCGCGTTCAGGCCCACGTCATCGACGGGGACGTTGGTATTGTTCTGCGGAGCACCGTCGTAGTAGATCTGGCCAAGGATGCAGGATGACGCGTTGATGACGCCCAGAGCGTTGGCCAACGGCGGACCGAACGGCGTTGTCGGATCATCTGGTAGACAGTTTGAGGTGACGGGCCTGGTCACCAAACCCGAAACGTCGATGAACGTGATGAAGGGAAGCCCTGGATCGCCATCGATAATCCCCAGGATGTGATCCGTGGGGTCATAAGCGATTTCGTCGCCGCGGAGATCCCCGCAGCTCGGGTCGGAGAAGGCGCGTCCGTTCGCGGAGTCTATGCAGGGACCGATGCCGGCTTGATTGCCGCTGGGGTTCCAGGGTAACGGGTTGCTGTTCCCAGCCTGCCCATCATAATCTGGCGACAAGCCGGTCGGGATAACCGCGATGACGTTGGGCGGAGTGGGCGGGTTGGTTGCCAGGTTCATCGTCGTCAGGTCGAAGACTACGACCGAACTGCTGCCGTTGCCAACGAAAAGGGTGTTGCCATCGGCGGTGACGACGATCCCGTTCGGGCCAGACAATGGATTCACTTGATTGGCACGGGCCGCGCAGCACTGTCCTCCTACAAATCCCCCGAAGTTACCATTGGCGCCGAAGCCCGGAATATGGAAAGCTCCGGTCCTGCAGCCAAATCTTGTCCAATTACCCAATACCGAGACAATCGGAGGGATCGGGGTGGTGAGGGAAACGCAGGGACTGGCGTTGTTTCCGGCTCCAGAGATGCCGTTTTGGCCGGCAATGGAGTTCACGGCGATGTTCTGGGCCGTGTCGATCACTTGCACGGCGATGCCGATGCGGTCGGAGACGTAATCCAAGTTGTCGCCACTGCCGCCGGGGGGCGTCGAGATCCAGCTAATGTCGAAGGAATTGAAGGGACCGCCCGGCTCACCGGTATTGTTGTGCTCAGGCACGGGGATGACGTCGATGACCGCGTAACTGCCGTTGGAGGTGGTGCCGCACGTGGGACAGTTGGCCACTCCTCCGCAGCCGCTCAGGATGACAAACAGCGCGATTACAAAACTAGTAAGCAGAATCCTCGGTCTCATCGAAGTTCCCTCCGTGCAACTTCCTTTCAGTACCAGCTTGCAATCAGCCGGCGACTTTACTTTCAATCCGCATCGAACACCTGCGCGGGCCGATTCTAGAATCTGAACTGGATTCGCTGCGTCACCACGTAGTAATTCTGGGGCTCCGCGCCCGTTACGCTCGGATCCTTCAGTTGATCAATGCCCACATTCACCACATACTTGACCCAATAATTGGGATACCAGTTAAGCCCAACTGTGTACTCGGTGGTGTGGTAATCAAACGTGGGTACATAACCTGGCACGTAATAGTCCAGAAGGTTCGCTCCCGGTTCGTTGGCATGGATGCCAGTGATCCGGAACGCGAGTTCAAATGCTCCCCATCCGCGTCCCTGGCCGCCCGGAGTGTCGGGGCCAAATAGCGGACGATTGACCCGTGGAGTGCCGTTCTCGGGCCGCTTCTCGCCCGTCAACAAGTAAGTGGTGCTGATGTCGTACGCCTTGGCTATGATGGATGGAAGACTTAGGAATCCAAGTCCTCCCGCCTGCAACGAGCCGACGTTGTTGCGGGACATGTTGAGTTGATCGTATTCGCCCCGCAGCGCGAAACCCCCTTTGAGGTAGGTGAACTCACCGTTGTAACGCTGGATGGGTCCGTTAATGGCAAACTGCGGAAAGAACGTGTAAGCGGCATCGGGCAGTGTGCCGCTGAAGCTCTGATCTCCGGAAAGACCTCGCGAACGCGCACGGTCAATCGATCCGCCAAAAGCGAGTTGCTTGAACCATTCGCTCTTCGACTTACGCCACGGGTAGAAACGGAGCCGGCCGATGACTTCCGGTTGATTGGTCGTGTTGGCGAGCGCATATCCCTTGCCGTTAAACGCGCCTACCCAATACTGCATGACACCGCCGTCAATGTCTCCGTGAAAGGCGACGCCGGGGCTGCGATAGGCCGAGGCGGCCGACGGGTACAACAGGGACTGGAACCCGCGCTCGGCAAAATCGAGACTGGTATCGCCGATGCCGGTTTCCTGGGCGAACGGAGCTTTGAACTGACCTGCCTGGAATTGAATTTCGGGCTTGATTCTTACGTTGAGGTAGACGTCGCGCACGACCGAACCAGTAGTCGTGGCGGCGTCGGTGAGGATCGCGAAATCAAAGTGCGAACCATAATTCCCTTGAAATCCGAAACGGGCCTGACGCAAAAGGAACGTGTCAGCGGGTGAGCCATCGCCACTGTAGGCCCGGTAATCGGTGTTCACGTAGCCGTACGGACTGATACTGAACTGTCCGTCCGCACTCCTGATGAAAAAGTGTTCCCCGTTCCATCCCGCGGTCAGAGGAGTATCTTTCTTCGGTGTTGAGGTTGGGGGCTGATCGACGAGCGCTGCCTCTACGACGGGGTCGGGCTGCACAAGAACCGCGGGTAGCAGATGAAGTGCGCCGGAGGCATTCACCGGTAGCGAGTTGATGTCGGGCAGAGGGGCAGAAGCAGCAGTTGACGCGGGTCGAATCTGGGCCGGGCCGTCGCCAGATGACTGGGCTTTGCCCTCCAACAACTTCTCCACCATGGCCTTCAGTTCCTCGATGGTCCGGCGCTGGGCAGCGACCTCGCCGCGCAACTCATTGACTTCCTCCTTGGTGGCGCTCGCGGAAGTCGTCCCTTCGGCTTTGCTCGCCGGTTCCGTGCCTTGAGCGTGGGCCAGAGAAACTGGTGTCATGGAAATCACCAGAAGCACGAAAAACGTTGTTAGCGAGCGCATGTGTTTGTTCTCCGGCGATGATTTGCGAAACCAACCCGCCCTCAAGGCATGCATACACGCGTTCCGCGTGCTGTCTCGTTCGTTCGGGCCACGAACCGAAAATCCTATGGAATTACGTATGAGTTACTCTCCGGTATGAAAAGCGGACCAGTTACGACTCGGCGGTTTATCACATCAAAATATCGCATGTCAAGGAAAAGTTTTTTTGATTACCGTCTTGGAAAGAGATTCTGCACAAAGGAAGTTTGGAGCGGAACTGACGTCCGAGACTGGGCGATGGAAGCTCGGGAGATCGATCCCTGATAAAATTCAGGCCCCCGGCCGGCGCCGCTGCACGGTGCGAGTGGTTGCCTGGACCGGTCAGCGTTTGTATGAGCTTAAACCTAGGTCAGGCCATCTTTTTGCTCTTCGCGGCCGGGGTCGCTGGCGCGCTGAATGCGATGGCTGGCGGCGGCAGTTTCATCTCCTTTCCCGCCCTGTTGTTCCTGCGCATACCGGCCGTGGAGGCGAATGCAACCAACACCGTAGCGCTGTGGCCTGGAATGGCGGCGAGCGCCATCGCTTACTGGAAACGCCTGAACGTGCCGCGCCGCGTATTGGTCCCATTGCTCGTCACGAGCGTTGCCGGAGGTTGGGTGGGAGCGTTGCTGTTGCTTAGAACCCCGCAGCACACTTTTCTACGCCTCGTTCCATGGCTGCTGCTCGGTGGCACTTTGCTGTTCGCTTTCGGCAATTCCATCCGCGCGATCACCGGCCAGACTGCGGTCATTGACGATCTGCGGGACACATCATGGCAGGCGATCGTAATTGGCTCCATCGCAGAGCTGCTGGTTGCCGTCTATGGCGGATATTTCGGCGCCGGAATCGGGTTCATGACGCTCGGAATGCTCGCCCTGCTGGGGATGCGCGACATTCATGCGATGGGTGCGATCCGGACTCTGCTGGCCGCTGCAATTAACGCTGCCGCCGTGGTTACCTTTGTCGCAGCGCACGCGGTGTTGTGGCCGCAGTGTATGGTGATGATTGCTGGCTCGCTAACCGGGGGATGGTTCGGCGCGCACTACGCGCAGCAGGCTGACCCCCGGAAGGTGCGGGGCGCGGTGATCGGCGTGGGTATCGCCATGACCGCATACTTCTTTGTCACGGTGCGCTAGCCTAAGCCCAGGCATTCTAGGCGTTGGGGTCGCTGGCGATCTCGGTGCGCTCGCGGGTAAAATCCTTCAGATTGGCGTCATCGGACTGGTGGCGATCGAAGAGAACGTGCGGCTATCTGAAGAAGTTCAACAAGACCTGAGCGTCGCGGGCTTGTTCGATCTGAGTTCAAAGGCGACAACGAATGACTCTGAAATCGGTCGACACACTTCTTGACGTCTTACATTTCGCAGACAGCCACACCGCGGTGATCGTTCCCGAGTTTGGAATTCGCGTTACCTACGATTCGCTCCGGCAGCAGGTCCTGGCCATGGCCAATGCTCTGGCCTCCGCCGGCATTCGACGTGGCGATGCGGTGGCGATCGCATTGCCGAATGGACTGCCTGCGATTGTGAGCTTTCTAGCGGCCTCGATCGCGGGAACCGCAGCCCCGTTGAACCCGGCCTATCCCTATGAGGAGTTTCTTTTCTTTCTCAGTGACACCCAGGCCAAGATTTTGCTTTGCCCCCCGGTGGGCGCGGAGTTCGTGCGCACCGCCGCACTGGACCGCAAGATTCCGGTGTTCCCGGTGGAAATGAGTGCCCAGGGCGACGTTTATTTAGTCAATCCTCCGACCGGAGTTTCGGCAACCGAGCCGAAAGCCGACGACATCGCTCTGGTGCTGCACACGAGCGGAAGCACGGGGCGGCCCAAGCGCGTGCCCTTGCGCCATTTCAACCTCGCAGTCTCGTCGGCCAATATTGCCAACACCTACGCTCTTTCGGAAGAAGATGTCTCGCTGTGCATCATGCCCCTGTTCCACATTCATGGGTTGATCGGCTCAACCATGGCGACGCTGCTTTCCGGCGGAACCGTAGTTGTTCCCGCCAAATTCAACGCGCTTTCTTTCTGGCGGACGGTTCGAGAGCATCGCGTGAGCTGGTATTCGGGAGTGCCGACGATGCATCAGCTCCTGCTCGCCCGGAGTCAGCAAAAACCGGTGGACGCTGCCTCTCTGCGCTTCATTCGTTCTTGCAGCGCGCCGCTCTCGGCGGAACTGATTCGCAAGATCGAGGGACTGTTGGGCGTGCCTTTCGTCGAGGCCTACGGAATGACCGAAGCCGCCCATCAGATGACTTCGAATCCTTTACCCCCACGACATCGAAAGGCAGGTTCGGTCGGCGTGGGAGCCGGGCTGCGCATCAGCATCATGGACAAGGAAGGCAATCACCTCGGCACAAGCCAGCGCGGCGAAGTCGCCATCCAGGGAGCCAACGTGTTTCGCGGATATGAGAACAACCCGGAAGCCAATGCTCGCGCCTTTGTGAATGGATGGTTCCGCACCGGCGACGAAGGATATCTTGATGCAGACTGCTACTTGCATTTGACGGGCCGGATCAAGGACATCATCATCCGCGGGGGCGAGAACATCGCACCCCACGAAGTCGATGAGATTCTGCTGCGGCACCCCGCGGTCGCGGCGGCGGTCACGTTTGGTTGCGCGCACGCGATTCTCGGTGAGGAGGTAGCGGCCGCGGTGGTCTTGCACGCGCCCCATGGGGCCACCGAATCGATGCTCATCGAGCACTGCCGCGACTCTCTGGCGGAGTACAAGTGTCCAACGAAGATTTATATTGTCGAAAGCATTCCGACCACCGCGACCGGAAAAATTCGCCGCCGCGCCGTCGCCGCCGCGCTCACCGATGACCAGCGAGGGTAAACGACGATGAAATTCCTGGTCGCGGGCGCAGGCGCAATCGGAGCCTACATCGGTGCGCGCATGGCACAGGCCGGTTTCGATGTCACGCTCTTTGCGCGCGGGGCGCATTTGCGCGCGATGCAGGAGCACGGCGTCCGGGTGAAAAGCGTCGAGGGAGATTTCGTGGCCCGACCCGCCATCGCCGGTTCTCTCGAAGAAGCGGGACCGGTCGATGTTGTCTTTCTCGGTGTAAAAGCGCACAGCCTGCCGCAGCTTGCGCCCCAATTAACGCCGGTGCTCGGGCCAGACACCACGGTCGTCAGCACACAGAATGGAATTCCGTGGTGGTACTTCCAGGGTTTGGGCGGCGAATGGGAAGGACTGCGTCTCGAGCGGGTCGATCCGGGCGGCGTGATTTCCTCCGCCATCGAAGGGCGTCGGGTGGTGGGGTCCATCGTTTACTTTTCCACCGAGATTCTCTCGCCCGGACTCATTCAACACATCGAGGGCAACCGCATTTCTCTTGGCGAGCCGGACGGTTCGCGCTCCGATCGCTCGCGCGGCATTGCCGAAGCGCTCATCGCCTCCGGGTTGCGCTGCCCGGTCACGACCCGCCTCCGTCACGAGATTTGGGTCAAGCTCCTGGGCAACGCTTCTTTAAATCCGGTCAGCGCACTGACGCGCGCGACGATCGTCCAGATGGTCGGCGACCCGGGAGTTTGTGCGGTGATCCGCAACATCATGCAGGAAGTGGAAGCGGTCTCCCGCAAGTTGGGGATGGAGCTGCCGATTTCGATCGACCAGCGTATCGCCGGCGCAGAAAAAGTTGGCGAGCATAAAACCTCGATGTTGCAGGATCTGGAAGCCGGCCGGCCGATGGAACTGGAAGCCCTGGTTGGCGCGCTGGTGGAGCTCGGGGAGCGCGTCGGTCTCCCCATGACCCACACCCGAATCATCTACAACTGCACCAAGCTCTTGGCCGAGGGTGCCGCCCGGCGGCCGGCAACAAATTTTTTGCCGGGGGCTTGACAGCGGAGGTATACTTCCTACGATGCTGGTCCACTTATCGGACCACTTGCTTATGCCCGCACCTGTCAAAACCGATTTCGAGGCTGTCCGCAGAAACAAAGTCTACGAAGAAGTCGCCAAGCAGATCGAACGTCTGATTCTGAAAAAATTGAAACCCGGCGACAAATTGCCCTCCGAACGCGAACTGGCGGAGTTGCTTCAAGTCAGCCGCAGCTCCATTCGAGACGCGATTCGAGGCCTGGAACTGATGGGCTTGGTTGAGCCGCGCCAAGGCGCGGGCACAATCGTTCGCGAGCTCTCGGTCGAGCCCCTGGTCAATCCCTTCGCCAACGCGCTCAAACGCCGCCAGGAACTGGTGAGCGAGCTCCTGGATTTTCGCAAGATGCTCGAACCGCCGTTGGCCGCGCGCGCAGCCCGGCACGCTTCTGCCGACGAAATCTCGGAGATGGAAGAGATCCTGCAACGGCAAGAAGGAAAACTTTCCAAAGGGGAAGCGGCGATTGCCGAAGACGCCGAATTCCACTACAGCATTGCCCTGGCTTCGGGCAACAGCGTTGTGCTCAAGGTGATTGACATTCTGATGGATTTGCTGCGCGACACGCGCGAACGGTCTTTGCAATTGAAAGGTCGCCCGCAAAAGTCGCTCGCCGGCCACCGACGGATCCTGGCTGCCATCCGGCGTCGCGATGCCGAAGCGGCCAAGGCCGCGATGCGGCGCCACATTGAAGACGTCGAAGAGATCGTGCTTGACAAGCTTTGACCAAAGGGAGCTTGGCCGAACGGAGAACGAGAAGCCAGAAACGCTCTCGGACGGAATCGCCCCCGGGGAGCAGATGGCAAGTCACGCCATGACGGAAATTTCTCCATTGTCTCGCTCGGCTCCACTCACACTGCGCGTCGCCGAAGCGCGCGTCGAGGACATCGGTCGGGCCATTGCGCGACTGGCGCCGTCAGATTTAGAGCGCATGGGATCGCGGGCGGGCGACGTGCTGAAGATCATCGGCGGCACGATCGCTGTCGGGCGCGCCCAGCCTTCCGACGATGGGCACGAAGGGATGATCCAGATCGACGGCACGTGTCGCAGCAATTGCGGCGCCGGGTTGCAGGAGCAGGTGACAGTCGCGCCCGTCGAGTGCGAGCAGGCGGTGGCGGTTCGCTTGTCGCCCTTGTGGGTAGGAGCTGCACCGGCGACCATCGCACCCGACCGAATGCTCGAGGATCTGGTGGGTGTCCCGGTGATCGCGGGTTGCGTGGTGCGCGTTCCCACCTTCGCCAAGGCCGTGAACTTCCAGGTTGTGCGCACCATTCCCTCCGGACCGGTCGTGATCGGGAAACGCACCGACCTGCGCGTGGTCGAAGGCGAGCAGACCGCGGCCCGCGCTCCGGCCGTGTCCTACGAAGATATCGGCGGCCTCGAGCGTGAAGTAGCGCGGGTGCGCGAAATCGTCGAGCTGCCGCTGAAGTACCCGCGCATTTTCGAGCGCTTGGGAATTCTCGCGCCGAAGGGCGTGCTGTTGTATGGCGCGCCCGGCACGGGCAAGACGCTGCTGGCCCGCGCCGTGGCGGCCGAAAGCCGCGTCCACTTCATTCCCCTCAACGGACCCGAGATCATGCGAAAGTTCTACGGCGAGAGCGAGGCGAAACTCCGCGAGGTGTTCGAGGAGGCGGCGCGGCGCGCCCCGGCGATCCTGTTCATCGACGAAATCGATGCCGTCGCTCCGAAGCGCACCGAAGTGGTCGGCGAAGTCGAAAAGCGGGTCGTAGCACAGCTGCTCAGCTTGATGGATGGCTTTGTCGCGCGCGGCCAGGTGATCGTCATCGGCGCCACCAATATCCCCGAGGTGCTGGACCCGGCGCTGCGGCGTCCGGGCCGCTTCGATCGCGAAATCGAAATCGGTGTTCCGAACACGCAGGCGCGGCTCGAAATTCTCAAGATCCACACCCGCGCCATGCCGCTCGCATCGGACGTCGATCTCGCGGAGATCGCCGAGCATTCCCACGGCTTTGTCGGCGCTGATCTCGAAGCGCTGGGACAAGAAGTCGGCATGATCGCCTTGCGTAACTTCCTCTCCGCCTATCCGCTCGAGAACGACGGCGTCCGATCCGCTGAACTGGGGGCACTGCAGGTGACACGCGAAGACTTTCTCACCGGTTTGAAGGAAGTCGAGCCGAGCGCGACCCGCGAATTCTTGATCGAGAAGAGCGCGTCAAGGTTTGCCTCCCTGGGCGGGCTCCACACCGTGAAACGCTTGCTCGATGCCGTCGTCGAGCACTCCCACATGCGCGACGAGCTCTACGAGCAGGTCGGACTGGCACCGCCGCGGGGCATTTTGCTGACCGGGCCGTCCGGCACCGGAAAGACCGCGATGGCGCGAGCGCTCTCGGGCGAAAAGCAAATCCCGCTCATCGCGGTTGACGGCCCCCAACTGTACTCAAAGTGGTTGGGTGAATCCGAGAGAGCGCTGCGCGAAGTTTTCAAGAAGGCGAGACGGGCAGCCCCCTGCATTCTGTTCTTCGACACGATCGACGCGCTCGCGCCCAAGTTCGGCGCCGATCAGTTTGGCACCGACGTTTCTCAGAGAATTCTCAGCCAGCTCCTGCGCGAAATCGACAACCTGCGGGATGTCAAAGGAGTGATCCTGCTCGCCGCCACCAATCGTCCGGAGCGAATCGAGCCGGCGCTGTTGCGAAGCGGGCGCTTCGACTATATACTCCCGTTCGCCAAGCCCGATGTGGCCGATCGCGCGGCCATCATGCGGGTTTGCTGTCAGCGTGTGCCGCTCGCGCCCGATGTCGATTTCGAGGAGTTCGCCGCTGTCCGGACCCATGGGCTCACCGGCGCCGATCTCGAGAGCCTGTGCAAGAAGGCGACGCTGTCGGCGATTGTGGAATTTCAGAACGGCACTCGCATCGGGCCTTTGGTCGTATTGCGCAGCGATTTCCTGGCGGTTCTTGAGTCCGATCGAGCGACTCCGAGGCCGGCCGCAATCCCGATCAATCGAAAAGAACAAACGCGCTGGAGCAACGGCGGCGGAGATTTCCATCCCGAAGCATCGGACTGAGCAGCATCACTGGGGAACGACTGACCGAGGAACGACGAGGGTTGATCATGAGTTACACGGAACTTACCGTTTGGACGCGCGGCATCATCATGGACAAGGAAGGCCGCGACATCGTCAACTCCATCTCCGCCTCCGCCCGCATCGAGGGCAAGTACGCGCAGGCGATGGAGAACTACGTTGACAATCCCGATCGCACGAATGCTCCGACCCGCAAATATTGTCGTGTGAGCGACGAGGTGATCGAGAACGAGCTCACCTACGAAAACGAAGAACCGAACATCGTCGTGCTGGTCGAGGGGACGATGGTCAAGGGGTGGGACTACATGCGCGGGATGCCGCCCGGCGGAACGCTCGTGATCAACACGCACTATACCCCTGAGTACATGATTCGTTTCGTTCCGGGTGCCGAGCGGCTGGCTCAACTGGTCTGTGTGGATGCGGCCAAGCTGGCCGACCACAAGTGGCTCTACTATCGATTGGGCGAGCTCGGCCTCGACCGCCTTTCGACCGAAGGCGCGGCTGAGCGCAACAAATCGATCGCACCCGACATCGCCGCTCCGCTGATTGCAGCGGTAGTGAAGACAACGGGCATCGTCAAGATGGAGACGATCCAGCCCATGATCGCAAACCAGCACGCATTCAAAATGGCGCTCGAAGAATTGCACATCATGCCGCTGAACCCAGTAGCGGTGTAGGGAAGGACTGCATGTCGACCAAAGGCACACACATCCCCGAGCGGCTCAAGATCCCGTTCGCCGGCATCACCCCTGCGCCCTCGCAGGAAAAAGGGCAGGACCTGTTTCCGACCGGCAATTGGCGTTCGATCAGGCCGGTCTATCGCGACAAATTGCCGCCCTGCAACAATGCCTGCGGAACCAACGAAAAGATCCAGGGCTATCTCGACCTGGTGAAACGCGGCAAGTATCTCGATGCCTACGCGCTCATCAAGGAAGACATGCCTTTCCCCTCGGTTACCGGCCGCGTGTGCTACCACCCCTGCGAGCAGGCGTGCAACCGCGGGAAGTACGACGAAGCCATTTCGATTCGCGCGGTCGAGCGTTTTCTGGGCGATCTCGGGCAGGCGCTGACGCGGGACGTGGTCAAAGCCGGGCCCCCCAACGGCAAGAAAGTTGCCGTCGTCGGATCGGGTCCCGCCGGCCATAGCGCCGCGTATCAACTGGCACGGCTCGGCTACAAAGTCACCATCCTTGAGAAGTCGCCGAAAGCAGGCGGACTGAATCGCGGCGGGATTCCGGACTGGGTGCTTCCGCAGCAGGTGCTCGATCGCGAGATCGAGCGTCTGATCGAACTCGGAATCACCATCAAAACCAACGTCGAAGTCGGCAAAGACGTCACCTGGGACGACCTGAAAAAAGACTACGACGCCTGCGTGCTGGCGGTTGGCCTCACCGACCCCAACAGCGTGCGCGCCGAAGGCGAAACTAAGCAGGGCGTGCTTTACGGGCTTCCCTTTCTGCGCGACATCGGCATGGGCACCTCGAAAGTGAAGCTGGGCGCTCGCGTGGCGGTGATCGGCGGCGGAAACACGGCCATCGACTGCGCCCGTGAAGCGCTGCGACAAGGTGCGGTAGAAGTGACCATGATCACGGTCGAGGCCAACCCTCAAGAAATGCCGGCGGTGGAGGAAGATCTGCACGACATGCTCGAAGAAGGCGTGGAACTGATGCATGGGCGGGCGGTGACGGCCGTGCTCGGCAACGGCAGGATCGAGGCCTTGCAACTGCATCCGGCGCGCTTCTCGGGCGCGATCAACGCCTCGCCGATCGCCGTCGATCGGGAAGCCAAGGCCGAACGCTTTGCCGTCGACAACGTGATCATCGCCGTCGGACAGCGGGCCTCGCTCGGCTGGTTGCCGGAGGAATTCAAGACCGAGCGCGGCACGATCAAAATCGACCGCTTCGGGCGCCTCGGCGACACCAACTTCTTTGCGGCCGGAGACATCGTGCAGCTCGGTTCGGGCCAGCCGCTGATGGTAGTCAACGCCGTGGGCGACGGAAAGCGCGTGGCCTTCAATTTGGACAAAGTGTTGCGCGGTGAATCGTTGCAGCCGCGGACCATTCCGGTCGACGTCATCTTCGATTTGAATCGCATGAACATGACGTATTTCCCGCACTTCCCGCGCGTCCAGCAAGAGCTGCTGCCGCCAGAAAGCCGGCGCAAGACGCAGGACGAAGTGATTCAGGCATTTTCGGAAGAGCAGGCGGTCGAGGAGGCCGGGCGTTGTTTCAGTTGTGGCACCTGCAACGCCTGCGACAACTGTTATCTGGTCTGTCCGGAGCCCTGCATCGCGCGTCCGGCGCGTTCGAACGGTCTCTACAAGATTCTGGTCGACTACTGCAAGGGTTGCCGGGTGTGCATCGAGGAATGTCCGACCGGCTGCCTCGAAGGCGTCCCCGAGCTCGACTTCGATACCGGCGTCGTGCGCATGGATACGGCGTTCGCGATTTCGCCCGGACTGCACGGACGGCAGGCGGAAGAATTGAGGAATCTGGGCGAGCGGGCGGCAAAGAACATCTAGCGCGGAACAATTAGAATTCGGAGTCAGGCCATGCCAACAGCAACCGCAGGAAAAAAGAAAACGGTTCGAATCAATGGCTGCGTCGCAGCGGCGCAGGCGGCCAAGTACGCCGATGTCGACGTGATTGCGGCCTACCCGATCCGCCCTTACACGGCGACCATGATGGCGCTGGCGCAAATGGTGGCCAATGGCGAACTCGATGCCGAGTACATCGTGGCCGACAGCGAGCACTCGCAATTGAGCATCTCGCACGGCGCTTCGTCGAGCGGCGCGCGCGTTTTCACTGGCAGCTCGGGTGTGGGCGTGCAGTTTGCCTACGAACTGTATTCGCCGATTTCCGGGAGTCGCATGCCGGTGCAGATGATGATCGCCGACCGCACCCTCGATCCGCCAGGCGATTTCGGGTCCGAGCATACCGACGCGCTCTCGACGCGCGACATGGGATGGCTCATGGGTTGGTCGTGCGACGCGCAAGAAGCATTCGACAATCACCTGATGGCCTATCGCATCGGCGAGGACCCACGCGTGCTTTTGCCTCAGATGGTCTGCCAGGACGGTTTCTTCGTCTCGCACATTACCAGTGATGTGGAATTGCCCGATGCAGGTCAGGTGAAGGAATTTTTGCCGCCGTACAAGCATCCCTATCCGCTCGATCCCCGGCATCCGGTGTCGCACGGCCCGCAGATTATGCCGGAGCAGGGTCCGCCCCTGCAACTGGAGCGGGCGCGCGCCATGGAAGATTCGATGGCGGTCATCGAGGAAGTCCACGAAGAGTTCGCGAAAATCTTTGGCCGGCGCTATGACCCGTGGATCGAAGAGTTCATGACCGATGGCGCGGACGTCGTCTTTTTCATGCAGGGCGGCCACGCGGTGACGGCTCGTTTCGCGATTCAGCACATGCGCGATCAGGGTCTGAAGGTCGGCCTGGTACGGCTGCGGACGATCCGACCCTACCCGACCGATCGCGTGAAAGAGGTCCTCAGCAAATTCAAAGTGGTCGGCGTGATCGAGACCAACATGGGACTGGGCAGCGTGAGCAGCGGCGGTGTGCTCTATGCCGAGGCCTGCGCCGCTCTCTACGAGAGCGATCGGCGCCCGCTTGTCCTGTCGTTCATGGCGGGCATGGGAGGCGAGGCCATCGTGCGCAAGGAGTTTTACTGGATGACCGAGAAAATGATGGAAGCGCAAAAACGCGGAAAAATCGAAAAGCGCACCCATTGGGTCGGATTCGAAGAGTAGGAAGTTCTGCTGGTCGAGAGCCGGGCGTGCTCAGCCGGCCAAGGAGAGATCGAATGGCAACCATAGAAGTTCAGCGGCAGCTGCTGCCGATTCTCGATAACCCGAATCAGGGGGCACGTTTCTACAACCCCGACTTGCCCTCGAGCGAGCCTTTCGTCCCCGGACATCGCACCTGCGCCGGCTGCGGGCCTTCGATCCAGTATCGGATGACGAGCAAGGCGGCGGGCGACAATACGATCCTGGTCGGGCCGACAGGCTGCATGTATGTCGCGAACAGTTCGTACCTCTGCACACCCTACAACGTACCCTGGGCGCACACGCAGATCGGCAGCGCGGGCAGCTTCACCGCGGGCGTTGCCGCCGCTTATGAAGCCATGATCCGCAAGGGCAAGTGGAAGGGCGATTTTCCGAATATTATCTGCGAGGCGGGCGACGGGAGTGCGTCCGACATCGGCCTGGCCTCGATTTCTGGCGCGCTCTATCGCAATCACGACTGCCTGATCATCTGCTACGACAACGAGCAGTACGCCAACACCGGCATCCAGGCCTCGTCGCGCACGCCCTATGGCGGCATGACGACCTTCTCCCCTCCGGGCCCGATGGTTCCAGAGGCGAAGAAACTGTTTCCCAAAGACCTTGCCCGCATGATGGCGGCCGGGCATCCCCACTGCTACGTGGCAACCGCGAGCGTGGGCTACCCCATCGACTTGATGAATAAAGTGCGCAAGGGCCTCAATCACAAGGGTGCTGCCTACCTGATGGTCTATACGCCCTGCCAGAAAGGCTTCGTGTACGAGACGCCGCGCTCGATCGATCTTGGGCGCCTGGTCGTCGAATGCGGGCTCTACCCCATCTGGGAGTGGAGTCCTGAAAAGCGTGCGTTCGATTACAGCTTTCGCCCGGCCAGTATGCGGCCGGTATCGGAGTACCTGAAATTGCAAGGACGGTTCGGCCATCTCCATGCCGAGCACATCGCTACCCTGCAGAAGTTTGCGAACGAGCAGTGGCGAATGATGGGGGTAGCGCTCCCCGAACCTTTGATCCAGGCTGCGGATGCAAAAAATCTGGTCAATATGGCGTCGGCGGTCGAGGCGGCGGCGGTAGCGGAGACGGTATGAATACGAGAGCAGACGCAACGGTTCCACCGGCCGCTCCTGAACCGCAGGAAAGCTATATCGTCAGCGAAGGCAAAAAGCGCGGGTCGACGCGCGACGTGCGGCCGGAAGCGGCGTTCGACCGCTATTACACCGTCCTGCGCGTGCACGCGGGGGATGCGATCCTCACCGACAACTGGCACACCAATGAAGTGCTGGACCACGCGCGCAATAACTTCGAGGGCTACACGTTCGCGATGCGCACGCTCGAGGCCTGGGGCGCGATGATTGAAAACGATCACCGCGCCTACTACACGGCCGGCGGGCGAGTGTGGGTCATGGATCTGGAGCCCTGTGCCGCCAAGAAGCCGCGCCTGCCGGACGTCGGCACCGGCAAGAAGTAGGGCAGGGTTGCGCCGCATCCTTCTCATCGACGACACGCCGGAGATTGCCGAACTTCTGACGTTTGCCTTGCGTGACCGCGGTTACGAGGTCTCCGCAGAAGGATATGACGCCGCCGTGAACGAACGACTGCAGGAGCAACGAGCCGATGCGCTCGTGCTCGAGTGCTCATCGTACGACATGAGCGAGGCCCTGTTCGACGCCGTGCGTTGCCATCCGGATCACGCCGAGCTTCCTGTCGTCATCATCAGCGACACGCCCGAGATAGCCGACGCAAGCCTGCGTTCCCGGAACGCCCGCAAGGTTTTGCTCGTTTCCAAACCGTTCACCGGGTCGCAGGTCGGCAAAGCGCTCGACGATTTGCTGGCATAGGGTATGTGCCTGAAACTCGTTTTCGGGCAACCTCGCGGAACGAGACGTCCGAGAATCCGGCCCCCGGGGGGCGCCGAGTTCGGCCGAGCGCTTCAGCGCTCGCAAAAGTAAGGGAACGGATTCGGGCCCGGAGGCACGACCGAGTGCTGAAGCAGGCCCCCAAATCTCGCTGGAAATCAATATGCCGTTGCGGAGCATGGATGAGTGGCAGTACCAGGAGCGCGAGGTCGTCAGCGACCCGAAAGGCAGGCAGTGGACCGTGGCGCTGATGGATGTGCTCGGTCAGGCGGGCGATCCTGACATGCCGAACAAGTTGCTCGAACGTCAGTATTCATCGGGCCGGTATTTCACGCTCATCTACTCGGAAAGCGGAGCGCTGCAACGGGAACGCGGCTACCCCTCACTGCCGGAGGCGGAGAACGCATATCGAGAGCTGCTCGTCGCTGTCATCGACGGCAGGGTCGACCCGTCCCAACCCGTGTTCCGGCAGGACCTCGAAGACGAATGAACGGGAAGAAGATTAAGGGAAAAATGTGAACGGCCGCGCACGCCGCCCGGCAGGAGGGACATTGCCGCCGGTTCGCTCCACTGCTTTTACCGGGTTGCGTTTTTACCGGCCTGGATCGAGGTCTCGCATCACCACGCGAAGCACCTGCCCCGCCTGTCGCGCATCGCGCTCGGAAACCGGCGCCTGCGTGTCCCTCTCTTCGGCGGCCTGGCTGTTTTCCCGATACGCCCGCGCGACTGCTGGCAGCCGGGCGCACCCGTTGCGAATGAGCCCGGCCCTCTCAGCGACGGCGAGCCGCGTGTTGAAGGACCAATCGGCAATTTTTCCTGCCGGAGCGCCCGAGGCAGCGAGCGCGCTGAGTCCCTGGTATTCGAGCGCGTCGGTCACGATGGCCTCGAGAATTCCGCAAGCAGTGCGGAGCCCTACGTCATAGTCGGCTTCCTCGAGCGCACGCCGACTCTCGATGTAGGCGCGCTCGACGATAGGCCTAAGCTCGGCGTTATGAACGAAATCGAAACGGTGAGGTGGCGGCGCTTCCGAGGATGCGGACAGAACCGGACTTTTGCCATCATCCATTGCCGAGAGTGCGGCCACCGCTTGCTCAAGGACGTCGAGTAGTCGCTTGACGATTTCGGCAGGGGGAGCCCCTTCCGCGGCCTGGCCAGAGGCGGAGCGCATCAAGAAGGCTGAGCTAAACGACCGCGCAAGCCAATGAGCCTTGCTGCCTCCGGACAATTGATTCACCGTTACCCCGCAGTCTTCCTGCCAGGCGCGCGTGGCGGCGATCGCGGAACTGTCGGAGGAATCAGTCGTCAAGCTGTCGCGAAGCTCCCGTCCGCGGCGCATCAGGACATCGAGGCGCAACAGCCAGGTCTCGACCTGCGCTCGCATGCTCTCATCGATCGACATGGGTCGCCTCTCGCTCCTCTTGCCAGGCATTTTCGGGGATGCTTGCGGACGAGGCCCCAGTCACCGCGAATCGGGTCACTGCGAATCCTGTTATTGCGAATCCTGTTGTTGCCAATCCTGTTGCCAATCCTTGACAGCCCCGGACGAGCATGGTACATTCCCTGCCGCAAGTGGTTCGATAACCGGACCAGTATATCGTACGGTCCGCGATGAGCCAATCGAGTCCTCGCGTTCACTGCCGCTTGGGTGAGCTGGCACAACTCTGCAGAACCAGGATGTTCTCGCACTGGCTGTTAACGTCTCACGCGCTGTCATGGAGATTTACCAATGGCTGCATCACCCGCCTCTCTCATTCACCCCTCGCGCATTCCGAATCGGTGGGTCCAGTTATCGGCAGGCATCGTTGCGATGATGGCGATCGCGAACCTGCAGTACGCGTGGACTCTCTTTACCAAACCAATCCAGGTTCATCTGCATGTCTCGCTCGAGGCGGTCCAGGTGACCTTTGCGATTTTCGTCGCCCTGGAAACCTGGCTGGTACCGTTTGAAGGATTCCTGGTGGATATCATCGGACCACGATTCATGCTGGGGCTTGGTTCCATCATGGTCGGACTGGGATGGATTGGATCGGGTTATGCGGAGTCGCTGAACGGCCTTTACTTCTGGTATGGAATCGGCGGCGTAGGCGCGGGAATCGTTTACGGCGGCGCCATCGGGAACGCGCTGAAATGGTTCCCGGACCACCGCGGTCTATGCGTCGGCCTGACTGCCGGAGCGTTCGGCGTGGGCACGGCGACGACCATTGCTCCCATTGCCGACATGTTGAAAGTCTCTGGCTACCAGCATACCTTCATCGTCTGGGGAATCATCCAGGGAGTCGTTGTGCTGATTTGCGCGCTGTTTTTGGCAAGACCGCCGTTGGGCTGGACCCCGCCAAACTGGGAAGAGAAAGAAACGAAGATCAAAGCCCAGGTCAACACCTCAGCCGTCGACCTGACCCCGCTCGAGATGCTGCGCCAGCCGTCGTTCTACCTCATCTACGTGATGATGATCATGTTGGCGTTCGGTGGACTGGTGGTTACGGCACAGCTCAACCCCATGGCTTCTTCGTACCATGTGGATAAAATTGTTGTGGCTTTCGGCATGACGGCGCTGGTGCTGGCCATCACCGTTGACCGGATTCTGAACGGGTTCACACGTCCCTTCTGGGGATGGGTATCGGACCATATCGGCCGCGAGAATTCCATTTTCATCGCCTTCATTTTGGAGGCGATGGCGGTCTATGCGCTGCTGCAACTGATTAACCGTCCGGTGTGGTTCGTGGTCTTGTCCGGCCTGTGTTTCTTCGCGTGGGGCAACATTTTCTCGTTGTTCCCCTCGCTCACAGGCGACCTGTACGGCAAAAAGTGGGCCACGACCAACTATGGACTCGTGTACACCGCCAAGGGAGTTGCCGCGCTGCTTGCCGCCCCCGGGGCAGCTTGGTTATTTGCCAAAACCGGCTCCTGGGTGAAGGTCTTCTGGGCGATGATTGTGTGCGATGTGGTGGCTGCGTTCATGGCCCTGCTCTGGCTGAAGCCGATGGCAGCGCGGGCGGTCCGGAATTCGCAACCCGCGGCTTCGACTTCCGACTCGGCTGCGCCCATCAACGCGCGCGGTGTGGCATAAGCGGTCGCCTCGTCGCCGCCTCGAAAAGCGCGCGACCGGGAGGAGAGGGCGGGGTCCGCGCTTGCCAGGAAATCCAGGAAGTGATCTTCGGGGGCGAAGGATTTGGTCACTTTCGCGACGTTCATGACTGCAGATTGGTCTCGTTACGTCGGAGCACGATCGCTTCCTCACACTTTTTGGCAAACCTGGACCATTCATCCGCTTCCCGTTGCCATTTTTGCTTGTCGGAACCTGACATCATTGCCCGGTAAGCGAGCTCGTGAGCGCGTGCTTTGGCAGCGGCGGCTTGCGACTCCAATAACGTCAACAGCTGATCGCCATCTTTACCCATGCACAAATCCTAGCGCATTTGCTCTTGGTGCTACTCGGACATGATCGGCCAGTGAGTAGGGCTAGAAGACTCGGCGTCGCTCCCGACTCTCGACCACTCCTCACTCGACGCCGGGGAAGGCCTCAAGCGTCCCGGATTCATCACATTGCCCGGGTCGAGTCCTCCTTTGATGGCAGCAACGGCCATCACACCCACGGGAGAAATGTCATCGGTGAGCCAGGGCAGGTGTTCGGTGCCGACTGCGTGGTGGTGTGACAGAGTCGCCCCGTGATCGATAAACGATTGCTGTACGGCCCGCTTGGCGAACAGATACTGTTGCATTTCTAGCCCATGCTGCTGCCGGCAGGCGAACGTCAGATAGAGGCTTGCCCCGCTGTGATAGGTGTGGCTGATGTGACATCCGACCCAGGGTTTTAGCCCGCTCTTTAGGATCGCAGCGCTGAGGGCGGTGGTCGTCACCCGATACAGCGGAACGATGTTGCTCCAGACGGTTGAGGTCTCGCTCACATCGGAGGTGATGCCGCGATCCATCAGGAAATCGCGAATGTGTGGAAAATCATACTTGGTCGACTCAAAAGACTTCCCTGAGCCCGAGCCCAGGTCCACCGCGCCGAAGCGACGGTAGATGGCGCTAACTGCATGATGCTGGCGGGCGACCTCGGCATGGCTCCCCTCAAAAGTGGTGAGCATAAGGCAAGCCCGCGTGAAATCAAAACCCTTCACCCGCAGGTAACCCTTCATCACTCCGCTTACCGCCTGCGACAGCCGTGAGGATGGCGGTTTGAACGCCATCGACAATGCCGTCTTGTCGGGGTCGCTGAGGCGGGACATGGAAGGTACGCACCCTTTCCGCACGCATTCGTGCATGGCCTCGATGCCGCCCTCGAAATCGAGAAACAAGTAGCCGTGAGTGCGGCGCAACTCCGAGCGGGGATGAACTCTCATGGTAGCTTCGGTAATGACTCCGAGAGTTCCCTCGCTGCCGATGCACAGATAATTGACATTGATACCGTTCGAGGATTTCGGCACGATTCGTGTCGCCAGTACTCCAACCGGGGTGACCATCCGCAGGGCAACCACCATATCTTCGATCTTGCCGTACTTATCGCTTTGCATTCCGGCGGATCGCGTCGCGATCCACCCCCCGAGCGTAGAGTGCAAGAACGAGTCCGGAAAGTGGCCGAGGGTCAGGCCATGGCCCTGCAATTGTTCTTCAAGATCGGGACCAAAGGCGCCGGCTTCGATCCGCGCCGTACCTGACTCCTTGTCTACCGCGAGCACGCGTCGCATGCGCCGCATATCGAGCGACACCACTGTGCGGCGGGCATCGGCCCGCTCCAGGCAACCAGCGATATTCGAACCGCCCCCGAATGGGATGACTGCGACATCGTGGTGCGAGGCTGCCCGTATGGTCATGAGCACCTCGTGCTCATTTTCGGGATAGAGCACCAGGTCCGGGGCGCCCTCAGCCATACCCCGCCGCATGCGAAACAGATCGCGGAGACCCTTGCCGTAGGCGTGGACCAGGCGTTCGTAACGACTATCGCAGATTTGATCGGCGCGCAGCCATAAACCGAGCTCCGCCAAGAAGCCGTCATGACGAATTGCCTCGCGCAAACGGGCCGCTTCGATCGGCACGGGAGGAGTGTCTAGGTGGTCTTGTTCCACACCGAGTACGGCTTTGGCATAGGGCCACAGACCGGGATGGGCATTTGAGTCGAAGCCGACCTCTTCGTCTCCCCATCCCCACCATTTCATATGCTTCGGCGTGTACATAGCGTCTTCTCGGATCTAACCCCTTCTGCTTGCCTGCTCGAGCACTCGGCTGCGCCCGTGACTTCTTGTGTTCCGGTCTCGTTCGAACACCGCGGAGGCGGAAACGGTCGCCTGCTCTTCCTCTACGAGTTCTTCGGGCGGCCCGATCTGGTCTCCGGCCGAAGGCCCCCCGCTCAGCGCGCGAATGCGCTGTTCGAGCAATTCAACCGCAGCCCTCCGAGGCCCACGCCCCAGCCGAGGATCGAACTGGTTCGATTTGAACGTGATCGGCTCTCCGAAGCGAACGGTGACTGGTCCCGGCCGGGGCATCAATCTCCCCTTTGCCAGAATCCTATGAGCACCCTCGATGTGCGCGGGCACGACGGGTACGCCGAGCTCGACCGCAAACAGCCCGGCACCCTTCTTAAATGTCTGCAGCTCGCCGCCACACGAGCGGGTACCTTCCGGATAGAGAATCAGGTTGCCGTGCATCCGCTGCAGAAATTCCTCACACATCGCCAAGCTCCGGCCGAGCGATTTGTGTTGCGCCTGGCGATCGATTGGAATGACGTTCATGAATCGAGAAACTACGAACCTCGTTCTCCAGGGGGCAAAGAAATAATCGCTGGCACCGAGCATCGCGAACGCAGAAAAGGGAAGCCCCGAAGCGGTCATCAGGACTGCGCTATCAATATGGCTCGTATGATTGCTGCAGATGATGAACGGGGAGGAGGGAAGCTGACGCTGCCCGACAACTCTCAGAGGGCAATAACAGGTGAAAAACGCTCTGCAAAAAGCTTGAAACATGGCGCTGCCCGCCGTTGGTGCCAGGAACATCTGTTCGGCTTTGCCCGGGTCTGTCATCGAACGGCACTGAGTAACGCCGTGGCGGTGATTGTTCTCCGACGTCTGAAGGAGCACCCCACGCCGTTACTGTAGCTCCGACTGCAACGTTGAGCAATCGGCTCGCATATATCAGGATACCCCCGCCGCAGACGCAGGACTGGTCTCGCTGATCAGAAACCAGTTTCTTGACTGGTGTCTCCCCAGCGCGACTCGCGTAAGATGCTCTGTGCCTGCGACGGGGACAATTCTCCCATGCGCATCCCAGAAAACTGCCGTTTGCGCAAGTGCACGAATGCGTTTTTTCTTTCAAATGCGATGATCTCTTTCTCTTGGACGACCATCCTATTTTTGCTTGTGGCGTCTACGTTCGCAGAGACTCCTCCGTTGCCGCTACCTTCATACCGGTTTTCATCCGGCGGCACCGCCTTGCACGTTCCTGTCGAGGTGATCGCAGAGGTCCTGGTTTTCGTGCGTGCCCAGGTGAACGATCACCCCGGCTGGTTCATCCTCGACAATGCATCGCAAGGGTTCACCGTTGACCGGGAATACGCCCGGAAGATCGCGCTGCAAAGTAGCGGCAGCGCTGCGGCTCGCGGAGGCGGGTCCAATGAGATCCAAGCTGGAGTTGTGCGAGATGTCCAGATCAGCTTGCCAGGACTGGACCTGACACACCGCAACCTGATTGCGATCGCGTTGAAGCCTTTGGAGCCAAGCATCGGCCACGAGGTTGACGGTATCATCGGATCGCGTTTGTTCGACGACTTCGTGGTGGTGGTGGACTATGAGCACCGTTGGGTGTCCATCTACTCACCCAAAGAATACAAACCCTCTGAGAAAGGGACGGTGTTAACGGTCCGCGTCGATGAGCACGGTTTCCAATTCATTGACGCGACCATTGCCCTACCCGGCGTCGAGCCTATTGCCGGCAGTTTTCTCATCGACGGCGGCGCGAACACTTACGCCGACATTTATAAGGCATTCAGCGATGCGCACCATATTCCGCCCCCGACCATTAAGCTTCTGGATGAGCCTGGAACCAGCACGGCGGGAACAACGCTGTCGAGAGATGGACGAGCCGATCTGATCGGCGTTGGTCCCTATTCGATCAAGAACCCGCCGATCACGTTTGCGCAGGATACCGAAGGGCTGATGGCGTCGAGGGATTATGCAGGACTGATTGGCTCCGAGTCTCTGGAACACTTTACTGTCGCGTTCGACAGTCCCGGTAAACGCCTGTCGCTCACGCCCAATCGCAACTACGCAGAGCCTGCGAAATACGACGAGAGCGGATTGAGGATTCGTGCGGAAGGTCCCGGCTTCCGCAAGTTCGTAGTCGGACGGGTGCTGCCCCAGTCACCTGCGGCAGACGCCGGATTTGAGCGCGGGGATGTCATCGAATCCATCGACCATTCTTCGGCGGAGGAAATGACTCTAACCGAAATCCGAAGCATGTTCTGCCGTTCTGAAGTTCGCTATTCGATCGGAATCATGCGCGGAAATCACCGTCTTCGAGTCGCCTTACGATTGCGTCCTCTTCTATAATTTCTGTAAAGAGCGTTCGTCTCCGCGGGCAACCCGGCCTAAGCCCTCTGCTTGAGATTTGGTGCCCGCTGGTCTCCACTACCCGGTGGGGGAGGCTTCGGGTATGACAGTCTCGCGCCATTGATGTAGACGGGGTAGAACGAGCTAACCCTGATCGCCAAGATAACCACATCATACCCGGCGTTCGACAGCAGGGGATGATGTACGTTGGTCGCGTTGTTGTTGCACAAATCTGTATAACGCTCGATGACTAGGCAGTCAAAACGTAAAATTGAAGCTGATTGCAACAAGCGACTCGTTTTGTGGAGTGGTTCCTGATTAAACCGCAAGGAAGGTTTCCGTCCGCGTTCCCTTTGCAGGAGTTTTTTCCGAAAGCACCTCGAACCGATGCAGCAAGAACCCAACTCAACGAAAAAATCATCAGCCGCCAGTCGCGTGCTAGGTTTAGCGGCGCTCGTCGCTTTGGGCTGGATCACGATTGACCACTTTCGAGGCTTGCTTGGGCTGGGAAATATCGATTCTGCGATTGGTCGAGTAAGAGCCGTGTCCGCTGCGGAGACCGACTTCGCGAAACAGCATCCAGAGCTTGGGTACACCTGCACGCTTTGGCACTTGCCTCGTCGCGAGGAAATCATGAGGCTGTTGGCAAAAGATCGAATCGACAATGGCTATGCGTTCGAGATCAGTGGATGCCAAGTGGCGGCCCCCCAAGAGCCGAATTCGACGTACTCCGTAACCGCACGACCTCTGCACGCCGGACAACCAGCGTTCTGTTCGGATCAGTCTGGAATCTTAATGTCTGACGAAGGGGGGTCCGTCAAAAAATGTCTTGCGAAACAGAGTCCCCTTCCGTAGTTGGTGAAAACGTCTCGATTCTGCTTATTGACCGAGGTCGTGAGTTTAATCCGGTTTCAGCAGTTACATCCGGATTGGCACGCCGTAAACCGCCAACATGCGTGTACACTGTTGCCGTTCTTTAAGGCAAAAGGGAAATTCAGGTTTATGAAACGCCCTCTACTGTCTTCTCGTGCTGGCCTAGTGGCCGTGTTAGTGTTTGGGTTGGTGCTTGACGCCAACTCCCAGGCGAGTGGCGTGCCGGTCGTGGAGTGGCAGCAGTTGGCATCGCCGGAGCGGGCGGGCTGGTCCGCAAAGAAGCTGGGTAAAATACATGAGTATGTCGAGGAGATGGGCTCGACCTCGGCGCTGATCGTACAGCATGGCGTAGTGGTTGCCGCTTGGGGAGATGTCGCACACAAGTCGAATTTGCACTCTTGCCGTAAGAGCTTACTGAACGCCCTGATTGGAATTGCCGTGGCCGAAGGCAAGATCAACCTCAACGATACGCTGGACAAGCTCGGCATTGACGATAAGAAACCATCGCTAACAGATGCGGAGAAGCAAGCGACGGTACGCGATCTGCTGGAGGCGCGCTCGGGAGTTTACCATCCAGCCGCTTACGAGACCAAGGGCATGGCGGAGCAGAGGCCGCCGCGCGGCTCGCATGTCCCGGGCACGTTTTGGTATTACAACAACTGGGACTTCAATACGCTGGGCTACATTTACGAGCAGGCGACGGGTACGAAGATCTTCGACGCATTCTATCGAGAGATCGCAGAGCCGATCGGAATGCAGGACTTTACGCTGCTCGACGGGCATTACGTTGCCAGTCCGGATTCGCGCTTCCCGGCATACCTGTTCGACATGAGCGCGCGCGACTTTGCGCGTTTTGCCCTGCTTTACCTTCACGGAGGCAGGTGGAACAACACTCAAGTAGTTCCGGAAGATTGGGTGAAGATCAGCACCCGGCCCTATTCCGATGCCGAGTCGGGCGGCTATGGGTATCTGTGGTGGACCGGCGACTCGGCGAGCGGCGCACCACAGAAAATATCGTTTCCGAGCGGGAGCTTCTGGGCTGAGGGCCATCTGGGGCAGTATGCCCTCGTGGTGCCGTCACTGGATCTGATCGTGGTGAACCGCTTGGATGGGGAAATGACGAAGCGAGAAATCCACAAGCGACAGATATCGCGGTTAGTAGAAATGGTAGTGGCCGCAGCGCCTGCGTCGGCCCAAGTACCGTAACTTGGGCTTGAGCGCCAGCTAGCGCACCCGAGAACGAATAAATGGCTCCTCCCGTCCCTCATGCCTAATTGCGCTCAACCAGGGGTTTCAGCGCCGATAATAGGCCCGTGAAGTCCACCGCTCCTTTGAGGAGCAGATGAGGTAGCGCCTCGGCCTCGTCCACAACCTGCACTTTCTCGGCGAAGCGATAGCCACGACCCGGCACCGTGACGATGTAGTTGGAATCCTGAGCTCGTAGCTGACGCTGACGGCCTCGCCGAAGACCGGGTTGTCGAAGGCAGGGTCATTCCCCGAAGTTCCGCTGCTTTTGCCCCCCTCATCATGTCGACCTCCCGGCCACATTTCGAAACAACGTCACTAATCCTGGGATTCTGTCTGGTCGCTTTGGCCATCGCACCGGATCCCGCGTTCGCGCGATCTAACACCGCTTACACTCGTTCAGGGTCTGGATGGCTTCGAAGGGAGAGTTCAAAACCACATACAGCTGCCGGACCGAATCGTTCGGTGCGGTAGTCAATCAATGCGCATTCCCGGTCAGCTTGATGTTCGAGGTCCCGGTCGACGTTAAAGACCATACCTTCACTGTGCAGGACTATTTTAGCGGGACCGACGCCGAGAACACATGCTCCTGCCAGGCTTACGCCTATACAGGGAACGGACCTCGCTGGGAACGTTATCAGCTTTACTGGTCCAAGCCAAACGCTCGAAACGACGGTAACGACGGTGGATGTGGCCGCTGGTTCGAGTGTGCAGTTGATCTGTAGAGATATACCGACTGGCGGCGGAGTCGCGAACATTAACTGGAACCCGTAAACCAGCGTGAGAACCCTATGCCCGCGAACCCACCTTTTGCGTTCTGCAAAGGGTGGGCGAACGTGCGGCACCAGGAGGGGTCCATGATGCCCCTTGTGTTGTGAGCCTGGTTACGTCAAGTATCTCGCGATCTCGATTTTCTAGAAGCATGATGTCGCGCACTGCAACGTTAAAGCTGGATGGAGTCGACGGACATCCTTACGGAGTCACTTTGAACACAACGCCGCCTCCGCCCGATCCAAGTTCAGCGGGGCAAGATTTCCTTCAACGCCCACTCGATCCTCTCCACCTCTTCGCGGATCACTCGGATCGACTGCTGATTCTTCGCCGGGTGGGCCAGCGGAGTAATTCCTTCCAGGGCGCCGCGGATGTGATGATTGCGAGCCCAAATGAAGTTAAGTCTGGCGCTCCTCGCCTTGCGATTGCGGTAGGCATCCCCGACGAACTTGGTGGCCAGCCAGGCAAAGGCGAAGCCGAATAGAGCTTCGATCGGAATGCGATCCTTCGCGCCGTCAAATTCCGAAAATAAAAGTCGGTAGACCGTTTCCCCCATCCCAAACGAAGCAAACAACACGATCGCCCCGAACAAATAAACCTTCAAGCGTTCGATCAGTTCAAAGCGTATGCAATCCTCGTTTCCGTCGGGTGTTTGCAAAAACTTGATAGCCATGCTGCCCCCCAGGTGATTGGTCACGGTTCGCCGGCGTTAGCCCGCGGACCAGTGCAGATTTCTGCTGAAATAATAACGTGAAATTGCAGCGAGCGGTGAGCCGTTCCATCATCCCCTGCTGCTGCCCGCCCGCTCGAGCGTCCAAACCAGCGTCGCTCCGGGTCGAGAGTTTCCCGAGGCCACTGTTTACAGGTCGCCCCCTTCTGGTATCTGGTCGTCATTCCGGTCGGCAGCTAGAATACAGTTGCGATCACTCGCCAGGCTCTTTTCCATTCGACTCCGACCGGCGGGATCGCATCCAAGCAATTAAAGAGAAGTCCTTATGAACATCCTCTTACTTTCCATGCCGGATTCGTTCGAACACATGCCACCGGTCGCGATTCGGATGCCGAATGGTGCGCTCACGTCGCTCGCCGGAAACGTCGATCCGCAGCATCGCGTGGCCGTGGCGGATTTGATCCTGGTTCACCGCCAGGTTCGCGAGACGGTCACCCGACTGATTCGCGAGCTCGATCCGGACGTCGTCGGACTCTCCATCATGACGTTTCAGCGCCGTACGGCTGGTCGCATTATCGAGCTGGTCCGCGCTCTCCGGCCAGGGGTGAAGATCGTGGTGGGCGGCTACGACCCCAGCCTTGCCCCCGAAGCTTACGAGAAAATGGACGTCGATTATCTGGTCCGCAGCGAGGGGGAAGTCACCTTCCGCGAATTGTTGCGCGCAATCGAGCAGGGCTCCGGCTTCGACCGGATCGCTGGCCTCTCCTACCGAAACGGCGAGAGGTTGGCACACAACCCCCTCCGGCCGCCGCACCGGCTCGAAGACAGTGAAATCCGCCTGCCCAATCGCGATGCGCGCGTGCTCAAGGGGTACACGCTGATGGGCCGGCAGATCGACGTGATCGAGACCTCGCGCGGCTGCACCTACGATTGCAGTTTCTGTTCCATCATCGAGATGCGGGGCCGCAATTTCCACACCTACTCCTTCGATCGTGTGTTGGCCGACATTCGCGACGCCCGCGACCACGGCGCCCGCACCATTTTCCTGGTCGATGACAACATTACCCTGAACGTGCGGCGCTTTGAGGCCTTGTGCGAGGCGATCATCGCCGCCGGGCTGCAAAAAATCGATTATTTCGTGCAGGCCATGACCTCCGCGATCGCCAACCACGGCGAAACCCTCGCCCCGCTCATGCGGCGAGCCGGATTCCGCTATGTTTTCCTCGGCATCGAAAACATCCTGGAAGGCGACCTGGAATTTCTGCGGGCCTCGGCTAAGAACACCGAGCGCACGAACGGCCACAACACCGGAAATGCCACCCTCAAAGCCATCGATTACCTGCACCGCAACCAGATGCTTGTGGTCGGAGGATTGATTGTTGGCAGTCCGGCCGACACCCGCGAGTCGATCGAAGCGAACCTCGAATTTGCCCGCCGCTACGTGGACTGGCCGTACATTCAACACCCGACGCCCTACCCGCGTACACCCATGACGAAAGAGTTCCGCGATCAGGGGTTGATCATGAATGAGCGATTGGAGGAGTACGACGGCACCACGGCGGTGGTGCGCACCGAGCACCTGCCGGCCGAAGAAGTGGAATTCATGCGCTGGAAGGCCGAGCGCTGGATGAAGGTTCACCACATACCCGCGGCGCTTTGGCATGACCCGGGGTTTGTTCTGTTGCAGGGATGGAAGATGTTCGCCCACACCTTCCGGGGAAGTTCGATCCGTTCTGCGCTCGGACTGGAAAGCGAAAAGAAAGTGTTTGAGAGGTATCGGGCGATTCGTCGGGCCGAGCGCGAGTACGTGTAGATCGAGAGTTCACTCGACCGCGCTAGACGCAGACGTTCTCACAGGGTGATCGAGAGCGGACTGGCGACCATCGTGGTCAGCATAAAATCCGGTCAAGTGGCTATTGCCACTGCCGATGTTCGCATCCAATATAGTTGGTATGGATCGAGTTGGCCGAGCGCGAGCGTCCGTGTGTGTGCTTTTATTCTGCGCTCTCGTATTCCTGCGGATCGGGGTCGCCGCCGCCGGGGGGCCGCGAGTCGAAAACAAAACCGCGGCTGCCTCGACATCCTCAAGCGCCGATGTCCATCCCATTCTTGTTGAGCTGTTCACCTCCGAAGGTTGTTCGAGTTGCCCTCCTGCGGACGCCCTCCTCGAAAGGATGGATGCTTCCCAAACCGTCGCTGGTGCACAGTTGATCGTCCTCAGCGAACACGTGGATTATTGGGACCACGACGGCTGGAAGGATCCAAACTCCTCGGCTGCACTGACCGAACGCCAGGATTCCTATGTCCACGCTCTCGGACTGAAGACCCCGTACACTCCCCAAATTATCGTGGATGGAACCGGTGAAGTGCACGCCAACAATCCGGAACAGTTTGGCAAAGTCTTCCAGGCAGCTGCCGCCGCAGCGAAGGTCCCGGTACGCATCAGCGACTTCAACATTGACGCAGGCAACCCGCCCGTTCTCCGGGCGCGCATTGAAGCGGATGGCAACTCCGGCCAGCATGACGCCGACGTGTACGTGGCGGTTGCCCTCAACCGCGTGGAATCGCAAGTCCTGCACGGCGAGAACGGCGGCCGGCACTTAACGCACGTTGCGGTTGTGCTGCAGCTCACCAAGGTAGGAAAACTGCCAAAGGGAGGGAACTTCGGCGAAACCATTCAATTGAAACTCAAGCCTGGTACGGATCCAAAGAACGTTCGGATCGTTGCTTTTGTGCAGGAACCTGGGCCCGGCAGATTAGTCGGAGCAGCGTTGCTGAAACCTGCGACCGGAGTGCAATCGGATCCTGTTCGACATGACTAGCCAGCCTTTCCGGTGCTTGCTTCTAACTTTGCTCGCCTGGATTGCATGGGACCCGTGCTTACCGTACTTCGCTGGGGCGTCTATTCTGGGCATCGGCTTGCTGGTCCTCAGGAAGGAGCGAAGCCAGAGGCACGGCCTGGATAAAATCACAGCCCTCGGACCGGTGTTCTTGGCCGCTCCTATGGCTGTTTTTGGCGCGGACCACTTTAACAGCGCCGTATTCATCGCCAGGGCGGTGCCGTCCTGGATTCCATGGCACCTTTTCTGGGCCTATTTCGTAGGAGCGTGTCTGATTCTCGGGGCCTTGAGCTTGGTGATCAAACGACACGCAGGGCTGGCAGCCGCACTTTTCGGGATCATGCTTCTTATGTTCGAGATGCTCCTGCACATCCCCAGAATCGTCGGCGCCCCCGGCAACCGATTTTTCTGGGCGGTCGCTCTGCGCGATCTGGCCTTCAGCGGGGGCGCTTTGGCTTTTGCTGCCGCTCAAACGGAACCATACAGGACGCGAGGCACGCATGGGGTTATCACTCTTGCGCGCTTTTTCATCGCAATTCCTATCGCTTTCTTCGGCGTGGAGCATCTTCTTCATCCCGAATTCGTGCCCGGCGTACCCCTGGCCAGGTTGACGCCCCTTTGGATTCCGGCGCATTTGCTTTGGAGTTACCTGACAGGTGCGGTCTATGTTGCGGCTGGCCTCAGCTTGATTGTCAACCGGGAAACGCGTCTGGCGGCAACCTGGCTGGGAGTCATGATTCTTCTTCTGGTGCTCGGAGTCTATGTACCCATCATGGCCGCGAACCCCTCTGACATCGCAAATGGACTGAACTATGTGGCCGATACTTTGTTGCTGAGCGGGAGCGCTTTGGCTTTTGCTGGAGCTTGACGTGGAGGGCTGACGGCCCAATCAGCATAGACCGACGAATTCAAGGGCGAGCGGCGGTCGATGAGCAAACACCTTCGGGCTTTTCTCAAAAAGTGCGGCTTAGCCGTCCTTGGGATTGAACCTCCAGGTCGAGCAAATTACGAAGCTTGCGAACGGCCCGGGGAATCTCCGCTAGAGCGGTGCTGCCAAAACCCAAGATGAAGCCGGCGCGGGTCGGCTCGCCCTCATAGGAGCGAGAGAGCGGCCAGATCCATAAATTCTGGCGAGCAGCCTTCTCGGCGATCTCCAGATCGTGGCTCTTGTTCGGTAGCATCACAGTCAGATGCATACCAGCCTCATCCCCGGGCACCTCGACCAGGGACCCGAGTTCCTCTCTGATGCTGTCTACGAGCGCACTCCTGCGCGCGCGGTAGAGAACCCGCATCCTTCGAATGTGGCGGGCAAAGTGTCCTTCCCCGATGAAGTCCGCAAGCACTTCCTGACAGAAGCTTGGCGGGCCAATATCGATTGCCCGGCGAATTGTTAGAAAACGATCGATGAGATCGAATGGAATCACGACGTAGCCGAGGCGCAAAGAAGGAAATAGGACTTTGCTGAAAGTCCCGATGTAGATCACGCGATCGTTGGCGTCGAGCCCCTGCAGGGACGCGATCGGCGAACTCTCATACCGATATTCGCTGTCATAGTCATCCTCGAGGATCCAGGATCCCTCGTTTTGGACCCAGTCGAGCAGTTGGAAGCGACGCGAGGCGCTCATTGTCACCCCGAGTGGAAACTGATGAGAGGGCGTAACAAACGCGGCTCGTGCCCTGCGGCATCGCTTGATGCCGGCGGCGACATCGAGGCCTTCCTTGTCCACCGGAACGGGTACCAGACGGCAGCCGGTCAGCGCAAAGGTTTCTCGCGCCAGGCGGTAACCCGGCTCTTCGATCCATACAGAACTTCCGGGGTCGAGCAGAACGCGAGCCGAAATCTCGAGCGCCTGCTGTGAGCCGCTGACGATCATGACTTGCTCCGCTTCGCAGTGCAGCGATCGCGCGGTCCTCAGATAGCTCGCGATGGTTTCCCGTAGGGTTTTCGAACCCATCGGGTCGCCGTAGTGAAATGACTTGGCGTCCATATTTCGGCAATGGCGCGCGACCAGGTTCGACCAGACCTGGAGTGGAAATTGATCGAAGGCCACTTGCCCCACATTGAATGCTCCCCAGCCCTGCAGCCATGGGGCACGCTCAAAACGAGGAAGGATTGAACAGCGGTGCGAAACGGGTCGAGAACCGGAGTGAGGTCCAGAGTGAGCGCCCAGTGGTTTCCGACCGACGATCGCGCTCGGCGTCAGTTGGTCGGGAAGAGAACTGGAAATGATCGTTCCTGCGCCCACGCGGCTCTCGAAATAGCCTTCGGCCAGAAGCTGGGCGTATGCGTTCAGAACGGGAAAGCGGGACACACCAATTTCCGATGCCAGCATCCGGGTGGAGGGAATTCGCTGCCCGGGACGCAGCCTGCCGTCGACAATCGCCACGCGATAAGCGTCATAGATTTGCCTGTGCAGCGATTTCGGGGCTCTCCGGTCGACCGCGATGATGGGGAGAATCCCGGAGGCAACTCGACTCATTTCGCCGGATCATAATGGTCATGTGTGAATCCGGTCAAGCGGCCACTTCCTCCGACCACTTCATTTTATTCCGCCCGCAGCGCGATCGACGAATCCAGTTGGGCCGCACGCCGTGCCGGTTTCTGCGACCGAGCGCACGAGAGCCGGATCGGCCCCACGTTGGGCGATGCGCATCTCCAGGAGAAGCTTGATTTCTCGAAAGAAACCGGCTCGATTTGTCGTTGATGTGGCGATCATGATCCGCCCATCATGATCCGCTCATCATTGATCTGGCTGTCGTTGATCTGGCTATCGTTGATCTGGATATCGTTGAGTCTCAATCCGAGTGCCGAGGCTCCACGGTGCTGGCCGGGGTGACGCCCGAGATGCAAGGCAATATCACCCGCACCTGACACCCCCCTTTTCCGTTCCGGTTGAACAGCTCAATCGAGCCGCCGTGCGCTTCGGCGATCTGGCGCGAGAGCGCCAAACCGATACCGCTCCCCGCTGGTTTGGTCGTATAGAACGGCACGAATGCGTTACTCGGATTCAGCAGTCCTGGTCCGTTGTCGTCGATCGTCAGCACGATGCTCTGACCGTTGTCATGACCTTCGACCCCCCAATGCAACGTCACCTGCGGCCTGCGAACCTCCGTGCCGCCCGAGGAATTATTCGGAAGGTCGTTCGCCGTGGCCGGTTCGAGCGCCGCTTCGACTGCGTTGCGCACAAGATTGATCAGCATCTGCTCGATCTGGTCGGCATCCACCATCAGCGTCACATCCGGGCCCCGAGAAATCGCTACTGCCAGCCGGGTCTCGAGAAAGACCACCCTCTCTACAATTGGGACCATCGCAACTCTGCGGATGACCGGAGGGGGCATTTGGGCCAATTGCCGATAGGCTTGAAGAAACCGGTTGAGCGACGCGGTGCGGGCTTCAATGATGGCCAGACCGCGTTCAAAGTCTCGACGCTGCTCGGAGTTGAGGTCGGTCTCGGCGAGGCGAGTACGCAGGCTTCCCGCGATCGATTTGATTGGCGCGAGCGAATTGTTGAGCTCGTGCCCGAGTACTCGGATCAACCGTTGCCACGCGCTGCGTTCCTCCTCGCGTAGGGCTCGGCTTACGTCCGACAAGACAACCAGAGTGTGTGGCACGCCTTTTTCCCGGAACTTGCTTTGCCGCACCAACCAACGAGCGCTCGAACTGTTGGCGGGCAAGGCCACCAAGGTCTCACTTGCTACGCTGAGGCAATCGGCGAGCCCGATTTCGTCGGCCGTACGTCCCAGCAAGCGAATGGCAGCCTGCTGCAGGAGCTTTTCGCCCGCGGGATTGACCACGCGAAGCACGCGATCCGGGTCGAATGCGAACAACGGTGCATCGATTTCTTCCACCACCCGCCCGAGGAGTGCGGTCGCTTCCATCGCACGGATTCGCTGATCTGCCAGCAGATCGGCCAAGGCGTTGACTTCGAGCGAAAGCTCGCCCAACGCGTCGTCGGGGGCGGCTCCTCGCGCTCGAAACGAATAGTCCTCCTCGCGCAGCGCCGATACAACATTGGCCAATGTCTGCAGCGGCCTCACCGTTTGCGAGTGTAAACCGAGAGCCAGCAGCCACCAGATAAATAACTCCCCGAATAAGAGGGCCAACTTCGACTCTGTGGACCAGGTCTCGAGCCAGATAACCACGCCGCTGACCAAAATTCCGGGTAATGCGATGAGCAGGGAGTAGAGGCTGATGCGATGCTCATAGAGAAGGCGAACCCGCTTGCGAGGAGCCCTCCGCGTTGCCTGGCCGCTGGTTTGCGGAGGAGCGGTCTGCGGGTTAAACGCCATACTTTTCCATGCGCCGATAGAGAGCACCCCGGCTCAGCCCCAAGGCCTCGGCGGCCTGGCTTATGTTCCCCTGAAAACGCTGCAGTGCCTTTCGGATGAGTAGCGCTTCGACCGCCTCCAGACTGAGTTCTTCGAGATTCTGGCCTTGCGGCCGCTGCAGATTCAGCCCGAGATCCGACGGTTGAATCTCCCGTCCGCGGCACATCAATACCGCACGCTCCAGGGTGTGTTCGAGTTCTCGAACATTGCCCGGCCAGGAGTACTGAGCCATGACCTGCAGCGCCGCATTGTCGAATCCTTCGATTTCGCGCCGATAGCGGGACGCATAGCGCCGCAGAAAATGCATCGCCAGCGTCGGGACATCCTCGCGGCGCTCTCGCAGCGGCGGCACATGAATCTCCACCGTATTCAGGCGAAAAAGCAGGTCTTCCCGAAACTGGCCCGAGGAGCATGCCGCTTGCAGGTCGGTGTTGGTGGCCGAGATCAGGCGCACGTCGATCTTCCTTGATCGAGACGATCCAAGCCGCTCGATCTCGCCCGACTCCAGCACGCGCAATAATTTTGCCTGCTGCCGGATCGGAACATTTCCGATCTCGTCCAGAAAAATCGTGCCCCCGTCGGCCAGTTCGAAGCGCCCGATGCGATCGGTGCGCGCGTCGGTGAAGGCGCCCTTCACGTGGCCGAAAAGCTCGCTTTCGAACAGTCCCTCCGCCAACGCGCCCGTATTTACCGCAACCAGAGGACGGGAGGCGCGCGCCGAAAGAGCATGCAGGGTGTGGGCGACCACTTCCTTGCCGCTGCCGTGTTCGCCAGTAATAAGGACATTTGCATCGGAAGGGCCGACCCGTGCGATCGTCTCCAGAACGGACTGCATGGAAGCGGCGGCGGCGATGAACTCCGGACGCCCCTGAATCTGCAGCAGCCGGTTCTCCGCCGCCAGTCTCTCGGCACGCTGCAAGGCGCGATGCAATTCGATTTGCGTTCGCAAAATGGCGAGCAGGCGCTCGTTCTCCCAGGGTTTTTGGACGAAGTCTCGCGCCCCGCGCCGCATCGCTTCCACCGCCAGTTCCACACTGCCCCATGCGGTCATGACGATCACCGGCAGGTTACTGTCGAGCGCCACGATTTCCGAAAGTAGGTCCAAGCCTTCCTGACCAGAAGTTGTGTCCCGGGTGTAGTTGAGATCGATCAGCAGCGCATCATAAGAATCCGTTGCCAACGCCTGCCTGACCTCGCCGGGAGACTTGGCGCTTTCCAGTCGATAGCCCTGGGGGCGAAGCAGAAGTTGGAGAGCTTCGAGGATGTGCGGTTGATCGTCAGCCGCCAGAATGCAGGGCGCGCGCTTCTGATGAGGGTGGGAAGACACGTCGGAACGATCGAGCGAGCGGAGATCTTGCGGCTTGGCCGAAGTCGGCATGGGTTACGGAGAGGACGCGGTGACCGTACCGTTGACCGCATCCTGAATCAACACTCCATTATGTTCCAAAGTTGCCCCGGTGGCGCGATCAAGTTCGACTCGGGCCTTCTGGTAGATCGTCATGGCCGTAACCAGGTCCAGTTCGGCCACCGAAAGATCGCGTTGCGCGGTCATGGTCTGGTAGGTCGAGCCCGATCCAAGATCCTGTTCCTTTTTTGTGATTGCGAATGTGCGATCGGCCAGATCCCTTGCTTTGCGCGCTGACTCAACCCGGGCACGCGATTGTTCGAGCGCATACTGCGCATTCCGCACCTCAATCCGGATCTGCTTTCGCAACTGTTCCTTGCGCAGGCTGGCCTGCCGATACTCCAGCTCGGACCGATATTGGTCGGCCTTGGCGACGCGGTTGCGAAATGGAATACTCAGGTTCAGTCCAACGTAATAATCCGGCGACGAATTGTTGAAGGCGTTTTGCCAGGTACCCGGCAGGCCGGTCAAAACGCTGGAGGAAATGTTGCTGGGGCCGCTGCCAGGAGGGAGGGGAGCGGGGTTTGCCGATCCTCCGAGACCGCTGCCGCCGTAGAAACCGACCAGGGAGAGTGTCGGCAGAAGCGCATTCCGCGCCGCCTGGCGACTGATTTGCCGGTTGGCCAGATCGACGTCGGTCTCCAGCAGTTCCGGGCGATCCTGCAGTGCTTCCGCAATCAAATCGAGAATCGGTTCGCCCGCGTCCGCCTCCGTGTTGGCGGTCAGCATGCGGTCGGTAGGCACGACCGGCATTTCTCCCAGGGTAGGATCGTCGAGGCTCTTGGTGAGCGCGTTTTTCATCAACGATTCCTGCAGCTGAAGATTCGTCCGTGCCACGGTCAAATCCTGGTCGCGCCGGGAAGCTTCGGCTTCGGCTTTCATCACGTCCATCTCCGGAATACTTTCCAGCTGCAATTGCTTCTTGGCGTTGTCGAGCGTCTGATTGGCAAACGCGAGGGACTGCTCATTCACGCTTGCCTGCTCGTAGGCGCTGACCAGGTCCCAGTAAATGTTCGCGATCTGCGTGACCGTGGCAATCACCTGATCTTTGAAAGCGATGTCGGAGATCTTCTTGTTATTTTTCGCGATGCGCAGGAAGCGCAAGTTCGGGCCAAACCCAAATCCCGCAAGAAGCTGTTGCTGGAAACTGAAGCGGTAGTAAGTATTCAAAGCCGGCGACAGAAAGATCTCGGGGCTGTTCGTAGTCTGGCGGCTGTTATTGAACTCAAAAGCAATCGAAGTCCCGCTCGAAAAAGCCTGGGTGTAGAGGGCGTTCACCTGGGCCGTGTTGAGCTGCAGCGAAGGGACGTCGTAGAGTACATTGCTCGACTGCGGCAAGGTCAGGTGCTCGATCCCCATGTTCACATTGAGGGTCGGATCATACGATGACACCGGAGTTCCCACGCCCAAGGTGGACTGCACCAACCCCGAAGCGCCCGCGCCCGCGCCGCCGGCGCCGCTCGTCGTGCCGCCCGCGCCTGCTCCCGGCGCTCCCGCACCGTAGCCTCCGATTCCTCCACCCGGGGTACCTTGCACCACGCCGGTGTTCACGCCCCGAAAACTTCCGCCCGCCCTGGTGCGGAGCAGGTCCGTATCGGCAATCGGCAAGTTGTAGCGTGCGATCGCCAAATCCAGATTGTTCTCGAGCGCAAGGTCGATCGCATTTTTCAGCGACAAGTACAGTTTGCCATCCCGAATCAAGCGATCGAGACGCGGAGAATTCGCAAGCACCGGCTCGGCCACATCCTCCGCCATGTAGGGGCTGAGCGGATTGTGCGATTGCGGCATCTCGAGCGACTTGGGTGTGCGCACCTGGGCTTGCGCGATGCCCGAGGTAAGCAGGAGCAGCGCCGTTAGAACAACGTCCAAGCATCTTTCCCGGAAACAGAGACTCATCGATTCACCGCCACGTCAGTCGACTCGGTCGTTGAAGGTAAATTTGGATTCGCCGTATCGCCCACCAGCCAGCCATCGCCTAGCTGGATGGTGCGGGTCCCATAGCCGGCGTTGGTTTCGGAGTGGGTGACCTGCACAATGGTCGTTCCCTGCTGATTCAATTCCCGGAAAAGTTCCATAATCTCTTTGGCTTGGCTGGAATGCAGGTTGCCGGTCGGCTCATCGGCGAGCAGCAACACGGGTTTATGAATGACCGCTCGCGCGATCCCGACCAACTGCTGTTGTCCGCCAGAAAGCTGGCTGGGATAGAGATCCTTTTTGGCGACAATCTGAAAACGATCGAGTGCATCGGCCACCAGGCTTTGCCGCTGGTTGCGCGGAATGTCCTTGTAAGAAAGTGGCAGATCAATGTTCTCCAATACCGTGAGATCGTCGAGCAGGTGATAACTCTGGAAGACCATGCCGATGTTCTTCTTCGCCAGCTCCGCGCGTTCTTTCCGTTTCATGGTGTGCGCGGCCTGCTCCTGAAACCAGTACTCGCCCTGCCACTGGTCGTCCAAAAAAGCGAGGACATTCAAGAGCGAAGATTTCCCCGCGCCCGACGGTCCCATCACCGTAATAAACTCGCCCTGCTGAATTTCGAGGTTGATGCGCCGCAGCACCCAGGTCTGGCTGGGGCCGGTCTTATAGCTGCGTTCGATGTTTTGGAGCCGGATCATTTTCTTTTTCCTCTCAATCGCCCTTTGAATTCCTTGTTCATTCCTCAATGTGGTCATCGGGTCTACCTGGTGGCGCGGCGTGCGGGGAACAAACAGGCGGACCAACCGGCCACCATGATGGTTCCGACCACCATCGCGAGCGTCAGCGGATCGGTGGCCGAAACACCGTATTCGCGCCCACCCCGAGCGCGATGGTCGCGACAACGATCAAGCTAAGCCCCGGCGTTTTCTCAAACTGGCGCACGGCGTAACGCAGATCTTGCAGAAATCCATTCATGATCCGAATCTCCTACTCGTAGCGCAGTGCTTTCATTGGTTCCACCCGAGCCGCCCGCCGTGCCGGCAACAGGGCGGAGGTAAGCGCAACCAGGATCACCAGCACGGTCATCAAACACAGCGTCAGCGGATCACTGCTCGAAATACCGTACAACTGACTTCTGACAGCGCTCATCATCAGCAGCGACAAAGGCAGCGTGACCGCGATGCTGATTCCTGCCAGCCATAGCACCTCGGACAGCACCATCCTGACTACCGACGCGCGGGTCGCTCCGAGCGCCATGCGAATGCCAATCTCACTGGTTCTCTGCGCGGTCGAAAACGCGAGAACTCCATAGAGACCCACGGCCGCCATGAGAGCGGCAAGAACGCCAAACCCGGAGGCGAGCAATGCGATTACGCGCTCGGCGATCAGGTTGTTGTCGATCTGCTCGTCCATGGTGCGGAAGGTGTCGAGCACCAGGTTGGAGTCGAGCGTCTGCATGGCGCGGCGGATCGTGCTTTCCGCGCTTTCGGGCTGCTGCCAGGTGCGGACATAGAAGGTCATCGCGTGCGGCTCCGGCGACTGGAGGTAGGAAAAGAACACCGTACGCGTGACCGGTTCTCGAACGCTGGTATGCTTGGCGTCTTTTACGACTCCAATGATGGCAACGTCGGTTTTTGTTCCAGGGCCGCCGCCATGGCCGAAATAATGTCCAAGCGCCTGCTGCGGATCTCCGAAAAAGTGGCGCGCCAGGCTTTCATTCACCACCGCCACCTTCTCCGATCCCTCGCGGTCTTGGTCGGTTAATCCTCGGCCTGCCAGCAACGGCATCTGCAGGGTCGAGAAGTAGTCCATGCTCACGTTCGGCTGCTCAACTTGCATGTCCTCTTGCGGTTTCTCGGCGTAGCCGGCAATCGTAATGTTTCCGGTTTCGTTGTCGTTCGCCAACTCAGGATCGTTGGTCGCGGCCACCGAACGAACTCCCGGCAAACCTTTCAATGTTTCGAAGATTCTTTTGTAGAGGGCAAAGGTGCGCGCGGGCTCGTAGCCGGCTAGTCTCGGGTCCACCCCGAAGGTGAGCAGATGATCGGTCGCGAATCCGGCATTGAGCGATTTGAGATTGTGCAGCGTGCGCACGAAGAGGCCGGCGCCCACTAACAACATCAAGCTCAGCCCGATCTGCAGTGCCACCGAAACGCGGCGGAAACGTAGTGGACCGCTTCTGGCGGTCATGCCTTGTTGTTTCAGGGCAGGCGCCAGATCTGGGCGCCAGAATTGCGCCGCCGGGGCGAGACTGAAAAGCAGAGTCGCAAACAGCGCCAAAGCAAAATTGAAGAGCATGATCCGCAGATCAGGCGTGGCGGAAAAAGGAAGATCGCCGGTGCCTCCACTCCAGATCATGTTGATGAGCAGGGCCGAGATCCGGGGCGCCAGCAGCATGCCCAATAATCCTCCGGCAACGCCCAGCAGGAGTCCTTCGACCAGTAGTTGTTGGATGACTCGTTTGCGCTTTGCGCCGAGCGCGTAGCGCACCGACATTTCACGGATGCGCCCGGATGCGCGGACGAGCAGAAGGCTGCCTACATTGGCGCAGGCCATGAGTGCGACCAGTCCGACCATGCCCATCACGATCAGCAGGGGCATCTGAACATCACTGCGGAGCGGGGAAAATCCTTTGGCGCCGTCGAGAACGAGCAGGTGCGACTTGGCCACGAAGCGGGTGGTGAAATCGTCCGACTGGCTCTTGATCTGTTTCAGTTCATCGGAGCGAACCGAATACCAGAGCGGGGCGATGCCGGCCTCGGCCGATTCGCGTCTGGTTCCCGGTTTCAGCTTTCCGACGATATTCAGCCAACTCGAACGGCGATCCTCGAGATCCTTGCTTCCGGGCATCACCTCGGCCTTCATCATCATGGGGACAAACACATCTGGAGTGTCTCCGAGCACCACGCTGTGAAAGCCGGGTGGCGCAACTCCGACCACCGTGAAGGGATGACCGTTCACCAGGATGCTCTGGTTCAAGATTCCCGGATCGGTGCCAAAGCGGCGCTGCCAATAGCTGAAACTCAGCACAGCCACGGGACTCGCGTCCGGCACCAGATCGTCCGAGGCCACGAAGAGCCGTCCGAGCGCGGGCTGGAGAGCGAGAACATCGAAGTAATTGCCGGAGACCAATTCCGCCG
>Ga0302325_10001028_pt1 | contig 73303 bp, 49 predicted proteins | sample Palsa_T0_2_FD_201948 | JGI IMG/M metagenome (GOLD analysis project Ga0302325, IMG submission 201948) | Peat permafrost microbial communities from Stordalen Mire near Abisko, Sweden - Palsa_T0_2 | ecosystem: Environmental > Terrestrial > Soil > Palsa > Peat permafrost | place: Sweden: Abisko...
TCCGTACCAGATATAGCGGGCGCTGTGAGAATGATCGCCGTACCTGAGTTATAGATGAGGCTAAAACCTGTCGTTCCGCCGGACTTGGTGTTGTTATCCGCTGGAGAGGCTGAGATCGATACCCCGCTCGAAGGATTCGTCGAGTCTACGCTGAGGGTGTAGGTCGTGGGCGCAGGGGTCGTATAGTTGGCCGTCACTGTCGTGTTCGCAGTGATTGCTACGGTGCACACAGCCGCGCTCACCGAGGCGCAACCCGTCCAGGAAGAGAAGGTGTTTCCACCGGATGTGGCTGGCGCCGTCAGCGTGACGGAGGCTCCGGAGTTATAAGTGCGCGTGAAGCCAGTGGTGCCGCTAGTCGCGCCACTATTATCCGCAGGGGATACGGTAATGGCGACGCCGGTTGCAGGGTTCGTCGAGTTAACCGTTAGGCTGTAAGTAGTAATCGGAGGGGTACCGGAACTACCGCTGCCACCACAGCCGACCAGGCATAGACTCATCCCAATCGCGACTCCAACAGTGGTCCGCCTCGCCTGGATCATATCAACTTCCTTTCGGGTACTTGGGCCGTATATATCTTCCAACAGGGTGTTATCGAAGGAAGTGATTGCCTCAGCTATTTGACACTGTTAGTTCGAATGACATCTTTGTAGTAGGTAGCGCTTAGTTTCGGCGTTCGCTTTTGCGTCTTGAAATCGACATAGACGATGCCGAAACGCTTCTTATATCCATCCGCCCACTCGAAGTTATCCAGCAAACTCCACAGAAAATAGCCTTTGATCGGCACACCTTCTGACGTGGCGCGGTGCAGCTGTGTCATGTAATTGCGAAGATACATAATTCGATCACTGTCATAGATCTGTCCATCCGGAGAGATCTGATCATCGGAAGATGCACCATTCTCGGTTATGTACAGGTCCTTCACTTTCCATAACTCACTGACGAGCTTCGGTGCCCAATAGAGGACCTCCGGCCCGACATACAGCCACTTACTATCCATGTGTGGAAATGAGGGCGGGGAGTTCACAATTTCATAGCCGTTTACGGAGTTGTCGGCTCGTACATAAGTAGGCTGGTAGATATTAAGCCCGACGAAATCCATCGGAGTCTTAATAATGTCCATTTCCTCTGCTGTAAACTTTGGGGCGTTGCTTCCGAGCTTCTGCAGGTATGAATCGGTATAACGACCCTCTTGCAATACGGTAAGAAACATGGCGTTCTGTTCCCGCATCGCTCGCCGCGCAGCTTCGATGTGGTCGGGGGTCTCGATGATGGGTGTGCAGGCTTGCACATTGTCCGCGATCCCGACTTGGATGGGCGTCTTAGAATGAGCACGTATCGCCTGCACCGACAGACCATGCGCTAGGACGACATAGTGCGTCAACTGCGCTAGCCTCCTGGCATCAAGCCGAAGGCCTGGTGCGTGAACACCCTGCCCGTAGCCCAACTCAACAAAACTCCTCATCTCATTCATGGTCATGAAGTGCTTCACGCGATCCGAGAGAAAGCCAGACGTAAAGCCGGCATAGTCCGCGAAGGCCTTTGCGATATCGCGACTTTCCCAACCTCCTCGATCCTGAAGCTTTTGAGGTAAATCCCAGTGATATAACGTGCAGTAGGGCGCAATGTCGGCGGCCATGAGGGCGTCTACCAGTCGGTTATAGAAATCAATACCGGCCTGACTCGGGCTGCCAGTACCATCGGGAAAGATACGTGACCATGCGACTGAGAATCGAAAGGCCTTAATGCCCATCTCTTTCATTAGCTGGATGTCATTCGGAAAGAGATGGTAGAAGTCGTCCGCTACATCACCGGTATCTCCGTTGAAGGTGGTACCTGGGCTATGGGAGAAGGTATCCCAGATGGTCCGACCACGCCCTCCTTCATTCACAGCTCCTTCTACCTGATAAGCAGCGGTGGCTGCGCCCCACAAAAAATTAGGGGGAAAGCTCGCATCTGCGCTGCTACCTCCGAGCTGAGCGAACGCTCTGCCAGTCAAAGAGCTCGCCAGCGATCCAGCGCCCAGGGTAAGTCCAGTGGCCCGTAAGAATTTGCGTCGATTCACCAATAGCCCCTGCGGATCAGATATCGCCTACGAAGCTATAGCCTCAAGGCCTTAAGTAGTGAGTTCTCATATTCGTCAGTTGACGGTGAGAACCAGGTTGAGAGTTTCAACAACCTGCACGGGTCCGGTGCAGCCAGGTGAGTTATATGGACAACTCCCTCCGGTGGCAGTGACCGCGATCTGGGAGGATGCTGTGGTAGAGGATGGCGTTGTGGTGCATCCGCTAAACATCGTCAAGCCCACTGCGCTTACAAGGAGTAAGAGCAGCATCTGTATGCGGCGCCGATTTCTGAAACCGAGAAGACCCAACGCTGCGGCCATCATACTTCCGGGGAGCAGCGGGCCAGGTCCGTGATGAACGGCTGCCGTGGACGCGGGTACTTTCACCGTGAGCGTGGTAGTGGAATTGCCTTGAGCCACCAGTGTCACAGAGGTTGGGCTAAACGTGCATGAAGCTCCGATGGGGAGGAATCCACCACAGGCAAATGAGATCGATCCATTGAAGGCGGCGTCCGCGGTCAAAGTAAGCGTTGCTGTTCCAGATCCTCCTGGTGGAACGGTGATTGTTGAAGTAGAACTAGTGATGGTGAAGGACGTAGCGGGAAGATTGATGATGTACGCTGCCGATGCGATGGCACTCATGTTGTAGTCAGGCGGGGCAACAGCCATTGCATTGATAGTCGTAGAAACCGCAACGGTAATTGGTCCGCTATAGAGAGCCGTAGTCCCGACTCCAATGGCCGGTGTTGATCCATCAATCGTGTAGTAAATAGCTGCACCGGTTGTGGCATCGGAGATGCTGACAGTTTGCACGCTGGCATAGGTACCAGCGGACACCGAGAACGTGGGCGTTGCGGCCGCAGGTAGATTGATCGTATAAGTCGCTGAAGCGATTCCGCTGTTGTTGTAATTCGTTAGGATAGCAATCGCGTTGACGGTTTCAGTAGAACTGACGGTGATGGGCGTCGTATAAGCAGTCGAGCTGGCAGTGGGCGTCGAGCCGTTCGTCGTATAGTAGATCGCCGCCCCTGCAGTCGCATCGTTAATGGTGACCGTCTGCGGGGCAGTATAGGTGCCGGCCGCGATGGAGAACGTGGGTATTGCGGTCGTCGGGAGGTTGATGGTGTAGAGAGCGGTGGCAACGGGGCTGGCCGAGAAGCCGTTGCCCGTCGCAATCGCATTGAGTGTTTCGGTTGATCCAACTGTGATGGGCCCACTATAGGCAGTGGAGGCCGAGGTCGGAGTCGAACCGTCCGTGGTGTAGTAAATGGCTGCGTTGGTTGACGTGTCGCTGATACTTACGGTCTGGACGGTGGTATACGTGCCGGCTGCAACGGAGAATGTCGGGGTAGCAGCGGGAGGCGCCGGCGTTCCCGTACCGGAGACTGCCGCTGTTCCGGTGTTGCTTAGGGAATCAGTAGCCGTGAGGGTCGCGCTGTTGGTGCCGACGGAGATCGGACTAAAGGTGAGCGATGTGGCGAACGAAGCTCCAGACGAGGCACCGAACGTGGTGCCTGCACATGCCCCCGTTGTCGCCGCTGAGAATGCCGACGCGGAAGTTCCCGTGAATGCAAAAGTAACGGTAGGGGGTGTGGCCGTGCAGCCACCGTCATTGAGGAATGTCGTAACGTTGGTCGCAGTGATTGGATTCTGAACTGGCGATGTGGGCGCGGTGATATTGTCGATGGCGATCTCGAAGACATTGCTGTTGTTGTCTGCTTCGTAGAGATTGCCGAGAGCATCACCCGTCAACAGCTTGCCGCTCTGCGTTGAGACTAAGTACATATTTGTACTGCTGTAGCTTCCACTGACATACGGGAAGGCAAGAATTCCAGTTGTGTTTTGAAGCAATGCGTAGAGGGTTCCGTTGGGTGAGACTGCAACGCCATCAATCTCGGCATCATAGTTGGACGGTGTCGCTGGCGTGTAGGTATAGATCACCGTTGGCTTGGTGGCATAACCTGAGCCGGATGTGTACGGCAACTCATTCACATTGGAGCTAAAGCTTTCCTCGTTGTTTGTGGATCCTATTGCGGAATCGGTAAAGAACAGGTCGCCGGATGCGTCGATCGCCATCCCCCCGATGCTTAGCTGTCCCGTGGTATCGGGTGCGCTTGCCGTCGGCTCTGCGTAAACCACCGTTGGAGCAGGTGTGCCTGTATAGAGACAGGCCGCCGTGCACTCGTAGATCGTATCTGGATTATTCCCACCCTGGTTTTGGTTGGTTGTTCCGAAGAATAGATCTCCTTTCGCATCAAATACCATTGATACGACGCCAGACCCGCCCGAGAGGGAGATGTTGTTCATGATGCATTCGTTCGTGTCGCTACCGGTGCAGTTCGGTGTAGTGCCCGAAACGGCAGCTATGGTTGCGTAAGCTCCGTTCACATAAGGAACCTTGAGAACAGTCGAACCATAAGAAAATCCAATGTACAGGCTGCTCTGGCTATCCACTGCGACACCGTTCGGGTTACTCAAAGAGCCCATCACCGTCGCAGTTGTTCCGCCCGGGGCGAATAGCAGGATCTTGTTGTTATAGGTATTGGTAGCAATCAGATCTCCATAGCTATTCACCGCCATCGTATCTCCGGCAGGTTCGCCACCAGACTGCGCTCCGCCTCCGGGAAACGAACCGAGCTGCGTGGATTGGCTTAGCACGACATTCTGAAATGCAGAGGGGGGCAGGTTGATGGTGTAGAGCGCTGTTGCAACTCCGCTGTTACCGAAGCCTCCGCCAACCGCGATCGCACTAATCGTCTCAGTTGACGATACGGCGATTGGACTGCTGTACAGCGTCGAACTTGAAGTAGGTGCTGAACCGTTCGTTGTATAGTAGATCGCCACTCCAGCAGTGGTGTCCGTAATGGAGACGAATTGGGGAGTTGTGTATGTTCCGGGAGCAACGGAGAAGGTGGGAGTGGCCGACGCGCCCGCTACATTGATGACATAGGCAGCGGTAGCGATCGCGCTACTGGTGTCACCCGGGTCCACGGCGATAGCGTTCACAGTTTCTGAATTGCCGATCGTGACCGGGCCGCTATAGAGGGTCGATGTACCCGTATTCGCTCCAGGCGTTGAGCCGTCTGTAGTGTAGTAAATCGAAGCACCCAACGTAGCATCCGTGATCGTGAGCGGTTGCGCGCCAGTGTACGTGCCAGCCGCTAACGAGAAGGATGGCGTAGCGACTGTACCTTCGCCAGTCCCGGAAACGGCTGCCGTCCCACTGTTGCTATTGGTGTCCTGCGCCGTAAGTGTTGCTGTGCTGGTACCAACCGCGGCAGGTGTGAAGGTAAGTGTCGAAGTGTAGGAGGCGCCAATTGCGGTAGAGGAACATGAACCGGTTGTAGCCGCAGAGAACGCGGAAGCGCTTGTTCCAGACGGAGTAAAGGTGACCACCGGTGCCGAACTGCAGCCTCCATCATTCAAGACAGTGAGAAACGTGGCGGTGGAAGGAGTACCAACCGCCGAAGGAGTAGCTACCAGGATATTAAGCCCCACCCACTCTATCTCGTCCTCACCCGCCGTATTGTTATAGGTGTCGATATAGAAATTGCCGTTGCCATTCGACGCCAACAGTTTTCCCCCTGCCGTTGATGCCACATACATCTTTGCCGTGTTGATGACACCGTTGTTGTTGGGGAAGGCAATCAGCCCAGGGGCGCCCGTAATCAGAGCGTAGACCGTTCCACTTGCATCGACAGCTACACCATCGACTTGGTTGTCATAGTTACTGGGCGATGAAGGCGTATAGGTGTATAGAACTTTGGGTGACGTAGCGAAACCGCTTCCAGAGGTGTATGCGAGCTCATTGAGGTTGGAGGTGAAACTCTCCTCGTTATTGGTGCCACTCGAGACCGCCGAGTCCGAGAAAAACAGATCTCCAAACTGATCTACGGCCAGGCCGCCCACATTGAGCTGCCCCGTGGTAATTGGCGATGCACTGGTCGGCTCGGTGAAAAGCAGCGTCGCCGCCGGCGTACCAGTGTACAGACATGCTGCAGTACATTCCCAAATGGAGTTAGGCGCCGTTCCCGCCCCATCATCTCCAATATTCGTCGTGCTGTAGAACAAGTCCCCCGCTGCATCAAATACCAGACCTGAGACGCCGGAACCCTTTGTGTTTAAGTTATTCATTACGCATTCGACTGTGTCGCTGCCGGTGCAGTTAGGAGTGCTGCCAGAGGGTGCGTCGATGGTCACATACGCGCCATTAACGTAGGGAGCCTTTACGACTGTGGTGGAGGTGGCAAACCCGACATATAAATTGCCATGGCTGTCGATCGCCACTGCGTCCACATTGTTACCGGGAGCTCCTAATATGGTGGCTGCGGGCGCTGGGCTTACTTGCGCAGAGCTAGCGGCATACAGGAGAACCTGGCCTCCGTAGGTATTGCCCATGATCACGTCGCCCTTCGAGTCCACCGCCATGGACGATCCCGCAGGCTCCTGACCCGATTGGCCACCACCGCTTGTGAGCAGCCCAAGTTCCGCAGTTTGGCTAAGAACAATATTCTGGAAGGCGGATTGTGCCTGCACGCGCGCAGTCACACTGAAAACGGACAAAGCCGACAAGACAACCAGGGCATTTGAGAGCAAACGATTTGACCGCGGTGAGTAGCTTAAGCCTGTCCGATTATCTTTCATCTCTAATGCTCCTGTATTCGGTTCCCTTAGGATGGTGAGAACATCTCTTGGTCCGTTCGTTGCGCTCTGTCGTCTCATCGTGTGTCCCGCTTTGCCTCACGGCCTCGAGCGGCCTTTCTGCTTTATTCAGAACAGCCCGCGTCATCCTGTGTGATTTATTGAATTGTTACGCTCATAGTGAACGGCAAAGACACCTGGTTGGAATTGCCATAAACAATTCCAGGGTTTTGGGCGATCGTTTGGCTACCAACCTGCTTCGCGGTGATGGATACGGTATAGGTTCCTGCGGGCGTGGAGTTTCCCGTCGTGGTGCCGAGTTGTGCGGTGCTGCACCCACTGATGCCGGCCATTATCCCGGCGCAGAGCAATAAACAAACCAGCGTCGGGAGAATGCCACGGACGGATTTCTTCTTCCTGCTGAACGCCAAGCCTAGCAGGCCAAACCCGAACATTGCGGCGAATATGACTTTGTTCTGTGCGGGACGGTTGCTGGCCACTCCGGAAGGAACATTCGTAATGATGTTGAGGATCACCTTGCCCGGCCCGAAGCAACCACCTGCCGCCCCAGGCGCAGCTGCGGCACACGGAGCAGCGGCTCCTCCCATAAAGGACAGAACGGTTCCAGCTGCAGGACCAACATCTACTGAATTGGCGTCACTCGGGTCCGGGGTCGTGTAGTTAAAACTGCAAGTTGCATAGGCCGGCAAACCATCGCAAGCCAGTTGAACCGGTAAGGAGTAGTTATTCAAAAGCGCGCCGGCGCCAGCCACTCCATATCCCAATACTGAGGTCAGGGTAAGCGTTGAGGTGACAGTTGAGCCTGGAGAAACGGAGAGCGTTCCAGGATCAGAAGTAATCTGCACCACGGGATTCCGCAACGCGGTAAGGGTGATAGGCGTTCCGGTGACTGATGTGTAATTGGGATTCGTGACACATGTGGGATTGCACAGAGTTGAACCCGTTCCAACCGGACTGTACACAGGTGTGATGGTGTAGGTGGTCTCAAGGTCAGGAATTGAATTGTTGCTCGTATTGATCGTGAAGCATTGGGCAGAGAACGACGCGATCCCATTGGAGGAGACCGGAACCGGTTCGCAGCCGGGGGTCGGTGCACCCTGATAGGTCACCGTCCCAAAGTTGACACCAACCACCTTGCCCGCGACAGTGACTTGCTGTCCAATCAGTGCCACGCCATCGGTAGCAGCGATGGTGACTGGGTAGGTGTATTCATACTGGCTAACGGATCCGTCATAAGGCTCTTGGGCTCCTGTTCCGGCGGCGAGCACATAATATGTACCACCTATCTCAACCAGTGATTGCGAGGGGGTCAATGGACCCTGCGTTAGCGTCACCGCGCCCGCAACGATCGTTACCTGCGCAGTAGCGGTAGAAGTTCCATAGACCCTGTCTCCCTGGTAGCTCACGCTAAACGTATAGCTTCCCGCCGAAAGCTGCGCCGGAGTAAGCGTGATCGTACCGTTCGCGAGCGTGCCTGTGAGTACAACAGGGGCGGTCAATGTAGAACCAGTGATCGCCAGGGTGACTTGTCCCGTAGGCACTGCGCCTGTGCCTGAGGCAGAGGTCACCGTGATCACGGCGGGTGCACCGTCGACAGTCGGATTCGTCACGCTCACGGTGGTGGCTGATTTCGCGAGGGGTACACCGACACCAACAACATTAATTCCAACCGGCGAGTTCGCTGCTCCAGTCTGCGCCAGGATCTCGGCGGAGAGTGTCCCTTGATCACCTGGTCCAGGATTGAAGGTTATCGTCCCTGTGCAACTCGCCCCTACTGCAACCGGAGCAACGCAGCTAGTCGTCGTCACGCTGAAATCAGCGGTGCTAGTGAAGCCCGTGAAGTTGAAGGGAGCATTTCCATCATTCACCAGCGAGAAATTCGCAGTCGCGGTAGCCGTTGCAGTGCTTAGCGTTCCGAAGTTGATTGAGGCATCCGCGCTTACGACGTTCACATCTCCCGCGGTCGAATCGGCAACATAGACATCCTCCTTGGAGTCAACCGCTACGGATGCTGGACTCGTCACTGTCGCCGCAATCATGGTCTGGTCAGCTGTATTTAACGTTCCGCCCTCGTTCGGAATGCGAATCGTGCCCCCGGGCATCGTCACATATACAGATCCAGATGGATCCACTGCGAGGCCTGTAGCATTGCTCAGCGTGGTGAGCAAGGTGGTTTGGGTTCCAGTGGGCGTTACTTCGTAAAGATTCGCTCCATCGGCCACATATAGATTTCCACTCTCGTCTGTTGCTATCGCGGATGGCGCGTTGAAGCCTCCTAGATCCGTTTCTGTCTGGGTCAGCGGACCAAAGGTTCCAGCTAGGGTTCCCAACTTCACAACGCGGTGGTTCGCAGGATCTGATATGTAAAGATCGTCAAAACCGTCAGTCGCAAGCTTGAGATTATTTCCTAGGCCGCCCCTGAGCGTGAGCTGACCTGCAGTGTTCAAGCCCGCAGCTCCTATCGGGACCTCATAAATGTTTCCACTATCGGCGATGAATACATCGCCGGCCCCATCGACAGCTACGCCGGTCGGCGCCACGAGATTCGCACCCACGGTCGCAGTAGCGGCTACAGCCCCATAGCCTTTCGGGTATTCCTCGACCGCCCCGACGCCCGAATCGGCCACGTATACGTTGTCGTTGGCATCCACCGCGATCTGGCTTGGTGTTTTCAAACCAGCGCCGATTAGCGAGTCTGCCCCGGGTTGCACCTGAAGAGCCGAACCAGTTCCAGTTCCCTGCAGTGTGAGCGATGCTAAGGTGTTACCCGAACCGTCAAGCATAAGCAGCTTGGCTGAAACATCGCCGACGACCGTTGCGTTCAATGCCACATTTACCGTGCAGCCAGTTTGGGCGGCATATGCGGTGCCCGCCACGCAAGTACCACCGCTAGCTATTGTGAAGTCTGGAGTCGCCATACCCGATTCCTGAATTGCAAATGATGCCGGGGTAACAGCCCCATTGAAGGAAAATGAAACCGGCGAAGCTGTAGCGGCTGGAGTTCCTGCAGCCGTTGATCCGAGTTGCGCCGCGTTGAAGAAAACTTTGGAGATCGCCTGGCTGCCGCTTTGATTCGTCGGAACGTAGAGAATGTCTCGCACCAGATCAACGCTAACCTGGCCATTGGCCGGCACTGGGGTCAAAAGGACCGCCGAAGAAGTCTGCGGAGTTCCGGAGGGGTTCGGGACAAAGAAGACGCCCTCCGTGGAGTCGCTGATATAAAGGTTTCCCGCCGCGTCCGTAGTAACTCCTGTGACTGCGGGAAGATTCGGATCGACACGAGCCAGGCCTACGTCGGTAGTAAGACCCGTTGATCCTGCAGGAATCATCAGGACGCCAGGAAGGGGGTTCTTCTGATCTACTTCCTCAACAAAATAAATGTTTCCGAATTTATCTTCTGTGATAGATTGTGCCCGCTGGGACATCGTGCTGATAATAACGCTGTTCGCCTGACCGGCTGTCGAGGTGATTCCTGTCCCAGTGACGGGCTGTGTAAAGATGAAGAAGCCGCCGTTATTGTTGCTGATAAGCACGTTATTATTGGGGTCTATCGCAATTGCCCACGGCTGAAAGTAGTAGGGCGATGTGTTAGGTGTATCTCCGCACGCAAATCCGTAAGGTGGCGCCGGTGTTCCCGATCCATTGGGGCACAATGCGGTTGATGAAAATCCGCCCGCAGCGCTAATAGTGGATAGTCCATCCCAGGTCATTGTTGTTGTGTTGAACGGAAACCTCCCCAGGGTATTGTTGTAGTTGCCTTCAAGATATAAATCGTTGTTAGCGCCTATCGCGATACCCGGGTTCGCATAGCCACCCAGGCTTCCGCTAGGCAGTAAGGTAATCACCGGACCGCCATTGACGGGATACTCATACAAGCCACCGTTCGCGTAATCCACAAACAATAAGTCACCATAACTATCGAGTGCAGTCTGGAAGACCGTGCCTAATCCGGTAGGAGGCGTCAATCCCTGGGCATAACTCGGTATGGTTCCCTGTGCAACCGCTCCCTTGCAGAAAGGTACACAGAAAAGGAGCGCCGTCAGCATGTAAGTAGAGAGCCTGCGCGGCGAATTGAAGGACTTGGTGAACATGATATTTCTCCCTAAAGGACTCATACCAACCTACAAGCGGCTATATCCAACCGCGTCTTAATCTTCTCGTCCCAGTGCTCCGGGGAATCGGTTTTCTATTCCCCGGCGGTCTAATTGTCAGCCGTACTACTTCTGCTTTACTTTGCCGCGGTAATCGTTACGCTCAACGTGAACGGAAGCGAGGAAATTTTGTTTGTACCAAGATCGAGGGTGTAGATACTCACGTTGTATGTACCCGTCGGTGTTGTGACATGAGGTGCCGGGGGCGTCGTCGTGTAGCTTGAGTTTGTGCAACCAGTGAATCCCACAAGCGTTCCGGCAAACAATAACAAGACACAAAGCAGTGTTAGCGGAGTGCGATTGAGCATACTTCTTCTGCGCAGCGCTAACCCAGTGAGACCCAAGCCAAATAATCCAGCGAAGAGAATCGGAGAGTTTTCCGTTTTGATCGACGATTCATTTACAGGGATATTGCTGCTTATGGTGACGTGGGTGATCTGAGGAGTTGGAGGGGCACCCACCGTGGTACTGAACATAACCAGTGGGACATCAAAGGTGCACTCCGCGTCTGGTGGAACTGTGTCCACCGGTTGCACCTCGCAATACATCTGCACACCCATTTGCGGAGAATATCCCTCCAGCGGGGTAATGGTGAGCGCACTCATTACTGGAGTGCCGGCCGTGGTCGTTACCGACGCTGGATTAGCTGTGATAAGCGCGCTGGGGTTGATCACCTGGATAGTGACGACAGGTGACGTGACAGCAGCGAAGTTGAGATCGCCAGCATAGACAGCCGTGAGATTGTAGGTACCCACGGGCAAGTTCGAGGTGTTGAAGCTCGCCGTCCCATTCGCACCCAACGTGATGGGATTCTGTGTTGGGTCTGCGGGTGCCGATCCATTATTAAGGATCTCAATACTGCCAGTCGGCGTTCCGACGGTTGAGGCTATGGAAGCCTCTAACGTAGCTGTAGCTCCTTGCAAAACGTAGTACGTATTATTTACTGCTGAAATCCCAACCGGGGTACTAAGGATGATCGTGGGAGTGGCTTGCGAAACGACGAAACTGAATGTTCTGGAGCTTGAACTCCCACCAAATATCGGATCACCCTTATAGCTCGCAAAGAGGATATAGGTACCACCATTCAACCCCGTCAGGTTGAAGCTCGCGGTTCCATTTATCACGACAGCGGTCTGCGTGGTTTGCGACGAGCCTTTGGCTTGAGGCCCCAAAGTTAACACGATGTTGCCGCCGGTCGGTACATTACCTGTAGAACATGTAGGATCTACAGGAGCTACCGTAGCGGATACGGTCGCATTGGCTGGGTAGCTCAAACCAGTTCCGGGCGTCAGCGTGATCGTTGTGGTGGTCAGGCAAAGATTATTCAGCGCATATGCTTCCAACACAGCGCTTGTTGATGGAGCGTTCACTGCTGTTGTCGGAACAGACATATTGCCTTGGCTGAGATAGTTATTTGCAGCAGTAACCGTTACGCCTAGAGAACATGCCGTAGCACTTGGGATCGGCGTTGCACCCGTTGTGTCGCAAGGAATCTGGCCGTCGGTTTCTATGGAATAGTCTGCGGCGTTCGTACCCGAGAACGTTGGGTTCCCTGTGAGCGCCAGGGGTTCGTTGCCAATGTTGTAAACATCCACGTCCACTGGATTGCTCTGAGTCTGGGTGCTCACGGTCCCGAAGCCAACGAATGCACCACTTAAGGACAACAAGTTTGGCGTGCTCACCGTTGTGGTGGTGGGGGCGGCCGTACTCGTGTATGTGGGAACGTTATAAGACGCGGCAGTTGCATAGAGATTGCCGAGTGAGTCGATCCCGATACCGCTTGGCACCGTGATACCAGCGCTATCGATCTGAGCAGCATCATTGAAATTGAGACCCGAGGTTTCAAAAGGAATGCGCAGAATACCTCCGCTCTGGGCTACATACACAGAGCCGGAAGGATCTACCGTAAGCCCAGTCACCGGTGAGGACAGGTTGCTGGTGATAGTGGTCTGATTGCCCCAGAAGGTGATCTCGTAGAGGCTCGTGCCATCGGCCACATAAACGTCACCTGCGTCGTCCACTGCAACTGCAGTGGGTTTAGTGAAGCCTGTACCGATAGTGTTTGGGATGGTGGTGGTACCCGAAACAGTGGGCTCAAGTGCAATGGACATCTGCGGGTTGTAAATTCGCGCTACTCTGGCATTCGCTGGATCAGCAGCGTATACATTGCCAGCATCGTCCACCGCCAGATCAAGGTTTGCTCCCAAGCCGGAGATCAGGACCGTCTGGCCAGCAGGATTCAGCGTACCATTCACCGCAGGAACTTCGATGACCTTCCCGGAGTCGCCAATATAAACGTCACCGAATCCATCGACTGCGACGCCCGTGGGTGCTGTAAGGCCCGTACCGATCGGTGTTCCAGCTGAAGCAGCGGTTGATGCCGCGGCAAACATCAACACCTTGCCGAGACCGGAGTCAGCAACATAAGAGTTACCGAGCGAATCACCAGCAACTTGTTTCGGCGCAGAAAGCCCTGTTGCCAAAGACGTTTGATTTGCAGGAATCAGTAGAGCTGCGGCCGGACCCTCACCAATACCTGTAAGATCTGCCGTGCTGCCATTGATCACCTTGTTGCTTGAGTCAAGCATGGATAGCTGACCAGAGACACTACCCACGGAACTGGTTCCCTGCGGTGTGAGCGCGACCCAATACTCGCAGGAAGTGAATGCGGTGTAGGTGTTGGGCTTGGCTGTGGTGTTGGGAGTGCAAGGAACAGTCGGCGAGTTGCCGCTGGCGGGTGGATATGGATTAGTGGAGACCGCGCTGAATTCCGTCCCGCCACCTGGCTGTGAAAGCACGATGCTCGACGGAGTTACACTGCCACTGAACGTGAAGAAGACAGTCCCGGTAGCACCCGGAGTACCCACCGGCGTAGCGCCTAGATTCGCCGCCCCTAGCTGATAGAGAATTAGATTGCCTGTGCCTGGGATACCGGTCGTTGATCCATTCGGATTCCATAAATTCGCGGTGCCCTGCGGTAGCCAGAAGAAACCACGGGGATCAATCGTGGGATAGGCATTGACGGGTGCTGGAGAAAGATATTCGGCATCCGAAAAATTAAAGCTGCTCGCCGTCACACCTTTTGGGCTACCGCTCTCATTGGGGATCTCGAGCAATCCATTCCTGGTGCCGCCGTAACTATCGTCGGTGTCCGCAACGTAGACATTTCCAGATGCGTCTAGCGTAAGTCCATTGAACTTCTCGGTGTTGCCAGAATCTATGCGCGATAGCGACCCTTCGGTTCCCGAGATACACGGTGTCGTGGGCGTGGTGCTTCCAGCAGCGCTCGAAGCCATGCAGGCGGTATAGGCGCTCGCCGGAACGAAGAATACTCCCGTAGTGCGGCTAGCGGGAGGGTCATAAGGATTCTCTATGAAATAGAGATTTCCATTGACGTCCACCGCCATCGGCATGACCTTGTCTTTCAATCCTTTGATGAGGTACTGAAATTCAGGTTGACCTGCATCAGGTCCACTCGGAAACAACGGCACTGTTCCGCCGGCATTTACCGGGATCATTATGATGTCGTTCGCGTTCTGCTCTGAAACAAATAGGATGCCGCTGCCATCTTTGGCCGCGCTGTCTAAGAATACTGCCCCCTGAGTGCCATTCCCCTCGAAGCCTCCATCGATTGTCGGCTCCCAGTTATCGCCTGTCGCGGAAAAGTCCCAGGTGCCATCGGCAGGGTTATAGGGCACACGATATATGTGCTGGCTGCCACTGTATCGGTCGGTAATGTAGATGGTACCCTGGGCATCCATCGCCATAGTCTCGTTCCAGTAGGTGCCTGCCGTGTCGATAGTTGATGTAACTGTCTGGAAGGTAGTGGACCCCTTCGATAACTGATAGATAGCGCCATAGCCACCCCCTCCGCAGACGTCGAGAAATAACGCATCTCCATTGGGCGCAATGTCGACGTTGTAGACCTGGCACCAGCTAGTGCTGTGCTGCAGCGGAATAACTGATCCCGTCGTCACTAATTCCTTCTGCGCCGGGGCCACACTGCATAGGGAAGCGATCCCAATGATTGACACGAACCCGGTGCGCGCCAGCCGGCTAAAGTACGCTGCAGACTCGATGGCCATAAAACCCCTCCAGAAAATCTCAATCCAAGCACTTACGAGTAATACTGATCTACCCTCATCCTTAGCCCGTCAGGAAGCTACGGTCTATGAACTTCACAATCAAGGGCAAATCCTAAGCTCTCGATCTACTGATCCTCCGCAGCCCAACGTCAAAGGGCCACCGGAGTTGTCACTCAAAACGTAAACTTTGCACCCAGCTCGATAAGACGACCGCCTATCGGAGACGAGCCATACTTGATATTTGCAACACCGAAGTTTGGATTCTCAAGCATGCCCGTTGTGAGAGGTTTTCCTGTTGTGGCGAAATTGAGGCTTCCTAAATTGAGGTTTTCATTGTCGTTATTGTTGAAGGAAACGTTCGCGTGATTGAAAGCATTGAACGCTTCTACACGGAATTGAATGTTCTTGCTTCCGCCAACTGAGAAGTTCTTGAGCAACGACAAATTGTGGTTTTGATAATAAGGGCCCCGAATGTAGGGCAGCCGGTCTTGCCCCTGTCCCGAAGGATTGGGGGACAGCGCATACGGACCAGTCGTGGGGCTACCTGGTTCCGGAACTCCAAAGCAAACTGGGTTAATGAATTGGTGCTTCGCCGGCCCTCCAGAGGGATTGCAGTTTACCGTCGGCATCAATTGATAGTCGGGTGTGCCTAGCCACGTGATCGAGCTCAAATTTGTTACACAGAAGGTGTTGCCATTCTTATCCGGCGGAATTCCATATTCTTGCGCGCAGGTATTATTGTTCGTATTCGGCTCTTGCTGCGCAGTCGAGACCTGCGTTGGCTCAAGAGAACCCGAGCCAAACCCGAAGTTCTGCCCCTCATTTGAGGGTAGGTTAACTCCACTCATGATGGTCGAAATGCCCGATAGCTGCCACCCGTTGGCTAGTTCGGAGATAAGACGATGATCCCCGTGATATAGCTTCCCTGGATCCAACAGATAGTGCGCGTTCACAACATGGGTGCGATCCTGTGGAGAGGGGTTGTAATCATTACGGAGATTCACAGGGTCGACGAGGACGTTGTTGTACGAAGCGGCCGTCGCGAGATTCTTGGAGAAAACGTAGTTGACTCCAAATTGAATCTTGCCGGAGGACTTATTCCAGCTTGCCTGCAAGCTGTTGTAATTCGCGTAGTAATTGTGATTTAGAGCGTAGATGTGTTGATAGAAAGGGAAGGGCCGAAAGAAGTCCTGCTGTGCTGTCGTCAATGCGGAGATCGCATCCGGAGTTTCGCCATTCGGTAGATTGCATAGACAGAACGCTGGCGCGCTCTGGAAGAAGTAGCCCTGGGGTATGAGGTTGATATCGGAAGCTTCGTTGTAACTACCCCCGCTCGAGCTATAACTACTCATATGTTGACTGCTGGTGCCAACATAAGCGACTTCGAGCAGTGAGTTCCACTTCAAACGCTGAGATACCGTGACGTTGTAGACGTAGTAGATCGGCCGAACGGTGTCATGATTCGTGAGAACGTCGCCGCTGTAATCGGCAGGTTTGATCGGCGCTTGCTCAACGACAGTTTTAAACGTAAACGACTGGTTCTGTATGAACGTTGTCTTGTATCCCTGGGCTGTCGCGGCTGCTTGAGCGTAAGGGGCAAACTCTTCTTCGTGCCGATAGACCCCCCATCCACCGCGCAGGAAGGTCGCTCCTTTACCAAAAAGATCCCATGAAAGACCCACACGTGGTGAGAAGTACACCTGGGGGGGGCTGTTTACCTGGTTCGAAACCGAGCTATCGATGCCGTGCCAGGCGAGTCCGGGGTAGTCGCTGGTCTGAGAACAGGTGACTGGAGCGCCATTGGCCCTGGTGCAATCCTGGTTATAAGTGACTGGATCGAATGTTGCCAAACCGTTGCCGTGGCGATCGGTCCAGGGACCAAGATGCTCAATGCGCGCTCCAGCGACCACAGTGATCCGCCGAAACTTCCATTGGTCGTTTACGTAACCGGCTAAGGTCGTGAACTGCATATCAACCACCGGTGTGAAGTTGGTTTGCTGGAAGCTATCCGGCGTGCCGAGATACATCATGGCGACAGGGTTGATGCAGGCTCCAAGATAGGAGGCTCCGGAGCTCCGGCTCGTTCCTGTAGTTTGCGGATTTTCGCAAGCGGTATATTGCGCTACCTGCCCAACCTGTTGATTGTATTGATAGCCAGATGTGCCCGGATTGAATGTGTACTCACCCTGTGGAAACGCGTTGGTTACAGCATCGCCATTCAGAATGCCCTTTTCGTAATAGCCACCGAACTGGAAAGTATGTGCACCTTTAATCCAGGTAACATTGTCCTGCACATCCGGTACAGTTTTTTTCATGTGAATCTCGTCGTTATAGAAACCACCAGGCATTTGAATGTTGGGATATCCAAGATTGCCATTCTCGGCATTCAACGCGGGGACGGAATAATCTCCCGCATTTTTGTAGTCGCCGAGATAATTGAAGTTATCTGATGCGGGATTGGTACACGTTCCCGCAGCTCGCTCAGCAGCGTCGTTGCAGTTGTACTTATTCATCTCAAAGCGATCTACCGCTGCGGGATTGCCCATGTTGCCCGGATCGCTAATGAGAGACATGGCCGCATTGAACTCATTGGTGACGCTGCTCCCAAATACTCGCGTGTAGTTCACCGAAACAATATTCGAAATATCGCCGGTAGTAACATCTCCGGGGTATAGGACTGAGTAGTCGGGTATATATCCCAAATCAACCGGATCCTGGGTGATCTGGGTTTGACGGCCGTAGGAAATATAGAGTTTATTGTTGTCGTTGATAGAGTAGTCGACGCGGGCGTGCAGTATGTTGCCGTTTTGCGTCTGGATCACAGGTTGGATGTAGTTGTATCCATTCAAATTAACAAATGGATTAGCATTTGGCAGGGGCAGCCAGTTCACCAAAGCTACGCCTCCAGCATTTGCCTGGCTGGTTACATTGCCATTCTGGACCGCAGTTCCGTTGGTGTAATAGTTTTCCGCGTAGCACATTGGCTGGATCGAATTTGGGTTGACCAATCCATCTGGACGCGCGCCGCAGAGTTGCGCGTTCAGATTCGCAACGCTGAAATCGCCGTTGCGTTCGGCCATGGTGGGAACCCACGATCCAAGCGTTTCTGGTGAGTACGTTTGTTTGAGAAATTCAAGTCCAAAGAAGAAGAAGAGCTTCTTATTGTGTGGCCCAAATTGCGTGAATGGGATCCACAGGGGACCAGAGATCGTACCGCCCGGATAGTAGTAGCTTCCGGGAGGCCGTGATTGCTGAAGATAGTTGTTATACCAGTCGTTCGCATTGAGCACGGTATTGCGGGCATAGAAGTATGCCTCACCGTGATAAGAGGTCGTGCCAGCCTTCGTTGTCGCGTTGAAGAGAGCTGGCCCTTGAGCGATCTCCGCGCCAAAATTCGCAGTCGACACCTTGACGTCCTGAATCATGTCGGAGTCAACCGTCTGAACAGTGCCTGCGTTGTTTTGAATATCCGTGAGCGAAACACCGTCGAGGATGGTGGCTAACCCGGTCGGGCCCAGGCCATTGGCGGAGTAGCCGCCCGTGATGCCATTATTCAATCCGACAGCAGCTGTATTGGCAGAAGACTTGTTACTGACGCCGGGGCTGATCATTGCGAACCCGGGCAGTGTTTCGATGAGTTCCCCAGCGTCACGGCCAACGATCGCAAGGGTTTCGAGGTCCTTCGATGTGATAACGTCGCTGCGTTCGGGGGAATCAAGCGGCTTCACAGCCTGACTGGCGGTTGCCTCTACCGTCACCTGAACGGTCGATTCACCGATTTGCATTTTTATATCCGTGAAATCTGGCTGGTCTCCTGGGAGAAGTGAAAACACTTGCGACTCCCACGTCTTGAAGCCTGACATCGTCACCTTGAGTTGGTAGCGGGGGCCCGCCGCCACTGAGGCAATCGTGAAATGTCCAGATCCATTGCTAATCGTTTTTCGTTCCGAGCTGTCCTGCAGATTTGTCAGAAGCACGGTGGCATGCGGAATGACGGCCCCCGTGGTGTCCTGCACCAGGCCCGACACGTTTCCCGTCGTCTCCTGCGCCAAGGCGGCCGAGTGCAGCAACAGGAGCCCGGTCGCCAAGACCAGTAAACGTCCGGCTGCCTGCTTGATCGTTGGAAATGACATCATTTAACAGCCCCCTTTGGCTACCTTCCGGTCATCGCTTGTTCGAAACCACTGCTTGATAACGATCACAATCTTCCCTGCAGACTGCGATGGCCCAAACCCCGATTAATTTTCAAATTGATTGCGGGCAGAATTATGCAGTGACAACGAGAAGACCGTCAAGTGCAAAATTCTACAAATTAAAGCGGTTTTACATTTGAGCTCGCTCAGACCTAACGGAGTGCGGCGCTCGGGAATCTTCGGGCACACCTATGCGGCAGCTCGTGGCCGATAACGATACCATTGAGGGCTCAAATATTAGAAAAGATTGCCCATTCTGCGCCGTGAGTGACCTGGAGGATGGCTCTGAAGATCTGTGCGTCGTAGAAGGAAACGGAGGCGGTCGGAGAGGACAGCAGAAGCGGCGGCGCTATCAGGTTCAGGCGTGGCTACCAGAACTGTGGAAGTTGCGGGGCACATAACGCCTTTCGTGTGGAACTTGATGAACGACCGCAGGCTTCTAACAACAAGAAACGAGCCAGGGCGTGAAGCGCATGCGCGATGCGGAATGGAAGTGTCCTTTTAAAGCGATGTAATTTGCACTCGAACAATACGCAAACCGGATCGGATTCGTCAACAAAATAGTTTTGAAGACACGAGGTGCGAGTCAATCCTCGATAGGATCGGCCGCACCGAATCGGTGGACAAAGGTTTGTTCACTTGCTTGCCCGGAAGAACTCGGTCACTTAGTAAGCACGGCAAGTTTTGGATCGGGCAGAACCGGTCAGAGCTTCTTCCTGCCTTACTGCAGCTTCAAGACTCACCCTCGGTCAGACGCCGCCAAACCGAGGTCGAGATGACGCTGTGCCGTGAGTGACAATCGCCCTGGTATCGACGGTGCAGATTCGCAGGGGTCAGATCGATTGATTCAGCACCCTGTTGAGCCGCTGGACGAACGCAGATGGGTCTTTGAGTGGCACGCCTTCGAGCAGGAGGGCTTGATCGAAGAGCAGCCATGCGGCGTCGGCCACCCTCGTGTCATCGGGGTTGGCGAGAAGCTTCTTGACGATCTCGTGGTCCGGGTTGATTTCGAGGGTTGGGGTGGCCTCGGGAATTTCTTTCTGGCCCATGGCTCGCATCATCTGGCGCATGCGGGCGCTGGGCTCGTCTTCGTCAGAGACGATGACGGACGGGCTGTCGGCGAGGCGCGATGACGCGCGGACATCCTTGACGGCATCGCCGAGCGTGGCCTTGATCTTCTCAAGCAAGGGCTTCAGGGCTTCGGCTTTTTCGGCCGTCTGCTCGGGCGCGGAATCGTCCTTCAGCTCATCCGGTGTGGACTTGTTGACGGACTTGAGGTCGATGTCACCATACTTGTCGACGGTGGAGAAAACGATCTCGTCGATGTCGTCGTCGAGGAGCAGGACCTCGATTCCCTTCTTCTTATAGATTTCGAGCAGCGGCGAATTGCGCAACATGCTCTCGGAGCCGCCAGTGATGTAGTAGAGCGCCTTTTGATTAGGCTGCATGCGCTCCTTCGCCTCGGCGAGTGAGGTCATACCTTCTACCTTGGTTGACTTGAAGCGGACGAGATCGAGGAGCGTCTCACGGTTGGCATAGTCGCCGTAAACGCCCTCCTTGAGCGGCCGGTTGTACTGCGCAATGAACTCGGCGTATTTGTCTTTGTCGTTGGCGGCGATGTTCTTGAGCTCGGAAAGAATCTTCTTGACGCTGGCCGTTTTGATAGCCGTGAGAACCTTGTTCTGCTGAAGGATTTCTCGCGAGACATTGAGCGGCAAGTCCTCGGAGTCGATGATGCCGCGCACAAAACGGAGATATTGCGGCAGCAGATCCTTGGAGTCATCCATGATGAAGACGCGCTTAACGTAAAGTTTGATGCCGCCCTTGTATTCCGCCTGGTAGAGGTCCATGGGAGCCTTAGCCGGGATGTAGAACAGGGTGGTGTACTCGAGGGTGCCTTCGGCGCGGGTGTGGAACCAGAAGAGCGGATCTTCCCAGTCGCCTGTGATTGATTTGTAGAACTCCTTGTAGTCTTCGTCGGTGAGCTCGGACTTGGGACGCTGCCACATCGCGCTGGCGGCGTTGACCTGCTCGGTGACGCGGGCCTTGGTCGACTCTTTCTTCTCCGCGTTCCACTCACTCTTGTCGTAGGTGAGGAAGATTGGGAACGCGATGTGATTGGAATACTTCTTGACGATTTCCTGCAGGCGCCAGGCGTTGGCGTAGGTCGCACCCTCGTCGTTGAAATGGATCAGGACTGTGGTGCCAGCTGAGGCCCGAGCCTCGGAGCCAGTCGCTTCTTCGATATCAAAGCCGGCCTTGCCATCGGAGGTCCACTTGAAAGTCTTGTCTTCGCCAGCCTTGCGCGAGAAGACCTCGACCTTGTCGGCGACCATGAAGACGGAGTAGAAGCCGACACCGAATTGCCCGATGAGATTAGAGTCCTTCTTTGCGTCGCCGGAGAGCTGAGCAAGAAAGTTTTTCGTGCCGGAGCGGGCGATGGTGCCCAGGTGAGAGGCGAGGTCTTCCTCGCTCATGCCGATGCCGGTGTCAGAGATAGTGAGGGTCTTCTTCTCTTCGTCGAGCGTGAGGTCGATGCGCGGCGCATCGATGCCTTTCCCGACAAGCGCCTTGTACTTGTCGTCGGTGAGCGTGAGGTGACGCAGCTTATCGAGCGCATCGGAAGAGTTCGAGATGAGCTCGCGGAGAAAGATCTCCGGGTGCGAATAAAGCGAATGGACGATGAGCTGGAGGAGCTGGCTTACTTCCGTCTGGAACTGTTGCTTGCACATATCAGCTTAATTATCGCTATAAACGGGTGCGACGCAAAGCGGGCTCTCAGTACCGGGAAAATGAGGCTTTCGGACAGAACGGATCTGGCCCGCGCGATCCTCGTTGAGGTTCGCGCGGGCCAAAGGGATTCGCCAGTTTACCTCTTCGGGACGTCGAAGCGGTCGAGGTTCATCACCTTGTTCCATGTATTCACGAAGTCCTTTATGAACTTCTCCTTCGAGTCGCTGGCTGCGTAGACTTCCGCAACGGCGCGGAGCTGCGAGTTGGAGCCGAAGATCAGATCCACGCGGGTGGCTGTCCACTTTAGTTCGCCCGTTGAGCGATCCAATCCTTCGAACGCGCCCTCCGCCGTTGAGGATGCCCTCCACTCAGTTCCCATGTCGAGCAGATTGACGAAGAAGTCGTTGGTCAGGGTTTCGGTTTTATCGGTGAAGACGCCGTCCTTCGAGCCGCGGAAGTTCGCGCCGAGAACGCGCAAGCCCCCAACCAGCACGGTCATCTCAGGGGCCGTCAGCGTCAGCAACTGCGCACGGTCCACCAGCAGCGCTTCTGGATTCTGCGTGTGTCCCAGCCGGAGGTAGTTGCGGAAACCATCCGCCGTCTGCTCGAGCGGAGCGAAGGACTCCACGTCGGTCTGCTCTTGGGTGGCGTCGGTGCGGCCAGGCGTGAAGGGAACCTTCACGTCGTGGCCGGCCTTCTTCGCAGCCGCTTCTACAGCGGCGGAGCCGCCCAGAACGATGAGGTCCGCGAGCGAAACCTTCTTGCCACCTGCGTTGAAGCCCTTCTGAATTCCATCCAGTGTGCTGAGGACCTTGGCGAGGACAACAGGCTGGTTGACCTCCCAGTTTTTCTGCGGCTCCAGGCGAATGCGTGCGCCGTTGGCACCGCCGCGTTTATCGGAGCCGCGGAAGGAAGCCGCCGCAGCCCATGCCGTCGACACAAGTTGCGAGATTGACAGGCCGGAGGCAAGGATCTTCGCCTTCAGCGCAGCAATCTCCGCGTCGCCGATGGCCTCGCCCTCTGCGGCAGGAACGGGATCCTGCCAGATCAGCCGCTCCTTGGGCACCAGCGGCCCGAGGTAGCGATTGATCGGGCCCATATCGCGATGCGTCAGCTTGAACCATGCGCGCGCAAACGCGTCGGCAAATTGCTCAGGATGCGCCTGGAAGTTCTTCCCGATCTTTTCGTAAGCGGGATCGAACTTGAGCGCGAGGTCGGAGGTGAACATCATCGGCAGGTGTTTCTTGCCCGGGACGTGCGCGTCCGGGATGGTCTCACCTTCCGCAACGGCGTACCACTGCCAGCCGCCGCCCGGACCCTTCTTCAACGCCCAGTCAAAGTTGTAAAGGTTGTCCAGGTACTCGGAGTCCCACTTGATGGGGTTGGTTGTCCATGCGCCTTCAAGGCCGCTGGAGATGGTGTCCTCCGCATTGCCTTTGCCGGCGGAACTTTTCCAGCCGAAGCCCTGCTGCTCGATGGGCGCGCCTTCCGGTTCGGGGCCAACGTACTTGCTGGGATCGTGCGCGCCGTGTCCTTTGCCGAACGTGTGACCACCGGCGATAAGCGCGAAGGTTTCTTCATCGTTCATCGCCATGCGGCCGAAAGTCTCGCGGATGTCGCGCGCGGATGCGAGCGGCTCGGGCTTCCCGTCCGGCCCTTCGGGGTTCACGTAGATCAGGCCCATCTGCACAGCCCCGAACGGGTTGTCGAGATCGCGGTCGCCCTGGTAGCGGTCGCTGCCAAGCCATGTGTGCTCCGGTCCCCAGAAGATGTCCTCCTGCGGCACCCAGACATCCACGCGGCCTCCGCCGAAGCCGAAGGTCTTGAGGCCCATCGAGTCCAGCGCGACATTGCCCGCGAGGATCATCAGATCGGCCCAGGAAATTTTCCTTCCGTACTTCTGCTTGATGGGCCACAGCAACCGACGAGCCTTGTCCAGGCTCACGTTGTCGGGCCAGCTATTGAGCGGGGCAAAACGCTGCGTACCCATGCCCGCGCCGCCGCGACCGTCGTGGGTGCGATAGGTGCCGGCGCTGTGCCAGGCCATGCGGATGAAGAACGGACCGTAGTGGCCGTAGTCAGCGGGCCACCAACTCTGCGAGTCCGTCATGACGGCGTGCAGATCCTTGATCACGGCATCGATATCGAGACTGGAGAACTCTTTCGCATAGTCGAAGTCCGGGTCCATCGGGTCAGCCAACTTCGTATTCTGGTGCAGGATTTCGAGCTCGAGGCGATCGGGCCACCACTCGAAGTTGCGAAGGATCTTGCGCGAATTATGCGTTACCGCGCCGTGCATCGGCGACGCCGTCTCTGTAGCAGTAGCAGGGTTGGCGCCGTGCGGCACCGGACATTTCATTTCGTCGGACATTGAAACTCCTTTGTCTCGTTTAGGGAAAGCAGATGGCTGCTTTGCTGGTTGGGTCGTTGTCGTTGGACTGAAGATTGTTGTCGCCGGACTGAACGTTTTGTTGAGGACGGATGCACAGTTCGATCACATCCCAAATGCGTGGGGTTAAGGCTGCCGTGTCGTTAAATGTGCAGGGCACGGCCGGCGGAGTTGGTTACCCGGAACGTGCGGAGCTTCGCGGAGGAGCCGCAGCGCAGCTTGTGCAGAGCCCCCGAAGAATTAACTCGTACTCGCGAACCATGCGATCGCCGAGAAAGTTGGCAGGGGGTCGAGGAACATTGAACCACTCCATATCTTCCACCTCGCCACAGCGGTCACAGATGAAGTGGTGGTGGCGCATTCCCTTCACATCGAAGCGCGCGGAGCGGCCTTCTACCGCAACTTCACGAACCAGGCCAGCCTCTACCAGGTCCCGCAGATTGCGGTAGACGGTGGCCCGGGCTGAGCGCGGGTCAAGCCGGTTCACACCGTCAAAGATCTCCGCCGCCGTAGGATGGCCCGGATTCTCCATCAGGAACGCCATCACGCAGTAACGCTGCGTGGTGAATTTCACTCCATTTGCATCCAGAAGATGTCTGATCGTCTCAGCGTCCATCGCTAATCTAGATTCTGTCTCATCTGAGAGTTTGTCAAGTCTAGGGCTGTGGAAAGACGAACGTGGCGATGCTCGCCCGATCGGACCTCGCTAATTAAGAGACTAACTTGCCAGGATTGCGGGTCAACGCCGACCTGGTCGTGCTGGGAGCGAGGAAGACATCCTTCTGGCTCGAATTTATTCAGGCTGGGCTGACGCCCGCATTGCTCGCGGGCGCAACGTGTCTGGTACTTACGGTCTGCTGAATCCGGTTTCCCCAAGAGACCCGGCCGAATAAACTATTGCGGCGTGATAGCGAGGGTTTGGCCGTTGGATAGGCCGCCGCCGCTATAACCCGTTGGAGAAACGGGATTCCCGGAGCTGGTGAAGACGCTGAGGTGGCTGCCTGTGCCGACGGCCCACACGTCCCCGGAGCCGTCGATCGCGAGCGAGTTGGTGCTGCTGCTAAGGCCGCCGCCGGTGGTTGTAGTGGTGGTGCCGGACGGCGCAATTTCGAGCAGCGACCCCGACGTATCATCGGCGACCCATGCATTCCCGCTCAGGTCGATAGCGATGGCGCCACTTCCAGATTGTCCACTGGCATAGGTTGCGGTTACTGCTCCGGAAGGGCTCAGCAACGTCACGGAGTGGCTGGTTGCGTTGGTGACCCAGAGGTTCCCCGATTGATCGGCAGCAATGCCGGTTGGTGCCGAAAGCCCCATGGACGGGTACTGGATGGCAACCGTCCAGGCAGTCGGCGCGGACGCGAGGATGGGCTGGAATGGTGCCGTGGCGTCGGCGAGTTTGTTGAGCGCGGCGGCGTTCTGCGTCGGATTGTGCGCGATGTTGAGTGCAGCGGTGACAACGTCTGTGGGCTTGGTGCCGGTCGAAGAGACGGCGAGCGCGAAGAGATTGCCGCAGGCAGAGCCATCTCCCGCTGTGCCACCTCCTGCTGTGTTGATGCAAGAGGCGATGATGTCCGCGAGCGTGTCAAGCTCGGTTGTCGGGATGGATGCGCCCGCCGGTAGTGTAGGGCCGCCAAGAGCACCGTCGATGGTGTTCACCAGCTTGTTGACGGAGGCAAACGCGTTGCTCAGACCGATGCTGTTGGTGGGGCTGGTCCCGATGTTGGAGGGCCCGGTCATAAACGGAGCGAGCGCCCAGACCGAGGCGACCGTGGTGAGCTCGTTGATGGTGATAAAGCTGACACTCGGGAGATTACCGCAGGGGCCGAGCGCTGCGAGCGTGATGATGTTTGGGTTGGCGGCTTCGCCGGCGATGGGAACGCCGCCGATCGCTTCGATGTACACCTGGGTTGAACTGGAAGGACAGGTGTAGTCGCCAGTGATGTTGAAATCACCGCTGCCGGAGGTAACGACTGAGTGATTGCCGAGCAGTGAGGTGCCGGTGACGTACTGGTAGGCGGACCCGTACCCGATGTTGCCGGCGGCGTACAGCTGGATAATGGCTCCGTTGATGGGCTGTTGGCCTCCGATCACGCGGCCAGAGAGGCTTGCGCTCTGCGGCGTGGCGATAGGCGGATTGATAGTAGTGGTGGTGGCCACGCTGTTGCCGCCCGCGCAGCCGGTCAGGGCCACGCACAGCGCAGCACAGACGAGACCTTCGGCGATTCGTCGCGACGTGCAGACGTTCCGCACGAAGACCCGCATCTGAAATTGGCGAATGTAAGTCATGGCGTCGCCCCCACTGTCTTATTCGCCAGCGACGTCGATGGCGGAGCGACGGGCGAGGCCGACCCGAGGATCTCCGTCACAGTGTTGCCGCTGCTGCTGGTGACCCAAACATTGCCAGAGAGATCGACCGCGATGCCGCCGGTAGTCGAGGCGGTCGCCGCGGCGGGGTAACCGGCGCTCGGCGAGAGCGCTGTACCCGTGTTCGAGAGGGCACTCACGCTACCGTTGGCATTGGCGATCCATACTGTGCCGGCGCCGTCGATGGCGAGGGAGAGTGGAGCGGTGATGCCGCCGGACGTGAGTGGGGTACTGCTCACGGGCGCGCCATAGCGACTGAACTCGCTGACACCGGGGCTGCTGGCGACCCACAGATTTCCGCCGCTGTCGAAGGCCACCCCCTGCGGTGTGGCGACGGTTCCAACCCCGGCGCCCGAGAGCCCGGGACTGGCGATGATGGCATTGCCAAGCAGATCGAAAGTGCTGACGTCGTTACTAGAGTCAGCGACCCAGACACTGCCCGCGAGCACGGTGAATGTAGCGGTGGCCGTGGTCAGGCTATAGGTAGTGCCGGCAGCCTGTGTCACCTGCAGCTCAACCGTGCCCGCGCCGGTGAGCGTTGCGACGGAGCCGACGACAGTAGCAGGGCCCGAAACCACCGAGTACGTGAGAGCTCCGGAAGCGTTGTTCGACGACGCGGAAAGGTTGAGTGTAGGAACCATCGTGTGCTGTGGGCTGGCGACGGAGAAGCTCAAGGTGGAGGGGTTGCTAACCAGCGTGAGCGTCGCCGTCTTCGGTCCCACGGCGTTGTAGTTGATGTCGCCTGGATAGCTTGCGCTGATGGTATAGGCGCCGGCCGCAAGAGTTGAGATCGGATAGTTGGCGCTACAGGTGACGGGCGATGCTGTGCCGACGCATCCGCCGTTAACGACACTGCCACCATTGACGCTGAAGTTGATCCCACCCGTGGGAGCGAGTCCCGACCCGGTGAACGCCAGCGTCGCCGTCAGCACCACGCTAATGTTCCCCGCGGGAATTGTGACGTTGCTCACCGCGAGGGTGGGCGTCTGCTTGTTTACGGTGAGTCCAACGGTCCCGGACGCGCTCGTGTAGTTCTCGTTGGTGGGGCTGTAGGTCCCGGTGATGGTGTAGAAGCCGGCGGGAAGTGTCGAAAATGGAGTGTAGGACTGCTTGGTGGATTCTGTGCAGGTTCCTCCATTGCTGCATCCCGCGCTGATGACGAGTGCGTCTGCGGACCCAATGCTGCCGATGATAGGCGACCCGGAAAACGCGACCGCCCCCGTGGGAAAGCTGCCCGAGCCAGATACGGTCGCGGTATAGGTTATGGCGGTAGGCGAGCCATAAAGATATGAGCCAAGGCTGGTAGCGAGCGACACACTGGGCGTGTAGAGAATGCCGTTGGTAGCACTCTGCCAGTTGTCCACCAGGTTGGTAATGTTGATGGAACCCAGTCCGGTAGCAAGATCGTAACCTTCACCGGCTGGGTAGGCCGGCGAGTCCGAGGAGGAGCTGGTGGATAGGATGCCATAGTTGCCGCTGTCGACGTAGCAGTTAAGCGAAAATTTGCTGCAGGCCTGGGAGATGTTGCCCGTTTCGACGTCGTGAAAGATGCAGCTGCTGGCGGGAAGCGCACTTGTTGTGCCTGTACCGGTAGCGCCGCTGCCGTTACAGGCTCCGGTGGCCGTGGTGGTCCCGTACTCGATCCCGGCCATCGGGTACAGCACATAATCGGCCTGCCCTTGGCGCTCAAGGGTGCTTTCATCGACGAGAGCAAAGATGCCTGCGAGTTGCGGTGCGACAAAGGAGGTTCCTCCGGCAAACTGCAAAGCCGTAGTGCTGACGTCGGACTCGTAGTAATCCAGCAGATGTCCCCAGAAGCCGTTCGAGGCGAAGAGCGAGATGTCGGGCAGCAAACGAAAGGCGGGCGTCGCAGGCAGGCCGTAAACGGTGGCATTTTGAAACGACGGACGCGCGTTGATGGTGCTGATCCCGCCGCTCCCGCCCCCCGTAGCCAGGAAGTCGGTGTAGCCTGTCTTCGTATCACAGAAGGCGGTGGGCGTCGTACTGCCAGTCACGTAGTAGCTGGCGAGACTGCCCGCGCAAGTATCGTTCCATGTCGTCTCCGGTACGTAGCCTTTCGCGGAACTGTCGCCGGCGCCGTTGGTTGCGCTCCAGAAGGTCGAGACCTGGTAAGCCGTGTCGCCGAGCCCACCGTTGTAGGTGTCCTGAAAGTCGGTCCCGCCTGCGGAGACGTTGTAGGGCGTCGAGGAGAAACCACTGACGTTGAGTCCATGCGTGGCGAATTTCGCGTCCTGGTCCTCGGCGTCGGAACCACTATCGCCCGAAGAGACGACAACGGTTTCCCCCTGTGCGGCGGCCTGCTCCCAAAGGTCGTTGGCCATCGCGTTCTCACTGCCGGCGCCACCTTCATACTCGCCATAACTGAGGCTCATCGTGCCAGCAAGGTTGTTGTAGATGACCGTTTCAGCCGAGAGGAAGATGCCCGCAGTCGTCCTGGTGCTCGCGCAGGAGACAAACAGCAGCGTAGCGGCGGGTGCAACGGCCCCCGCCCACTCGGTATCGAGGACAGCCTCGCCCTCTTCATCATCGTTAGCGGAGTTGAGGATGCCGGGATCGCCGCAGGTTACAGCGCCCGATCCATGCAGCACCGTGAGCGAGGGGGCGTTGGGCAAAACGTTAAAGGTCATGCGAAAGTGTGTGACGTCACCGGTGTTGATGTCGGTCTCTTCGAGCAACGCGATCGTTTGTCCGTTGCCGTTGATCGGACTCGAGGCCGTCAGCAACGGGGTTTCGTTGTAGATGGTGTAGAAGTCCTGCGGACCGACATCGTAGTACGTGGTGTTATCAATCGTCTCCGTGTTCTGAGGAAGCGCACGGGAAGTATGCGCGAGCATCGCTGCGGTCTGCTGCGCGGGCAGCGGCTTGCGCAACAGGGGCCGCGGCCGCTCGGCATTACCCAGCGAGACGAAACCGACGACCGCGGGAGCGAGCGCTGTCGGGATCGCGGCGGGCTGGAGAGCAGCGTAGCGGAGCTCGCCGTTCACCAGTTGAACATTGTGGATCTGCGTTTGAAAGCTGTGTTCAATCTGCGCAGCGGTGCCCGTAAAGTCGATAAGGTTATTGCCGGGAGAGACAAAGTTAACCGTGAACCCCTCGGACTCGAGGTAGGAAGTCAGGCTGTACACGTCGGCGTCGGAGAGTCCGAACTCAGCGCCGATAACGGACGGCGTGAGCCACTTGTGATAGCTCGAGCTGCCAGGGGTATGCAGAGCCTCCACCGCGGCATCGAAAGCAGCCTGGCGCTCGGCGGGACGCCGCAGCAGCAGTTGAACGTGCTCCATGGGAAGCGTTGCGTCCGCCTCGCCTTTATCCGTAAACGAGTTGCCGCCGAGAGCGCCTGGGATCGCCGTTGTCTGGGTGCGGTCAATGTTCTGCGTGATCAGCGAGCGAGACGCGGTGCGGAACTGGGAGTTGACCTGGGCCCCTGCTGAGCCGAGCGGAAGTGTGGCGATACAAACGCTGATAATCCTCGCGAAAAACAGTCCGCAACGCAGCGCAGGAGACCTCACGCCCCTCGCTCTCCTATTACATTCGACAGATTGCAGGCGACTCAGGGCGGACTTCATCACTCTCCTGAACATGGTCACAGACAGTTGGAAATGCTCAGGATTCAGCGCCTGATCATCTCATGGGCCCGCGAAATATGTAAACAATTCAACAGTGGGGTGTCTACGAAGAATCTATCGGCTAATAACCTGCTCCGCAATAGCGAAAATCTGCCGCTGCTTTCCGTTATGGAGCCGACGGAGCGGCAATAACCGGGGTTGCGGTCGGGGTTGCAAGGCCGAAGAACATGACGATGCTGCTGCCGCCAAAATTGCTGATCCAGATATCGCCGCTGGCGTCGGGAGCGATGCCAAAAGGCAGAACCAGGTGGGCGTCCAGGCCATAACCGGTGTTAGGAGAAAGCGTAGTGCCGGCCGTTACATCTGCGGTGATCCCGGCCAGGGCGGAGAAGTTATTACCGCGGAAGTTGGCGACCCAAACCGTCTGTGCTGCATCAATGGCGATGCCACTGGGGTTGTTGCCCGCGACGCCGCCGCCGGACTCCGCGTCGATAAGAACCGTGCCTGTGCTGGACACCTCGCTCACAGAACCGTCGTTATAGTTGGCAACCCACGCGTTGCCGCCGGAATCGATCGCGATGGCGCTGGCACCGTCGCAGCATACGGTGTGCGCAAGCAGTGCGCCGGAGGACGAGATGTGGCTGACGCTGTTGTCGCCCTGATTGGCCAGCCAAAAGCCGTGCGAGCCGTCTGCAGTGATCGCCACCGGGAGCGCCGCGGCCCCAGCAGGAACTCCGCTTTGTAGGAGTTGTCCAGTGCTGCTGTAGATCGTGGCCGAGGAGTTTCCATAGTCTGCGATGAGAATGTTCCCGTTGCTGTCGGCGGCAACCGCACGAGGAAAATCAATCGAGACGTCGTAGAAATAACTGCCGCCGTTGAGCAGGCTGCCTGGAGTGGCAGACTTCGCGCCGAGGAACGCGGACACACTACCGGCAGTAGGCGCGTGGCTGGGTGTCTCTTCGTTCGTAACCCAGAGGTTATTACTGGGATCGATGGCGAGACCATACGATTCGCTGAGCACGCCAACGCCGTAACCTGTGCTGCTGAGCGACGTCCCCTGCGGCGAGAAGGCGCTGAGGACGCCGATGTAGTTTGCGACCCATGCGTTCCCCAAGGCATCGATCGCGAGCGAGGCTGGAGCATTGAGACCGCCGCCAGTGACCGTGACGCTCATCGTCCAGTCGTTGGGCGCTTGCGTGAGAGTCGTAGGGAACGGCGGGCTGGCTGCGATCGCTTCGAAAACCGCAGCAACATTCTCGCCTGGACGCTGCACGATATTGAGCGCTGCGCTGAAGGCATCCCGCGGCGGTGTGCCCATCAGCTGTGTGACAGCAGCGAAGAGCGCGGCACAGCTAGAACCGCCCGTGACCACACAGGGGTTGAGCGCATCGGCCAGCGCGTACAGCTTGCCCGTCTCGATGGAAAGATTTGCGGCCAGTGCTGGAGCTTCCCCACTGGTGACGCTGGCGAGCAGCTGGGCGTTGAGGAATGCGTTAGTGATGCCGCGCGTGTTGCTGGCAGCAGCGCCAATGCTTGCAGCCGAGCCCATGAACGGCGCCAGGGCCCACGCAGCTGCAACCGTGGTTACTTCATTGATCACCAGACCACTCGCGGACGTGAACTGATCGCATGGTCCGAGAGCAGCCATCAGCAGCAGCGCGGGATTGCTCGAGCCCGATGCAAGTCCGGCAGTACCGCCCGAGGCGACGATGTACAAAGGTCCGGTTGCCGACGCGCAAGGGGAGCTGCTAGTGAAAGAAAAAGAGCCATCCGCAGCGGTGAATACTGGGCCGCCAAGAACAGTGGCGGAAGAAGCGTTGCCCGTGCTGCCGGCGGCGTACACCTGCACCTGGGCCTTCTGGATAGGGTGTTGGCCGCCCATCACGTGGCCTGCAAGCGCGATCGTAACAGGCACAGGCGCAGGCGCAACGGGTGTCGCGCCTCCTCCGCAACCGAACAGACTGGCGCTCGCACACAGCAGCAGACAAGCGATGCCGTAGTCGCACAGTGCCGCCTTCGGGCTCCGGAAGCTGCTGCCCATGGTTGCTCAGTCTACCGGAGTTTTCGCGCGTGCGAGCAGGTGCATTTGCAAAACATCAAAAAAGCAGCACCCATTCCACGAACGAAAGCCCCATCCCGCGGCGAGTGCGTATGGGTCGCGGGATAGGGCCGATAGGATTGTTATGTCCGTTTGATCCGCCAACATCTTGACAGTGGTTGTTTGCGGTTTTCTGTTGCGAGTGCCCTAAAGGAATATGAATACGGACTGTTCCTGTGAAAAATCCAAATCAAATGACCAGGCTTTTATTCGCAATTTACAAAGGGGCGCGCGTTCCGGCGGGATCGGAGAATTCGCAAACGGTTCAAGGAAACGTAAGATGGAGATCGGCTGCGCAGGTCACTTGGGGCCAACGCCTGCCGCGGGAGAGTCCATGACGCGAACAGCAGGCAAGGCGCATTGCCGAGGAAAAGCTTTCGTCGAAACCATGATGCTCGTCGCCGCGATCAGTGTCATCTCCGGGCGCGCGCACGGACAAACACCCGCTGCGATTCCAGAGAAGGTCATCATCGATACCGATATCGGCGATGACGTCGACGATGCGTTTGCGCTGGCTCTCGCGTTATCCAATCCTCACCTGCAGATACTTGGCATAACGACAGCATGGGGCGACACGGAGCTGCGAGCGCGGCTGGTGGAACGCTTCCTCAAACAAACTGGCCATGCAGAAATCCCGGTAGCCGCCGGGCCCACCACGCAATCCGGCACTCCCTTCACACAAGCCGCCTGGGCAGAGGCGTTTCCAGAGCCCCCAAATGGATGGCCGCATGCCGTCGACTTCATCCTTAACCAAATTCGACGCAACCCGGGGCAGATCACACTGATTTCGCTGGCACCGCTGAGCACTGTGGGTGTGCTGATTCAGAAAGATCCCGTAACCTTCCGCAAGCTGAAGCGCGTCGTCATGATGGGCGGCTCCATCAGGCAGGGTTACGGCGACCTGGGCTATCTACCGGACCGAGGTCCGAGCGCGGAGTACAACATCAAGATGGACATTCCAGCGGCGAAGGAACTGTTCGCTTCGGGCATACCCATCGATATGATGCCGCTCGACTCTACGCAACTGAAACTGGATGAGGTACTGCGTGCCACACTCTTCAGTCAGAAGACTCCGCTGACGGATGCGCTACATGCGCTGTACCAGCAATGGGCAGGCTATTCCAACAATGTCACGCCAACGCTGTTCGATGCGATGGCGGTAGCAGTCGTGGTAGAGCCTGCGCTTTGTCCCGTGGCACCGATGCGCCTGCGCATCGACGAGGCAGGCTTCACGTGCGTCGAAGAAGGCGCGCCTAACGCCAGCGTTTGCCTGCATTCGGACGCAGGCCAGTTCTTCCACTTCTATCTTCCGCAAGTGCTCGGCAGCCCAAATCCGAGGCAGTAACTGGAAGCAGCCGCGCTGAATAGGCTCAACGGGCTGCTTGCGCCTTGGGCGGCCTGACAAGGATCGGCAACAGGATGGAGACGGCCATAATTCCTGCGATGACATGGAGCCCGCTCACATACGATCCGCTGGTTTCGCGAAGGTGCGCGATGAGCAGCGGACCGAAGGCGCTCGCGGTTCCCCATGCGGTAAGCATCAGGCCGTAGATGGGGCCGACATTCTTTGACCCGAAGTAGTCTGCCGCAAACGCCGGCATGGTGCCGAAGCCTCCGCCGTAGCACATCAGGATAAGGAACGACACGGTGGTGAGTACGGCAACCGAGCCAAGACTCGGCAGCATCCAGAACAGGCCGACCTGCAGGATGAACATGACGAGGAAGGTCCATCGCCGGGTGATGGAATCGGAGATCCAGGCCCAGAAGATGCGCCCAGCGGCGTTGCCGATACTGACGATTCCGACCATGCTGGCAGCCACGATTACGCTCGTCTTGTCGATCTCCTGAAACATCGGCGACTCCTGCGAGATAAGCGAAATACCCGCAGAGGTATTCAGAAACAGTAGCAGCCAGAGGGCAAACCACTGCCAGGTCCTGAGCGCCTCGCCCAGGGTGTAATCCTTCGCCGCCCGCTGCCGAGTTTCGATGGCGGTCGGCGACCAGCCTTCCGGCTTCCAGCCGTCCGGAGGGTTTTGCATGAAATACCCGGCGGCCATGGTGACGATGAGATAAATGAAGCCGAGATAGGCGAAGGTGCGCAGCACTCCCACGCTCTGGATGAGACGCGTGGCTACCGGCGCAGTGACCAGCGCGCCCGCTCCAAAGCCGCCGACCGCGATGCCGGTGATGAGCCCGCGCCGGTCGGGAAACCACTTGACCAGGACGGCGATCGGAACGATGTACCCGAAGCCAAGCCCAATGCCGCCGATCACTCCATAGCTCAGATACAACCACCACAGCTTATTTGCCGAGAAGCTGGCGAGAAATACGCCGAGGCCATACAGAAATCCGCCGGTGAGCGCGACCGTGCGCGGCCCAACCTTGTTCAACCAAAGGCCGCCAAAGAAAGCCGACACCCCGAGCACGAAGATGCAGATCGTGAAGGTGAGGGTCACGTCCGAGATGGACCAGTGAAACTGCTTGACGAGAGGGGTGCGGAAGACGCTCCACGCATACACAGCGCCGAGCGCCATCTGCATAAGAAATCCTGCTGCAGCAATGCCCCACCGATTCGGGTTCGACATACGATCACTCCTTACTGTTTCGTAGAGCATGTTCGGGCCCGCTTCCGGACTGCACCCCAATTGGATGCACTAATTTCGTATCAGGAAGCGTATCGAGGTGGCAAGAAAGGCGACGGAGAGAACCCGCGCCAGCGCCGCACGCATGTCTCGGTAACCTCCGAGGCATAAACCAAGGCCAGTTGCCGCCAGCCGTACTCTGGCGGCCACTGCGAGGCATGCTCTTTCCACTGAAAATGATAGTGCTCCAGAATTAGACCCGCCCGCGGCAGGTGACTCGGGGAACTCACGACCTCGACGCTGGTCCAACCCCGTCGCTGCATGATCTGGTCGCTGAAGTAGATGTTCTGGATGGTGTTTTGCGCTTCGCCCTCGACCACAATCGCGGACGGAGGCACTCCCTGCTCTTCGGCGAGCTTCGCCATCACCTCGCCCTCGACGAACTGATTCTCCGTAGGACCTCCGCTGAAGATCATATGTTCGGCGCGCCCAGCTTTGAATTCCCTGACGCCTTCTGCGACGCGCTCCCGCTGCTCGGGGGAAGCCTGCCCGCTGAGCAATGTTGGATATCCAAGCACCAGGATCGTGTCGAAGTGGGTCAAGTCGCAGTTGCCGGCCGGGATGGTTTTGTAGGTCGCGAAGACGAAGAGCAGAGATAGAACAACCAGCAATCCGAAGCCTGCAAGCAATCGCTCAATCCATCGCAACATGTGCTCTCCGTCGCCTCCGCGCTTCCGAGATACCGCTTGTCGCGGATTTGACATCGGGTTTCTGCTAGCAAAACTATAATCGGCTGACAGCGACTGTTCCATCACCCGCGGTCAGTTTCCGGTACTCCAGAAGCATGTTCAGGCGCCAGCGCACGATCATTCCGAAGGCCAGCACAAAGAATAGTGCGCCAGACTGCTCAACAGTTAATAAGGTGTCGAAGTATCCCCGGGCAAGGATGCGCACGGCCGCCAGGACGAGGATGACACTGAAGAAGGCGGTCGAACGCTGCATCATGATCGCGTTGCCCTGCTGCACAAGGCGCGAAGTCTTCAACAGCGGATACGCGAGCAGAACTCCCCCGATCAGGAACGCTGCCAGGCCCCACGTCCAGGGAATACGAAACGCTGGAATGATGAACATCGAGAATCCAGTCGCCATGCCCAGCGGCGGAATCACGATTTTCTTCACGGACACTGCGGTACGGCCCTCGCGAATCCGCCAAACCAGCACAGCAGCCAAGCCTACCAGCGAACCAACGATCGAGATCTTGCTCGGATGAAACATCTTGATCATCATAGCCCGTCGACGGCGGACCATCCGCCAAACGGTTGGGATACAAGAGGTCCGCGAGGGAGCAATCAAATGATTTAGCCCTGAATCAGGCCCATTCATGGTTCCCTGAGCGACCTCGCTGTGATACCGTGTAGCGATCGAAGATGTCTGAGTTTGCCCCTACACTGAAGCGCACCCTTCCAGATTGCGAGCGCAAGCCGCACCCATCAAGGGGAGCGCGGACCATTGCCTGCGCGTCGCTTGCCGCCGCCCTCGTGTGCGCCGGCTTGCCGCTTCACACGCATGCTCAACAATCGAGCACCGCTCCCGTCGTTGAGCCCGGTGCACCAGGCATGCCGAGCAGGACACTTCCGTCATCGACCACGGGCATCGTCCCGCAGAATTCGCACGCCGACATCGAATTCATGCAGGGCATGATCATGCATCACGCACAGGCCGTCGAGATGACCGCGCTCATCGAATCTCACACGCAAAATCCCGAGATTCGCAGCCTCGGCGCCCGCATCAGCCTCTCTCAATCAGACGAGATCAAGTTCATGAAGCGGTGGTTGGCGGCGCGTGGCCAGCCCGAATCCATGGCCATGCCGGGCATGCCGGACATGGACATGAATGGCGATCCCATGCACGCCATGCCCGGCATGCTGACTTCTGAACAGATGGACGCATTGCGTCACGCCAGCGGCGCAACATTCGACCACCTGTTTCTGACGGGAATGATTCAGCATCACAACGGCGCGCTCATCATGGTGAAGGATTTATTCGATCACCCGGGCGCAGGCCAGGACGCGGAACTGTTCGACTTCGCCACCGATGCGGACAACACTCAGCGGGCCGAGATCAGAATTATGCAGAACATGTTGAAGGAGAAATCATGAACCGTTTCCATGCTTGCGCCATTCGTTTCGCCACTTCGATGTTTGCATTGGCTCTGCTTTCCGCCGCGCCCGGCGCATTGAATGCGCAGAAGCCTGTAGCCGATCAATCCGATCCGTTCGCCCCGCCGCCAGCCACTCCGCTGCCTGCGGGAATGACCGGTTCGACTACCAACGATCCGCGCGTCGGCCTCAAGCCCGGCTTGTACGACGCTGGCGAGACTGCCATGGGCATGGAGCATCTCGACTTCCTCAAGAAGCCCACCGCCTTCCAGGTCAATGCAACTAATCCGGACGATCCGTCCGTGCAGAAGACACTCGGCCTGCTTGGAATGAGCAATACCGCGAAGATTCCCAAGCCGATGCAGCTCGTGATTGCGCAGCTTGCCTTTGCAAACTCGGATTTTGCCTTTCAAGGAACACACCTCTTCCAGGGCAACTTCTATGGCGTGAATTTCTATGACATCTCGAACCCGGCCAAGGTCTCTCTGATTACCTCGCTGGTATGCCCCGGTGGCCAGGGCGATGTCTCCGTCTACGGCCATCTCCTCTTCATGTCGGTGGAGATGCCGAACGGCCGGCTGGACTGCGGCACACAGGGTTTCCCGCCACCACCTCCCCCTCCGCCCGGTCATGAGAAAGAGCGTCCCGTCCCGACAGCAAGCCCCGATCGCTTTCGCGGCGTAAGAATCTTCGATATATCCGACATCAAGAATCCCAAGCAGGTAGGAGCGGTGCAGACCTGCCGCGGCTCGCACACTCACACCCTGGTCGTCGATCCGAACGACAAAGACAACGTCTATATCTACGTTTCCGGAACATCGTTCGTGCGGCAGAAGGAAGAGTTGGAGGGATGCTCGGGTGAGGCTCCAGATAAAGATCCGAACACCTCGCTCTTCCGCATCGACGTGATCAAGGTTCCGCTGGCGACGCCGCAGGATTCGAAAATCGTGTCGAGCCCGCGCGTCTTTATGGACCCACGCAGCGGCGCAATGAACGGCCTGAACAACGGCGGCAGCCATGGCACAGAGAAGGTAGCCGACACCAACCAATGCCATGACATCACGGTCGACTCTTCGCTGGGGCTGGCCGCCGGCGCCTGCTCGGGCAACGGCATCCTTCTGGACATCAAGGATCCCATCCATCCTAAGCGCGTCGACGCAGTGAACGATCCCAACTACTCCTACTGGCACTCCGCGACCTTCTCTAATGACGGGACCAAGGTGGTTTTCACGGACGAGTGGGGCGGTGGCCTGCAGCCTCGCTGCCGTACAACCGATCCGATCAAGTGGGGCGCGGATGCAATCTTCACCCTCAAGGATGACCACCTGTCGCTGGCCAGTTACTACAAGATGCCCGCAGCGCAGGCTGCCACGGAAAACTGCGTAGCGCATAACGGTTCCCTCATCCCGATTCCAGGCCGCGATGTCGAAGTGCAGGCCTGGTACCAAGGAGGCATCTCGGTGATGGACTTTACCGACCCTGCGCATCCCTACGAGATCGCGTACTTCGATCGCGGGCCCATCGATCCGAAGACGCTGATCCTCGGCGGCTATTGGTCGGCGTACTGGTACAACGGCTTCATCTATGGCTCGGAAATTGCGCGCGGCCTGGATGTCTTCAAACTCGTGCCAACAAAATTCCTCACCCAGAATGAGATTGATGCGGCCAACCTCATCCAGTTCAACGAACTCAACGTGCAGAACCAGCCCAAGATCACCTGGCCTGAACAGCTAACGGTTGCGCGCGCGTATCTCGATCAGCTACAGCGTTCCAAGGCTCTTCCCGCGGACCGGATCGCCGAACTCGACAAAGCAATCCAGCGCACGCAGAAGTCACACAACAACAAGAAGGAGTTGGCGAAGCTGCACACAATGGCTGCGTCCGTGGAGGCTGACGCGTCCAGCGCAACCGATGCAACGGACGCAAAGCGCCTGCACGCTCTCGCGCAGATCCTCGATCATCCCGCAGCATAGAGGTGGTATTCACCACGAACAGGCAAGTGTGCGCTCGGCTATGAGGAAGCTGGATTTCCTCATAGCCGAGCGTTTTTGCCATAAGTTCAGATAAGTGGGACGGTCAGCCTGTTGACTGGGAATGGAAACAACGCCCCTTTCGAGACCAGCCCGCCGTCCTCCAATCTGCAGGTCTGCGTTACTGGGGTAGATCACGAACTGTACTCGGTCCCGAATGCAAACATCACGCTGGTGTTCACAGGGCCTGCAACCAGCCATTTCGGGACGCAGGCGATCCACGGCGTCGTAAAGATCGCAGCGACCGACCCGGATTCGGATAAGCCAGGCCCAGAGGATGGACGCAGAGATCGATAGGTCCATCGGTGGCAGATCGTCGCGCTCGTTGCCACGACGCCTAAAATAAGTACCCACGCCATGAGGGTGACGTGGGCACTTTCGGTGCGCTCGAGTCGCGCCGAACTGTTGGGCTTACATCTCTGCCCATTGCCGCAGAAGGTTGTGATACACGCCGGTTAGCTGCACTGAGCTTTGTTTCACTGGTGCACTTTGTGCGTGTTCACTTCCAGCCAAACGTTGGATGGAGGCGTCGAGCTCAAACAGCAGCGCGCGGTGAGCATCCTGGCGGATCATGCTCTGGATCCAGAAGAAGGAGCTCACGCGATTGCCGCGGGTGACGGGCTCCACGCGATGCAGACTGGTTGCCGGGTAAAGCACCATGTCGCCGGCAGCAAGCTTGACGCTCTTTTCGCCGTAGCTGTCCTCGACGATCAGTTCCCCGCCGTCGTATTCGCTGGGTGACGTAAGAAAGAGAGTGGCGCTGAGGTCCGTGCGGATGCGTTGGCCAGTCGTCGCAAGCTGGCGGATAGCCGTGTCAACATGCGTACCAAAGGTTTGGCCCCCGGCGTAGCTGTTGAACATCGGCGGAAATACGCGCAGCGGCAACGCCGCCGACATGAAGCGAGGCGAGCGCGCCAGCCCTGCCAGAATCATCTCCCCTAGCTCCTTCGCTACAGGCGAATTCTCCGGGATCTGCGCGTTGCGTTTCACATCCTGGGCCTGGTAGCCGGCGGTAACGCGGCCATCTACCCATTCAGCCGACGCGAGTTTCTGCCGCGCTTCGTTTACCTGCTCGACGGTAAGCACCTTCTCGATGGTGATTAGCATGGTCTGTTCCTTTGCATGTGCTGGCTCCTAGAATCGGAAGTTCGCACTGATCAGCGCGCTCAATCCAGCACCGGGGATGAGGTGGCTGGGGTGTGGTTGATCGATGTAGAAGCGGTTAAAGAGGTTGTAGATGTTGGCCTGCAACTCGATGCGATGCGTGATCGGCCGCTTCACCATGAGGTTGAAGACCCAGTAGCCGGGAACTTGCTTCATCGCGGTCGAGAGAACTTCGTAGCAGGTGGTCGCGGTGGCACTGCAGGGAGCGCTTCCCGCGGCAAACGTGATGGGGCCGGAGTAGCTTGTGCCGACATACGGCGTGGTGGAGCTGGCGGTCCGGCTTCCAACGTAGTTGCTGCCGATACCCCCGCTGATCTTCCAGAAAAGGTCGTGCGTGATGAAGGCATTGAACGTTTGTTTAGGAACGTTCGCCAGGGGGTAGCCGATAGAGGTTGGAAACTCCTTGGAAAAGAGGACCGAGCTATCCAGGTAAGCATAGCCGAAGATCAAGTCTGTGCCGCCGCCGAGCCGACCGACGGCGCTGGCCTGCACGCCTTTGACCAGTTGGTTGCCCGCGAGCACGATGACGTTGGAGTTGGTCGGGCTGGTCTCGCGCGCGTTGTCCTGCTCGGTGCGAAAGACCGCGCCCTCGAGCTGAACATGCTGATGAAGCAGGCTGTACTTCGCGCCGACTTCGTACGATTCGTTTTCTTCCGGTGGAAGAATGCTGGTAGCGACGCTCAGGCTGAGTGTTTCCGCCGACGGATTGAAGCTCGTTCCATAGTCGAAGTAGACGCTGCTATGCGCGTTGGGCTTGAACACGATGGCAGCGCGGTAGGTGGGCTGGCTGACCTTTTGCTCGAGCGGCGCGATGTTGGGCGTGGGAGCAGCACCAGGAATGCTGGTCGGCGGAGCGTACAGGTTATACGACGTGTCGAAGTAATCCCAGCGAACGCCGCCGCTCAGCTCGACCCAGCGCCCGAGCTTGAGGGTGTCGATGAAATACAGACCCACACTCTCCGAGGTGACGTGCGTAATCGACGCGACGTAGCCTACGCCAGAGAAGACGTCGGAGGGAGTTGGCTTGGCGAGATTGGTGGGCGTAACGCTGTTGATGCCGTATTCGGTGTAACTGGTCTTGATCGGATTGGAGACTTCGCGACCACCCTCGACGCCGCCTGCAAAGTCATTGCGGATGCCAAAAGTTTTGAAGCGAGCGGTAACTTCGGTCTGGTCCCAGAGGTCGCCTTCCACGCTCTTAATCTGGATTTGGTTGCGGTTGACGGTGATCTGCGACGCAGGCGTGGACAGCGTATAGGGACACGGCAGATTGGTGTTGAGTGCGAAGGTGGGCAGCGCCGCCACGTAGCCGCCGACGGGCGTGCTGACGCTGACGTTCGAACAGATCTGCGGCTCCGTAATCTGCACGTCGCGCGGATAGTTTGCCCAGCGGCCAATCGTGTGGAGGTCAATATCGCTGCTGCCATCAAAGGCGTGGTTGGCTTTCACTGTGAGAATGTCGTCGTTGGTATTCAGGTGATTGGCGCTAGGAAAGCCGAAGTACGCGTGACGGTTTACGCCGTGCGCAAGGCCGTTCTCAAACCACGGCAGCCCGTAGTCGGGAGTGTCATCCTCGCTAAGGTGAAAGTAGCTGACCGTGAGGCGGCTGGGAGTGTTCAGACCAAAAGAGATGGAGGGCGCAATACCAAAGCGGCGGATCTCGTCGTAGGGACGACCAGCAACTCCGCCTTCGTTGGCCATAACGTTTACGCGGAAGGCAGAACCATGGGCCAGATCCGGTAGTGGCTCGTTGATGTCCGCAGTGACGCGACGAGTGAGGTCAGTGCCAAACTGCGCCTGGACATTGGTGAACTTGTCAACGGCCGGCATTTTGCTTACCTCGTTGATGACACCGCCCGTAGAACCGCGGCCGAACTGCACACCAGCCGGGCCTTCCAGAACCTCTACCTGCTCGAAGTTGAAGCTGTCACGGTAGTAGCTGCCAAAGTCGCGGATGCCGTCGAGAAAAATGTCGTTTCGTGCAGTGAATCCTCGAATGGTGAGGTTGTCACCCTGCGCTCCGCTTTCGCCAGCGGCGATGCTGATCCCGGGCACGTTGCGTACGGCGTCAAGGAGGGTGCGATTTTGTTCGTCCTGGAGAATGAACTGCGGGACTTCGACGATGGTTTGCGGCGTGTCAAGCAACGGCTCAGTGAACTTCGTCATGGTGACCGAGTCGGGGAGGCCGCCGTTGACGTTGACAGACTCCTGGCTGCGCACGCCGATGTGCACAGTGTCGGTACCGTCGAAGGTGAAGTTAAGTCCGGTCCCGGCCAGGAGCTGACGCAGCGCGGAGTCGTTGGGATAGAGGCCGACAACGGCGTGGCCAATGAACGTGGCCAGCGTTTCGGCTGGGATCTCCAGCTCGAGCGTTACGCCGCTCTGCTTGCGGTATTGGTCGAGCGCCGCGTTGAGCGGACCCTCGGAAATCCGAAAACGTCGAACCGGTAACTGCGCTGGGATCGGATCTTTGCCCGCTGCGGCTGCCACCATTTGTTGCGCCCTTGCGTCTGACCTGCTCATCGCGGCATATGCCGTCATCGTGGCCATGGCAACAAGCTTTGCCCGCTTGCCACAGCCGCCTCCACGCTTCAATTTCTGCACGTTCGCATTCCTTTGCTTCGAAGCGAACGGCGCGCCCTCACGGCCATCCGTCGCCCTGGTTCACGCGGCCCCTCATGCTCGCGCCTTCTAATGCAGACTGATTCAGTCCGAGTTCAATAACTACTATAAACCAATAACGGACTGATTTAGTCCTAGATGAAAAATTTGGAGTTTGATCTCAAGAAAGAAACCGCTGCAACCCCTCAACCTTCGCGGTTTCGAAGGTCTGAAAATAAGAAATTGGCTTGCGAACCTGCAAGCGACGCGTCGGACGCGCTGAGCGGCATCGATGATCGTCCGAGAACTTGGTGATCAGGGCATTTCGAGACTAAGGCCCCGGAGCGTCTCCCGTATCCGCACTTGGATGTATTGTGAGTTATATGCCGAAGACGTGGAACCAGACATGGGTTGCAACAGCACTCGGTATCGAATATCCCATCATCCAGGGACCACTGGGAGGCCTCTCGTCGCAGGCGCTTACAGCGGCCGTATCCAACTTCGGCGGGCTTGGCTCCTTCGGTGCTCACGGTCTCGAACCCCAGGCGATCGAGAATGTGATTGCCGAGATCCGTGCGCTCACTTCCAAGCCCTTCGCCATGAACCTCTGGGTTTCCATGGAGGACAAAGGCGCGACGACGTCCGGCGCGGAGGCTTTTCATCGAGCGCTGTCGCACCTCGTCCCGCACATCGAAAAAGTGGGAGGCAAGCAGCCGACATTCTCCGCTTACAAGCCAATCCGCTTTGAAGACCAGGTTCGTGTGCTACTTGATGCCAGGGTGCCTGCGTTCTCCTTCATCTATGGTGTGCCACCCAGCGAGATTCTTGACGAGGCCCGCAAACAAGGCATCGTGACAATTGGAACCGCGACAACTCCGGATGAAGCTGTTGTGCTCGAGCAAGCCGGGGTGAGTCTCGTGGTCGCATCGGGCTTTGAAGCCGGAGGCCACAGAGGATCGTTCCTGCGCACGTCGGAAGATTCCCTGACCGGAACGATGTCGCTTGTTCCACAGACGGTGGATGCCGTGAAGATTCCGGTGATAGCAGCAGGTGGTATCGCCGATGCTCGCGGTATCGCCGCCGCGTTTGCACTCGGTGCGGAGGGAGTTCAGATGGGCACGGTTTTTCTGGCCTGGGAAGAGTCTGGGGCGCATCCGATTCATCGGGAAGCCATCCTTAGCGGTCACGCAGGACGCACGGCTCTCACGCGTGGATTCACGGGGAGATTAGCTCGCAGTATCGACAACGAACTTCTCGAGTCGATGAATCGACCCGACGCAGAGATCCTGCCGTACCCCCTCCAGAGATCTCTCATGCGTTATCTAGCCATCCCCGCGCAGCAGGCGCAGAAGGCAGAACTGCTGGCACTGTGGGCCGGGCAAAGTGCAAATCTGGTCCGCTGTTCTAACGTCGAAGAATTGATGGATTCGCTCGTTCGAGGCGCGGCACAACGAATCAATTGCTAAATATCATTGACGTGATGCGAATCTATCTTGAGGGCGCCCAACACCCGCACCGTAGATCGGGAGATACCGCAAACGGGGCACAAATGTCACACCGCGCATTTGTCTGAAATTTCTATTTCGCAGCATTATTGTTTGCAAATCAGGAGTTTCACCGGAGTATGATGAGTGCACACTTCGCGGACCGTCTCCCCGTCCGTTTACGTTTCCGGACCGTTCTCATGGTCAGTGCACACTGTCGCGAACGCAATCGTAAGCAAGTCGTTCCGAAGGACTGGTATGTTACAAGCCAGCCCTCTTTGAGGGCATTGAAACGCACCGCCTCGATCCCTCATCAAGGTCCTTGTTCCAGCAAAGTCCCACGGAGGGATTCCATATGAACAGTGGCCGGGCGCCTATTTCTCTAGCGGGTTCTCAACTCTGCGAGCTGCGGCATGTGTGCGCATTTTTCTCGACAGACGACGAAGAATACCGAGTGTTGCTTCCTTTCATAAAGGATGGACTCGAATGCGGTGACAAGGCCGTCCACGTCGTAAACCCCCATCAACATGACGAACATCTACATAGGCTGGCCGCCTCGGGAATTGACTCCACCACCGCTCTACAAACCGGGCAATTAGATGTCAGGCTCAACACCGAAGCCTATCTTCGCAATGGCAAGTTCGACCCGGACCGCATGCTCGGTACGTTCGAACAGTTGGCCAGCGGCAACGCCAATGGAGGGTTCCCGCTCAGCCGCATCGTCTGCCGCATGGACTGGGTGGTCGGAGATGAGTCTCGCCTGGAAGACGTGATTCAATTCGAATCGCGCGTGAACGATATCTGGAACCGACATGACGACGCAGTCATCTGCACATACAACCTTACGAAGTTTGGAGGGGATACCGTGATTGACATCTTGCGAACACACCCCATGGTCATCGTCGGAGGCATTCTTCATCAGAATCCGTTTTTTGTCCCACCAGATGTCTTTCTGCGCGAGCGGCGCAAGACTCAATCTTAGCGACCCCTAGGCGAATGAACATGGAAGGACAATTCGAAGATCCGACGGAAGAAATTAACCGTCTCCGGCGCTCGATTAGTGATCTGGTCAGCATCTTGAGTCTTCCCGCCTTATGGGCTGGCGGTGAGGCATCCCAAGTCGTTAGCACATTGCTCGATGCACTCCTCGGCATGCTGGATCTGGATTTCGTCTACATTCGGTTGAATGCGTCCTTTGACGAGATGCCATTGGAGATGGTGCGCAGCGCTACATCGTTCAACGTGATGGGCGAGCCAGGCGAGTTCCTCGATGCCTCTTTTGGGTATGACGCCGAAAATTGGCCACCCTCTGCGAAGCTCCGGCTCGGAGATAGCGAACTTTCGATCGCGCCCTTGTTGATAGGACTCCAAGGTGATATCGGCGTGCTGCTGGCAGGATCGAAACGAGCGGATTTTCCAGAGCAAACTGAGAGACTTATCCTGAGCGTGGCTGCTAATCAGGCGGCCATCGGCTTACGGGAAGCGCGGCTACTTGGCGAACAAAAGCGCCTTGCAATAGACCTCGATCGACGCGTCGCGCAACGCGCAAATGAGCTTGCCAAATCCAATAAAGAGCTGGAGCTTCAGGTCAACTTGCTGCAGCATATCCCGGGGGCAGCGTGGACGTTCGAACCCAACGGAGTACTGGATTTTGTGAACCAGGGATGGTTGGAGTACACCGGTCAAACAATCGAATTCGTCCGATCCAATCCCGAGGCATGGATGGATGCGATGCATCCTGAGGACCGCGAAGCAGTGCTCAATAGATTTTGGGACGGGATACGTTCCGGGCAGGGCTTCACCCTGGAAACTCGCTTCCGCCGGGCGCGAGACGGAGAATATCGCTGGCATCTCAATCGAGCGGTGGCGTTGCAAGACGCGGAAGGACATGTCGTCAGGTTTGTCGGAACATCGACTGACATTAGTGATCTAAAACAGTTCCAGGAGAATCTGCGGAGAGCCGAAGAAAAGACTCGATTGATAGTGGACACCGCGTTAGATGCAGTAGTGACGATGGATGCCGAAGGAATCGTCAGCAGTTGGAACGAACAAGCGGCTGCCATTTTCGGGTGGAATCAAGCGGAGGCCATCGGTCGGCGCATGTCAGAACTGATCATTCCGGAGGAACAGCGGGCGGCTCATGAACGCGGCCTGCGCCATTTCCTGGCGAGCGGTAATGGCCCATTACTGCGACAACGCATTGAAATGGCGGCCGTCAAGCGTAGTGGGGTCCACTTCCCTGTTGAATTACAAGTGATGCCCCTGAAGCTAGGCGAGGACTGGTTCTTTAGCGCTTTTATCCGGGACATTACTGAATCGAAACTAGCTCAACAACTGCTGCGGCAAAGTGAGTTTCACCTGCGCCAGATGACTGAAACCATTCCGGAGATGCTGTGGAGTGCCAGCCCGGATGGATTGATCGACTACTGCAATATGCGCGTACTCGATTACTCAGGATTATCGGGCGAAGAAATTATGGGTGAAGGTTGGAGAAACCTCCTCCATCCAGACGATGCCGATCGTGCGGCACAAATATGGACATCCTGTCTTGCAACTGGAGAGCCGTATCGCGTAGAGGTGCGCATCTTGCATGCTGCAGATCGCGCCTACCGATGGTGTATAATGAGCGCACTCCCCTTAGTCGATCAGGACGGAAGGATTCTAAAATGGTTCGGCACGGTCGTGGATATGCACGACTGGAAACAGTCTCAGGAAGAACTGCGCAAGACGCAGGCAGAACTAGCCCATGTAACGCGTGTGATGACTATCGGACAATTTACAGCATCTATCGCACATGAAGTTAACCAACCGCTATCCGGCATTCTGATGAATGCTGGTACGTGCTTGCGTATGCTGGATAGCGATCCTCCAAACATAGTGGGCGCGAGAGAGACGGCACGGCGTACGATTCGCGACGGAAATCGAGCTTCGGACGTGATCACACGGCTACGTGGCCTCTTTAGGAAAAATGCTGCCTCCGAAGAGTCGGTGGACGTGAACGACGCCACTCGGGAAGTAATCGCGCTTTCAATAAGTGAACTGCAGAGCAACCGTATCGTGGTCCAACAGGAACTAGCCGAGAATCTGCCAGCAGTAAAGGGTGACCGCATACAAATTCAGCAGGTCATCTTGAATCTGCTTCGTAACGCATCCGACGCGATGCGGGATATCGATGACCGGCCGAGACAGCTACTGATCAGGACAGGAAAGGACGATAGCAACAACGTCCAGCTGACCGTGCGAGACACTGGTATCGGTTTCTCCTCAAATACTGCCAATCGGCTCTTTGAATCCTTCTATACAACCAAGAACGATGGAATGGGAATTGGGCTTTCTATCAGCCGCTCGATCATTGAAGCCCACCGCGGTCGCCTCTGGGCATCAGCCAATGACGGACCAGGGTCCTCCTTTACATTCGCAATTCCGCATGATCAGGCCGAAGAGTCAGCTTAGGAACGGCGACTTGTATCCCTCATACGGATCAGACGTCGAGTTCCGAACAATAGTGCGACATACATGCGGTGACACGGTTTTCTGCGATTATTTGCGTTGCAATAGCTCCAGCAGAACGACAGCTTCATTGTGTTCTTCATCTCTTGCACCATAGAGCAGAGTGACTGTCTCCCGACTCGTTTCTTGCTGTAATAGGCTGAGAGGCTTATCTGCAGCTTTCAATTCTGCGACATATCTTCGCTTGAATTCCGCCCATCGATCTGGATCATGCGCGAACCATTTGCGAAGCTCATTGCTGGGTGCTACTTCCTTCAGCCAAAGGTCTACCTTGGCTTTCGCTTTTGTGAGGCCCCTCGGCCAAAGCCGATCGACGAGGATCCGCTCACCATCATCTTCACTGGGCTCAGCATAGACGCGCTTTATGCGAAGTTCTCTCTCAGCCATATTCATTTCCAATCTCGAATCGACGATGTGAAACCATACGAGCGCATAAAAAATTCTGAGATAAAGTCGACGCCTAGCTAGCCGCCGAGACGACTTCCGCAGGCCGGGCCTTATGCGGCTGACCCACGTATGCAAATGCGGCAAGCAGATCAGTGTGGGGTCCGATATTATCTCGGATGATCTTCCCATTTGTCAGTATAGGAAGAAAGACATCGATAACATCGTCAGTGAGTGTGCGGCCATTCGTGGGATAGGCCGCTGGCTGATTGGGATTAAAATGGAGAATGACGGGCAGCAACGTCTTTGCGACCCGGGTTGCTTCCTCCGGCGTGTACCCTCCTGTGTGCTCTAGCGAGTGCGCGAAGACGGGAATGAAGCGCGCGTCATCCATCGGTTCGGCGGCGAGGTAATCGGATCTGTGCTCACCAGGAAGGAAGACTGACTGCGAGGGCAGCGCACCGCGGTCCGCTTGAACCCATTTCCCGCTTGTGCCGTCCAGCGTGCGATGCCACAGGCCTATCTTCCCCTGTCCGATGGCAGAGTTCGGTACCTCCAAGACGATGCTGCATACGTCCGCATTGGCGAAGAAATCGACCCCTGTGAACTGTAGGTTGTTCAAGGCGCCCTCTGTGTCGAAGAAAAAAGGATCACTGCGCCAGCCTGCGAAGAAACGGTAGTCGCCGGCGTTGGCCACCAATGCGTCGCTTCCGGTTGAGACCGGCGCGTGTGAAAAAATTACCTGGCCGCCTTCACCAGTCCCGGCAGCCAGCATTCCCTCAACTCGATACAATGTCGCGGTTTGTGACCCTCCCACCGAAGCGGTAAAGCGAACTCGATACGCGATGTCCGCGACTGCGTCCCCGTCCGTGTCGATCTTGAGTTCGTAGATCGCATCAGGTGAGAACGGGTCGATGCGGGTCGGTCCCGATGGACTAAAGCCGACACCAGGATGCACATTCATGATGAGGATAGATTTTTCAGCGTCGCCTGGCTTCGGAAAAGCGTAAAGATCGGTCAGGTCTAAGCGCGGATCCTCGTGAGGGAAGCCGAAATCGGGACCGGAATAATGGTGTGACATAGAGCCTCTTGTCCTCACGTTTGGAATATCTAAAGATGTTATCGGACCTGTCAATTTCTCACCGCGAAACTGACTTCAAGCTGACACAGATTGAAGATGGTCGACATCAACAGCGGCTCTGGAGCACACCTGCAGCGCTTCCTGATGTAGATTGTGACCGACGTTGCCGCTCACCACCTGCGGTTCATCTAGTTGGCTCATATTACGAACTCCTATACGGAATGCCTCGGCATTGAAAGTAGCTTGTCGGAAATGGAATGCGTCTATCAGGACCACCGGCGCATCCGGGGTAAGACAGCCAGCGAACAATGGTCAGCGAATTCAGAGCCTCGCGTCCTTCGCCAGTTGCGATCACAACAGAAGTCTGCCGAGGAATCTATTGCACGATCGTATTAGTCGATACCTAGGTATCGCTTCACCGAGCATAGCGCTAACACGAACCACTTAGTTGCTACCGCTCGATTGACAGCCTGGTTCAGGCTCAACAGCGGCGATGGGTGAGCTGGCATTTACAACCTCTGAAACCAATACCAAAGTATTATCGACACCCGCATAGCATCTAGGCCATTCTGTGGATGTACGACAATGTTGAGAAAAGGCTTCGGTGGAGCACGAGTTCAATCGCGTCATCAACACCCCAACCGGCCTGGTATATGCTGCGCTGTCAGATTGGAACATGGATTTCATGAACAAGTGGTTGTGTGACTATGCAGGCCTCCCGCAAGCATCTGCGTGGAAAGCGGGCAACAGTAGTCTTGGGGCAAATCGGGCGTCTAATTCGACGGACCCGCAGCTTCATGAGGAAACCGTGAAAAGCAAACGCCTAGTTATATCGGTCGTTGATGATGACGAATCCATACGCGAGTCACTCCCTGACTTGCTAAGGGAATTCGGTTATACGGCCCAGGCCTTTTCTTCGGGAGAAGAGTTCCTCGCATCCGAATATCTCGCTAAAACCAGTTGTGTGATCCTTGATGTCGCCATGCCTGGAATGACCGGACCCGATCTCCAATATGAATTGGCGGTTCGTCAACAAAGGATTCCGATCATCTTCATTACGGCCCAGAGAGATGAGACGATTCGCCCGCGTTTGCTCAAACTGGGAGCTGTGGAATGTCTATTGAAGCCCTTCAGCGAAGCGGCCCTCCTTGAGGCGATCAACGTGGCATTTCGAGGAGATGTTTAGGCACTTCACTTGCTCTCTGGAGCGACAGGTCAATATATTTGTTTGGTAACCAAGTGGTGTCGGGCCCCCCATCGAGGTCACCTGCCATGCCTCCTGCCACACCAATCGTATTTGTCGTCGACGATGATATCTCGGTCCGCGAATCGCTCGAGTTGTTGATCCGCCACGCAGGTTGGGAACCGGAGACCTTCGCGTCTGCTCAAGAGTTTCTGGCACGGCCACGAGTTCCTGCCCCGAGTTGTGCGATTCTCGATATCTCCCTACCTGATCTTAACGGTCTCGATCTACAGAAGCGGATCACATCGGATCGCGTCGACATGCCGATCATCTTCATCACGGGTTATGGCGACGTGCCCATGACGGTGAAGGCAATGAAGGCCGGAGCTATTGAATTTTTGACAAAGCCATTTAATGACGAAGCGCTGTTGAACGCCATCCGCCATGCCATTGAGCGCAGCCGAAATGCTCTTCGCCGCGAGTCCGAAATAGGAGCACTTAAGGACTGTTACGCAGTGCTTACGCCTCGCGAACGGGAAGTCCTGGCACTTGTGGTCTCGGGATTATCGAATAAGGAAGTCGGTGGTAGGCTAGGCATCAGCGAGATCACGGTGAAGGCGCATCGGGGCAGAGTTATGCAGAAGATGCAGGCCGACTCTCTTCCCAATCTGGTGAAAATCGCGGTCCGGCTCCGTATTGCTCCCTCGCCGAAGGCATAATGCCGCGTTCCACGCAGGTCCAGGCCATCGCTGCCTCTGATTCAGCGAACCTCGCTCGGCAGTTTTCCTGATGATGTTGTCAGTCTCAAATTATCCGCTTCGTCAGAAACTGAGTAGACCCTTCAGGAAGGCCTACTTAATATCGATAAGTCCCCTTCGGTGGCGTTCACCTTGCTTTGTTAGGCTGCGTCGTGCGCTCAATCGACTGAGTTCATAAACTGTCGAACCAGCGCAGCAATTTCACCTGATTTGGTATCCAGTGCAAAATGCCCTGCATCGAGCACATGGACCTCTGCAGTAGGCACATTTTTCCGATAGCGCTCCGGCTCGCCAAGGTCAAACGAGAGATCATGCTTACCCCACACGACCAGAAGCTTTGGCTGGGTCTTCTGCATCCATACCTGCCATTTTGGATAGGCCTCCACGTTCGTTCGATAGTCATAAAAGAGATCGCTCTGGATCTGAGCTTGTCCTGCAGCGTTCAAAAACGCATACTCGTCGGTCCAGAGATCGGGGTCGTAAAGCTCAATGTTTGGGTCATCGCCGACATGGCGCGTCTTCGTGGTTGCCATGGACAGCAGGTTCGTGCGCAACGCCATTTCGTTGGGAAGCCGATTCGCCCAGAAAGCCCGCCGCGTTGCCCAGTTCGCTCCAAGGCCTTCGTTGTGCGCGACTGCATCCTGAACGATCAGCGCTTGCACTCGTTCCGGGTGGGCGAGTGCCATCCTAAATCCGACTGGGCCGCCGTAGTCCTGCATATAGAGCGTGTAGTGCGCCAACCCCAGCGCTTCCGTGAAGTCAGTCATCACTGAAGCAATATGATCGAATGTGTAATCGAAGTGTTTGGGATCAGGCCAATCGCTGTGCCCAAAGCCTGGATAGTCAGGTGCCACCAGGTGGTATTTCTCGGCTAGTCGAGTCAATAACGGCTGGAACATTCGTGACGACGAAGGAAGTCCATGTAGCAGGAGAATGGTCGGCGCACCTTTCGGCCCCGCTTCCCTATAAAAGATGGACAGGCCATCGACCTGTACCGTGCGGTAAACAACCGGGTATGACATTGGAGTTTCCTTTCCTTGCGCCCGCAGCATTACGCTCATCACCAACGCCATGCAGGCTATCTGCAAACATCCTGACCCACCGGCCCGTCTCAGAAGATGCATTGTTTACCTCCGCCGATATGTCCTGACCGTCGTTTGTTTGCTAGGTCAGATAATCGCCTCATACACTCTCCGTTGGCGACACTTCGAAGATGATCTCGAGCTCAATCGGCATTCCCAATGGGAGGCTGGCAACACCTATCACCGACCGCACCGACGCCCTCTCGATGCCAAAGACGTCGCGAAACAAATCCGATACGCCATCCGCCACCCGGGGCTGGTCGAAGAAGTCTCCAGCGGTCGCAATGAATACTCCGATACGCACGACCCGCGTGATTCGATCGAGCGAGCCCAAATATTCTTTAGCGGCAGCTAGCGCACCAAGCGCCGCCGTGTAAGCGGCATCGCGTCCGGCCTCGGTATCGAGTTCCTTTCCCAGCCGACCAACATACTTTGCCTTATGGTCGACAACAGGAAGCATCCCGCTCAGAAAAAGCAGGTTGCCCGTTTGCAGCGCCTCAACATACGTGCCAAATGGCGTCGGTGCTGCCGGCAGTCGAATTCCGAGCTCCCGCAGTCGCTCTTCAGCGCCGCCATGCAAACTTTCACTTGTTACCATCGGCCTATATGCGCACCGCCGTCCACGTGCAGCACCTTCCCTGTGACATGACGGGTTTCCGTGAGATAAAAGACAGCATCGGCTATATCTACGGTATGAAAAGGTGTGTCGACGACGCCAGGTGCGACTGAATTAAACCGGATGTTCTCCTTAGCGTACTCGCTCGCAAGGCTGTCCCCGTCTACGAGCACTAGGTTAGGTGATGGACCGAACCGTGCCTTGGTCGCGCCACGCGAAGTCGCGACAACCTGATACCCATGGTCCAGGAACGATTGCACGATCGCTGCTCCAATTCCCTGCGAGGCGCCCGCAACAATCACTGTCTTGCTGTTTGCCAATGTCGTACTCCTTCGAATGCGCGCTCGACGGCACCCTGCGGCCTGAAATGATCACAACAGAATCCTGGTAGACCAACAATTGGACGAAAGTATTGAATGATACCTTCGTATCGATCTGCGCAGTCATTAGACTGAGCCTTCGAAGTCGGGAGCGGCAGAATCGGCAACAGCGACCGTGCTGAGATTCTTGATTGATGTCGATCCGCTTCGAAGACCTCCGGAGACCGTGGCAGCTATCAATTCGGTTCAGCGAGTGTGCTCGCTACACATTTAGCTGAGAGTATCTGCGCGGAACACGCGCCCAGTATCGCAAGGGTTGCGGAAATCCAGATGACATCGTGAAATCCAACTACAAACGCCTTATCGATGGCTAGTCTCAATTGAGAATCGTCAATGTCCGCGCCGGCGAGTTTCGACCTCTCTCGAGCGAGGACTTGACGGTCTGTTGAAGACATGGCCATCTGTTGAATAGCTCCGTCCAATGAACGATTGAACCCGGCCGTAAGAACCAGGCCAAATCCGGCGACAGTTAACAGTGAGGCTATTCGCGAAACGGCATTGTTCACTCCCGACGCAACCCCAGCTTCAGCAGCAGGAAGAGATTGCATTACGGCTGTCGTCAACGGAGCGACGGTAAGCGCTAATCCGAACCCCAACGTCAGTACTGCCGGAAACACGGTGGTCCAATACGGTGCAGGAAGACCACATCGGAGCATCAGAAGAAATCCCCCCGCCGCGATCAACGGGCCCAATGTTAGAGGCAGCCTGGCTCCAGACCTCGCAATTAACCCGCCAGACCAGCGGGAGAATAGGGAGATTAGCAAAATCATCGGAAGCAGAGAGGCTCCCGCCTCTGTGGCCGAATAATGTTGCACCTGTATTAGCTCTAGGGGTAGAAAGTACAGCACTCCTCCGAATGCGCCATAAAGCATCAGCGTGAGCAAATTTGTTCCAGCGAAATCTTTCGACCGGAATAACTTCGGGGAGATCATGGGTGAAGTTGAGCGCACCTCAACCAGCCCAAATAAGGCGATCAGCGCCAGGCCAAGCAGGCCGCACCAGCGAGCAGCAGTCCTGTTTGCAGATGCCTGTATGAGAGAGAACGTAACTGCCCCAAGCCCCAATGTCACGAGAATGGCGCCTAGCCAGTCAATCCTTCGGTTCGATTTCTCGTCTCGGCTCTCGTCAATGTGCGAGTGCGCCAGCCAGACGACTGCGACCGCCATCGGTACGTTAATGGAGAAAACCCAACGCCACGAAACATGCTGCACTAGCCAGCCTCCCAACACTGGACCGATAGCAGATGTGATCGCGGTGAATCCAGACCAGATCCCAATCGCAGCTCCGCTTTCACTAGCCGGAAACGAGGCGCTGATAATCGCGAGACTCCCGGGAACCAGGAACGCAGCTCCGACTCCCTGCAATGCACGAGCGCCGATAAGGACACCGATCGTAGGAGCGAAACCGCAGCACATCGATCCGGATGCGAAGACGATCACGCCGAATACAAAAAACCTTCGTCGACCGTAGAGGTCTCCAGCCGAGCCTCCTAAAAGCAGAAGTGACGCCAGAAACAGGGCGTAGGCCTCAACGACCCACTGCAATGAATTCGCGGTTGCATGCAGGTCCGCCTGTAAAGCTGGAAGGGCAACATTGACAACGGTCCCGTCGATGAAGGCCATGCTTGAGGCCAGGATTGTTGCGGCCAGCACCCAACGGCCGTTCCCCTTCGCGGAACTTGGTGGAGACGAAATCAAGTTTTGTCCTCAGGCTCTGCCCAGAAACATGCCGTCCGGCGTCGCCCTCCTCGCTCCAGGCAGCTTCATGTCTCCCAATCGAAAGAACTCGGAGGCTGCACCAGACCCTGGCCTGGACCCAACAGGCAGAAAGAACTTCTCAATCTTACCAATGACCACTCGACAAGCCTGGTACCAACCGACCCAATTTCCAGAGCTTATGAATGCCAACGGAGTGCGGGCCGCCCGGCACGAGCCGATCCCAAGGTCCTGTATCAAGCGTGATCCATCGTCGGCCAAGACGTTAGCATCCAGCCGCCATCCGAGACTCATGAGAGATTTCCAGCGCCTCTCCTGACCGAGTAATGCGACCGTGTGTCGAAGACATCTCTCTACTGGTCACTGTGCTGATTTTTCGTGCTCGATCTTACCTGGGCGCGATTTGCCCCAGATAGTACCCGAGCCGATTCTCCACGTCTCCTGCCTTCTGGAAGCCACGCGCTGTCAGCGCCTTGATCCCGTCCTGAGCCGCGGACCTTCCCAGCGATTCAATGCATGCATCCCACCCGGCTCCCAGTTCAACGTCTGGCGGCAGACTGGTATTAACGAGACGTTTGGTATTAGCGATCGCCCACTTGTCGAACCGTGAGATCCGGGTTGCGAGCGCCTCAACAAATGCGTCAAGATCGTTATCGGGTAGAGCGCGATTGATGTAGCCATACGCTTCCGCCTGATCGGCCCTTATATCTTCCGAGCTCAATAGCACCTCGAGAGCGCGGTTTCGACCAATCAGCCTGGGCAACCTAGCCATGGGTCCGCCGCCGGCGACCATTCCCACGCCCACTTCCCATTGCGAAATGATGGTCTTTTCTGAACTGGCAAAACTCATGTCGCATGCGAGCGTAATCTCACTTCCATTACCTGTCGCCCGGCCCCGGATAAGGGCAATGGAGACGACCGGAGCGCGGGTTAAGCGCACCAAAAAGTCTGGCCACGGTGGCAGGCCTGTCGTTCCGGCAGGCATCGAAGTCAAATCCTCCAGCTTCGCCTGGAAATCGGAGTGATTCAAGAAATAGCCGTCGACCGCACTGTCGAAGACAACCACCTTGAGTTGTTCATCTGTTTCGATTGCCGCGATTACTTTCTGGAACTCCCGTACCATCTCCGGCCCCATAACGTTGATAGGCGGGTGGTTGACTGTGACGCGCCAGTAGGCGGGTGATTGCCGGGTAATGCCTATCTGTGCAGTTTCTGCAGGTGCACTCAAAGTTGTCATGGGAAGCTCCTTTTCTATTGAAACCGGTTGACCGAAGACGGAAAACGATCAGCCGTCTTCTAATTCATTCATTCAGCCAGACCCCGAAGAGCAGCGCAATCAGACGATGGTGTTGGAGATACATTCGTATTACTTCCGGCGACGAGATCAACTGCCAAAGGCCCACCCGAGGCAAAGGTATCGCCGACACCATCGTCTAATTGTTCCCTCCATTCTGATCTGCTTTGATAACGACTTAAGGAAAGCTCATCAAGACCAACACCTACGACCATTCGAAAGGAAGTTATATGCCCAATCAGAAGACGTTGGCCGCCACCGAAGTACAACCAACTGCGTCGAATCCTCTTGACTTTATCCCCGACGAAATACCATACGACGTTCCTTACGGACCCCTATTTCACTCGACCGAGCTGAAGCGGTTATTCACGCCGCCGTGGCCGAGGCAAAGAAGCGGAATTGGAAGATGAACATTGCGGTGACCGATTCCGGAGGTAACTTAGTTGCCTTCCAACGAATGGATCGCGCAATGCTTGCTTCTATTCGGATTGCAGAACACAAGGCGCGAGCCGCCGTAACCTTCCGGCGCCCGACAAAGGTCTTCGAGGACGGTGTCCAGCTCATGCATTTTGACTATCTGCTCGCGTTCGATGGAATCATTGCATCTCGAGGTGGAATTCCACTTATCGACCAAGGGGTGATTATTGGGGCGATCGGCTGCTCGGGTGGCACGGACTCGCAGGATGAGGTCGTTAGCAAAGCAGGTGCGGCCCTCATCGCGTAGCGACCGAGCGGCAACACCCGCGGGCAATACAATCTCATCGCCAGCTCCAACCTCTCCCGCCTCGATAACCTGGAGATAGAAGCCAGGACGGTTATGTCGGCCACATCTCGCCGAAGTCCAATGTTGACAGACCTAACGGACACCACAAACCTCTTATCCCTTAATCAGCTCAAGGTCCAGTGTGATGGTGACTTCGTCGCCCAACACCGTGCCGCCGGCCTCAAGCAGGGTGTCCCAAAGAAGTCCGAAATCTTTGCGATTGATCTTAGCGGTGCAGGAGAGTCCCAATCGCGTATTACCCCAAGGGTCGATGATTGGCTTGCTGACATCCTCGACCGTCAAGGTAACAGATTTCGTAACGCCGCGAATCGTCAGATCGCCGGCAACTGCGTAATCGTTACCACCAGTGGATCGGATGTTCTTTGACTTGAACGTCATCGTGGGGAACTTTTCAACGTCAAGAAAGTCCGCGGCCTTCAAATGCACATCGCGATCGTCGTTTCCCGTTCTCAACGTGGAGACAGGGATCGAAGCCTCTACAGTGGAACGGCTGTAATTTTCTTCGTCAAGCTCAAGTACGCCGGAGACTCCCGAGAACTCCCCCTTCACGTAGGAGATCATCATGTGTCTCACCTTGAACTCAGCTCCCGAGTGGGCGGGATCGATCTTCCAGGTGCTAGTAGCGATAGCTGCAGTCATAAAGTAATCTCCATTTCAGCGACAGCCGGTGCGGTGAACGCGATTGTTGTGCAGCGCGTTCACGGTCTGTGGTTGGATGCGACTAATCGGGTTGGCTCTTTAATCCCGCCAACATCTCCTTCCCGACATGCAGCGATTCTTCGATTGCCTCCTTCTCGCTGCGATATTTCAGTTCTTCCGAGGACGCGCCAAACCCCTCGGGAGGGATGTTTTCAAGTAACTCCGCCTCCTTGCGTCCGGTCTCGTCATATTTCTGCTGGTCCCGCGCGTCCTGTGCTTCCAATTGTTTTATTTCGGCAGAATCTTCCACCTGTCATCCCTCCCTCTTATCAAGAGGTTCTTGCCGGACATCGCAGGGATGGACAAACATCCCCGCGCCCTTCTTGAAGAATCACACCAGAAGGATGAATCAAAATCTATTGAGCTTTGGTATTGATATACACCTACGTATCGGTCGACACCATCGTCCAATGGATTCATTTCCGGACCCATCGCCTCGTCAAATTGTGATCTCGTGCGACCGTCCTGCTGTTGGCGATGTGCGCTTGCTGAGTTGGTTATAGAATTTTGTAGCTATGGTCACGTCTTCCATACCGATCCCACCCTGAAGTGGGAGAATGGGCGCAGACCAAAAAGGTGAGAGCGGGTCGTCTCCCTTCGATCTGGCGCTACTACATTGAGGAATAAGAGATGAAGAACGGGAGCCCTTATCCAATCGGTGCAAGTGTTACGGGTACGGGTGTGAACTTCAGCGTGTTCTCCTACCATGCAACTGGGGCGGAGTTGCTGCTCTTCGATACGGAAGATGCTATCCAGCCAAGCCGCATCATTAGCCTCACTCCCGGGACGGGCAGAACATCGCATTACTGGCACGTGCACTTGCCGGGAATCAGGCCCGGGCAGTTGTATGGCTACAGGATAAGTGGGCCATACGCTCCCGAATTGGGCCATCGTTTCGATCCTGAAAAGATACTTCTCGACCCATATGCGCGGGCGATCTCTACGAAGAATTACCAGCGGAATGCTGCCGCAAGGCCTGGGGACAATACAGGAGCCGCCGCCAAGAGCGTCGTCGCAGATCTTAGCGCCTATGACTGGGAGGATGATCGACCTCTCGATCATCCATTTTCGAGCACTGTTTTATATGAAATGCACGTTGGCGGTTTTACGCGGAACGCAAACTCCAGTGTCGCCGAAGAAAAGAGAGGCACGTATGCCGGGCTGGTCGAGAAAATTCCGTACCTGAAAGATTTGGGTATCACTGCAGTCGAACTAATGCCCGTCTTCCAATTCGACGCCCAGGATGCTCCAGCAGGCTTGGAGAACTACTGGGGATACAGTCCCATGTCGTTTTTCGCGCCCCACGTCGGTTACTCCTCCCGGAGTGACCCGTTGGGATGCCTCGACGAGTTTCGGGACATGGTGAAGGCTCTGCACAGGGCCGGCATCGAGGTAATTCTCGATGTGGTTTACAACCACACTGCTGAAGATGGCGCCGAGGGACCTACGTTTTCCTTCAAGGGACTGGATAATCGGTTCTACTACCTGCTATCGGATGACCTCTCGCAATATGCGGACTATACCGGAACGGGCAATACGCTCAACACCAACTTTTCGGTCGTCCGCCGGATGATCGGCGACAGTCTCCGATACTGGGTCTCGGAGATGCATGTGGACGGCTTTCGATTCGATCTTGCCGCCGTCCTAACCCGAGACCAACATGGCAGGTCCGCCGACGATGCCCCAATCCTCTGGGAAATTGATTCCGACCCTGTGCTTGCGGGCAGAAAGCTGATTGCCGAAGCGTGGGATCCCGGTGGACTCTACCTGGTGGGATCGTTTGCCGGAGACCGCTGGAAGGAGTGGAACGGACGCTTTCGTGATGATGTCCGACGTTTTCTCAAGTCGGACCGAGATACCGTGCTCAATCTGAGACAGAGGCTCCTTGGCAGTCCCGACATTTATACGAAGAGTTACCATCCGCCAGAGCAAAGCGTTAACTTTGTGACATGTCATGACGGTTTCACTCTGAATGACCTGTTCTCCTATAACGGAAAGCACAATGATGCGAATGGGGAGAATAATCGCGATGGAGCCTCAGAGAACTATTCTTGGAATTGCGGAGTGGAAGGCCCCACCGACGATCTGGAAGTCGAGCGGCTCCGTGCACGACAGATCCGCAACGCACTGACGCTCAACCTCATTTCGGTTGGCACTCCGATGCTGATGATGGGTGACGAAGCCAGAAGGACGCAGCTCGGTAACAACAACGCCTATTGCCAGAACAACGAAATGAGCTGGCTCGACTGGAGCCTTTTTCACAAGCATGATGGTCTTTACAGGTTCGTTCGACTTCTAATTCAGTTGCGCCTGCGCTTTGTCGCAAGTCGAAGCGGGGATTTTCTGTCACTCGCCGACTTCATCGAACGCGCCAAAATCCAATGGGACGGCGTTCACCTGTCCGCACCAGACCTTTCCTTCGACTCTCACAGCCTTGCCTGCACTGCGTCCATCGAGGACGGAGGAGCATTCCATTTGATGATCAACGCATATTGGGAGCCCCTGCCCTTCGATTTGCCTGCCGTTCCAGATAGCTGTGGACCATGGCGCCGCCTTATCGACACGTTTCAGGACGCGCCCTTCGATTTTCTAGAGCAAGGAGCCGAAACCTCGAATCAAGACGTATACGTTGTTCAACCCCGGTCGATCGCTCTCTTGGCGACAGGCCGCTGCGGGACTGGAATCTCTCTCAAGTAATCAAGCCAGAAAAATGTGCCCCAAAACATCGCAGCGCTATTTGCCTGTCAAACACTCTGGCGCGCACTATCGCTTTTGGTATGGGTGGAAGATGTAGTCCTTCGACTTCACGGCCGTATGGCAAGCATTTCCGCAGTCCGAGAGACTTTTCGGATCGGCAGAGAACGTGTTCGATGCAGCATCGTAGTTGAAGACCGCATAACCCCAGCCCCCCGTTTTTGGGAACCTCTTGCTGTCTTTTTCCATAACGAAGACCTGCTTGAACACGTCGGGGACTTCCACGACGAACGGAGCCTCCGTGCTCTTCTTGTGTGTCCATTGCAGCTTAACAATCATCGAGCCATCCGGGAAAGTTTGACCGCCCCCGGGAACGCCTGATTTGTATGCCGCGATCATCGTTGGGTTGGCGACGATTACCTTGAGGATCTCGTCGGTACGTGCGGAGGAGACGTCGGCCCAATCTTCGTATCCCCGAAAATCGGAGAACGCGATTCCCCCCGGAGATTTCAATTTGTACTTGTCCTGCGCGTAAACGGTTGTTCCGACAAGGAGGGCGAGAGTCGCCACGGTTGTCGCAACGGGCACAAAGCAAGTAATGCGCTCTAGGAAAGTGCGAGACTTTATATCTTGGCCTCGTCGCGCCACGAATTTCGTCACAAACTTACGCATGATGTCTTCTCCCTCAGAAAAACCTTCTCAGCCCGATCAACCTGCCTCTCGAATGGCTTCTATTAGGCCAGACGTGAGGAGAGCAAACAATTGGACGAAGGTATCGGCGATACCTTCGTATCAAGTGTGGGAGGAAATTTCTTCCAGATTCATCGCCCCTCAGCGCTGGCTGGCATCGAAACCATCTGCCTTAGACACGAAAATGCGCAGCCGATACGAAAGTATTGCAGACACCTTCGTCCAATTGCGTCTCCGATTTTCTTCTGGCTGAATAATGACAGCTTTAGTAGCCGGATGCCTTCTGGCGTCCTTTCCATTCGGATCGATCCCCCTTCTCCGCAGTGAGCCAAGGAACAATTCTTCGATTCGTTTGGATACCTGGCACAATTACCTGTTACTCACTCGATCAAATTTCGAATAGAGGAGTTCATGAACGAAAAAATCAAACTCTCCTTCGTGTTCGCCGTCCTGGCGTTGGCAACCACTATTTTTGCGATTCGAATTTCCGCCGTGGCCAACCCACAAATCAAATCCCGTGTAGACCGCCTCTATGTGATCGACTGCGGCGATGGTAGTGGTCCGGACGAATCGCGTTGGACGCCAGGAATCAATGTCGGAATCCCCGTCGGTTTTCCCGGGCACTGCTACCTGATTCACCACACCCAGGGGTGGTTCCTGTGGGACACCGGCGTTGATGATGCTGTAGCAAAATTGCCAAACCATGAACTGGTGCTGCATGAGTGGGGACCCGGCACAGGTCCGATCTGGCGCAAGCCAATAACGCTGGCAGCCCAGCTCGAAGAGATACATGTGAAGCCCTCGGATATAAAGCTAATGGCAGTGTCCCATAGCCACCCGGACCACGCTGGAAACATCGAAATGTTTCCTAACACGCTGATGCTGGTGCAGCGGGTCGAGTACGAATGGGCTGGGAGCCGCCAGGATACTGTCGCCTTCAACAAGAAGCATCCGGTAAAGCTCATCGACGGCGACTACGATATCTTTGGCGACGGGAGCCTCGTGCTGCTTTCGACGCCAGGACACACTCCCGGCCACCAATCATTGCTCGTTCGGCTACCAAAAACCGGCCCGGTGATTCTTAGCGGTGATGTTGCGCACTTCCAGACCAGCTTCGATCATCGCTATGTCCCTTCCAACAATTGGAACAAGGAAGCGTCGCTCCAGTCCATGGACAAGATAGCGGGAATCATCGCAAAAGAGCATGCGCAGCTATGGATCAACCACGACCAGGCCCAAAGCGATGCACAGAGGAAGCTGCCAGCGTTTTACGAGTGATGGCCATCTCGCCACTCGTCGAAGGGCACTAATCAGCGTAGACGCACCCACTAGAAATCCAGCCTCAAGCTGACTTCCCTGAACCGGGCATCTAGTGCAGGAGCGATTCCCAGTTGGCCGGCACCTTTCCCGCGGGTCCAGGTGTTGGCTGACTTTCTGGATGCGCGTGCGGTGGAAGCAACTCAACTCCGCTGATCATCGCCCCCTTCTCATAGTCGAAGAACCAGTCCTCGCCGGGCTCAAAGCTGCATATGATCGGATGCCCGGTCGCGTCCGCATGCTTTGATGCATGCTGACTGGGAGAGCTGTCACAGCATCCGATGTGCCCACATTCGGCACACCGGCGGAGATGTAACCACCAACCTCTTGGGGATGCCAGACATTCCACGCACCCGTCGCCACTCGGCTTCGAAGCGAGATTGACTCCGCGATGATCCTTCTTCATTTTGATCTCCAAAGATTTTGCATGTCCGACACCCGTTCACACCACCAGCAATATCTTACCGGTTGCGCCCTTTTCTGCTGCAGCCTGAGCTTCCGACGCTTCACTGAGTGGAAGTCTTTCGCTAATCGGGATCACCAGCTTGCCATCTCGCACTGCGGCCGCCCATGAACTCGAGAGTTTTCCTGTCGAATTTCGAAAATACGAACACCGCCTGCACCGATGGGTGTTTCGCAGCATTCTGTGGAGCCCCGATGACCGAAGCGAACACTCCTCCTAGCTTTACCTTTGCCATCAGCTTCTCGGCGGTGCTCCCTCCAACCGTATCTGCAACGCCATCGAGCCGCGGCAGATTCGCAATCGCCGCGTCGTCGTCGGTTGCGACTATCTGGTCCGCACCCACCGTCTTCGCCTCATCCATCTGCCTCTTTAAAACTCCGGCGATCACTATCGCCCCTCGGTCCTTCGCAGTGAATACCGCGGAACGCCCGACATTCCCTGCAGCACCTATGACCAATACGATTTCGCCTGCTTTGATCCCCGTTGCCGAAAGGAGTTGGTTGCCTGTCGTTGTTACCAGCGGCAGCGCAGCCGCCTCGATCAAGTCGAGCCCTTTCGGGACCTTCGCCAAGACCGCTGCATTCACGACGCAAAGCTCTGCGTAAGTATTGTCCGCCATCGAGAACACCTGGTCGCCGACAGAAAAGCCTTCCACTCCCGGACCAATGTTAATCACTGTACCCGCAACATCGACTCCGATTAGACCAGGGAACTTGAGCGGATAAAAATCCTTCGTCAACCCGGCACGTCGTTTGTAATCGATCGGATTCACGCTCGCCGCAGCCACACGGACCAGCACTTCGCCCTGGCCCGCTACCGGATCCGGGTAATCCTCGTACTTGAGTACTTCCGGACCGCCATATTGGTGGACAACAATTGCTTTCATGATTCCCCTCAAATCGCGTGCCCTTGTGCGGGTGGCCCAGCAATGCTAACGTCCACGCGGGCCCGCTTTACGTGGGTCGTCCGACCGGTCCGCCGCAATGGACCGATTACACTCCAAGGTGACCCGGCGAATCAATTGGACGATCGTATAGGCCACACCTTCGTATTGCTTTTGGAATAGAGTGAGTCCACTTTGCGCCTATACGTTCAATCATTACCTTGGTGGTAGTAGATACGTTCGTCCAATAGATTCGAGATCTCGGTTCTGGCCTAATCAAGAGGCACCCGATCGGAGCAAGCCCAGGACACCCAACCAAAGCTCAGGAGATATTGACAATGTTTCCGCAACTCGCCCGCTTCACCGACCTTAACCTGCTCCTGCTTCGCCTCATGGTAGGACTCGTCTTCATCACCAGCGGCTACAACCACCTGAAGGATCCAGAGGCACGTTCTAAGAGCATTGAGATGTCGAAAGGTTTCACGATCTTTCTCGGGATCGCTGAGGTCGCCGGCGCCCTGGGGGTCGCCTTTGGTGTACTCACGCAGCTCGCCGCATTCGGACTCATTGCCCTCATGCTGGGTGCGATCAGCAAGAAAATTTTCTCTTGGCACACTGGATTTTGGGGAAAGAACACGTATGGTTGGCACTACGACCTGATGTTCATCCTGATGAATCTACTGATCGCCTCCACAGACGGCGGACGCTGTGTGCTGCTGAACTGAGAAACTCTGTCACGTTGAGGTCAGCGACTCGAAACCGGCAGCTTCCAGATGTCTTCACAATATTGACGGATCGTGCGGTCAGATGAGAATTTGCCTGAACGCGCCGTATTCAATAACGACATCGTTCCCCAGCGCGCAGCGTCGGCATATGCCTTACCGGCCTCCTGCTGCGCTGCGGCGTAGGCATCGAAATCAGCGAGCACAAAATAACGGTCGACATTCATCAAGTCATTGACCAGCGGCGCGAACAATTCCCGATCACCGTTTGAAAACCTTCCATCCCGTAAGTCGTCCAACACCTCTCGCAGCAACGGACTCTTCTCGTAGAAGCTCCGCGGGGTGTAGCCGGCCCGTCCCAGATCGCCAATCTCCGGCGCGGTCAGCCCGAAAAGGAAAAAGTTCTCTTCACCAGCCTCTTTTCGGATCTCAATGTTCGCGCCGTCCAGCGTACCAATAGCGACCGCCCCATTCATCATGAACTTCATACATCCGGTTCCGCTTGCCTCGAACCCGGCGGTCGAGATCTGTTCGGAAAGATCGGCAGCGGGATAGATGCGCTGTCCCAGCGAAACCGAGTAATTCGGAACGAAGATGACCTTCAAGAGGTCCTTCACCTCGGGATCGTTGTTGACGAGCTCACCCACCTGGCATATCAGTTTAATGATCAGCTTCGCCATCGTGTAGCTGGGTGCGGCTTTTCCTCCGAAGAGAAACGTTCGAGGTGTGAAGGTCTTCGCCGCACCGCTCTTGATCTGGCAGTAGAGCGAAAGGATATGAAGCGCATTCAAGTGTTGGCGCTTATACTCGTGCAGCCGCTTTACCTGCACATCAAACATCGATGTCGGGTCCACATCGATGGACATTGTTTCCTTGATGAATGCGGCGAGCCTGCCTTTAGAGGCTTCCTGCGTCTTCCGCCAGCGATCGAGAAAGCCTTTGTCGTTGGCGAAGGGCTCGAGTGACTTCAAGCCGTACAGATCCTTGTGCCAGTCTGTGCCGATCGTCTCGTTGATCAAGCTAGTGAGCTCAGGATTGGAGAGCATCAACCAGCGTCGGGGCGTGACACCATTTGTCTTGTTGCTGAAACGCTCAGGGAAAGCCTCGTAGTAGTCGTGCAGCGTAGTTTTTTCCAGCAACTCGGTGTGTAGTTCCGCGACACCGTTGACCGCCTTACTGCCCACAACTGCCAGGTGCGCCATCTGTACGCTGCGCACGCCGTCTTCTCCGATTATGCTCATCCGCCGCATCCGCGCGTCATCATCGGGAAAACGAAAGCGCATTTCATCCAGAAATCTGCGATTAATTTCGTAGACGATCTCCAGATGTCTCGGCAGAAGACTCCCAAATAACTCCAATGACCAGCGCTCCAGGGCCTCGGGCAGCAGCGTGTGGTTGGTATAACCAAACGTGGACTGCGTCACCCGCCATGCATCTTCCCATCCCATTTCATGGTCATCCATCAGCAGGCGCATGAGCTCTGCAATGCCGATAGAAGGATGTGTGTCATTCAACTGAACCGTCCATTTCTTATCGAACTCCGCGAGCGGCCTTCCGAAAGCCAGCTGAAGCTGCACCATGTCCTGCAAGGAGCACGACGTAAAGAAAAACTGTTGTGTCAGCCGCAGGCGCTTGCCTTCCTCTTTCTCGTCCGGTGGATACAACACTTTGCTAATCGTCTCCGACTCCATCTTGGCCCGCACGGCACCGGCATAGTCGCCACTGTCGAAGGCGCCTAGATCGAACGCATCGACAGCTTCGGTTTTCCATAGCCTCAGGCGGCTGACCGTACGCGTCTTATAGCCTGGTATCGGCGTATCGTACGGAATGCCTTTCACCTTGTAGGCCGGCACCCACCTGTGACGGACTGCGCCCTTCCCGTCGGTATAGGTCTCGGTATGTCCGGAGAAGCCCACTTCGTAAGAATTGGACGCAGGAATCTCCCACGGATTTCCGAATTGCAGCCATTTGTCCGACTTCTCCACCTGCCAGCCGTCTACGATCTCCTGACGGAAGATACCGAACTCATAACGCAAACCGTAGCCAATCACAGGTACATCCAGCGTCGAGAGCGAATCAAGAAAGCAAGCAGCCAGTCGACCCAAACCACCATTACCCAGACCAGGCTCAGGCTCCTCGTTGGCGATAATGTTGAGGTCAAGCCCCAGGCTTTCGAGCGCCTGCTCAGTTGGTTGCGTTAGATCCAGATTCAACAAGTCATTCTGTAGATGAGGCCCCAGAAGGTACTCCGCACTCAGGTACGCGAGAACGCGAACGTCTCCCTGTTTGTAAGTCTCGATTGTTTCAAGCCATTGATCCATCAAACGATCGCGAACGGTGACCGCAGCCGCATGATATTTATCAATCAGGTTGGATGACTCCAACGGCCTGCCCACGCTATGGGTCATGTGATTGCGGAACGAAATCGCGATCTCAGCAGCGGTCGTACCGGTGCGAGTTTCGCGGTCTCGCGCATTTGCCTTTTCTTGGTCGCGACCTCGCGCCCCTGAAGACTGCTGTTTCTCCCCTGGCATGTGTTCCCTCCAACGCGCTCAATATTGTCCGCATCCACCCTATGGGATGCACCGAAACCGTTTCGGATGGCTCCTTTCAGTGAATCCTGGAAGAACAATTCGTCTTTTTCAATGTCCTCCTACCGGCCCAGAAATTATGGGATCAAACCATCCTGCAGCCTACTAGCAGCTTCAGTATTGGCAATTTGAATGTCGACATTCTGTCTCAAGGCCAGTTCAACATCCTCGGCAAGTGTCAACTTTCCACTGTAGACAAACGCGCGCCGCTTCAACCTATGGTCGACTGGATGGTCCATCGGCAACACATCGCAATCCCTGTGGCTCTGGAGAATCACACCAGAAGGGCACACGCAAAGCTATTGAACTTTGGTATTAACAGACACCTAGGTGTCGGTCGACACCATCGTCCAATGGATTCGGATCCGCACTCATGGCCTAATCAGATTCTGGCTACCCGGGAACCGTATCAAAAAAACGAACCGCACCAGATCGCCAAAGAGTAGTCGAACATCTTCAAAGCCTCGCAACGCGCATGGCAAACAGACAAAGCTGGATACGTACCAGACCCTAACCGGCGTCATCGCATCCAGGCTCATCAGTCCCGTTGAAGACCATTAAAAGTTAAAGAGGAGCTAGATATGCCAAAGAACGAAGCAGTCCTTGTTAGGGGCACCTCTCGATCGACCAGCGCCGCAATCTGGCGAGAGTCACCAAACGGTGACGATGAGGCCGACGTCGAGTTGCGAAGAGCAACGGACGCACTGCTGACCTTGGCCGCGAGATCAGGGGATAGTGTGGCCTTTGATGAGTTGAGCCGGCGTCATTCAAAAAGAATCAAACGCCACATATACCGAATCGTTCGAAATTGGGAGGACGCCGAGGACGTATTTCAAGACTCACTTCTCAAGGCCTTTAGAAATATCGGGCAGTTTCGGAGCGATTGCAGCTTCTCAACCTGGTTGACAAAAATCGCCATCAACTCGGCGCTCATGGTTTTGCGAAGTAGGCGCCGGCACGCACCGATCGCACACGGCAACGCCACCAGCTCAGCCGACTGCTTCGTCTTGCAGGAGCTTCCCGATCTTTCCCCGAATCCAGAACTTCTCTACGCGGAGCGTCAAGTACAAGAGTCACTACGGGGCGCGATACTACATTTGCCATGGTGCTTCCGTTCTGTAACTGAGCTTTACCTTGCTAAGGATTGTTCAACACGTGAGGTAGCACAAACGCTGGGTATCACAGTCGGCGCGGTGAAATCCCGTTTGCTGCGAGCGAAGAAAGCGCTCCGCGCATCCGTGCCGGAACTCCAAAGCCGAATCGACGCCGGATAACATCCCTCGTCCGCCATCAACATGGGAAAACGCAATTTCTAACGTTGCGCCGAGTCCACACTTGTCTCCGGGTGAGAATCCGGCGCTCATGCCGACTTGGCGCGCGGAATGAAACCTGGCGTTCCAGTATTCACCACGTCATTAAGTCTCTGTCTCGTCTGAATGCGATTGATCTCGTCAAACGCATCCTCCGGAAGAGCCGAGATGTCGAAGTTTTCTCTCGCCCGCGCTGCGGTCCTGGGAGTGGTAAGCAACGCTGTCCCCCGCTGCACGGCCCAGGCCAACAATACCTGCGCGGGCGTTTTACCAACGCGCGCAGCGATTGCCGTGATCACTGGATCTTCGATCGGCCCAGGCCTCGCTCCATGACCTAATGGGGCGAAAGCCAAGAATACGATTCCCTTCTCCTTACAGAATTCCAGAAGCTCAGTCTCCGGAAGATATGGATGTGACTCCACCTGGACCACTGCCGGCTTGATTCTCGCCGATTCATAGATGGTTAACATTTTGTCGAGGGTGATGTCAGATAGCCCAATCGCTCGACATCTGCCACCGTCGACAAGACTCTCCATCGCCCTCCACGTGTCGAGCAGGGTCACCCCTTGGTCGTACAGGACATTTCCGTTTTGATCTCGCGGATCCGGATTATCTCCCGGTTGAAATGCGAAGGGCGTGTGAATGAGATAGAGATCCAGATAGGTGAGTCCAAGCCTCACCAGGCTCGCTTCAAACGCTGGCATGACACGCTCGGGTCGATGGTTGGTATTCCATAACTTTGTCGTAACAAAAAGCTGCTCGCGGGTAGTCTCTCGAGCGTCCAGGCCTGCTCGCAGAGCCTCTCCAACCTCACGTTCGTTACCATATCGTTCGGCACAATCGAAATGTCGAAATCCGGTGTCAAGCGCGTCCTTGGAGGCACGTACAGTCGCTGCTGCATCAGGAATCAAGGTGCCAAACCCAAGTGCGGGCATCTCACCGGCCCCGCGGTTAAGCGCTAATCTCGCGTCCCGAAAATCAGAAGATTCGATCATCAACTCTCTCCACAGAATCTTGCCGGCTATTCAACGGTGCTTCACTACAGGCCGCTCAACGGGCAGCACCACCGATCTTGTCATTAGGCCAGAAGAGCTCGTCCGTATCTACTGGACGAAGGTATCGGTCACACATTTGTACGTAGCTCATCAGAGCTTCTGAACCTGGCCTTTCCTTGGCCGACCGGACCACAGCGGCAGGCACGGCACTAGGTTCCGTGGGGCGAGCACTCTTCAAAGGCACTTGCGGGAATACCGGCTGCACACCAACCACGTATTGCAACCTTTAACTGCAGCCTCATTGGATTCACGGTCGGACCCGCGAAAATGACCTCGAGATAAATCGCTACCTGACACGAACGGCACCCAGTCAACCGTACGTAACATCCGTGCTTTGACCGACCTCGATAATGTAACCGTCAGGATCGCGGATGTAGCAGCGAATCTCGCCATACTTCGGTATCGGCTCCGTGAGGAACTCTGCCCCTCGACTCTTCCACAGTTCATAGCACGCTTGAATATCCGCAACCCGGAAATTCATAAAGCTGCTGATGTGATTCGGGTCAGGGACGCTGAGCGATACTGTCGGCTTGTCCGGAGTCGGCCCACCCCCCACGTTCAGAATCATCCAGATGTTCGCGAGCTGAAGGTACGGGGGCGCGTTGCCGTCGCCCATGGTCAAGATGCGAGCGCCAAAAACCTTTTCGTAATAGCGAGCCGATCGCTCGAGGTCCTTCACGGTAAGAAAATACGCAATGCTGATCCCGTCCCGCGGGGGCATCTCATAGCTCTTCTGTTCCACTTGTACGCTGCTCATTGACGGCTCCAATCCAGATAGACTTACCGACAGGGGAAGCCACGGCACCGGCCCCCACTTACCGACTCACTTCTTCTTTGCGCTGAGTGCCGCTAGAAGAAGTTTCAGAACCGCTTCATCAGAAAACGGGTTCTGACCTGAGATCAACTCGCGATCTTGAAGCGCGTAGCTCCCCCATGGAGCGACCACACTTACGTCACCGCCCGCAGTTTTCAGCGCGAAGTCCGGGTAGAACAGGACCTTACCGCCAATCTCAAGCGGCTCCCGCTGCTGCTCTTCGGCCGTCGCAAAGATCGTCATCTTATACCCGGCATAGATCCAGCCTTGAGCCCTGGCGTGTGCTCCGGCGACATCGCCCGCTGCCAGCGCTGCGACGAACTCCCACGAATTCGGGAGAGCCGAGAGCAGTGAAATCGGGCCATGGCAGAGGACAGCCGTGGGCTTGGACGTTTCGTGAAAGTGTCTCAGCACGATGCCGGCATTAGGATCATCCAGAAGATCAATCATCGGGCCATGGCCGCCGGGCACGAAGACAGCGTCATATTGATCCAGGCCCGACGCAATGACATCCCTGATGCGAACGGGGTCTCTGAGCCCGAGCAGGCCGTCGCGGAATATCAGGTAGTCCTGAAGCCTGGCCGCGTCCCCGCCAAAAAAGCCGACGACCTCGGAATGGACATCCACCTGAGGCGTATTGCCGGTGGGGTTGGCGAAGGTAATTTCGTAGCCCTCCTTCATCAGGGCGCGAACCGGAACCGTCACTTCGTTGAGGTAGTAGCCGGCGCCGGTATAAATCTTCCCATCCTTCAAGGGCAAGCCGCGACCACTCGAGATCAATGCCAGGATTTTTCCTTTTGTTGCCATTTCATTCTCCTCTCTGAAATTGGAACTAAGACTGGGGACAAACGGTACGTCGCATTCATTGAAATCGGGGAGCGTTCCGTCCGTCCTCACTGTTTCCCAAAGCGCGTAAGTGCGGGCCGTCGCAGTTGATGTGGCTTATCCCATCGGAAATCCGAACATCAACCACGACTGATTGGCTACCCAGTGCGGGTACAGCTCCGTCATCTGATCGAACAACTCCTGGTCGGACGTCGCGGTTTTCTGCAGCCGATCGAAGTCCTGCAGATAGCGCTTGGTTTCCTGGATCGTCGCGGGAGAGTCGGGCGCGCCAGGCTTCTTATGACCGGCGACAACCATCGCCGGATTCAGCGCCGCCAATCGATCCAGCGCTGCGATCCAATTCTTTCGGCTCTCGGGGGTAGTGTCGCCAACGTACATGCGGCACTGGTTGTACACAACGTCGCCAGCGACGATCAGGCTGATCGATGGAACATACAGAGACGTCGAATCGGGACAATCGGTGCGGCCCTGCTCGAGGATGCGCAATTCGTGGCCCTCAAGCGTAAACGTGTCGTCCTCATGGGGCTCAGGTCCAACCAACTTCGTCGGCACTTGCCCAGGAAACATTCGGCGGGCTAATTGCTGCACTGGAGGAGACAAATACATCTGTATGCCCTCCACCGCCTTGGGCGTTGCGATCGCCCGAGCGCTCGGGAAACGGTCGAGCAGAACGCTCAGACCGTAGAAGTGGTCGAAATGCGCATGCGTTATATAGATGGTCTCCAGGTTCCGGTTATGCAGCGCAATCCAGTCCGCGAGCGCCTCGGCTTCAGCCACCGTAGTCATGGCATCCACCAGTACCGCGTCGTGCTCGCCGAAGATCAACGTCGACGTGGCTGGATCAAAGCCCAGCGGCTCGCCGAAAGGCCTTGGCCGCTCGCCCACCATAGCCTTTCCTGGGGCGGTAAAAACGTTCACACCAAGCTTGCTCGACGCGACAGGCACGGTCAGGTCGGTTCCCGCCTTCAGCCTAGGGTTGCCGTCCATTTATGCTCCTTTCGATCTCAGAGCGGTTGACTATACATCACAAGACTGGCAGAAGCGCGGCATCGAATCCATTAGACGAATGTATCGGGCTATACCAAAGTATCGGTTAGACGTCACCGCCTGGAACGGGCCTTGTTATATCCCAACAGCCACCGCTCGATCTGCTCATGGCCCTCAGTCCATCTTTATCCGCGTGCCCACGAGTTGCGCCGTCGCAAACACGCCGAAGCAAAACTGACGACGGCCGAACGTCACTGCCAACGGTTGCCTGTCAATGACGCGACAGGCTATGCTCATCTGAATTATGGTTCGCAACCATGGCACACTAGGCCTTCTTACGAGCGCGTTGTTCCTTGCAATTGCTTCGCCCTGCAAGCCTCAAGCACCAGGGCCGCCCATTTTTCGCGTTGCCGCCGATGGCTCGGCACAATACACAACGGTCCAGGCAGCGGTCGATGCCGTTCCTCCTACAGGTGGGACAGTTCTCATTGCACCCGGTATCTATCGCGAGCAGGTGATCATCAACCAGACCTACGTAACGCTGCGCGGAACAGGTCCAAACCCAGCGGCAACGATTCTGGTCGATGACACCAGCCAGGGGACGCGTGGCATCAAGCCGAGCTACGCGACCGTACATGTGCTCGGCAACGACTTCCACGCCTTCAACCTCACATTTCAGAACGACTTCAACCGCACGCACCAACAGGTGTTCGCTGGATCGCAGGCGCAGGCGCTCAACCTGGAAGGCGACCGAAACATTCTCGACCACGTCAGCATCCTCGCGAACCAGGACACGCTCTACATCGGCGCTCGCGGCTGTGGCCAGGCGGGAAGTCGGAGAACACCGGCTCCAAACACGACATCTTTGTCACCGACTGCCCAACCCGCCCTACCCCCCACCGAAACACCCTGTACGCCGACAACCACACGCAGTTACTTTACGCACTGTTTGATTGCCGGCAACGTCGACTTCATCTATGGCGACGGCAACGCTGTCTTCAATCAATGCGAGATTCACAGTACGGTCCACGCCGAAGGCGGCTACCTGACCGCGCAGGGAAAGTATCTGCCCAATCAACAGTCCACGTTCGTCTTCAA
>Ga0302325_10001029_pt1 | contig 73211 bp, 67 predicted proteins | sample Palsa_T0_2_FD_201948 | JGI IMG/M metagenome (GOLD analysis project Ga0302325, IMG submission 201948) | Peat permafrost microbial communities from Stordalen Mire near Abisko, Sweden - Palsa_T0_2 | ecosystem: Environmental > Terrestrial > Soil > Palsa > Peat permafrost | place: Sweden: Abisko...
CATCTTCGGATAAAAGTCGGTGGATTTCTGCGGCATCACGCCGCCCGAGAACGCCACCTTCGCTACTTGTTCTATGGTTACCGGCTCCAACAGGAAAGCGATCTGCGCGCCCCCGTTTCGAACCTTGGCATAGGCGGCATCCAATCCCCGCACGTACTCGATGTGCTTCTGCTCCCGTACCGCCTCTTCGCCGATGCCGAGAGCGGCGCCCAGCAACTCTTCGTGCAGCACCTGCACGTCCAGCTCGCCCGGCTTGCGGTCGCGCTCATACAATCGAATCTCGCCTGAGGGGAGCGCCAGACCGATGCGAATCCGGTGGGGCGCGGGGCTCCGAAAAAGTTGCTTGAGTTCGTCCAAGGAAGTGGGTGGGGAAGCGAGCGACCGGCCAGGGACGTTACTTACGAGGTCCGCGGAGACTCCACTCAACACGCGGTGCGTCGCCAGGATCTCGAGGCCGGGCGCGTGCATGTTCACAAAAGTCATCATCACTCGCTCTGCATCCTTTAATCGCGGATTCTCGTTGCGAAACGCCAGCGCCGTCTCGTAGCGATGGTGCCCATCGGCGATCAGCAGCTTCTTGCCGGCCATCAGGGCCTGAATCCGCGCGACCGCTTCGGGGTCCGATATTTTCCAAACCCGGTGTGTCACTCCATATTCGTCTTCCAGTGCGGTGACAGGCCTGGAGGCCGCCGCCGTATCATCCAGGATCTGGTCGATCGCCAACGTGGGATCGGGATACAGCATGAAGATCTGTCCGAAATGCGCGCGGGTATGGCGCAGCAGTTCCAGGCGATCCTTTTTCGGACCGGAAAGCGTCTGCTCGTGGCGGTGGACCACGCCGGCCGAATACTCTTCCACGGCGCCCAGAGCGATGAAACCTTTACGCTCCAGAGTCTGTCCACTATCGGGCGCCGTGAACTTCTGAAAATAGGCGTAAATGCCGGGTGCGCTCTCCTGTTCCAGAATGCCTGCTGCTATCCAATCGCCGAGCAGGCCGGCCGCGCGAGTGTACACGTTGTCGCCGGCGCTATCGGAGGGAGATGGTTGGCCCAAAATAATGCGAACCAGATTGTAGGGACTCAGCGAAAGATAACGCGCCTGCATTGCGGCCGTGATTTTGTCGTAAGGCTGGGTCAAAAGATTTTCCACCCGGCCGGCCTTCGCACTGTAGCGGTATGGTTGAAAAGGGAAGATGCGTGCCAAGCGATCAGGATAACAAAGGGCTCCCAACCGAGATCGAATTTTCGCCGGGCGACCGGAGACTGGCTGAAGAGCTGGAAGCCCGTCGGCTGGCCGAGCAGAAGCGCCTTTATGAGGAGTTCCGGCAGTTCGCCTATGCCGTTTCTCACGATCTGCGTGAGCCGATTCGGATCATTGTCAGCTATACCCAGTTGCTGGAGCGGCGTTATAAAGAGCAACTCGCTGGGGACGCCGCCGACTTCATGAGTTACATCCTGGATGCGGCGCAGCAAATGGACCGCCTGTTGGGTGATCTGCTCACATATTCGCATCAGTTTCGCTCACCGGACCAACCCCTGGAGCAGGTTCAACCCGAAGGCGCGCTCCAGGGCGCGGCGCTGATGTTGGATGCCGCAGTGCGAGACAGCGGCGCTCAAGTGACCAACGATCCGTTGCCATCCGTCTGGTTCGATTTTGCGCAGTTCACTCAACTCTTCCGGCAGCTGCTCTCGAACTCCATCTGCTTCCGCGGCGCGGAGCCGCCCAAGATACACGTTTCCGCCATCGACACCGGCCATGCGATCCAATTCTCGGTTCGCGATAACGGAATGGGGATCGATCCGTGCTATCACGAGCAAATCTTCGGCATCTTCAGACGGTTGCAGGGCCGCGAATTCCCCGGCACCGGCATCGGATTGGCGATCTCGAAGCGCATCGTCGAGCAGCGCGGCGGACGCATCTGGGTGGAGTCTGAACTCGGCAGGGGCGCTACGTTCCACTTCACCGTCCCGAAGTAGGTTCTCCCCATTTTTGAGTTGAATAGTACGCCGGTACTAGCTCGTCCCAGGACTTTTGGGACATCGTGTCCCGTCGACAGACAAGTTGTCAAAGGCAAACTGTCTCACGCAATCACATCTAATACATTTTAAAGCCATTTTGTTTGGCTGCGGACCTGCCTTTGCCAAGCAGGAGGTGGATTCCGCTTATGAGGCCAATTATTCGATTTGCTTTGGTAGCCCTGGCCGGTTCGGTGGCTTTCGCGGGTACCAAAGTGGCCTCCGACCTGCCTCATTCCACCGCCTCCGGCATGGTGGATGTCATCATCCAATACAAGAGCTTCGCGGCCGCCGGAACCGCGGACACGGTGAAAACGGTGGGCCGCATTCGACGCCAATTTCGCAGCATTCCGGCCATTCATGCCAGCGTGCCGGTAGCGATGATCGGGACCCTTGAATCGGACCCGCGGGTGACCTACATCTCGCCGGACCGGACCACCACCAGCTTGCTGGACATCACTACCCAGACGGTGAACGCGAATGCTGTTTGGAGCGAAGGCTGGACCGGCGCGGGCGTGGGAGTTGCCATTATCGACAGCGGCGTGGCGCTCAAGCAGGACCTTGCGGCGAGCGACGGATCGCATTCCCGCGTGGTGTTCAGCGAAAGCTTCGTCAGCGCCCAGGACGCTTCCGATCAATACGGACACGGCACGCACGTGGCGGGCATCGTGGCCGGCAACGGATGGAAATCCACCGGACCGGATTTCACGCACACCTTCAAAGGCGTGGCGCCCAATGCGAACATCGTAAACCTGCGAGTGCTGGATGCGCAGGGCAACGGCCAGGAATCGGACGTAATTGCGGCCATCGACGAAGCCATCGCGCTGAAGGACCAATTCAACATCCGCGTCATCAATCTTTCGCTGGGACACCCGGTTTACGAGAGCTTCCAACTGGATCCGCTGTGCCAGGCCGTGGAAGCCGCGTGGAAGGCCGGGATCACGGTGGTGGTGGCGGCAGGCAATATGGGCCGCGACAATTCGCTGGGCACGCTGGGCTACGCGACCATCAATTCGCCGGGCAACGATCCGTACGTGATTACGGTGGGCGCCATGAACGCCAACGGAACGCCTTCGCGGAACGACGATCAGATAGCAAGCTCCAGTTCCAAAGGTCCATCGCTGGTAGATCACGTGGTAAAGCCAGACCTGGTGGCGCCGGGGAACGATGTGGTTTCGCTCCTTGCATCGCCGGATTGCACCCTCGCGGTCCAGCATCCCAGTACGCGGGTCTCGGTCTCGACGTACGAAAAATCCGGCTGGGCCTTGTCCAATGATTATTTCAAGCTGAGCGGCACCAGCATGGCCACGCCGGTGGTGAGCGGCGCTGCGGCCCTGATGCTGCAGGAAGATCCCTCGCTTACGCCGGATCAGATTAAGGCGCGGATGATGAAGACCGCCGGCAAGCAGTTCGCGCGCTACACCAGCGCCAGCGATGCGCATCGCTCGGCTACCTACGTAACCCAGCAGGACATCTTCGCGGTGGGCGCCGGATATCTGGATATCGAGGGCGCGCTCAGGAACACGGACCCGGTCGATTTTCAAGCGCTGTCGCCCATCGCTCACTACAACGCGCAGACTCAAACCGTGACGCTGGTGTCGGCCGACGCCATCATCTGGGGCGACCCGCCGGCACAGCCGGATGCCATCATCTGGGGCGACTCCGCAGTCTGGGGCAATGCGATTATCTGGGGTGACGCCATCATTTGGGGCGATGCGATTATCTGGTGCGACGCGATCATCTGGGGTGACGCGATTATCTGGGGCGATTCCAGCTTGCAGGGCTTCGCCATCATCTGGGGCGACGCCATTATTTGGGGCGACTCCACCCTGCAGGGCTCCGCGGTGACCTGGGGCAGCCGCGCCCACGGTGCCTCGGCGGACGACGGCGATCTATAACGTTAAGGCCGCAGTTCCGCAGCTTCTTGGAACACTCCGGCGAAGAATTCGCGCGAAGACGGAGAGCATCCAATGTGAACCGTGTCGCCAGTCACCTGGATGAAGCCCAGATAGCCGTCCCAACCCATATCGTCCAAAATAAAATTCAGGCATTCGCGCTCGCCGCGCGGCAGGTTGGAACGGTCAATGTCGAACACCTGGCCGGTGGAATGTTCCGGAAATTCCGGAACCACCAGAAGGGTGCCTGCTTCGGCCGGCCGGTCGGTTGTGCCCACCAGCTCCGCTACCTGGAGCGGCACGAATGGCTCGCCTTTGGGGTTCAACTCGCCTTTGGGGTTCAACTCGCCTTTGGGGTTCAACTCCTCAAAGAGCCGGCGCGTCTCAAAGGCAATGTAAAGCAGAGTTCCGATGGCGGCCGGCGAGTCCTGTAAGTAAAGCTCGCGATCCGCGCCGTCGCCCTTCTCCGGCAGTGAGAATCCAAAGTATTTGGGATCGTCCAAAACCCTGGCCAAACCGCTTCCGGCAGCGCGCAGATCGTCCGGCGACCGGTAGAACACGTCGTGCGATTTCAGCCAGATCATCAGACGATCGACGGCGCGGCGCTCCGGGTGAATTGGATTCTGGTACTCTTCGGCCAGCTCGCGGAAGGCCGCGGGATCTTCCCGATAGAGCGCCAGCAACTGCCCGGCGCGCCTGATACGGAACCAGTACGTGGGCGAATAGTCGCGCTGCATCTCGCGCTGCAACGCTTCATAGAGCTCCCGGTGCTGCGCTGGATTCGCGGCAAAGAACATTTCGGCTACCGTGGGCTGCTTGTGATGAACAGCGGCTTCGGTCAACGGAAGCAGATCCGACACGCAGCCTTCGCCGCAGTGATAGGCGAAGATGGCCCAGTCACGGCCGCCGAATTTGATCTCCAGGCGGGCCAGATAACGCGCGGCGGCGGGGGCGGCGCGTTCCGGGTTCAGCCGGTCGTCGCGAACGGTGACGGTGTAAGGCACTTTGTGATGGACGGTGCGATAGACCGATCGGCCGTTTTTTTTCCGCACCAACTGGTGCGCAGCGACGACCTGAATGCGAGTGACGCGAACGATGCGCAGTCCGGCAGCCCGCGCCGTGGCTTCAGAGAATTGCATGATGCCGCGCGGACCCGCTGGACTGGCGGCCTGGGCGTCGCCCCAGCTTTCCACATACGCGACCGCCGAAATGAGCGATGCGGGCCAACCGCTTTGGTCCGCCGCGGCGCTGAAAATCCGAGCCAGGCGCGGGCCCGTGATTCTTTCCGCGCCGGCCAAAGCCTCAGGGTTCCGCATGATGGTGAAGGTTTGCGACTGAATCATGCGATCCGTGCGGGCGGCCAACAGGTCGGGCGTCATTTCAGAGCGGCCGGCGCCGATGCCCGGCAATTGGCGTTGCGGCGTGAACCATTCGGATGCCGCCGGCAACAGGCTGCCGGAAAAAAGCGCCAGGAGGGCAATCCAACGGCGGAGAGATGGCACACCCCATTTTAAACAAATATGATCAAGAATGTTTTAGAACTCCCACTCCAGGATATTCTTCTCGATCGCGGGCCAGAACTTGGTGCGTGGGTCAAGCAGCTGGAAATGCCCGGCGCCGGGCAATGGAATCAGCCTGGCGTTCTTGGACGCCTTAGCGAAGAGCCGGCTCATTTCGAACGGCACCACGTTGTCCAGCGTGCCATGCATCACGCGCTGGGGTACGGGAATGGGAAGCAACTCCATGGGAGACGCCGCGGCATAGCGCTGGGGCACGCGGTCAGGCGAGCCGCCAAGAAGCTCCGCCACTACGCCACCGTCGAGCTGTAAAGCGTAAGCGCGCCGCAAATCGGAAATGGCCGCCAAGGGAACCACGCCGCGCAAGTCGGCCACCTGCTGGGCCGCCAGCCACAAAGCCAGTTGTCCGCCGGCGGAATGACCCGCCGCAACGCCGCGCTTCAGATCCAGGTTGTAGCGGCCGGCGAGAGGCGCCAGATGCTCGGCTCCACGCACAATGTCGTCGGCCATGGCGGCCCAATTGAAACCGGAATCGCCTATCCTGCGATATTCGAGGCTCCAGACCGCGGCCCCGGCGCGGGCCAGCGCGGCGCACAAGTGACCGGCGTGGTCCAGGCTATAGGCGTTTCTCCAGAATCCACCGTGAATGAAGATGACGGCCGGGTAGGGGCCGGTTCCATGAGGCAGGAACAGATCGCCAAACTGTTGCGGCAACTTTCCGTAGGGGATGCGAGCGTTTGCTTTGGGCGGCGGGAGCGTCAGGATATCCTGGGCGAAGGCTGGAACCGCTGCGGCGGCAAGAAACGATCGCCGGGTCACGCGCCATCACCAGACCCGGCAGGCCGGAGCGTGAACCATGGGCTGTCCCTCGCGGCAAGCGAAAGCTTCACGAAATTCTGGCATGTTCCCCAGCACGCCATTCACGCGATCTCGGGACGGGGAGTGCGGATCCACCTGCGCCAGCAGGCGCGACATTTCCGGACGCGTGTTCCCGCACCAGGACTGGCCCCAGGCGAGAAAAAAGCGCTGCTGCGGTGTGAATCCGTCGATTTTGGGCGTCTGCGGCTTGCCTTCCAGCGACTTCATTAGCGCCATGAAAGCCAGGCGCACGCCGCCGTTATCGGCCGTGTTCTCGCCGAGGGTGAGCTTGCCGTTCAGATGCACGTCGTCCAAGGGAGTAAACGCCGAGTATTCTTTGATGAAACATTCGGCGCGCTTCTCAAACTCCTGGGCGTCTTCCGGAGTCCACCAATCGCGCAGGTTGCCGTCGGCGTCGAATTGGCGGCCCTGGTCGTCGAAGCCATGGGTGAGCTCGTGTCCCATTATCGATCCGATGGCGCCGTAGTTCACCGCCGCGTCCAGGCGATTGTCGAAGAACGGGGGCTGCAAGATACCGCCTGGGAAGTTGATATCGTTGTGCTGCGGATCGTAGTACGCGTTCACGGTGGGCGGAGTCATGTCCCATTCGCTCCGGTCGACGGCCTGGCCGATCTTGCTTAACCGCCTGCGAACGTCAAACTCGGTGGCGCGTTCATGATTGCCGACTGCATCTCCCGGCTCGATTTTGACGCTGGAATAGTCGCGCCATGTTTCCGGGTAGCCAATCTTGCGGGTCACCCCGCGGAGCTTGACCATGGCTTGCTGCTTAGTAACAGGCGTCATCCAATCCAGCGCTTGAATATCCTGGCCCAGCATGGTCTCGATCTCCTGAATCATGCCCAGCACCCGCGCCTTGGCCTCCGGGGGGAAGTTCTGCTCAACATATTTCTGGCCTAGCGCAAAGCCCAGGCCGTTATCGACGGCTTCCACGCAGCGCTTCCAGCGAGGCTCCTTTTCCGCGGCGCCGGTCAGCGTCAGGCCGTAGTAATGAAAGGTTTCGTCCAGAAACGGCTTGGCGAGCAAGTTAGCTTCGGAGTGGAGCAGGTGCCAGCGAATATAGGTCTTGAGATCGGCGATTGTGCCGCCTGTGATGATAGCGTCCAGGGCTTTGAAAAACTCCGGAACGGAGACGTCGAGATCGGTGAAGGAGGGCGCGCCCAATCCGGAGAAGTATTTCGACCAATCGATGTTCGGGGACAGCGCCACCAGATTTTTGACGGACATTTTGTGATAAACCTGAGTGGGATCGCGCCTGGACACCAGGTCGAGCGATCCTTTCGCCAGAGCCGTTTCGAGGCGCAGCACAACCTGCGCGTCGGAGGCGGCCTGTGACGGCGATTCGCCCGCCAGCTCCAGCATCTTCTGAACGTGCGCCAGGTATTGCTCGCGCAGCTTCACGGATTTGGGATCGTCTTTCAGATAATAGTCGCGATCCGGAAGGCCGAGGCCGCCCTGATCGGCGCCCGCGATCATCAGCTTGGAGTTTTTGGCATCCGGCTCAGAGGAAAAGTTGAAGAATACTTCCACGCCCAACAGGTGAAGCCGAACCACCTCATCGAGAACCTCCTGCTTCGAATCGATCGCGTCAATCCGCTTCAACTCAGCGGAGAGCGGCTGGATGCCCAGTTTGTCGATAGCCGGTTCGTCCATGCAAGAGGCGTAGAAGTCCCCGATTTTTTGTTCCGCTGGGGAGCGCTTCGGATCGCTGACGGACGCCTTTTCCAAGATCCCCCGGAGGAGTACCTGATTTCGATCCGTCAACTTGCTGAAGGTGACCCACATCGACTGGTCCGGAGGAACCGGATTGTCGGCCATCCAGGTTCCGCAGGCGTACTGATAGAAATCGACGCAGGGATTGGCCGTCATATCCATGTTGGCGGTAAGCGATTCCGGGCCGGACTGCGCCAGGGCGCTAACTGCGAGGAGCGGGAATAACAGGAGTGTTCGCATATTTTTTCACCAAACCCGGCAAGCCGGAGCGTGAACCATAGGTTGTCCGGCGTGGCAAGCGAAAGCTGCGCCAAATTCGGACATGTTTCCAACCACGCCGTTCACGCGATCGCGGCCGTCGGAATGAGGATCGATCTGGGCGCGCATGCGCGCCGCCTCCGGCCGAACGTTCTGGCACCAGAGCTGGCCGTAGCCGAGAAAGAAGCGCTGCTGCGCCGTGAAACCCTCGATCTTAGGGGGTTGCGGCTGGCCCTCCAGCGATTTCATGAGCGCCATGAACGCCAGACGCACGCCGCCGTTGTCGGCCGTATTTTCGCCGAGCGTCAGCTTGCCGTTCAGATGCACGTCGTCCACCGGAGTAAAGGCCGAGTACTCTTTGATAAAACATTCGGCCCGTTTCTCAAACTCGGCGGCGTCCTCGGGCGTCCACCAGTTGCGCAGGTTGCCGTGGGCGTCGAATTGGCGGCCCTGATCGTCGAAGCCATGTGTGAGCTCATGTCCCATCACCGATCCGATGGCGCCGTAGTTCACCGCCGCATCCATCTTGTTGTCGAAAAAAGGCGGCTGTAAAATGCCCGCCGGGAAGTTGATGTTGTTCTCGAGCGGGCTGTAGTAGGCATTGACTGTGGGCGGAGTCATGCGCCACTCCGTAAGGTCCACGGGCTGGCCGATCTTGTTCAAAAGCCGGTGCACTTCGAATTCGGTGGCGCGTTCGTCGTTTCCTACCACTTGTCCCCGCACGATCTTGACGCTGGAATAATCGCGCCATGTGTCGGGATAGCCGATTTTATTGCCAACGGCGCGCAGTTTGACCAGGGCCTGCTGCTTGGTGGCGGGGGTCATCCAATCCAGCGATTGAATATCTTCGCCGAGCATCTTCTCGATCTCCTGAACCATGCCCAGCACGCGCGCCTTGGCGGCCGGCGGGAAAGCCTGCTCCACATACTTCTGGCCGAGCGCGAAGCCGAGGTCGTCATCGGTGGCTTCCACGCAGCGCTTCCAGCGGGGCTCCAGTTCGGTAGCGCCAGTCAGGATCTGCCCGAAGTAATGAAAGTTTTCGTCCAGAAAGGGCTTGGCCAGCAAGGAAGCTTCGGAGTGGAGCAGGTGCCAGCGCAGATAAGTTTTGAGATCGGCAAGGCTGGCGCCGGCGAGAACGGCGTTGAGGTTTTTGAAAAAGTCCGGAACCGAAACGTTCAGTTCGCTGAACGCGGGCGTGCCCAGCCCCGCGAAGTATTTCGGCCAATCGATGGCGGGAGTCAGGGCGGCCAGTTCCTGGACGGTCATTTTGTGATACGTCTTGTTGGGATCGCGGCGGGACACGCGGTCGAGCGATCCTTTTGCCAGATCCGTTTCGATGCGCAGCACGGCCTGGGCGTCCGCGGCAGCCTTGGGGGAGGGCTCGCCCGCCAGTTCCAGCATCTTTTGCACGTGCGCTTTGTATTGGTCGCGCAGCTTGACCGACTTAGGGTCGTCTTTCAGGTAGTAATCGCGATCCGGAAGCCCGAGACCTCCCTGGTTGGCTTCGGCGATATTTTGCTCGGAATTCTTGGCATCCGGGGTGGAAGAGAAGTTGAATAGAACTCCCACGCCTGACAAATGAAGCCGGGCCAACTCATCGGCGATCTGGTCTTTGGACTGCATAGCGTCGATGCGCTTCAAATCCGGTTCAAGCGGCTGGGCGCCTAGCTTGTCGATGGCCGATTCATCCATGCAAGAGCCGTAGAAGTCGCCTATCTTTTGCTCTACAGGCGAGCGTTTGGGATCATCGAGGGAGGCCTTTTCCAAAATTCCGCGCAGGACCTGGCGATTGCGATCCACCAGCTGGTCGAAGATGCCCCACCTGGACTGGTCGGCGGGAATCGGATTTTTGGCCATCCAATTCCCGCAGGCGTACTGATAGAAGTCGACGCAGGGATTGACGGCCGGGTCCATGTTGGCGGTGCTGAAGCCGGTCTGGGCGGCGGCGTCCAGCGTAAACAGGAGCATCATCGAAACGAGGACGGAAACGAGGACGAGGAAGGTGAGTCGCACACTCTAATCTTATCGCGGGAAAAAGACTATCATTTGTGCATGCCAGGTGATCGGTGACAGGGGTGCGGTTCGAATGCCAGCCCGGCTGCACCAACTGCTGCGAGCAGCAAGGCTTCGTCTACTTGACGGTGGACGATCTGGAGCGTATCGCGAAATATCTGGGGATGACGGCGGTCGCGTTTGAGCGGCGCTACATCTATCGCACCAAGCATCTGCTTCGGCTGAGGGTTCCACGTCACCAGCAGTGCCATTTCCTGCGGGACGGCGGCTGCTCCATTCACGCGGTGAAGCCGGTACAGTGCCGTTTGTTCCCGTTCTGGCCGGAACTGGTGGATGCAAAAGACGCCAAACGCGAGTGGAAGAAGACTTCCCGGTGGTGCCCGGGGATCCGCCAGGGTGAGCTGGTGCAGATTGAGACGGCGAAGGAACGGGCGCAGGGGATGAAGACGGCGTATCCGAGTATGTATAGGTAGAAGACCGCTTGCTCACGCGCCACCCGTCCGGTGTTCTTCGAGTCGATGTTCTCCAGTGCATGACCTCCGGGCGTCTTCGAGTGTGCTGCTGGCGCGCGGCTCAGTGGATGACGACTTTGTCGACGGCCTGGTTGTCGAATTCGTCGCTGACGCGGACGGCGACCACCTGCTCGCCGGACGTTGGACGATCGATCAGAAGGTGGTACTCTTCCTCGGGTGAATCCGAGATCCGGCTCACCGGATCTACCAGCACCCAATCGCCGCCGTTCACCGAATACTCGGCGTGATCGATGGTGCTGCGAGCGTCGCGGGCGCTCCAGCGAATTTCGAGTTTGTCGCCGGAGGCAGCGGCGCCGGTGAGATTGGCGATCTGCGGAGGAGTGTTGTCGATCAAGAACGGATCGCTGACCAGGGACGCGGTGAGCGCCTGGGCGGGAGGGTTGCTGGGCGAGTCCGATGCCGTGACTCGCAAGACGTACTCGCCGTCGGGAAATGCCGCGGTATCCCAACTCAGATACTTTTCCTTGACATTCTCTTTCAGCAGCTTCCAGCCGGACTCCTTCACGCCGCGGATTTCCACGCGATAAACCAGCGAATCGTTGTTCTCATCCGTTGCCAGCCAGCGGGCGCTTTCGAAGCCTTTCGCGTAGTTCAAGGTTTGAGACAGGCCGCCGCCTTCGAGCGAAGCGCCGGCACCGCTCTTCTGCTGGCCGATGGGCGGAAGGGTGATGGACGTGGACGGCGTAAGCGCGAGCAACTGCGCGGGAAAGCGATAATTGGCGGGCGCGATATCGATGGCCTCCACCTCAGGCGCAATGTTCTTGGGAAGGTAAGCCACCTCGACGTAAGAGACCTCAGGCTCGGGCTGACCGGCGGCGGGGGTCAAGTCGATTCTGTATTGCAGGAACCGGGCAGAGGGAGAAACGGTCCGGCCGGCTCCGCAGGAATCGCAGGCCGCGGCGCTGGTCTCGGTTTGCAGGGTGGCCCAGGGACTCCAGTTGCTTTCCGGATGGCTCCGGTTTCCGCTGCGCGTGGAGACCGTGATTTTTCCTAAACCACGGTAGCTGATCCGGCCCCAGTAGGTGAAAGCGCCAGCGTCGAGGACGGGACTTTCAAAGGATCCCTTTTTCTCGAAGCCGGGTCCGATGCGAAACACTTTACCGATATTTCCGGTGATGGCGTAGAGGTCGCCCGGTTTGGATCCAGCGCCCGGGCCCCGGCCAAAGCCGGTCACCTGGGTGGGTGAAGCATCCACCAGCAGCGTGCTCACCGTGTCCGAATCCAGGCGATAGATCTGGCCGCGATTGCCGGTTCCCACCAGCGGCAGGCCGCCGCGGTCGAAACCGATGGCGTACACGATATCCTGCGCGCCCGACCAGACCTTGCGCGGCGAACCATCGGGATTGATGCGGTACACTTCAGAGCCACCGGCGAGAGATGGTCCGGGGCCTCCGGTAACCGGCGTGATCCGCGCGTTGCCCACCCCGGCGACACCGGGAAGGACCGGGGAAGGAGCGGGAGCGGGCGGAGGAGCGGCTTGCACCACGGCGGTCTTGTTGCCTACGCCCGACGCATAGATGGCCCCATCCGGCGTGACGGCAACCGCGGTGATCTCGCGCTTGGGCGCTTGATACAGCACAAAGCCCTGTGCGGCCGGCGAGATGCGCAGAATCAAACCGCTGGGTTCGGTTCCAACGATCAGGTTGTCACCGGCGTCCATGGCGAGCGAACGGGCGTGCGTTTCTTCGGTCTTGAAGAACACGGAGCCTGCACCGGAGGGCGTGATGCGGTGAATCTCGCCTGAATCGCCGGTGGCGACGAACAGATCGCCATTGCTTGAGAACGCCATGGCCCAAATGTATTTCTGGTGCGGGTCATAGAAGAGCTTCGGCTTGCCGTCGGAGCCTATTTTGTAAACCTTGCCGTCGGGATCGGTGGCGGCGTAAACCTCGTCTTTCGAGTCGAGCGCGATGGCGTGGATCTCGAGGCCATCCAGCTCCGCGAAGGGGCGGGACTTGCCTGCGCGATCAATGATAAAGACCTTGGCTGTTCCGCTGCCGGTGCCGCCGCCGGCAGTATAAAGATTGCCCTTCGAATCGGCGGCCAGAGTCCAAAGATAGGGTGTGGAGGAATCGAAGATCTCGGTGAATTCGGGCGCGAGAAAGATGCGGCCGTCGGCGCGCAGGGACAGGTTCTTGAGCGTTCCGCTCTCAAAATCGCTGCGGTCGCCATGCTGCCAGAAGTGCGTGTCCACCGCAAAAGCGGTGGCCAAGGCGGCAAGCGCCACCAGGAGGAGTCGAATTGTTTTCATCGGTGCAGTTTCTTACTTGGGTGCAGTATTTTAGGGTGGTGGTATTACTTTACCGTGATTCTGAGCGAGTAGCTGCCGCTGATCAGCATGTCGAATGGAATGCTGCCTTGCTCGATCGCGCTTTCGGCGGAAGATTGCAGATGGCGGCTGGCGGTGCGATCGGTCTGCATGACGTTCATGATGGAGGCGGGCAAGCTGGGCAGCGTCTTGTCTTCGTAGAACACGGTGGGCCGAGGCTCGATGAGCGAAATATAGAGCTTGTTGTTGCTGCGTTCCTGGTTCATCAGCGAAACGGTCTGCTTGATGTCGATGAAAGGCTCCGACATGCTGGCGACGCTTTGCATACGGTTCAGGGTGTCGGAGTCGCTGAAGAGGACGCGATGCTCGCCTTTGGGCAGACCGGCGGGAATCTTGAGCGTGAAGTCGCGCTCGATACGGTCGCCACGATAAGGCCGCACAAAGACTTTCACGGGGACTTCGGTGCCGGCTTCCACCTCGCTGGCGGGGACCCAGGCGTTTTCGATCATGGCTTCGCGGCGATCCGGCAGAATGTCGACGGTGGCGTCTACGGACTTGAGCTTGGGAATCTGGACTGGATTCAGGAACAGGCGGTTAAACTTGTCGCCCCACCATCCGGCCAGCTGGTTGGGAACGGGCGCGGGACCCTCGCTCGCGGCCAGCATGGTGGAGAGCGAAACGCCCGGCTGTCCATCCAATGCGACTTTTCCGCTCAAGCGGTAAGTGGTTTCTTCGGCGAATTCGTTCAGGCTGGAAATGGAATTAAACAGCGTCATCATCATGAGATAAGGGGTCCACTTTTGCTGGACGAAGACGCTGAAGTGCAGATCCTTTTCCTTGCGTATGGTATTGTTGTCGCCGAAAGAGCGCACATGCAGGGTGACGGGAACCATTTCGGCGGTTTCGCCGAGATCGCCCAGCACGCCGCTGTGACGATCCTGCTTTAACGCGCCGACGATCTCGGTGGCGTTTCCGAACTTGGTGGGCTGGTATTGCGAAGCGAGCGTGGTGATGACGTCGGCCTTGGCCATGGGCATGTCCACGGGACCGAGGTTAAAGAACGAATGGCCGCAGAACAGCACGTGCTTGAGATCGTTGTAGGTGACGGTACACATGGCGCTGATGCTCATGTCGCCGGTAACGAGAACGCCTGAGACGGCATCGCCTGGCTGCAAGGATTGCTGCCATCCGGGCGCGGGCTTGGGGCTGGTCATGGTGCTGGACGCGCCGCCGCCGGCGACGGTCATGCCCATCTGCTGAAACTGGGGCGCAAACTCGGGCAGGACATTTTCGGCGAAACCAGCGAAATTCAGCGGAGTTTCAATGGGCACCATGTTCGGAAAGCCGTTGGATGCCGCGGGGGAACCGGAGGGCGCGAACGATCCGGCGGAGGCTGCGTTGTGGGTAGCGCCTCTCTCGGGTGTGCGTGCGTTGGAGGGACGCGAGTCGTCGAATTCATTCACTTCGAGCATCAGCTCAATGGGCGTGATGCCGCACAGCGCATCGGGCGAGAAAGTGCTGAAACGCAGCGCGATGGCGCCCACCAGCTTGCCGTCGATATACACTGGGCTGCCGCTCATTCCCGCGGCCACGTTGGTGCGCTGACCCTTGCCGCCGAGCTTGGCGAGAATCACGTCCTGCTTAGGTCCCCACTGATTTTTGTAAATGCCTAAGATCTCGACCGGAAGCGCCTCGGGCTGGGAACCTTGCAGCACGGTCCAGGCGTAGCCCATCATTCCGGGCTTGAGGTCGGCCTCTTTGAAAATCTGGACCTTGCCGGCCCGGGGGCGGACGGGCGCGGGGGCAACGCCAGCTTGCTGGCCAAACACCAGACAGGAACACGCCGCTGCAACCGCGATTGCGGCTATCTTCTGCATGGGAACCATCCTTGTTACTGCGCCGCACCTACTGTGTGCTTGCTTGTCTCTATTATCGTCCAGATTTTCAAAGAGTGGGAGGGCGGCCACGGCGGATGGTTCGGCGCGGTGGTTTTGGGCTGGGTTTAGGAGTCGGTGCTGTCCGGCTTGTCGCGGCCGGCGTCAGGGTGGTGTTCCACCGGTTGAGCCTCCGGCTGGGGTGGATGAATGGGACCGCGCGGCGGCGGGGTGTCGTCATCCATGGGCAGCTCAGGCGGCGAGTCTGCCTTCAATTCGTCGATGATCGGTTGAATGATTGAGGTTTCCTCTGTACTTCGTTTTTCCGGATGCTTCTTGCTCATGTTGGTCTCCTATACTGGTGCGATTGCAAGGGTTCGATTGCGCAGTGATCCTGGGCGCGTTTAGGTCTGGGGGTAGGTACCGTCCGGATTGTAGCCGCCGCCGGGTCCTGATCGAGTTCGGCGGCCTCGGGCGCACACGGGTTCGGCGCTGCGACTTCGTCCTCTGACGGAAAATGCGTGGTGGGTTTCCTTTTCAGGTCGTCGATAATCGGTTGAATGATAGATTCGCGCGGCGGTTCGGGAATGGCAGGGAATTCGTCGGGTGTTTCCGTACGCTTTTTGCTCACGGTACACCTCCTTTCTGCCTGCGATTCTAGGGAACTGAGTTCCGTCCGACGCCGACGCCGGAGCGGAAGTGAATGAAAAGGGCCGGAATAGAGCAGCGAGAGAGGAGTGATTGCCGTGGAGCGTGGCGATATACTGTTCTGAACATGTTTATTCAAAAATCTGTGATGGTTCGTTCAGGCGGGATCGGCCTGGCGGTGGCGGGACTTGGTCTGATTTGGCTGCAGGCACAGCAAACGCCGAAGCAGCCGCTCAACCTGCAGAAGGTAACCGACCATCTGTGGGTGATCATGAACGCGGCCAGCGGAAACGTGGCCGTGATGCCGACCGACGAGGGAGTCCTGCTGGTGGATGACAAGTTCGAACAGGATGGGCCGGAGATCCTGGCGAAAGTGAAGGCGGTAAGCGACAAGCCGATCAAATACATCCTGAATACGCACCAGCACGGCGACCATACCGGCGGCAACGCGTTCATGCTGAAGAACACGCCGGCCGAAATCGTGATCCACAAGAATGCGCGCGCCAATATGGTGGCCGGCAAGCAGCCCGGACTTCCGCAGATCACATTCGCCGACCAAGCGCAGGTGTTCGTGGGCGGCAGGGAAGTGAGCGCGCACCATTTGGGACGCGGGCACACCAACGGCGACGCGGTGATCCTGTTTCCGGCGGAACGCGTGCTGCACACGGGCGACCTGTTCGTGAACGGCATTGCGCCGTTCATCGACTACCGCGCCAAGGGCAGCATCGTGGAATGGGACAAGACGCTGGATCGGGTGTTACAGCTGGATTTCGATATTGTGATCCCGGGGCACGGACCGGTGGCGAAGAAGGCGGATTTGATGAAGTGGCGGGATTCGATTGCTGAGCTGCGGTCGCGCGCGAAGACGGCGTGTGCGGGCGGGGCGGCGGGCGCGGAGAAGCGGCTGAGTTTGGCGGGGCTGAACATGGACGACAGCCTGGGATTTATGGCGCGGAACGTACCTGGGATGTGCGCGGAGCTGGCGAACTAGGGGGGAGCAGGGCGATCGATGAGAAGTGAAGACATGAATTCTAGCTCCCAGCCGTCACCCGAACCTGCCCGCGAAGAGGCCGAAGCTAACGAAACGCTCCGCGAGGAAAAGGGCTCCGTTCCGGGCTTCGATCCCGTGGTCATTCGTGGGGGGCCGCGCTCAAGCCACGTGGTCCGAGGGAAGCGGCGCGGATGCAGCCTTGCTCGGCGCAGACTAATCTCGTTTGATCCTAATCGGCCCACCGCCAGGTTGGAAATTCCAACGTCAGTCCATGCGCGCTTTGCTCCAATTCGTATTGGATGTCGAGAAAGTTTTGTCTCAGGCGAAAGGTCCAGCCAATAAGCTTCGCTTGACTTGAACATTCCTCCGCCACCCCATGTGTCGCTTTGCGGCCAAAGACGGAGCGCCGTTAGTGAAGGCACTCGCGAGATCGCGGTCCACGTTCCTCCTGTTTTCGGAATCGCCCAGGCGACGCCGCCCATGGCGAAGTAGATCATGTGGCGTCCATCTGGGGAAATGTCGGAGCGATCCGGATAGATCTTGCCCTTGAACCACTGGCCGGCGTGAATTTGTCGGCGTCGCGGTCCCTTGGAATTACGCGCACCAGCTTGCTGGGTCCGCGCCGGAATACGATTCCTGTTGGCGCATCGGTTGCCAACAGCACGCTCAGGCGCGGCGGTGGTGGAAGGTTAGCTGGTGACACTGGCGGCGAACGTTGGTTTGCGCCGCGCGTTCATCTGTTGTTCCCAGGCGTAGGCCAGCTTGAACAGCGTCGGCTCGCTCCAGGCGGTGGAGAAGAACGACAGGCCGATGGGCAGGCCGCGATAGAATCCGGCGGGGACGGTGATGTGCGGGTAGCCGGCGACGGCCGCGGGGGTGGTACAGCCGCCGGTGTCGCGATCGCCGTCGATGTGGTCGGTGAACCAGGCCGGGCCGGAAGTGAGCGTGACGATGGCGTCCAGCTGGTGCTTGGCGAGCAGAGCGTCGATGCCGGCCTGGCGCGCCAGGCGCACGCAATCGGCGCGGGCCTTGAGATACGCGGCGTCGCTGAGCGGGCCTTTGGCTTCGGCTTGAATGAACACCTCCTGGTCGAAGAAGGGCATCTCGCGATCGCGATTCTTTTCGTTGAAAGCGATCAGGTCCTTGAGCGTGCGGGCGGGGCTGGAGGCGGGAAGGCGCTTAAGATAGCGATTGATGCCGTCCTTGAATTCGTAGAGCAGGACCTCTTGCTCAGGGGCGTCCAACTGGCCGTGCGTAGCCAGGTCGGCGGGATCGATCACTTCGGCCCCGGCTTTCTTCAGCGCAGCGACGCAGCCGTTCAGGAAAGCGTCGAGAGGGGCGTTGCTTTCGAAGAATTTGCGCGCGATGCCGAGGCGCGCTCCGCGCAGGCCGTTGGGATCGAGGAAGCGTGTGTAGTCCGGCGTGGCTTTGTTTTGTGACGCTGCGGCCGCGGGGTCTTGGGGATCCACGGCGGCCATGACACTGAGCAAAATGGCGACGTCGCGAACTGTCCGCGCCATGGGGCCGGCGGTGTCCTGGCTGGCCGAGATGGGGACGACGCCGGAACGGCTGACCAGTCCGACGGTGGGCTTGATGCCGGCGATGCCGTTGATGGAGGAAGGACTGGTGACCGATCCATCGGTCTCGCTGCCGATAGCGGCGGCGCACAGACTGGAGGCGGCAGCGGCGCCCGAGCCGGAACTGGAGCCGGACGGATTGCGATCCAGCGCATAGGGGTTTTTGGTCTGTCCGCCGCGTCCGCTCCAGCCGCTGGTGGAGTGCGTGGAGCGGGAGTTGGCCCATTCGCTTAGATTGGTCTTACCCAGGAAGATGGCGCCGGCGGCGCGAAGGCGGGCGGCGACGAAGGCGTCCTGCGGGGCGCGCCACTCGGCAAGGGCGAGCGAGCCGGCGGTGGTGCTGATGGGGTCGCGGGTTTCGATGTTGTCCTTGACAAGGATCGGGATGCCGTGGAGGGGGCCGCGTAGCCGACCGTTCTTTCGTTCCCGATCGAGCTGAGCGGCGATAGAGGCGGCAGCGGGGTTGAGCGCGAGCACGGAGTTGAGCTGGGGGCCGCTGCGGTCAATCGCCTGGACCCGCGCCAGGTAAAGCTCGATCAGACGCGCGGAGGTCCATTTGCCTTGCTGTAAGCCGGAGGCGAGATCGGCAAGGCTGACTTCGTCGAGTTCGAAATCGGCGGGGGTCGCGGAACTGGTGGCAGGCGTTGCGGGCACGTACCGGCAGGCCGTTTGCGATGCAGCCGCGGCGGCAAGGGAAGTGGCAAGGAAGGCGCGCCTTTTCATCTGCCGTATGTTAGCATCTGTGGTCACAAGGAGGGACCTTGGAATGTCTCTTTCAAAACGATGTTTCGCCGAGTTCATTGGAACATTCTGGCTGATTTTTGGTGGTTGTGGAGCCGCGGTGCTGGCAGCCGCTTTTCCTGGTTTGGGCATCGGATTCGCAGGCGTAGCGCTGGCCTTTGGCCTGACGGTGCTGACCATGGCATTTGCGATCGGCCATATCTCCGGCTGCCATCTCAACCCTGCGGTTTCGGTGGGGCTGGTGGTGGCCAGGCGCTTTCCAGCCGCGGAGTTGCCCGCTTATGCCGTAGCGCAAGTGCTGGGGGGCATTGCCGGATCGGGAGTGTTGTACTTGATCGCGAGCGGCAAAGAGGGATTCAGCCTTTCGAACGGTTTCGCCGCCAACGGCTATGCGGCGCATTCGCCGGGCGGGTATGCGCTAGGCGCGTGCCTGGCGGCTGAAGTGGTACTTACCTTTATGTTCCTGATGATCATTCTGGGAGCCACCGATAAACGCGCTCTGCCGGGTTTTGCGCCGATCGCGATCGGGCTGGGGCTTACTCTGATCCACCTGATCGGGATTCCGGTGACCAACTTGTCGGTGAACCCGGCGCGCAGCACGGCTCCGGCGATTTTCGCGGGTGGATGGGCACTGGAGCAGCTCTGGCTGTTTTGGGTGGCGCCCATCGCCGGTGCGGTGGTGGCGGGCGTGGTGTACAGCGTGTTTGAAACCAAGCCGGAGCCGATGATGCGGGAAGCAATGTCGGGGCGTTAAGCCGCGATATTCAATTCCTGAAGGAACTCGAGATCCTGGATCGTCAGCTTGATCTCGCCGTCGGACGGCGCCACCCTGGACGTCATGCGGGGCGCCGGCACGGGATCGAGCTGGCAGTCCTCGGTGGGGGTGATGGTAACCGTGGATTCCAGCATCAAAGACAGGTCATAGCCGGCCCGCTTCATCTCGTCGATAATGGCGCCGACGCGCGCGGAATCCGAGACCGCTTCATCGATGGCTTCCTGGAGCTGGCCGAGTAAGAAGGACTTTTTTGCTGGTGTCATGCCCATCTCTTAAGCAGGTAGGATGCCAATATATATCTATATTATTATCAATACATTACCAGTGATGTTTTGACAGAATGTCGCGCATTTTGAGGGCCCGCACGCCAAACTGGCGTCACGGGGCGCAGCCTGGCGTACCACATTGGCGCCTTCGACGCGTTTGGTGGACAATAAGACTTGCCATGAAGATTGCACTCTCGATCGCGCTTGCACTCGGCCTTGCAGCGCTGGCCGGCTGGGCGCAAGGTGGGGCGCAGACGGGCGCCATCAGCGGTACTCTGTTCGACTCGATCGGCGACCCTGTCAACGACAACCAGGTGCAAGCGGAGAACGCGGAATCGCACGCCGTCTTCAAGGCCACCACTTCCGTTACGGGCAAATACACGCTGGCGGGCCTGCCGCCCGGAACGTATTATGTCATGGCATCTGTTCCGGGACTGAAGCCGTTCGCGATGAAGGGCGTTATTGTCAAAGCTACGCTGACCTTGCGGTTCGACATCCATCTGACCGATACCACGCAACTCAATACGCTGGGCGAGGATCGTTTGAGGATCGCCGCCGACATGAAGAGGCATGCTCCGCCCGCGGGTCCTGCGCCGCGCACCGTGGACGGAAAGCCCGACCTTTCCGGGGTCTGGTGGCTGCCCCGTACGGTGGACCCGGGCAAGCCTGAGTTTCTCCCCGAGGCGATTGCGATCCAACGGCAGCGGCTGGAGGCTAACTCGAAGGACAGCCCCCAGGCGAGCTGCCTGCCATCGGCCGCGCTGCGCAACGGTCCGCTGTGGGAATTCGTCCAGAGCAAGGATTTTCTAGTTTACATTTCCGATGACGAGAGTCCCGGCTTCCATCAGATCTATCTGGACGGCCGCGGCCATCCCGCGGATCCGAACCCGGCATGGTATGGGCATTCGATCGGCCGCTGGGACGGCGACACACTGGTGGTGGATCGTGTCGGCTTCGACAACCGAGTGTGGCTGGACGTGGAATCTCATCCGCACTCAGACCAGCTGCACATTATCGAACGGTACCATCGTCCCGATCTCGGCCATCTCGAAATCGAAATCACGGTGGACGATCCCGGCGTGCTGGCGAAGCCCTGGACCCAGAAACGCGTCGCCGATCTGGCGCACGAAGAGATCTTCGAGTTTATTTGCGCGGAGAACAATAAGGACGTGGAGCATATGGTGGGGAAATAGTGGCCCGTCAATGCCTAACCGCAAGTTTATTCGGATAGGAGATCCCTGCAGAGCGCAAGCTTGGTGTCGCAAAAAGGGTGGTGCATCTAAATGCAAGTCTTATCGGCACCAGTCCAAGTTGGTTCCGATCGTTCTAAAACGGCGGGTCGCCGAGCGATTCACGCAAGTGGCTTACCTTCATCAATCGAAGGGCCACCATTTGTCTTCGGACCGATGTAGATCCGTTCCCTTTTTGGTGATGTAGAAGTACGTTTGGAAGTTCAACTCGACGGCCTCGAGTGACGGCATACCCTCAAGTTCCTTAGCTGGCCCGGTACCGGATAGGAGATACGCCTTGGCCAAGCCGCTTTTGATAAGCTCGGCCAATGCGCCCACGATGTCGGATCTCTCAACGGACAATCCAAGCTTCGCGCTATCTTGAGCGACTTCCCGGAGGATCACCTGATCCACGTTCTCGTAGTCGTCACAGATCGCGTTGAGGACCAGCCGCCGGATAAGCGCACGCCGGTTCACTCTTCTATTCCATCAAACTTGCGCATCGCATCGTCGCGCACTCTCGATGGCGTTTTAATTTAATGCTTCGGACAAGTGCTCGTCGCTGCGGTACTCAAGGTTTACCCTTCTGCGCACCCACAAGCTCGGTACAGGCGCCGAGCGATCATTATTTCTCGGGCGGATAGTTGCTAATGCGCGGCGGAGGGCTGGCGTTCGCCTGGCTTGGGACGCCGCATGATGAAAGGCAGCGGGCTCAGGCAGACGATCATCAGAGACATTACGAAGAAGGCATTCTTAAAACTGAGGGCATTGGCCTGGCTCTGGACGGTGAAAGAAGCCAGCGCCATGGCCTTCTTGGCGGCGGTAGCGGCATCGTAGCCTTGCCCGGCGAACAGTGCGGTGAATCCGTTCAGCATTCGCGCGAAATTCCGGTCGCCCAGGCTGGTGTGGGAGGCGAAGGCGACCAAATGCGTCTGGTTCTGGCGCGCCAGAAAGACACTGAGTCCGGAAGTCCCGATGCTGCCGCCGATGTTGCGCATGAAGCTGGCGATGCCCGAGACCTGATTGTTCTTTTCACGCGGCACGCCGACGTAGTTCAGGGTGCTGATGGGGATGAAAATCAGCGGCATGAAGATCACCTGGAAACAGCGCAGCAGGACAATGGTGGTGAAATCGATTTGCAGATAGATGTTGGTCATCAGGCGGAGGGCGAACGAAGTGCCCAGGAAGCCGATGCAGATGAGCAGACGCGGATCGATTTTGGTGGAGACCAGACGCCCGGCGACAAACATCATGAACATCAGCACCAGGCCCCCGGGCGAAAGCGCCAACCCGGCCAGTTCGGCGGTGTAGCCGAGGCTGCTCTGCAGAAACTCGGGAATCAAAACGGTGGAACCGAACAGAACCATCCCCAAGACGAACGAGAACGCAACGGATGTTCCGAAGTTGCGGTTCTTGAGCAGACGCACGTCGACGATGGGATGGGGGTGATACCACTCCCAGAGAGCGAATGCCGCGAGGGTGGGAAGGCCGATGCAGGTAAGCGCGGTGATGAGGCGTGAGGAGAACCAGTCGGACTCCTGGCCTTTGTCCAGCACGAACTGGAAGCAGGCGATGCCGGTGACCAGCAAGCTGAGTCCGATGTAATCGATCTGGATGCCGGCGCCTTTGCGTTCCCTGAGCCAAGGCGGGTCTTCCACCAGGCGGCTGGTGAAGAACAGCGAAAGCAGGCCCACCGGCAGGTTGATGAAAAAGATCCAGTGCCAGTTGAAGTTGTCGGTAATCCAGCCGCCCAGCGTGGGACCGATGGCGGGCGCCGCTACCACGGCCATGCCGTAAACGGCGAAAGCCTGGCCGCGTTTTTGCATGGGGAACGTGTCGGCGAGGATAGCTTGTTCGGAAGGTTGCAAGCCGCCGCCGCCCGCGCCTTGCAAGATACGCGCGACGATGAGGAACGGCAGATTGGGTGCGATGCCGCACAGGAACGACGAAGCGGTGAAGAGCACCACGCAGGTCATGTAGAAGCGCTTGCGTCCGAACACGGTGGAGAGCCAGCCGGAGGCGGGGAGCACGATGGCGGCCGATACCAGATAGCTGGTGAGAACCCAGATGGCTTCGTCGTAGGTGGCGCCGAGCGAGCCGGCGATGTGCGGGAGCGAGACATTGGCGATGGAAGAGTCGAGCACTTCCATGAACGTCGCCATGGTGACCGTGAGCGCGACGGCCCAGGGGTTGTGCGACGGCTTCCAATCCTGATGCGATCCGGGAGCCATTTCAACTCCCGATGCGGACGTCCGGCTCCACGGACATGCCAGGTCGCAGACGGTCCAGCCCGCTTTGATTGGGTTTGAAGCGCAGGCGCACGGGAATGCGCTGCACCACCTTAACGTAGTTGCCGGTGGCGTTCTCCGGAGGCAGAACGCTGGCCACCGCTCCGGTGCTTCCGCCGATGGTCTCGACGTAGCCTTCAAAATCGAGCCGCAATGCATCCACGTGAATGCGGACCGATTGGCCGGGATGGATATTGTGCATTTGCGTTTCCTTGAAATCGGCAGTCACCCAGAGGTCGCCAATTTGGGCGATCATCATCAACTGTTGGCCGGCGTTGATGCGCTCGCCGACTTCGGCGGATCGCTTCAGGATAATGCCCGCGGCCGGGGCGACGATTTTCGTATAGCCGAGCTTCAACTCGGCCTGCTCCAGCATGGCTTGCGCAGTCTGCTCATTGGCTTGCTGCGACAGGACGTTGGCCTCCCGGATGGCGAGCTGCGCGGGCGCGTTGGTCTGGTATTGAGACAGGCGGGATTTCACCTGGGCCAGCTGGGCCTGCCGCTGTTGCACGGTGCGGGCCGCGGCTTCGACGGCGGCGCGGTTGGCGTCCACCGTGGCGTCCTGAGCTTTGGCGGTAGCAGCCACCTGATCGAACTCCTGCTGCGAAACCTCCTCGTTCTTGATGAGCAGCGTGTAACGAGACAGATCGGCCTTGGCCTTCGCGGCATTGGCCTGCGCTTCGGCCAGGCGCGCGAGGGCGGATTCGCGATCGCGCTCGGCAACTCCGACGGTTGCCTCCGCGGTGGCGACGTCGGCTTCGGCGCCGGTGATGTTGGTGCTGCTTTCGATCTGGGTGATGGGAACGTTGGGCCGTTGCGCGGTCACCTGGCTGCGAGCCTGGGCGAGTTGGGCGCGGGTTTGATCGATGGTTACCTGGAAGTCGCGCGGATCGAGATCCACCAGAGGATCGCCCGCTTTCACCAGCTGGTTGTCATCGACATAGACGCGCGTGATGGCGCCGTCGACACGCGAGCTGATGGCGCTTAAGTGAGCTTCCACCTCGGCATCGTCGGTGGATTCGAACTGGCGCGACTGGAGCCATAAGTAGATGCCGACGCCGGCGGCGATGAAAAGGAACAGGAAGAAGATGAGGAACGCGCGGCCACGTCCGCGAGGGGGCGGCGGCGCTGCATTGGGTGGGTTGGGAGGAACGGCGGGCGTGCTCATTTAGTGAGCTCCGCTGAGCAAAGTGGGAAGGTCGGTTTCGGCCTGGCCCGTGGCGCGAGACAGAGAAATACGGGCCAGGTCGAAAGCAAACAGTCCAGAAATGTAGTCGCTTTCGGCGCTGGCCACTTGTTCCTGCGCCTGGACCACTTCCACGGTGGTTGCAACGCCGGCGTTAAATCGATCCCGGGCCTCGCGTAGCGTTTCATTGGCGAAGCCGCGATTGTTCTCCGCCAGCCGGACCTCGCCGATGGCGGTTTCCAGTTCGATAAGCGCAGTGCGGACCGCCTGTTCGACGCGGCCGCGTTGATCGGCAAGTTCGGCCTGCCGCTGATGGAGCGCCGCTTCCGCCTGTTCGACGTCGGCCTTTACACGGCCGCCTTGATAAACGGGAACGTTAATGGCGCCCACCACCGAGTACACACCGTGATTGGAAACCGGACTGGGGCCGAGCACACCGTAGTCGGCGGTCAGCGAAGCGGAGGGAAGGCGCTCGGCGCGCGCGGCGGACACCGCGATTTCAGCCGCGTGGACCTGGCTTTCGGCGGCTTTGAGATCCCAGCGCTTCTGGAACGCTTGTTGAACGGCGGCGGCAGGTTCGGGGACCGCGGGTGGATTGAACGCCAGCGGATCGCTCAGAAGTAACTCACGATCGAGCGGCACGCCGATCAAGCGGGCCAGAGCCAGCTTTTGCTTGCGCAGATCGGACTGGAGCGCATTCAGGCGCTGCTGCTGACCCTGCAGCTCCACCAACGTGCGCGTGACGTCGATACGGGCGTTGGTGCCGGCTTCCTTACGAACTTCGGCCTGGTGATAGACGGCCTGCGCATTCTCCACTTGAGCGCCCTGCGAGACCACGCGCGCGGAGGTAGCGATGGTTTCCAGATAGGCTCCGGCAACGGCCAGAACCACCACTTCGCGGGCATCTCGGGCCGAGAGGGTGGACGCGCGTTCGCTCTCCTGGCCGGCGTGCCAGTTGCGACGCGCTACCGGATCGTACACCGACTGGCTCAGATTGGCGAGCAGCTGCGAGTATTGGAAGGGGCCCACGACGGTGGGGATAGAAAAGCCGGCGCTGGGAGGCAGGTTGAACTTGAATCCGAACGCGGCGAGATTGACTTGGGTGCTGGTTTCGCTGGCGTCGATGGAGACGTAAGGCAGCAGGTCGCTCAGAGCGCGCAGACGCTGGGCGCGCGAGGCGCGGGCGGTATCGTCGGCGGTGAGCACCCCGAGATTCGCTTTGAGACCCAGCTTCACGGCGTCGGCGAGCGTAAGGCTGAGGGGACCGGGTGGGACTGTATCGCCTGGTACGCTGCCCCGAAAATCGCCGTCGATCTGGATGGAGCTATTGACGACGTTAGCGCCTGGGCTGGGCGCGGCCTGCTGCTCGGTTGAGACCGAACCGGGGGCCTGGCGGCCGGAATCGGGAAGTTGCGCGGCCGGCGTGGATCGCTGCGCGCCGCCGCCTCCGAACTGGGCCCAAGCCAGGGAACCGGCCAAGGATGCGGCGAGACAGCCTAAACGAATGGCAGGATTGAATCGGAACACATCATTCAATTTATCATACTTGCCGTCTTTCATATACATACTTGCATGTATATAATGTAGGAGACCATGGGCGTAGCGGCGGCGGAGACACGCGATCAAACCAAGCACCAGCAAAGAACCGAGGCCACGCGGCGCGCTCTGCTGGAAGCGGCGCTGCGGATTTTCGCCCGGGACGGATTCGAAGCCTCGCGGATAGAGGACATCGCGGGCGCGACCGGCCACACGCGCGGAGCTTTTTACGCCCACTTTAACAGCAAAGAGGACCTTTTCTTCGCGTTGTTCGAGCAGCAAGCCGGCGATCGTTTGCGCGATTTGCGATCCAGACTGGAGCGCTGTGCCGACTCCGCCGGCCGGCTGCGGGCCTTGCGCAAGTTTTACGTGACGCGCGCATCGGATCGCCAATGGGCGCTGCTGTCGCTGGAGTTTAAGCTGTTCGCATTGCGGCATCCCAAGTTGCGCGCGCGGCTAGCGCGGACCCACCGGCGCATCCGGGAATCGCTGAAGCTGGAGACCATCGGCGAGCTGATTCCGGAACTGATGAAGACCGGGCGGGAATCGCGCGAGTTGAGGCGCGTGGCGCTGGAGGCTGTGCTCAACGGGCTGGTGCTGGAACACGCCTACGATCCAGAGACTGTTTCGCAAGCGCAGGCCACCGCCGTGCTCGGCCGCATGTTCGACATGCTGATGGCGGCGAAAGAGCACGCGCCCAAGCACCACGCGGTGAACGGATCGTTATAGGTTCCCGGTTCGGGCCACTTCGTACCATGCCGCTCCGTCGGAAATGAATTGCAGCGTCGCGGATTTACCGGGCGATCCCTGGAGCGGGCCCGCGCTTTTGAAGTTGTTCCCAAAGCTGACCATTTTCCCGCTGATCTGATCGTTCACGATGATTACCCACATGTGCTGGCCTGCCAAGCCGGCGGTAACGGCATTGATGGTAGCGTTGCCCACAGCGTTGCTGGTAGTGGTTTTGTGGACATCGCCCGCGGTGGTTTCGAGCGACATGGCGCGCGCATAGGTTATCGTCTCCATGGCGGCAATAAAGCGGCGAGCCATGGAATCCCGGTCGCGATCGTCGCCGCTACCGCGCGAGACGACGCCTCCGCCCAGCAGACGAAATATCTGTCCGTCGTAGAACACCCACTGCGGCTGGCCTGCGGCGAGAGCGCCGCCAGGGTCGGTAACGCCATCGGATCGCTTGATAGCGATCGGTCCCAGGCCGTCCACGTTCAAAGCGCATGTAGTGTTGCAAGGGACATCTACCACCAACAAAAAGGTCATGCCGGTACCATAAGCCTGGAGCGTGCCATTGGAGATGCGGCACGCGTAGCTGGTGGAGTGGTTGAAGGAGGGGCAGTAGTTCTGCGCGCCATGCACCGCATCGCGATTGGGGATGAGCGCTGAATCGTAGGCGGGCGTGCAGGTGATGCGAGCGGCGCCGTCCGGATGGCAAGTCTGCATGATTCCGCTGCCAGACTCAAAGTTCAGAGTATTTCCCGAGCCGACGGGCCGGCCACCGACCTGCACGGTGATGTTCTGCGCGCAGGCTGTGGCCAGTGAAAGACCAAGAAACAGGGCTGTGAATTTCATGAAAACCTCCTTGCCAAGCCGTCATTGTAGCGCTGGACAGGAGGATCGACGGATGAGCGAGCCAGGGGTTAATTGATGGCCGAGTACCCAAGATGAAGTGTGGCGGCGGCTGTTAAGAGGCGTCGGTCGAGAGTCCACAGACGACAATTGCTCAAACGCGCCGAAGCGAGCAGATGAACATCTATCCAGCTGATCCCCGTACCGAACAATCTGTGCTGGTCTAAGAAGCCGAGTACCTCTTGGTGATCTGCGGCCACCGCTGAAGGCAGGCGTTCCAGGTCGCTGAGAACTCTTGTCCTCGATCGAAGATTGCCGCAGGCGATCTCGCCGATCACGAAGGGGTGAATCAATACGTGCCCGTCGATAAGGGCCTGGCTTAGCCGGGGGTCTTCCTGGCGGAAATGATTCACCCAGACCGACGTGTCGGCCAGAATCATCGAGCAGTGCGCCTCGGACGCCTCCGGGGTGCCGCTTTTAAATCGGGTTGCATTCCGCCCAAAGCCGCCAACCGGCGCCCGATTTCACGCGCAATGAGCGCTTCCAGACCCGCGCGTACCAGTGCCGTCTTTTCCTTGATTCCGGTCAGCCGCCCGGCTTCCTCCAGCAGGCGATCGTCGATGTTTAGTGTGCTTCTCATATGCATATAAGGATGCTCCTTTTGTGCAGATATGTCAATAGATGGCCAGGGTGACTCCGGCCTGGCTGGAAGCTGCGCCGACGGACAGCAGCACGAGTTGGATGCCGGGCGGTAGAAAGCCGCTGGGGATTTGCGCATTGATCTGCATCAAGCCGGGAAAGCCGGGCGCGGCACCCGCGTAGAGCAATGGCGTATTGTAGCCGGCGATGTTCACAGTAACGTTGTTGGCGGCGCTGGAGCCTTGTCCGGTGGCGTAGAGCGAGACCACCGAACCCCGTGCGGCCGGATTCGACGCTGAGTTGAGAGTGCCGTCCTGATTGACGGCGGCAGCTTGGCCGGTTGCGCCGGCAGTGGTGAAGATGCCGGGCGCGGCGGCGCTCACAGATACGGCAGCGTCGCCCACCGGGGCGCCATCCACAACGATGCTCAAACCGGCAGTGGAATTCGCAGCCAGGCTCGCGGGCGCGAGTGCGTTGATCTGAGTGGCGCCGGTATAAAACAACGTCGCGGGCTGGCCGTCGAACAGCAGTTGCGTGTTCGCCGGGTCGAATCCAGTGCCGAAGACCGTGATGATTTCGCCGGGCGCGATGGGTCCGGCAGCGAGGCTCGCGGCATTGACCACGGCGACGGCGGCGGTCTGGGGCGCTACGGCAGAGGGAGTCAAGCTCCGGATGCGATTATTGGCGAGTCAGCGATCAGCAGAGTTCCATTGGCGCCGATCGCATGCCGCCCGGCGCGTTCAACTGCGCGGCCAGCGCGGGGCTGCCATCGCCCGAGAAACCAGGGACGCCGGTGCCTGCAATCGCAGTCAATACTCCAGATGTACTGAGCTGGCGAACGACATTCGCACCCGTGTCTGCGACGATCAGACTCCCGTCCGATGCCAATGCCAGAGCGCCGGGTGAAGTGAGACCGTCGATCAGGGAACTGGCTGTGCCATCGGAGGCGACCATCCAGATCTGGGTGGCGTCGGCGACGATGAGGTTGCCGGATGCATCCACTGCCACGGCCAGCGGTCCGTCGATGCTTGCGAATGTGCTCACCGTTCCCGCTGCGGTCACCCGCACAACGCGGTTGTTGCCGGAGTCGGCGATGTAAACCGATCCATGGGCGTCGACGGCGACAGAGACGGGATTGTTTAGCTGGCCGGCTATGGACGTTATGGCGCCAGCGGGCGTGATCTCGATCACCCGGTTGTTGCCGGAGTCGGCGATGTACAAATTATTTGACCCGTCGATTGCGATTGCGCGCGGAGCGTTCAAGTCGGCGGGATCGCCGGTGCCGGCGATGGTGCCGATAACGCCGGCGCGCGTCACCATGCGGATGCGGTTGTTGGACGTATCGGCGATATACCAATTACCGCTCGAATCCACGGCGATGCCGGAAGGCAAGTATAATTGCGCCGCCGTGGCCGGCCCGCCATCGCCGGCAAAGCCGGGCGTAGCCCCGCTACCAGCGATAGTGGCCGGAACACCGCCGGCCGGGATCTCCATCACGAACACGCTGGAAGTGAAATAGATGTCGCCCGCAAGATCCAGCGTCACATCCCGCGCTGACGCAACGCCTGAAATCTGTTGGGCAACAGCGCCGAAGTAACTGCCGGCGGCGACGTAGAGCATGCCGGTGGAATCGAGAGCCAGGCCGGTGGGCGCGGGAGTGTTGAACACGTTGATGATGACCCCGTTGTACACTTTTCGAACCAGATTGTTGCCGCTGTCCGCGAAGTAGAGCGCGCCGGTGCGGTCCACTGTCAGGCCCGCGGGAGCGTTCAATTGCGCGAGCAAAGCAGACGTGCCGACGCCCGAGGATCCCGCTGTGCCGGTCCCTGCGACGAGGGACAAAATGCCGGAGGCGGTGACGGAATAAATCTGATTGGCTTCGAAATCTGAAATGTACAACGAACCCGCGGCATCCAGGGCCACATTGCGCGGCTGCATCAATTGGGCGCTGGTGGCTGGGCCGCCTTGTCCGGCTCCGGTGGCGGACAGCGCGCCTCCGCCGGCCACGGTCTGAATGGCGCCATCCAGCGTGACTTTTCGCACCCGCGCGTTTCCCAGATCGGCGATGTAGAGATTGCCGGATGGATCGAGCGCCAGGCCATACGGCTGGTTGAGCAGCGCTCGATTGGCTGGTCCGCCGTCGCCCGCAAAGCCGGCCACTCCGGTGCCTGCGACAGTTTGAATAGAACCGTCCGGCGCAATCTTGCGAACCCGATGGACGGCGGCATCGGCGATGTAGACATTGCCGGTACCATCCACCGCGATTCCTTCCGGCTGGCTCAGCGCGGCGGAAAGAGCTTGGCCGCCATCGCCTGAGTCGTCGCTTCCGGCCACCGTTTGAATGACGTAAGAAGCCGGCGCGGCCTTGGCTGCGGGAATCCACGCCGTGCCCAAAAGAGAGAGTAGAACGAGTCGATAACGGCTGGCCACAGGTACTCCTGCCAGGAGTAGTGTGTCCAACGGTTGGAAAACTCTCAGAAACTTCCGATGGAAGTGTCGTGAATCGGCTCACGCGACAATTTTCCTGTCTTGCCGCGCGGACTCCAGTATATTACAACAGCTGGGACAGGCGCGAGTTCTCAATGAGAATGGTCTCGTCGCGCTCGGGTCCGGTCGAGATGCAGCCCACTTCGACGCCAGTTTGATCGCTCAAGAAGCGGAGGTAATCGCGGGCGCGAAGTGGAAGGTCGCGCTCGCGAGAGAGGCCACGGGTCTCGGACCTCCAGCCCGGCAGCTTTTCGTACACCGGTTCCACGGCTTCGAGTCCGCGAAAAGTAGCGGGCATGGCCTTCATATTCTTGTATTCCGTGCAAACCGGGATCTCATCGAATTGGTCCAGCACGTCGAGCTTGGTGATCACCAGGCTGGTAAAGCCGTTGATCATGGCGGTATAGCGCAGCAATGGCGCATCGAACCAGCCGCAACGGCGCGGACGTCCGGTGACAGCGCCAAATTCGTTGCCGGCTTTACGGATTCTTTCGCCATCGGCGCCGAACAACTCGGTGGGAAAAGGGCCGCTTCCCACGCGTGTGATGTAAGCCTTAGACACGCCGATTACGCCATGAATCGCAGTAGGAGGGACGCCGGCGCCGGTACACGCCCCGCCGGCGGTGGCGCTGGATGAAGTCACAAACGGATAGGTTCCGTGGTCGACATCCAGCATGGTCCCCTGCGCTCCCTCGAACAGAATGCGCTTGCCGGCGCGCATGGCGTCGTTCAGCAGCTGGGCGGTATCGCAGACTAGCGGCCGGAGGCGTTCGGCGTAGCCCAGGTATTGATCGCGAATGGATTCAAAGTCGATCGTTTCCTGGATGTTGAAGGTCTGGGCCAGCAGCTGCTTGTCCTCGGCCAGCGCGGTGTACATTTCGCAGAAACTGTCGTGCTCGTACAGATCCGCGATGCGGATGCCGCGCCGTCCGATTTTGTCTTCGTAACATGGGCCGATTCCGCGCGAGGTGGTTCCGATGGGCACGCGATCCTGGCGCCCCTCGGACATTTTTTCGACGATGCGATGGAAGGGGAAGATGACGTGCGCGCGATCGCTGATGGCCAGTTGATTGCGAACATTCACGCCCGCCTGCTCCAGCTTCTCCATTTCCTCGATCAACGCCGCGGGATCGATCACCACGCCGTTGCCGATCACCGCTTGGATTCCAGGCCGCAAAATGCCGCTCGGAATCAGCTTGAGAACAAACTTCTTGGGTCCGATAAACACGGTGTGACCGGCGTTGTGGCCGCCCTGGTAGCGAGCCACCACTCGAAACTTCTCAGAGAACAGGTCGACGACTTTCCCCTTGCCCTCGTCACCCCATTGCGCACCCAGTACGACGATGTTTCCGATGTTTCCCATTTGGAGAGGAGCCAAAACCTTCTCATTGTACCGTGTGCTCTAATGGCTTCGCGGGAGTCATGAATACCATAGCCCTGCCCTACAGCAAGCGCGAGCAGCGCGGCTGGTACATGTACGACTGGGCGAACTCTACGTTCGCCAGCACCGTTGTGACGCTGTTCCTGGGCCCTTATCTGACGGCGCTGGCGAAAGCGGCCGCGGGCGCGGACGGGCGCGTGCATCCACTGGGCGTTCCGGTGGATCCACGATCCTGGTGGGGCTATCTGGTCTCGATTTCCGTGGTCACGCAGATCTTCACGCTGCCGATCGTGGGAACCATTGCCGATTTCAGCCCGAACAAGAAGCGGCTGATGGCCTGGTTTGCCTATACCGGCGCGCTGGCGACGGCTGCGATGTTTTTCCTGAAGGGCGAGGAGTATCTTTTTGGCGGCGCTCTGTTCCTGGTGGCGAACCTTGCGTTCGGGGCATCCATAGTGGTCTACAACTCGTTTTTGCCCGACATCGCGCCTCCCGAACAGCGCGACGCGGTGTCGTCCACCGGCTGGGGCATCGGATATTTGGGCGGCGGACTTCTGCTGGCGCTCAATCTGGCGCTGTTCACCAAAGCAAAAGCGCTGGGAATCTCGGAATCGCTCGCGGTGCGGATCAATCTCGCGTCGGCGGGTGTTTGGTGGGCGCTGTTCAGTTTGATTCCACTGGCTGCGATCCGCAATCGGCCGCCGGGACAGAAGTGCGGTCCGGGCGAAGGGCTAACGAAAACTTTTCGCGAATTTGCGGTGACCCTGCGCGACATGCTCCATTATCCGCAAACGCTGCGTTTCTTGATCGCGTACTTGCTCTATAACGATGCCGTGCAGGCGGTGATCGCACTGTCCGCGCAGTTCGGCAGCGATGAGCTGAAAATGCCGATGGCGGATCTGACCGCGGTGATTCTGATGGTCCAGTTCGTCGCGTTCTTTGGGTCGTTCCTATTCGACTGGATTGCGAAGTGGATGGGCGCGAAGCACGCGGTGATTGTAAGCCTGCTGATTTGGACCGGCGTACTGGTTTCCATGTACGTGTCGGTCCGCAACGAAACGCAGTTCTTCGTTGTAGCGGCGATCGTTGCGATTGTGCTGGGTGGGACGCAGGCGCTCAGCCGGTCGCTGTTTTCGTTGATGATCCCCAAGGGCCGCGAGGCCGAGTATTTCGGTGTGTACGAGATCAGCGACAAGGGAACCAGCTGGATGTGCCCGCTATTATTTGGACTGGCGCTGCAATTCACAGGCAGCTATCGGCTCGCAATTTTATCGCTGATCACGTTCTTCGCCGCCGGACTGCTGGTGCTGCTGACGGTGAATGTGCGCCACGCGGCCGCTGAGGCTGCTAACTAACTAGCCTTTCCGATCTAGACTCCGGCGGCCTTCTTTTGATTGTCGAGAACCTCGAGAAACGCGCGCTCTTCAATATCCAGTTCATGCCGATAGCCTTCCGGATCGATGAATGGATTGGGACCTTTTCCGAGCTTGGGATATTTTTCCGCCAGGTTGTACATGGATGGATGGGACCCAAGCGGGACATCGCAGGCGAGAGACCGGAGCAGTTTAAAGCTGCGCATGTACTCGCCGGCCTGGTCGGGAACCTCGGAGTTATTCACTAACTTGAAGCCCGGGTTCACGCCGACGCTGCCGATAACGACGACGTCGTAGCTCTTGCCGCCTTCCTGCGCTTTGGTGGTCCAGGTGGTGCAGCCGCGCGTGTGACCGGCGGTGAGATGAGCTACTAACGTTGTGCCGCCAAGTTTCACTTCATCGCCATCATGCAGAGTTTTGTCGAGCGGATGGGGTTTGTCGCCGGGCCTGATCTTCATCAGCGCCGGCACGTCCTGCTCCATGGCCATCACCTGCGCAGCGGTGAGTTGTTTCACCAGGGCGTCGCCTTCCATGTGGTCGGTGTGTGCGTGGCTGCCTAGCAGGATTTTGATGTCGGTGAATTGGAAACCCAGTTGTTCCACCGAGGTGCGGATCACGGGGACGGTCGCTTCGAAACAACTGTTGAGCAGGATGTTCCCTTGCGGCGTGACGAACAAAAACGATGCAAGCGATTCGGAGCCTACGTAGTAGATGTTGCCGATCACTTTGTGCGGCGGGAACTGCTTGTTGAATTGATCGGGCGTGCCGATGTTGCGCTTGAACAATTCTTCGGCGGTTTGGCCGAAAAGAGGAGCAGCGAAGGGCGAGGCCGCCACGGCCGCTAGTTTCATCAGGTGCGCGCGGCGGGTTTCCATATGGGAGCCAGCATATCAGGCTTGCGCGAGCCATGCACGCAGCGCGGCGCTGACTTCGGCGGGGCGCTCCATCGTCGACATGTGGCCGCTGTTGGGAACGATCGCGAGCTGGCTGCCTGCGATCCTGGCGGCCATGTCGGCGTGCTGGGCGGGCGTGCTCCAACCGTCCTCGCGGCCGGTGAGCACCAATGCGGGGCAACGGATTTGTTCCAGAATTGGGCCGGCATCCGGCCGAGCCAGCAACGCGCGATTCTGCGCGGCGAAAATCTCGGGCGTTTTGCGCGACATCATCTCCGTGATTGCGTTCACCAGCGGTGCGTCGTTAATGCGGAGCGGGTGGATCATCGGCGGCAGCCACCGGCTGAGCATCGCGCGCATGCCTTGCGATTGCGCCAGCGCCACCAGGTCCGCGCGGTTGCGGGCTTCTTCTTCGCCCGCGTCGCCCTCCGGCCGCGGCAAACAACCGGTATTGAGAAGCGCGATTCGCGCTACCCGATGCGGCGCCAGGCGGTAAATCTGGAGCGCGACACGGCCGCCCATGGAGTGTCCCGCGAGGGAGAACCGCGCGGGCGCAGTACGGAGCACGGCTTCCGCCATAGCTGGGAGCGAATCAAGCTCGCCGTAGTCGGCGCAGGCGCTGACCGCGACATCGGACAGCACATCGATTTGCCGCTGCCAGACCGTCTGGTCACAGATCAAGCCGGGAAGCAGGAGAAGTGGTTCTATGCCAAATCCTCGGGAAGAATCGGCAGCTTGCGCAGCCGCTTGCCGGTTGCGGCGAAGATCGCGTTGGCCACTGCCGGGATAATGCTTGGCGTGCTGGCTTCGCCGATGCCGCCGGGCGCGGCCTGGCTCGGCACAATGTGTACTTCCACCACCGGCATTTCGTTGATGCGCAGCACGTCGTAGTGGTTGAAGTTCCCCTGCACCACACGCCCGCGCTCGATGGTGATGGCGCCCTTCAGAGCCGCGCTCAATCCATAAACGATGCCGCTTTGGATCTGCTGTTCCACGCCCGCCGGATTGATCACATGTCCGCAATCGACGGCGCAAACCACGCGATGGACACGCAGCTTGCCCTGCTCCACCGATACCTCGGCCACTTGCGCGTTGTAGCTGCCAATGTTGTTGACAATGGCGATGCCGCGGGCATGCCCGGCGGGAAGCGGCTGGCCCCAGCCGGCTTTTTCGGCCGCCAATTCCAGCACGCCCAGCAGACGCGGAGATTTCGCGAGCAGCCGCCGGCGAAATTCGAAAGGATCCTTGCCGCCGGCGACGGCCAGTTCGTCCAGGAAACTCTCCGAGAAGAACGTATTCTGCGAGTATCCGACGGAGCGCCAATACGTGGTGGGAACGTCGACATCGGGCGGATGATAATCGACATGGAAATTGGGGATGGCGTACTCCAGATCGACGATGCCTTCCACGCTGGTGCGATCCACGCCGTTGCGCAATCCGCCGAAGGACGGGCAGACCACGCGCGTGTCCCAGCCAACGGGCCAGCCGTCCTTGTCGAGCGCCGCGGCGAATTTCGCATAGGACGCGGGGCGATACAGATCGTGCTGCATATCGTCTTCGCGCGGCCAGGTGAGCTTCACCGGCATGCCGATGGCTTTCGAAATCTCGACTGCTTCACCGACGAAATCGTCCGCGCCGCGCCGGCCAAATCCGCCGCCGAGAAACATGGTGTGGATCTGGATCTTGTCGGGATGAAGACCGGTGATCTTGGCGGTAGCCCCCATGGCGCCGGTCTGTATTTGTGTGGAAGCCCAAACCTCGGCGCTGTCGGCGCGCACGTCGGCGGTGCAATTCATCGGCTCCATGGGAGCGTGCGAGAGATACGGAACTTCGTAGACCGCTTCCAGCTTTTTCGCGCCGTTAGCCAGCGCCGCGGCGGCGTCACCATCGTTTCGCGCAACAGCGCCGGGCTTGGCAGCGAGACTCACGAACTGCTGGCGGATACCCGCGCTGCTGAGATTGGCGTTCTTGCCCTCGTCATATTGAACCAGCAGGGCGCGCCGGCCTTCCATAGCGGACCACGTGTTGTCGGCAATGACAGCTACACCGCGCGAGATCTGGACCACCTGCTTCACGCCGGGAACAGCCTTGGCTTTCGTATCGTCAAAGCCGATCACTTTGCCGCCGAATACCGGGCAGCGCGCGATTACGGCGTACACCATGCCGGGACGCCGTGCATCGATACCAAAGCCCGCCGCGCCGTTCACCTTGAGGGGTGTGTCCAACCGTTTAGGCGAAGTTCCAATCAAGTGGAACTGCCCGGGATCCTTCACCGCGACTTTGGCGGGGGCCGGCAGCTTGCCCGCAGCATCCGCGAGACTGCCATAGCTCAGCCGAGCGTCGGTGGCGGTGTTGATCACTTGCCCGTTTTCGGTGCGCAGCTGCGATTTTGCGACTCCCCACTTTTGAGCGGCGGCCTCCAGGAGCATGTCGCGAGCCGAAGCGCCGGCCTTGCGCATGGGATCCCAACAGGTGCGAATGCTCATGCTGCCGAAGGTTCCTTGCAGCGGGCCATAGGCGGGATCCACGGGGGCAAATTCCGTGCGAATCTGTTTCCAATCGCAGTCCAGCTCTTCGGCCAGCAACTGCGAGAGCGATGTCAACGGACCCTGGCCCATTTCCGACTTGTGGATGGAGAAGGTGACCAGGTTGTCGCTACCGATATGGATGAAGGCGTTCAGCTTCGCCGCCGACGTGGGCGCGGCTTCCAGCTTCGAACCCTCCGGCAGATGGAAACCAATGAACAGGCCACCGGCGGCGGCGACGCCGGCTTTCAAGAAACCCCGGCGATTGAGACGGGAAAGGGTGACGCTCATGCCGCTTCTCCTTCCACTACCTGCGCGCCAGTATCGGCAGCTACGGTCCGATTGCGATTTTCCGCGGCCTGATATTGCGCCGCAAGATGAACCGCGTGGCGTATCGCCTGATAGGTTCCGCAACGGCAGATGTTGCCGTGCATAGCCTCGTCGATATCGGCGTCGGTAGGATGCGCGGTCTTCTTCAGCAGGCCCGCGGCGGTCATGATCTGGCCGGACTGGCAATAGCCACACTGCGGCACGTCAACCTCGATCCAAGCGCGCTGCACGGGATGGCTGCTGTCGGATGAAAGGCCCTCGATGGTGGTGACCGTCTTGCCGCTGACGCTCGAAACCGGTGTGACGCAGGAGCGGATGGGTTGCCCGTTGAGGTGCACGGTGCAGGCGCCGCATAGCGCCATGCCGCAGCCGAACTTGGTGCCGGTCATGCCGAGCGAATCGCGCAAAACCCACAGCAGGGGCATCTGCGGCGAGACGTCGACCGTCTGGGGCTTTCCATTCAGGGTAAAAGTTACTGCCATCGCGGGCCTCCTCGATGTTGCTGGTCTGTTCTTCCACTATATAACCAATCGCCTTCTCTCAGTGTTACGCTGGCAGTTTATGCAGTTGTCGGAAATCTTCCTGGGCCAGGGCGAGCAGGCGTTCGCCGAGCTGGTGCGGGCCATCTCGATCGGCAAGCTGAAGACGTATCAGCTCTATGACCGCATGAAGGTGCGCTTCCATCTAGCCAAGATGAACTCGGAAAGTATGAAGAAGGCGCCGCCGCGTTTTTGGGCCAGGATCAACGAAAAAGATGAGGACTTCGCCAGCGATCTGGCGCAAGCGATCCTGGTATCGCACCTGGACATGATCAAGGCGGTGATCGACGATCTCGGGATTCCCAATCAGGAAGGCTTTTTCGACAAGGACATCGACGGGTCGAAATATTTGACCGGCGGCTGGCAGCAGCGGACGTACGAGAAATTCAAAGATGCATATCCAGCGCAAGTGCTGCTGTTTTACATCAACCATCTGGCCTGGGAACTGGCGAAGAGCGAGGAAGTTTTCCTGATTCCGGCATAATTTCAAATCGAGATCCGATGAGCCAACAATTCTTCGAGGCGATTCGCGCGGGCGATCGCGAAAAAGTGGACGCGCTGCTCTCTGCCGATGCCACCTTGCTCGCGGCCAAGGACGAGAAGGGGCTGGGTGCGTACGTCGCCGCCAAGTACTCCGGCCGAAACGATATCGCGACGATGTTGGTCGAAAAGGGCGTGGAGCTGGATGTGTTCGCGGCTTGCATGGCAGGGGCGAAGGACCGGGTGCTCAAACTGATTCGCGAGAATCCCGCGCTGGTGAGCGCCTATAGCCACGACGGCTGGACGCCGTTGCATCTGGCCTGTTTTTTCGGCCAGCCGGGCGTGGCGGAGGTCTTGATGGCGCAGGGAGCGGACGTGGGCGCCCGATCGCACAACCCGATGCAGAATACGCCGCTTCACGCGGCCGCCGCGGGACGGAGCAAGGACGCGGTACGGGCGCTGCTGGAGCACGGGGCGGATGTGAACGCGCGCCAGGAGGGCGGATGGACGGCGCTGCACGCTGCGTCGCAAAATGGGGACGTGGAGATGGTGCGGCTGCTCATTGCCGGCGGCGCGGACGTGCAGGCTCGAGCCGGGAACCAGCAGAACGCGCTGGATCTAGCATTGACCAAAGCCCATCCGGCCGTGGTGGAAGTGCTGGAAGCGTACGCCCAATAATTAAACCAGAGTGGTCGAACAACAAATTCAACAATTGCAATCGGACGCTCTGGCGCGGATCGAAGAGGCCGAGGACCGGGACGCACTGGAACAGGTGCGCGTGGACGTGCTGGGGCGGAAGGGATCGCTGGCGCAGTTCAACCTGGGCAAGCTGCCACCCGAGGAACGTAAGGTCGCCGGCCAGGCGCTAAACGCTGCCAAACAAGAGCTTACAAGTGCGTTTGAAACAAAAATCCAGTCGTTCGACGCTGAGGCGCTGAACGCAAGGCTGAAACATGAATGGCTGGATTTAACGCTGCCCGCGCCGCCGCCGCGTCCAGGCAGTTTGCACCCAGTGACCATCATCCAGAACGAAATCGAAGATCTGTTCACCTCGCTCGGCTTCGCGGTGCTGGATGGACCGGAAGTGGAAACCGAGTATCACAACTTCGACGCGCTCAACATTCCGCCCGAGCATCCGGCGCGCGACATGCAAGACACGTTCTGGCTTTCGAACGGGCACCTGTTGCGCACCCACACATCGCCGGTGCAGGTGCGCGGCATGGAGAAGCTGGGGCCGCCGCTGCGCATGATCGCGCCGGGCCGCGTATTTCGCAACGAAGAAGTGGACGCTTCGCACGAGCACACCTTCTATCAGTTGGAAGGCATGATGATAGACCGCGATGTTTCGGTGGCGCACCTGATCTATTTCATGAAGACGCTGCTGAGCGCGATCTTTCATCGCGAAGCGGTAGTGCGGCTGCGTCCGGGCTATTTTCCGTTCGTCGAGCCGGGCTTCGAGCTGGATATTCGCTGCCTGATTTGCGGCGGTCCGGGCTGCCCGGTGTGCAAGCAGAGCGGATGGGTGGAACTGCTGCCTTGCGGTCTGGTGCATCCGAACGTGCTGCGCAAAAGCGGCATCGATCCGGACGAATGGGGCGGTTTCGCGTTCGGGCTGGGGCTGACTCGGCTGGCAATGATGCGCTACGGAATCGACGACATTCGCCTGTTTGCGAGCGGCGATTTGAGGTTCTTGCGCCAGTTCTAGGCGCAGATTAACAATGAAATTTTCGTACAACTGGATTCGTGAGCTGGTCCCGGGCCTGGAAACCGACCCGCGGGAGCTGATGCGCCTGATCACGATGAAGACGGCGGAGTGCGAAGGTTTGGAGCGGACTGGGGCGGACACGATCATTGAGGTGGACAACAAGTCGCTCACGCATCGGCCGGATTTGTGGGGCCATTATGGGATGGCGCGCGAGGTGGCTGCGATTACCCGTGGGGCTCTGCGCGATCCGGTGAAGCTCGATTTGTTGCCGCAGGGCAAGGCGCCGGTGGTGATCGCGATTGAGGATTTCGCTCTGTGCCCGCGGTACAGCGCGCTGGTTTTCGAGAACGTCATGGTGCAGCCGTCTCCAGTTTGGCTCCAGTCTCGCTTAGAAGCGATCGGGTTGAACGCGATTAACAACATCGTGGATGTGACGAATTACGTGATGGCGGAGTTGGCGCAGCCGATGCATGCCTTCGACGCCGGGAAACTGCACGGCCCGGCGATTTTCGTTCGTAGCGCGCGGCCCGGCGAACAACTCGCCGCGCTGAACGAAGAAAGCTATAACCTGAACCCGTCGAATCTGGTGATCGCCGATGCGCAGGGTCCTATGGGGCTCGCGGGCGTGATTGGCGGCTTGCATAGCGCGATTGGTCCGGACACCAAACGCATCGTGCTAGAGAGCGCGAATTTTCAGGCGGCGAGCGTTCGCAAAACGTCGGTGGCGCTGAAGCTGCGCACGGATGCGTCCATGCGATTCGAGAAATCACAGGATCCCGCTAACACAGTGCGTGGTCTGGCGCGGGCGCTGGAATTGCTGGAGCAGGTCTCGCCGGGCATTCGCTTAGTTGGAGGGACGGCGGACTTGCGCGGTGACCTGAAGGCTTCGGCTCCGATCGAATTGACCGTCGATTGGTTGCAGAGAAAGCTGGGGCGCAATCTGGATGTACATGAGGTGCGCTCGATTCTTGAATCGCTTGAATTCGGCGTCCAAGAGCCGGCGCCGGGGCGCTTCCTGGTCACGGTGCCGAGTTGGCGGGCCACCAAAGACGTCTCGATCAAGGACGATCTGCTGGAAGAAGTGGGACGCATGGTGGGGTATGAGTCCATCACGCCGCGGGCGCCGTTGATCGAATCGGTGGTACCGCCGGGGAGCCCGTCGCGCCTGTATGTGCGGGGCGTGAGAAACATGGCGACGGCGCAAGGGTTCACCGAAGTCTACAATTATTCGTTCGTGACTGAGGAAATGGTGAGGGCATTTGATATGGATGTCACGGCGCATGTCGGCGTAACCAATCCCATCGCGTCGGATCAAACGCTGTTGAGAGCAAGCTTGCTGCCCGCACTACGCAGAAACATTTTGGACAACAGCCGTCACTTCCAGGCTTTTCAGTTGTTCGAAATTGGAAGGGAAATCCACGCCCACAGCGCAGAAGTTTCGCGTGAGCTCCCGGAAGAAGTCCCGCATTTCGCCGCTGCGATATACGCGCGCGAAGGAGATGGCAGCGCATCGTTGTTCGAACTGAAGCGACTGGCCGAATGTTTGATGGAGGGCTGCGAAGCGCGGCTGGCTGAGGCGCGTCCGTTCGAGCATCCCGAGCGAGCGGCGATTATGGCATGGCATGGCGAAGACGTGGGGCGATTGTTTGAGCTGCATCCGTCGCTGGGAATTAAAGGCCGCGCCGCGATTCTCGATCTCGATTTGATCAGGATGGAAAAGCTGGACGATCACGAGCGGCACTATCAGGCGCTACGCCGTTTTCCGATCAGCGCGTTCGACCTTTCGGTAGTGGCCGGCTTGCGCGAACCGTCCATCGATATCAAGCGGCGGCTGGTGGAGGCGGCAGGGAGCGACCTGGTGCAAATCGAATTTCTCCGCGAGTACACCGGCGCGCCGCTTCCGCCGGATCGCAAGAGCGTGACATACCGGTTAACCGTCGGCGCAGCGGACCGGACGTTATCCTCCGAGGAAGTCGCCGCGATCCGCGAGCGTGTGATGGCTGCAGTTCGCAGTCTGCCAGATTAGTGAACATGCATGGGGTCGCCGAAGTAGCCGATGATCCGCTCGGCGCACAGGCGGCAAGCCTCTATTTCGTCCGGGTCGCGCCCTTCGCAATGCAGCATCTGCTCGTCGCGCACAGCCATGCTGCGCCCACAAACCCAGTCCTCGCCGTCGCGCGAGTGAATATGGTTGAAATCGGTCAAAAGAGAACCCCTTGGATCTGAAAGCAAGTTTCAAGCGATGGCTACGATGCCAGAATATCAGATCGGTTGCGGGGGCAATCCGGAGTTGATAGACTTGAAGTTCACCCCAAGGAGCGACGATTATGGCGAAAGTATGTGAAGTGTGCGGGCGCGGGCCGCAGTTCGGCAACCGGATAAGCCACGCCCACAACGTAACCAAGCGCCGCTGGAACTTGAATCTTCAATCCGTGCGCGCGATGGTGAAGGGCGCTTCCAAGCGCATTCGCGTGTGTACCTCCTGCATCCGCAGCGGCAAAGTCCAAAAGGCCGGCACTAAGGTTCGAAAGCCGGCCGCCGCTTAAGAATTCTTCTGCGCGGAAGGACGCCCGGCCGTTAGAAATTTTTCATCGATCTCCACCTGATAGCCGCTGGCAAGGCGATTGCTCGCGTTCGCCATGCCGACCACGGCCATCACTTCGGCCAGCATCGCGTCGGTCATTCCAGCCTTGCGCGCCGCGGCGGTGTGGGATGCGATGCAATAGCCGCATTGATTGGTAGCGCTGACGGCGAGATAGATCATTTCCTTGGTGAGGGCGTCCAGCGCACCGGGCGCCATAATCTCCTTGACGCTTTGCCAGGTGCGGCGCAGCGTGGCCGGATGGTGAGCCAGAGCTTTCCAGAAATTGTTGATCCAGTCGGTCTTGCGCGTGGCCATGATGTCGTCGTAGACTGCGCGGACTTCCGTGCTCGCGTCGGCGTATTCGATCAATCCCAGGGTCGCCAAGATTTTCTCCTCGCAACAATGATATCGATATCGGTTCGCGCAATGATATCGGTTCGCGCAATAATGGAGGTACCCCTTCATGATCCAAGAAACGATTCTGGAAGGTCTCACCTTCGACGATATACTTCTACAGCCGGCGCGCAGCGCTGTGCTGCCGGCCGAAACCGATACGCGCACGTGCCTGACGCGGCACATCGCGATGAACATCCCGATCGTAAGCTCGGCCATGGATACGGTCACCGAGTCGCACCTGGCCATTGCGCTGGCGCAACAGGGCGGCATCGGAATCATCCATCGCAACATGTCGGTGGAACGGCAGGCCGAAGAAGTGGACCGCGTGAAGCGCAGTGAAAGCGGCATGATCGTCGATCCCATCACGATCGAGCCGGAGCTCAAGATTTTTGACGCGCTGGCGCTGATGAAGCGCTACCGCATCTCCGGCGTGCCGGTGACCAAGAACGGGAAGCTGGTGGGAATCTTGACCAATCGCGATCTGCGATTCGAGACGCGGCACGATCTGCCGATCTCCGATGTGATGACCAAGGAGAATCTGATCACGGTGCCGGTGGGCACTACGCTCGAAGACGCCGAGAAGATTCTGCATCATCACCGCGTGGAGAAACTGCTGGTGGTGGACGACCAATACGCGCTCAAGGGCCTGATCACGGTGAAGGACATCCAGAAGAAGCTGAAGTATCCGAGCGCGGCGAAAGATCAGCAGGGGCGCTTGCGGGTGGGCGCGGCCGTGGGTTCCAACGCCGACTTTGTGGAGCGTGCCCAGGAGCTGGTGGCGAGAAAAGTGGACGTGCTGGTGGTGGATTCGGCGCACGGGCACAGTGAGCGCGTAATGGAAGCGGTGCGCACCGTCAAGCGTATGTTCCCGGAAGTGGACCTGATTGCCGGCAACGTGGCGACGTTCGAGGGCGCACGGGACTTGATCGGCCTGGGGGCCGACGGGATCAAGGTTGGAATCGGGCCGGGATCTATTTGCACCACGCGGGTAGTGAGCGGAGCGGGAGTGCCGCAGATCACGGCGATAGCGGAATGTTCGCGCGCCACGCGCGGCTCGGGCGTGCCGCTGATTTCCGATGGCGGCATCAAGTACTCGGGAGACATCAGCAAGGCCATCGCGGCCGGCGCCGACGCGGTGATGATCGGCAGCCTGCTGGCCGGCACCGAAGAAAGCCCCGGTGAGACGATTCTCTATCAGGGCAGAACTTTCAAGAGTTACCGCGGGATGGGTTCGATGGGCGCCATGACCGCGGGATCGGACCGCTATCCGCAGGACACCAGCGGAAAGCTGGTGCCGGAAGGCATTGAGGGCCGGGTGCCTTATAAAGGACCGTTGTCGGAGCTGGTGTATCAGCTGGTGGGCGGTTTAAAGGCGGGCATGGGTTACTGCGGCTGCGGCAATATTCGGGACCTCCAGCAGAATGCCAAGTTTCTGCGCGTCACTTCGGCGGCGCTGCGGGAAGGGCACGTACACGACGTCATCATCACCAAGGAAGCGCCGAATTACCGTTTAGAATAACGGGTGGGCTGGACAGCTAGGTTCCGCTCGCTCCGACTTGTTTTCCGTACAGAACGTAGTTGGCGCTTTGGATGGATGAGTCTAAGTCGGCCTGCTCCTGTTGCAGCTGGGCGACTAATGCATCGGCGGTTTCCGCTTGAGATGTCGCGCTGGCCTGGATAGCCGCGACCCGTGCCAGTCCGGTAGTAATCTCGTCTCCCAGTTCGGTATTGGTTGTTTCGTAACCGCTGATCTGGGCCTGGATCATCCCGGTGAGGGGATCGGTCAACTGGGAGAAATTGCTGGCTAAGGCCGCGAAGCCGGTATTGGTGGACCCCAGGAACTGGAACGCGTCGGAGATCTGAGAGTCTGAAAGGGCGTTGAAGGTACTGGAGCTAAAGCTCATCTGGCCGGTGGAGTTGAAGGTGACGCCCAGATCGGAAAGGCTGCGGATGCTGCTGGTGCTGGTTGGGTTATAGTAAGTGGCCAGATCCTGCATATCGCTGCTGATCTCATTGACGATCAGGTTGCCCTGGAGCGGCCCGGCATTTTGTCCCCGTTGCGCCTCCACAGCGGAAACCAGGGTGTTGTAGTCGGTGACGAAAGTTTGCAGCGCGCTGCTCAGTTGAGATGGGTCGGTAGCGAGCGACAAGGTTACCGATCCGGAAGGCAGCGTGTTCAGGAGCGTGAAGCTGACGCCGGGAATAACGTCGGTGATGTTGTTGGTGGATTCGGTGATGGGAACGCCGTTCAGCGAAAAGCTTGCGTCGGAGCCTTGATTGGTTGCCGAGATCAGGTCTGTGGGATTTTGAAGATCGTTGAGCTGGATGGTGGCAGGCCCGGAAGCATCCGTCAGCGAAAGAGAATACGCTCCCGCGCTACCGGTGACGCTGGCGGTGACGCCCGCACCGGCGCCGTTGATGGCCGCCACCAGACCGTTGAGATTGTTATTTCCGCTGACATCGAGCGAGTAGGTTTGCGTTCCCACCGCCAACTGAAGTTGGCCCGTGGCCGACACGGCGGTAGATGTCGCATCGGGATAGGTCTCCAAGGAAGTTTCCGTGCCGGCGCCGGTGCTACTGATCAGGTCCGTGGGCGTGACACTATTCACCTGCAACGTTGTGGCGCCGGTGCTGCTTGCGGAAACGGCGAGATAGTTGGTGGAACCCGCGGTCAAGACCGTCGCGGTGACGCCCGCGCCGGCATTATTAATGGCCTGCGCCAGCCCACTGACGTTGTTGTCACCCGACGCCGTCAGATTGAGCTGATAGGTGTTGGAGCCGACCACCAGATTCACCAGCCCGCTGGCGGAAACGGACTGGGTTGCCGAGTAGCCTTGAAGCGAAGTTTCAGACGCGGCTGAAGCCAAGGTCATGATATCGGAAACCGTGTAAGTGGCGGGCGCCGTGGCCCCGGTGTTCACCACCGTCACGGTGCTGGAATCCGAACTGGACGCCGACAGCCCCTGCGTGCTGGCGAGCGTACCCAGGTTTGCCACGTCGGCGCCGAGCGCGGTAACCGTCGGATCCAGCGCATTCAACGCGTTCTCCTCGGCGGTGTTCGTCGCTTGCTGGTTCTGCAGATTTTGCACCGGAATATCGGCGATCTGAACGGCCCGCTGGATGATGCTCTGGAAGTCACTCGAAAAACTGCTCACCCCGGTGAAATAAATTGGTGCAGTGATGCTGGCTGCACTCGGTGTGCTGCTGGTGGTTCCCATACTGCCGTATTTATCGTCAGGAGAGGATAGTTTCTTGAATTTTTTGTGGCGCCAATTTGCAAACCTGCGCGGCCACTTGTTCCACCTGCGCCGCGCTCAGGTGCGGATGCAGCGGTAAGCTCAGCACACTGTTGGCGCAAGCTTCCGCCAGCGGAAAATCGCCGACCCCGTATCGCGAGTCGGCGTAAGGGGGCATAAGGTGAATGGGCAGGGGATAGTGAACCGCAGTCTGGATTCCAGCCGCCTCCAAACCCTTTTGCAATCGATCGCGATCCGCTGTTCGAATGGTGTAGAGACAATACACGTGACGCGAATTTGCGCGCGCCTGGGGGTATATGACACCGGAGTCTTCGAGCAAAGCATCGTATTCGGCCGCTCGAGCGCGCCGCGCCTCCGTCCACGCATCTAAATGCGGTAACTTCACCCGAAGAATGGCCGCTTGCAGCGCCGGCAGCCGGTAGTTGAAACCCCTCAGGCGCGGACGATAGCGCTGCTCTTCGCCCCAACTGCGCAACAGGGCGGCCGTGCGCGCGTACTCCGGATGGTTGGTGGTCAACATGCCGCCTTCGCCGGCCGCTCCCAGGTTCTTGGTCGGATAAAAACTGAAGCATCCGATATCGCCCATGCTGCCCGCGCGCCGGCCGCGATATTCGGCGCCGTGGGCCTGCGCCGCATCCTCGATGACGATGAGTTTGTGGCGTCGCGCGATATCGAGAATGGGATCCATTTCGGCGCATTGTCCGTATAGATGCACCGGCAAAATGGCGCGCGTGCGTTGGGTGATGGCGGCTTCGATTTTGGCGGCGTCGATGTTGAATGTCGCCGGGTGGATATCGACGTAAACCGGCGTGGCGCCGGCATACCCGATGGCGGCCGCCGTGGCGTAAAACGTGAAGGGAGCGGTGATCACTTCGTCGCCCGGCTGAATGCCTGCCACGAGCAATGCCAGATGGAGCGCGCTGGTTCCGGAGTTGACGGCCACGCCATACCGTGCGCCGCAATAGCCGGCGAATTCCTCCTCCAGCGCGGTAATTTCCCGGCCGCCGACAAACTGGCCGCTTTCCAGTACGCGCTCCACCGCCAGGTCAATCTCGGACTTGAGTTGCCGGTACTCGGCGGGAAGATCAAGGAAGCGGATCATGCCAGAAGGCGTTCGAACTTGCTCGAAACTACTTCCCAAGAGTAGCATGCAGCCACCATTTCCCAGGCGTTGGCGGCCATCCGGCGGCGGGCATCCCGGTCATCGAGCAACGCCAGGCAGGCTTGCGCGAAATCCGGTGGCGAATCGGCGATGGCGATGTTCTCGCCGTCGCGAAAGTCAAGGCCTTCGGCGCCCAGCGACGTGGAAACCACCGGAATCTTCGCGGCCATGGCTTCGTAGATTTTCAAGCGCGTGCCGCCGCCGATGCGCAACGGCACAATGGACACCGCCGATTCCCATAGATAAGGACGCACATCGTCCACCGTGCCGGTGACATGAATGCGCCGGCCGCTGGCGGCCAATGCGCGGACTTCCGCGCCCGGATTGCGGCCCGCTACCGACAGCGTGCACTCCGGACGGCGCGCGCGAATCAGAGGAAGAACCTGGCTCGAAAACCAGCGCAGGCCGTCGACGTTCGGCCGCCAATCCATGGAACCGATGAACACCAGGTCCTGGGAAGAGGTCAGGGCGGGGCGCGGCGGAGCGAAATACTCCAGATCCACGCCGGTGGGGACCGAACACACGCCGGTAGCGCCGTACAGCGCATGCATGGCGCTAGCGTCGGAGCCAGAAACCGCGATAATCTTTTTCGCGGCGCGGCAAACCTCGGCTTCGTAGCGCAACATGCGTTCAAATTGCCCTTCCGAATACGCGCGATGCCAGCGAGTGGGGGCATGTTCGATGTAGCGCTTCCAGATGGCCGACTCCACGTTGTGCTGGAACAGCACCGCGTTACCGAGCTGGGGAATGTTGGCCGCCGACGCCAGGAAATCGCAAACAATCGTGTCGAACTTCTCCAGCCGCGTCAGGATCTCGACCAATCGCAGTAAAGCGCGCGAACGGTAGCGGAGCATGGGAACCGGCATGCTGGTCCACGGGCCGCGGGCGAGCTCGGCCCAATAGCGCGGCCCGCTTTTGCGCGGGATGGGATGCGGTACCGCATAGGCTTTCGTCGAATATTCCGAGCTGCGGCGCAAACCGGCGCCGGGTTGCGGCAAATCGAGCGCGGCGAAGTGGATCTCGTGTCTGCGGTGCAGCCGCTTCAGGGTCTCGAGCGTGCGGATCTGGCTGCCGCTGCCGGTGGGATGCAGAAATTCCGTTTTCACCCACAAGATCTTCATACGCCGGCCGCGGCCTCCGTCCACACCTGCTCGCGCCGGCCAGTGAGAAACAGGTCGCCCCAAAGCTGGAGGTTCAGAAGCCGCCAAATACGATCCGTGGCATCTTCCTGTCCCGAGCGATGCCGGTGGATCAGCGCGTCCACCTGGCCCAGGTCCAGGTGAGCCGCCAGCAGCCCGTCCGTCGAGCGCAAACGGGCGTAGAGCGGTTCGGCCCGCGGATCGCGCAGCCATTGTGCGAGCGGTGTGGGAAAGCCCATCTTCTTGCGGTGCACGATGCCGCGCGGAAGCAAGTGGCTCACCGCGGCTTTGAGGATGTGCTTTTGGGTCCGGCCGCGAATCTTGAGCCGATCGGGAATGCGCGCGGCGAACTCCACCAGGGTGTGGTCGAGGAACGGCACGCGGCTCTCGATGGAAGCGGCCATGCTCATCTGGTCCTGCTTCATGAGCAGCTCGACGAGATAGGTTTTCTGGTCGGCATAGAGCGTGCGCGCGAGCGGCGAAGCGCCGGAGCCTGCGCTCCAGTAGGACATGTAGTCCTCAAAGCGAGCGCCCCCATCGAACGCGCAATAGAAATTCTCGACAAATAACGATTCAAAACCGAGCTCGCGGCCGAGCACGGTGTGGCCGAGCTTGCGGCGCAATCCAGCGGAGAGCAGCGGTGAGGTTGCAATCCAGTGGCGGACCGGGCGGCGGATCCCGGGTGGAACTCGGGCGTAGCGCGCGGCCCCGCGTTGGTTCAGATCCAGCCAGCGATAGCGCTCATAACCGGCGAACAGTTCGTCGCTGCCTTCCCCGGTCAGCACTACTTTCACGTGTTGCGCGGCCAGCTTCGAAACGAAATAGAGCGGTACGCTGGAGGGCCAGGCCAGCGGTTCGTCTTCGTGCCAGATGAGCTTGGGCAAGGCGCTAAAGAAATGGTCCACGCCGACCACCACCTCGCGATGATCCGCGCCAAGCACGGCGGCAGTTTGGCGGGCATAGACCAATTCACTGAATTTGGCTTCCGGGTAGCCGACAGCGAACGTCTGGACCGGCTGCGAAACTGCGCGCTGTGTGAGTGCCGCGATGGCGCTCGAATCCAAGCCTCCGCTCAGGAACACACCGAGCGGAACGTCGCTCATCAGATGGAGCTGCACCGATTCTTCCAGCCGCCGCCGAGTTTCGTCGATCCAGCCGCGTTCGTCGAGCGCAGCATGGGAGGCGTCAGGCGCCGGAATATCCCACCAGCGCTCACACTTCAGTTCGGGCCGCGGGACGCCCACATCGAGCAGCATCCGATGGCCTGGTAGTAGCTTGCGGATATGCCGGAAGAGCGTGTGATCGTTACTGGTATAGCCGAAGGCGAGCACATCCGGCAGCGAGCGCTCATCCAGGGCCGGTGAAATCGCCGGATGCTCCAGCAGCGCCTTGATTTCAGACGCGAATGCGAACAGGCGGCCATCCCAGTAGTAATAAAAGGGTTTGATGCCCATTCGGTCCCGCGCGCAGAAGAGCCGCTGCCGGCCGGCGTCCCAGATGACGAACGCAAACATACCCCGCAACAAGTGGAGGCATTCCGCGCCGTACTCTTGGTAGGCGCGGAGGATGGTTTCGGTATCCGAGCGGCTCCGGTAGCGATGCCCGGCCAGTTCGAGCGCGGGCCGCAGCGCGGCGTGGTTGTAGATCTCGCCGTTGAACGCGATCCAGAGCGCGCCTGTTTCGTTGGTGTTTGTCTGGTTATTCATGGGCTGATGGCCGCCCTGGAGATCGATGATGCTGAGCCGCCGCTGGCTGAGATGCGCCCAGCGATCATGGTAGAAACCAAAATCGTCGGGGCCGCGATGGCGAATTACTTCGGCCATGCGCCCCAAGATCCCAACGCCGCCGCCAGAGGGCGCTACAGTTACGAATCCGGCAATCCCACACACGACAAGGAGTGCGGAATAGCCCGGTTCGCTCTCAGGTGAGCGATAGAGGCCTTTTCTATCGCTCACTAAACCGGGCTATAATGAGCGATAGAATATCGTCCTATCGCTCATGAAGTGGAACTGGCAACAACCCGACTGGCCTGATTTCTCCTGGGATGAGTCTCGTCTGCGCAAGGCGGAAGAGCACTTTCTGGTAGGTACAGGCATGCTCACTGGGACGCTGAAGCACCTCCCGCAGTCCGAGCAGGAACAGCTTACGATTGAGTCCATTAGCGCGGAGGCTGTCACCACCTCGGAAATCGAGGGGGAAATTCTTGACCGGGCGAGCGTCCAGTCGTCCATCCGCCGCCAGTTCGGCCTTGCCTCCGACAACCGGCGGGTCAAACCCGCCGAGGAGGGAGTTTCAGAGATGATGGTTGATCTCTACCGCTCCTTCGCGGAACCACTTTCCGACGAAATGCTCTTTTCCTGGCACCGGATGCTGCTTAAGGAGCGCGGCAGGCTGATCGATGTCGGCCGCTACCGCACGGGCGCCGACGCAATGGAAATCGTTTCCGGCCCTATCCATAAGCCGAAAGTGCACTTCGAAGCGCCGCCAGCGTCGAAGATACCGAAAGAAATGGCGCGGTTCATCGCCTGGTTTAATCAAACCTGGTTTAATCACACGTGGTTTAATCACACGCGGCTCAATCGCAGCGCCCCTCGGGACAGCAAGCCGCTGCCTGCGCTCACCAGAGCCGGCCTCGCTCATCTTTATTTTGAGTCCATTCATCCGTTCGAGGACGGCAACGGGCGCATCGGCCGCGTTATTGCCGAGAAGGTGCTGGCGCAATCTCTCGGACAGCCAACCCTCACGGCGCTGGCGGCGACGATTCTCGTCAGGCGCAAGGGCTATTATGCCGCTCTCGAAGCCGCGAACAAAAGCAATGAAGTGACGCCTTGGCTGGCATGGTTCGCGGGCACCGCCATTGAAGCGCAGAGACGAACGACGGCGCAAGTGGAGTTCCTGATTGAAAAGACCCGCTTGCTGGATCGATTGCGCGGGCAGTTAAATGAGCGGCAGGATAAAGCTCTGCTGCGCATGCTCAGGGAAGGGCTGGAGGGATTCCAGGGGGGGTTGAGCGCTGGAAACTACGCCACCATCACCGGCGCTTCGGCGGCGACAGCGACGCGCGATCTCGCCGATCTGGTGGAAAAGGGGGCGCTGCTCCGCGTTGGCGAGCGGCGGCATGTGCGTTATCACATCGCTATCGCCGCGACGAAAGTGTCCCCCGTCACCATTGACGCGCGCGGGAACTTGGCTGAAAATTTCGAATCAGTGCATAAAGCCGGCTGAGAGTATTGCTTTCCGCCCCATGGTGCTATCGTTATTACGGAACTCCGGGAGGCTCTTGGTGAAACACGGTTCGACGATCGTAGGTTGCCTGCTCACAGCGTCGTGCGCTTTGGCGCAATCGGAGAATCCCTTCGTTTCCCAACTCAAGCAATTCTATACCGTCCGCAAAGGCGATCTTCTGAAAGCGGCGGATCGAATGCCGGCCGGGGATTACGATTTTAGGCCCACCCCCGAGATGCGTACCTTTGGACAACTCATCGCGCACATCACGGACGCCCAGATGAGCTTTTGTTCCGGAGCAAAGGGGGAGCCGCGACGTTTGAATGCGGCCTCCAAGACCACCAAAGCTGATTTAGTGGCCGCGCTGAAAGCGTCGTTCGATGAATGTGACAGCGCTCTCGACTCCACCACCGACGCCACCGCAACGCAGATGATGAAGGCCGGCGACACGCAGCGCTCTAAATTCTGGTCGCTCCTCTATGCGACGCTGCATGACAACGAGGAATATGGATATCTCGCGGTCTACCTGAGATTGAAAAACCTCGTCCCGCCGTCAACAGACAGCCGGTAAGAGACAATCGGGAAGGCTGGGCGCGCGTGTGAGGAACGCCCTGCGATGACATATAATTATCGCGACGGAGGCTCATATGAAGGCTTGCCTGGCGCCCCTTGCGGCCGCGCTTGCGTTGTCCATTCCCGCGCTTGCACAGTGGATCGACTACCGCACTCCGGGAATCCCCCGGTTGCCGGACGGCAAACCTAATCTCTCCGCGCCCGCGCCACGGACCCCCGATGGCAAGCCGGACCTATCCGGCATTTGGCAGGCCGGCCGGGCCGGCGAGTATGGGTACGATTACAACGTCGCTCAAAAACTGCCGCCGGGGAGCGTAACGCCTTGGGCCGAATCCATACGTGAGCAGCGCAACCAGGACTTCCGCAAGGACAGTCCGCTGGCGCAGTGCCGGCCGGTGAGCGTCCCGTTCCTCGATTTCCGCGGTTTGTCCAGGATCGTGCAGACGCCGGGAGTGATCGTGATCCTTTATGAATCCCCGAACAGTCCGCATCGAACCATTCTCACGGATGGCCGGGAGCTTCCCAAGGAAATGAATCCCACCTGGCTGGGATACTCGGTCGGGCATTGGGAACAGGAAACGCTGGTGGTCAATAGCGCGGGGTTCAACGACCAGGGGTGGCTGGACGTGGGCGGGCATCCGCAAACGGAGTCGCTCCAGCTGACGGAACGCTACCGGCGCCGCGATTTTGGACACCTGGAACTGGAAGTGACCTTTGACGATCCGAAGACCTTCGCCAAGCCGTTCACGCTGCGCATGGAAAAGACGCTGAAGCCGGATACCGAGATCCTGGAGGACGTCTGCGATAATGAGCGCGACAGTTCGCATTTGGAGAGCGGGATTAAGGTGGCTCCCCAGATCCTGGCGACGTACGCGGGGACTTACCAGTTCGCCACAGGACGCAACGTTGTGGTCAGAGCCCTGGGCTATCAGTTGAAGATCGAGGACAGCGCGCATCCTCTGGACCAGCTGTTCGTGGCGCGTTCGGAGACGGTTTTCATGTCCAGTGTGAGCCAGGTTGTGGTCGAGTTCTTCCGGGATTCCGGCGGCGCCGTTACGCACATTGTCCGAACGGATGCGGGCAAGCAGGAGAAGGCCGGACGGAAAGGCGGCCTTCCGAACCAGCCCGAACAGGGCCGGGTGGGCGGTCCGTGAAGTTTGAACTCTTCTTCAAGCGCAAATGGTCTCAAGCGGATGAAATCAGGTAGGATAGAAATCGGAGGAATGGGTGAGTGGTTGAAACCGGCGGTCTTGAAAACCGTTAGCGGGGAAACTCGCTCGGGGGTTCGAATCCCTCTTCCTCCGCCATTCTAAGTGATTTGTATTAAATTACTTAACTTCCTTGAAGTGGGGCTGGCGATCGGCTCTTACTGTGCTGCTGTTAAACCACCGTCAACCCGAGAGCACGGCCGGTATTCAGAACGCGAACCGGCCCGTAATCGCTAGCACGCGGCCGACCCGCGCACCGACCGACAACCTCATCCGCTCCCTGATGGAGAAGTTCTTAAACAACGTCGCATCGATGTCGACGTACCCGGGACCGTAGCAGGAATTCCGCGCGACATTGCCGTAGGTGGTCTCCTGCAGGCTCGGCACGAAATCCGAAAGGCTATAGCACGGGGTACCCACCGAGCTTGCGCCGTAGCGCCTTGGGATGGCGGTCCAGTCCGAAAAGCTCGGCAGCATAGTGCCGTCGATATTCGGCGCGAGGTCTGGAAATATTTGCGTTGCGGCGCCCCTCTTCTAGGAGCCTGATGGAAGTAATCCGCCGCAAGCCCGGCCGGGACGTTACCGGGACGCCCGTAGGAATCCAAAACCTGCGTCGAAGCATCGCACAATGGTGGGTTGCAAACAGAAGGGAAATTCCAATTTGTCGCGCGTCAATCTCCGCATCCTTTTTTGTCCCAGCCTCGGACTGCTGTTTGTTTCGCAGTTCCTTGGCCAGCAGACCAATCCGTTCCTGGGCAGCGTTCCCTCCGGCGCCGCGTCGTCAACGCCGTTGCCGCTGACCCTGGATGACGCCGTCCAGCGGGGCCTGAAATTCAACCTCGGCTTGCTCGAAAGCGACATCGCGAGCCAGACGGCACGTGCGGAACGGATACTCGCGCTGTCCGCGCTGCTTCCTCAAGTGACCGGAACCCTGGCCGGGACCGAGGAACAGCTCAATTTGAAAACCCTGGGGCTAAACATTCCGCCCAATCCGTTCTTTAATATTCCCACTATAGTGGGGCCTTTCTCGTATACGTCCGCCCAAGCGAACGTCTCAGCGAAGATTCTGGATTGGACAGCGCACCGGACTTTCAAATCCGCCAAGGCGAGTGAGGAGGCGGCCAGTCTCTCCGTTCAGGACGCGCGCGATCTGGTGACACAAGCCGTGGCGGGCGGGTACCTGCTGACCATCGCGGACAGCTCTCGCGTGGAATCGATCAGCGCGCAAGTGGCCACGGACGAGGCGTTGTACAAAAAGGCGTCGGATCAACACGACGCGGGAGTGGCGGCGGGTATTGATGTACTGCGAGCGCAGGTGCAGCTCAAGACAGAGCAGCAACAGCTGGTGGCGCAACGGAATCAGCTGGAGAAAGACAAATTGGCGCTGGGACGGGTTGTCGGCCTGGCGCCGGGGCAGGTATTCAGCATCGCCGACACAACTCCGTTTGCACCGCTCAACGGAGTCACAGAGGTAGAAGCCATACAACTTGCTTTGGCGCAACGGCCCGACTACCAAAGCGCGAAGAAACAGGTGCAGGCCGCGCAGGAGGCGCTGGGCGCCGCGCGCGCCGAATGGTATCCGACGGTGGACCTGAGCGGCTTTTACGGGGACAGCGGCACCTCGCCTGCGAACTCGCATGGCGTCTTCACCATCACCGGCGCGTTGAACTTCAATATCTATAACGGCGGCCGGATTCGCGGCGATATCGAGAAGGCTCGCGCGGCACTGAAGCAGCGCTCCGACGAGCTGGCGGATCTGGGCGCGCAAGTGGAGGTGCAAGTACGGAACGCATTTCTCGACCTGCAATCGGCTGCCGATCAGGTCACGGTCGCTCGGAATAATCTGGACCTTTCGAACCAGACCCTGGATCAGGCGCGCGACCGGTTCACTGCCGGCGTGACCGACAATATTGAGGTGGTGCAGGCGCAAGGAACGGTCGCGGCCGCCAATGATAGCCTGATCGGCGCGCTGTATGCCCATAACCTGGGCAAGGTCTCGCTGGCGCGCGCGCTGGGCCTGGCCGACCAGCAAATCAAGAAATTCATCGAGGTGAAGTGAAATGGCGGACACAATAGTCGAACAGAAATCGACGCAAGCTCCACCTGCTCCGGTGAGAAGAAAGCCGAGACGGAATCGGGCGCGTATCTTCGTGCCGATTGCGCTGGTGATCATACTGGCCATCGGCGGCGGCTACCTGCTCTGGAACTATTTGAGCTCGTATGAAACCACCGACGACGCGCAGATCGATGGACATGTCAATGCGATCAGCGCCCGTATCTCCGGTCATTTGATCGAAGTTCTGGTGGAGGATGCGCAAATGGTAAAGGCCGGGGATGTACTGGTGAAGATCGACCCCAGCGACTATGAGGTCGCGGTGTCCCAGGCCCAGGCGAATCTAGCCGACGCGGAAGCGTCTCTGCAGAGCGCGCGTACCGACCTTCCGATTGTTTCCACCAATACTGAGAGCACGCTTCAGACCGCCAGATCCTCGCGCTCGGAAGACAACGCTGGTGTGCTCGCCGCGGAGCGTCAGTTTGACGCGGCTCAGGCCAGGCTGGTAACCGCTCAGGCGGAGGTGAGCGAGGCGCAGGCAAATTATAAGAAAGCGGCGGACGACGCTGCGCGCTATAAGCTGTTGGTCGACAAGGACGAGATCTCGCGCCAAACATACGACCAGGCCGAGCAGACCGCGGCCGCGGCGAAAGCCACTGTGGAGGCCAAGAGCGCCGCGGTCCTTGAAGCGCGCCACAATGCCGGCGCCGCCGAAGCCGCCATTCAGCAGGCGCAGGCCAAGATTCCCCAGGCAGACGCCTCCATCCAATCTGCGATGACCCGGCCCCAGCAGGTCTCGCAAAGCCAGTCGCGACTGAAATCCGCCGCCGCGAAGGTTGCGGAACTGCAAGCTCAACTCGATCAAGCGAAGCTGAACTTAAGCTACACGACTATAGTTGCGCCAGTGAGCGGCGTGGTCGGCAAGAAGACCGCCGAGATCGGCCAGAATGTGTCGCCGGGCGAGCAACTCATGGCGGTAGTGCCGCTGGACGACGTTTGGGTGACGGCGAATTTCAAGGAGACCCAACTCAGGAAAATGATGCCTGGCCAAAAAGTAAAATTCAGCGTGGACGCTTACGATCATGAATACTCAGGACACGTGACGGGGATCGGGGGCGCCAGCGGATCGCGCTATAGTCTGCTCCCGCCGGAGAATGCGACGGGAAACTACGTGAAAGTGGTGCAACGCATTCCGGTGCGGATCGATCTAGATCCGAACGAAAATAAGGACCACCGTCTTCGCCCGGGAATGTCGGTGGACCCGAAGGTGTACACGGCGCAATAGCGCGCGAGGCGTATGGCCGAAAACACAGAAGCGCCTTCGCCCGTTAACGCCCCGCCGGCGGAGCCTTGGACCCCCAAATTCAGTCCCTGGCTGGTGGCCGTGGTGGTGGCGATGGCGGCCTTCATGGAGGTGCTGGACACCAGCATCGCCAATGTCGCGCTGCCGCACATAGCCGGGAACCTGGGAGCGAGCAACGACCAGAGCACTTGGGTTCTCACCTCCTACCTGGTGTCCAACGCGATTGTTCTTCCCATTAGCGGCTGGCTGGCGGGAGTATTTGGGCGCAAGCGCTTCTTCCTGGCGTGCATCGTATTGTTCACCGTGAGTTCGCTGCTGTGCGGCGCGGGCCCACCCTGGCGGCGCTGATCGTCTTCAGGGTCATTCAAGGAGCCGGAGGCGGCGGTCTCCAGCCGATGGCGCAAGCGATCCTGGCCGATACTTTTCCTCCGCAGAAACGCGGCATGGCCTTCGCGCTGTACGGAATCACGGCGGTGACTGCTCCCACTATCGGCCCGACGCTGGGCGGCTGGATTACGGATAACTACTCCTGGCGCTGGATCTTTTATATCAACCTTCCGGTCGGGATACTCACCTTGTTCCTGGCTTATCGAATGGTTGAGGATCCGCCCTATCTGAAGCGCGCGAAAACCGGCGGCGTCCGCATCGACTACATCGGTATCGCTCTGCTCGCGTTGGGAGTAGGCGCGCTGCAAGTGCTGCTGGATAAGGGACAGGAAGACGATTGGTTCGGATCCCGCTTCATCGTCACTCTGATGCTGATCTCCGCGGTTTCGCTCATTTCGCTGGTGGTCTGGGAGTGGTTCGACAAGGCGCCGATCATCGACGTGCGTCTCTTTAAGAGTTTCAACTTCGCGGTGGGGAACATGATGATGTTTGTCCTCGGCGTGTTGCTGTTCAGCGCCCTGGTCATGATGCCCCAGTTCCTCCAGACGCTATTGGGATACACGGCCGAGTCCGCCGGGTTGGTTCTCTCCGGCAGCGGAGTGGTTCTGCTTTTCGAAATGCCTATTATCGGGCAACTCACGTCGAAATTTCCAGCCAAGTACATCATCGGTGTGGGCTGGCTGGTGCTGGCCCTGGCGATGTTCTACTCCACTCAACGGCTGGACCTGTCCATCGATTTCCGCTCGGCCGCATGGCTGCGCGTGGCACAGGGGGCTGGTCTGGGATTTCTCTTCGTGCCAATCACGCTGGCTTGTTACATCGGGATCCCGGCGGAAAAGAGCAATAGCGTGGCGGGCATCGTAAACTTCATGCGCAATATCGGCAGCAGTGTCGGAACGTCCATGGTAACTACGCTGCTGGCGCGCCGGGCACAGCTGCACCAGTCGTACCTCGGGGCTCATGCCACCAGCTACGATCCCGCGTTCCGGAACCAGGTGAACGGGCTGGCGCAGACGCTGGTACATTCCGGTCTCAGTGCGCCGGACGCGAAGGCGCAAGCCTACGGCCGGATTTATCAATCCCTGCTGGCACAATCGCAGACGCTGGCTTATATTGACACCTTCATGGTACTGGCCATCGGCGCGGGCGCCATGTTCCTGCTTTCATTCATCATTCGCAAGAACGATCCTACCGGCGGCGGCGACATCGCCGTGGGCTGACGCACCCGTTGCCGGCGGGCCGCGGCAGGCGTAAAGTGATAGAAGGTTTGTGATCCGCACCATCACCATCGAACGCGAGTACGGAAGCGGCGGCGCCGGCGTGGCGCGCAAGCTGGCGGAGCGGCTGGGCTGGAAGCTGTGGGATCAGGCTTTGACCAACGAGATCGCCCGCCTGATGGATTGTCCCAGCCGCACGGTGGAGGAGCACGAGGAACGCAAAGACTCGCTGCGCTATCGGTTGTTCAAGGCCTTCATGAAGGGGAGCTTCGAAGGCACCCTGAATGCTCCCAATCTGAAGATAGTGGACGCCGATTGTATCAAGGGCATCACGCGGCGGATCGTGACGGACGTGGCGCGCGAGGGCAACGCGGTAATCGTGGGCCGCGGCTCGGCATACCATTTGCAACACCGCTCCGACGTCTTTCACGTCTTCGTTTACGCGCCTTTCGAAGATAAGGTGCGCCGTCTGCGCGCCGGCGGCAAAAGCGAATCCGAGGCGATGGAGCTGGCCGAAACCGTGGATCGCGACCGCGCGGCTTACATCAAGCGGTACTTCGACCTGGAGTGGCCTCCCCGCGAACATTTCCACGTCATGATCAACACGACGATGGGCGACGAATGCGTGGTGGAGACCATCCTACATTCCATGGCTTTACTTCTGCAACAACCGGCCAGCGTCTGAATGAGGCCCGTGGAGCGTTTCACCTATGGAATGGCCACCGAACGGATAGATTCCGACGTCGCGCCGCCGTCTTTGCCCGTCACTTCCAGGCGGATGCTCACATCGTTGGTCTTGGGCGTGTAGGCCACGTACCCATCTCGAAGCTGGTCCTGATCGAACGGAACAACTTCGGTGATTCCGTCCTCCGTGATTCGCATGACGCCCTTGTCGGACGCCGCGATGACCGGCGACTCCCGGTTCCAGCGAATGTCCAACTGTTGCTGCCGCGAGGTCACCGTTAGCCCCAGACGCGTCTCGCTGCCGGCCTCTGCCGCGGCAGGCGCAGCGACCTCCGCTGCGGCCGTCCGATTGGAACTAGTGGCAAGTTGCAGCGCTCCAATGCCGACCACCATCAGCGCGGCGGTGGGCAACAAGCGCGACCAGCGGATTCGGTCCCGGCCGGGGGAATGAACCGGCGGAGGCGCGGTCTGCTTGGGAACCTGCAGTCTTAGGGGATGCGGCGTAGCGGCCGGTAGCGTCCGATCCAGCGGATTGGCATATCTCCAGCCCGGATGCCCGTCCGCCAATTGGCTCGCGTCCAGCGGGAAACCAAAGCCAAAATCGCCGGGTTTGGCGCCGTGCTCCCAGTAAAACAGAGCAGCCTCGCTCTCGCCGCCGCGCCGGGGAGTTTGAATCAGCAGGGCGACGTTTCCGGTCTCGCAAAACAAGTGGCTGAAGGTCTCCAGATCGCGCGGTCCCATGTTCAAGTTGCCGTTCCGCCCGGCTCGAAAGAAGCCCACGGCGCGCCGTTCGTTCCCGACCTCAGCTATCCGGCGGGCGATTTCGAACGCTGCGTCGTCGGAATCCATGGACCCGGCATAGTCCTTGGCCCCAGGCACCAGTTTGAAATCCTCAATCACCGTTGCGGGGAACGGCGTGTCGATGGTGCGGCCGAGCAGGATGCCGCGTGTTTCCACCGCTTGGCTCTCGCTTGCCGAACGCGAAATATGCGCCGCCAGTTGAGTGACCACCTTCAGACTCAGGTGAATCGCAAATCCGTCCGTCACTCGCCAAACATAGAAGTTGGCGGGATCGTATCCAATTTCATTTCCCAGCGGAGTGCTCAAGGTGTTGCCCTCTGATCGATAATGTGCCAGCAGGCGCCGTCACCAAATCGCCGTTTAGTACCGGTATGGTTCAGTACCAGATCAACCGTCCCCATCAACCTTCCCCCATGAAAGGAAATACCAGGCGTTCCGGGCTTCGCGCGGCTGAAACGGGCCCTGAGAATTGACTGAAGGTTTTTTCACCCGGCACATCTTTGTAACCGAGAGTTAAGCAAATTGAAACATTACAGGTTTATAGTGGGCAGGCTGAAGGAGAACTATGGCCGCTGCAGCACCCGCAGTACATCGAAAAATGTCGAGAAACCCCGGAAAGATTGGCATTGCCGTCTTCGGGGCAGCTCTGGTTGTCGGTCTCATTTACACCATCATCAGCCTCGCGCGCGATTTACAGGTAGAGCGCGGCACTTCCGCCTACCCTTACATCCTGCTGGGCGTCGCGCTCCTGGTCGCCCTCGGTTTTGAGTTCGTGAACGGTTTTCACGACACCGCCAACGCCGTTGCAACCGTCATCTATACCCATACGATGGAGCCACACTTAGCCGTGGCGTGGTCCGGCTTTTGCAACTTCGTTGGTGTCTTGACTTCCACCGGCTTGGTCGCATTCACCATCATCACCTTACTGCCGGTGGAATTGATCCTGCAAGTGGGCAGCGGCTCGGGTTTTGCGATGGTTTTTGCCCTGTTAATCGCTGCGATCCTGTGGAACGTCGGTACATGGTACTTCGGGCTGCCGGCCTCGAGTTCGCATACCATGGTCGGCTCCATTATAGGCGTCGGCGTCGCGAATCAGCTGATGAATCCCAGGCAAGGCACCAGCGGCGTCGATTGGGGCCAGGCGGCGCAGGTCGGCAAATCCCTGCTCCTTTCGCCGTTGGTAGGGTTCGCCATCGCGTGGTTACTGCTATTGATCTGCAAGGCGATTATCAAAGACAAAAGGCTATACGAAGCGCCAGTGGGCACCGAGCCGCCGCCCTTCTGGATTCGAGTGCTGCTTTTCGGGACCTGCTCGGGAGTGAGCTTCTTCCACGGTTCTAATGACGGACAAAAAGGCATGGGGCTGATCATGCTGATCCTGATCGGAACAGTGCCTACGAGCTACGCCTTGAATCGCGCCGTTACGGCCTCCCAAACCCAGGACTTCCTGGCCGTGTCCCAACAAACCGTGCAGGTGCTCAACAAGTATGTCGATCCTTCGGCCGTGGTGGCCAACCCGGCCGACGATCTGACCGCCTACATCCGCACCAAGGACTTCAACGCGAACACCATGCTGGCCCTGCGCTCGGTGGTCAGCGACATCGGTGACGAGACATCCATCTATAAGCAGCTCAAAAACGTGCCGCCCGATATGACCCGCAACTTCCGCAACGACATGTACGTGGTCAGCGAGGCCATCCGGTTGATCCAGAAGTCCGGCAAACCGGAGTTCACCGCCGACGAACTGAGTGTTCTCGGCAATTACAAGAAGCACATCGATCTGGCCACCAAGTTCATTCCGCTGTGGGTGAAGGTGGCGGTGGCGATGGCGCTGGGCATGGGAACCATGATCGGTTGGAAGCGCATCGTGGTAACGGTCGGCGAAAAGATCGGCAAGGATCACCTGACCTACGGGCAAGGGGCATCCGCTGAGATCACTGCCATGATAACGATTGGCATGGCCGATCATTACGGTCTGCCTGTCAGTACCACGCACGTGCTTTCTTCCGGGATCGCCGGGACCATGGCCGCCAATCACACCGGACTGCAGTGGGGCACGGTCCGCAATATTGCGCTGGCCTGGGTTTTGACGCTTCCCGCCGCCATGATCCTGTCAGGGTTCCTGTTCTGGGCCCTGAAGAACGTGTTCTAGGAGCTTTTGAAAAAGCCATGGAAAACGCAGAGCTGGACAAACTGAGATTCAACTATAAGGCGGCGGTAGAGCGCTGGATCGCCGCCATTCGCGAAGAGGAGAATCTGGCGACGCCCGATCATTCCATGCGGGCCGTGGAAGATTGGGATCACGCAGGCTTCGCCGAGGAAGAATCGAGAAGCGTGGCGAAAGCGGCGAAGCAGGAATACGTGGACGCGCTGCGGCAAGTCCTTTTTAACTTCTGAGCGTGTGTCACAATGGCTGATAAGATGCAGCCATTTTCCGATCGCCTGATCGAAAAAATCCGCGCAAAGGACAGCCGCTGCATTGCAGGCTTGGATCCACGCGTCGATCAGATGCCGGCCTTCGCTCGCACCGGCGGCATATGCGCCGCCATCACCGGATTCCATGAACTGGTTCTGGATACAGTTGCCGATCTGGTTCCGGCCGTAAAGCCTCAGTTGGCGTTCTTTGAGCAATACGGCCTCGCGGGGATGCAGGCTTTTGAGAATACTGTGCGTGCGGCCAGGGAGCGCGGCCTGCTGGTGATCGCCGATGGCAAGCGCAACGATATTTCTTCCACGGCCGAAGCTTACGCGAATGCCTATCTGGGCGGCAGCGGATTTGATTGCGACGCTCTCACGGCGACGCCGTATCTGGGCCGAGACAGCCTGATGCCTTTCGTCGAAGCGTGCGAAAAGCACGGCAAAGGCCTGTTCGTGGTTCTGAAAACATCGAACTCAGGATCGAAGGATTTCGAAGACCAGCCGCTCAAAGCCACCGGCCGGCCGCTATATGAAAAGATCGCCGGAGTGTTGGACGAACTGGGGAGTGGCTTGGTTGGCGAGTCAGGCTACAGTGCCATCGGCGCGGTGATCGGCGCGACGTTCCCCGAAGAAGGCCGCCGCTTACGCGCATTGATGCCACGGGCGCTCATTCTGGTGCCCGGTTACGGTGCGCAGGGCGGAAGCGCGAAGGCCGCGGCGGAATGCTTCAACGAAGACGGTCTGGGAGCGATCGTGAGCTCGTCACGCGGAATCACGTACGCGTCCGGCGATCCGAACATCTCGCGCGAGGCGTTCGCGCGCTCGGTTCGCGAGAACATGTTGCGCATGATCGATGAAGTCAACTCCGCAGTCAGCCCCGCAAATCCGCAAACGCCTGTTCGATCTCCTGCTTCGCTGCCGGGGTAGGGACGGTTAGCGGCAGACGCGGCGGACCGCCGTAATATCCGGTGAGATCCATGGCGTACTTCAGCCCGCCGATTCCGTATTTCGTCGTCACCAGCTTGGCTGCGCAGCCGATGCGATTCTGCCAGTCGAGCGCCGCTTCCGGCTCGCGCGTGCGATGCGCTTCCCAAATCGAAATGGCGGCGTAGGGAGCGGGATTGGCGAACGCCAGGATGCCTCCGGCGCAGCCGATGGCGAGCGATGGGGCCAGCGTGGTTGCGGAACCGGTCAGCACTTGAAATCCCTTCTTGGTCTCGCGCACCATCTGCAGCAGCTTCTCCACGTTGCCTGAGCTTTCCTTGATGCCGATGATGTTGGGATGGTGCGACAACTCGGCCACGGCCTCGGCCGCCAGATCGATACCCGTGTTCTGCGGGAAGTTATAAAGCAACACAGGGATCTTGGCTTGATCGGCCACCGCGCGGAAGAACAGCATCTGCGTTTCGGACTTTGCAAACTGGCCCTTGAAGAACGACGGCGTTTTCACCAGCGCGGCCTTATAACCGAGCTCGGCCGCTCGATTGGTCAGCGCAACCGTCTGATGTACGCTATCCATACCAGTTCCCGCGATCAGCAGTTTCTCGGGCGCGGCCCATTGCGCCACCCACTCCCAGAGTTGGATCTTTTCGCCGGTGTCCAGCATCACGCTTTCACCGGTGGAAGCCGAGACCACATAGCCGCTAAGGCCGGTGCCGTTCCACTTCTCGACGTTGTGCTGGACCTTGACTTTCCACAGCTCACCTGCGTGATTGAAGGGCGTGGTGATGGGGCTGAAGATGCCTTGTAGTTTCATAAGCAGGGAACCGGGGTGGCTTCGAAAACCACCCCTGACAGTGGGTGAAGTTACTTCGCGATGTAGGAGACGAACAGCGTATAGAGCGCGAGAGATTCGATCAGGGCCAGTCCGATGATGAGAGCGAACCGGATGCCCGCGGCGGCGCCGGGGTTGCGCGCCATGGCTTCCGCGGCTGCAGCGGTGGCTTTTCCTTGTCCCAGGCCGCACAGGCCCGCGGCAAGTCCCATCGCCAGGTAAGCGAAGGGGAGATGAAGGTCGGTTCCGCCGCCGCCGGGCGTCTGGGCGAAAATCGGACTTCCCAGCAGCATCAGCATGCCTGCCGAGTAGATTAGTTTACGTTTCATTCGAGTGTTCTCCTGGTACGAAATTGTTCGCGAGGAGGTGGTTCCCTATCTGCCCTGGGGGACGACGGGCTCACGCTTGCGAACCGATGATGCCTAGTGTTCTTCATGCGCCACTGCTCCGGCGATGTAAATGACGCTGAGCAGCATGAATATGAATGCTTGCAAGAATGCTACGAACACGTGCAGGCCCATGAAGACGGCGGGCACGGCGAAATAAGTGAGAGTGAGAAACGTCAAGGTGACCCGCTCTCCGGCGAACATATTTGCAAAAAGACGGATGGTCAGCGAGAGAGGGCGTGCTATGTGGCTCACAACTTCTATCGGAATCATAATCGGCGCCAGCCACCACACCGGACCCGCGAAGTGCGCAATGTATTTGCCGATTCCTTGCGCGCGCACGCCCATGTAGTTGTAATACAGAAACACTGAGATCGCCAGAGCACAGGGCACCGCCGGAGTCATGGTGGGCGATTCAAACCCAGGAATGACCCCGACCAGGTTCATGAAAAGTATAAAAATGAAGAGCGTCCCGATGAATGGAAGATACTTGTTCGACCCATGCTCCAGCGCGTCATGCGCCTGGCCCGAGAGGAACTTGTAGAGCGCTTCGAAGGTTAACTGCAGCTTTCCGGGATTATCAACCGAAAGCTTGGACTTCAGCACCGCGAACAGCACCATAATGACCGCAACCACCAGAATTTCCATGGTGATCCAGTTTTCCCAGGGATGCGACGGATCGGCGGATGGATGGCCGATGGCGCTCAAGAATGAATCGAGCGGGCCGGCCAGGAAGCGGTTGAATAGAACTGTAGTCCAGACTTCTGGTTCAGCTTGCATAGATCAACTCGTATAGGATCTCAAGGATGATGGCCGCCGCGGGAACAAACAAACCTAAGGCCCCGGCTGCAACGTGCGGTCCAAGAAACTTGATTATAACCCACGCCGCCGCCAGGAAAATTGCGATGCGATTGATGAAGAACCAGGAAGATCGCTTCTTGCGGCCTGGGCCTAGGGAACCCGCCAGCTGTCGCCAGCCTCCGAAGCTTTGGTAGGACACCGCAGCTCCGATCAGAAACGCTAGGCCAGCGCCGGGTCCGAGCAGGAATGCTGCCGTAACCGCACCGGACAATCCCAAAACGACAATGAGCCTGGAGATTCGCTGGATGGCCCGGTCGTAAAACGCCGCATCATTTTCCGGCATCGTCCTTGCTCAACTCGCGAACCAGCTCAATCATTCCGGAAGCGACACCTATCAACAAAAATACGACGCGCAGGAAGGTGGTTCTAAATGCCTTGTCGAGCCCGTAACCAATCAGGTAGCCCACCAGCATCGACACCGGCAGCAGGAATGCCAGCCCGTAGTATTTGCCGAATTGTTGGTACAGATTGCCCTGTTTCTTAGGCATGAATTCCGCGCTTGCCTGGCAGAATGGCTGCAGCCTGCTCGGCCGTCTCCTTCACCAGGAAGCCCATCTTGGGATGAGTTGGAGCGATATCCGGCTTCAGTCCAAACTCCTCCAGCGTTTCGGTAGTGGTGGGGCCGATGGAAGCGATCACCATGCGCTGTAACGCGTCCAGCATCGGTTCGGTAAGCCGCTCTTCGGCCGCAATGCGGAACAGGTGCGGGATCTGAATGGATGTCGTGAACATGGCGACGTCGGCTTGGCCCTTGGCAATCCGGTGCACTGCTTCGCGTAACGGCGCGACATCCTCTGGCAGATCCCATTGATAGACGCGCACCGGCGTGACGTTAGCGCCCCGGTTACGGAGCGCCTCAAGGAGTTCGGGATTGGACTTGCCGTATTCCTGTACGGCGATGCAACTTTCGGTCCGGCCATCGAGCGCCGCAAGAAGTTCGCGCCATGTGTTGGGCTCGGGCGCGGCGACAGCCACTGGAACCTTCATCTCGCGCAGCGCGGCCAAGGGCTTGGGGCCTCGCGCGGCCACCGCGATCTTGCGCAGCGCTTCGGCGAATCGTTCCTCCGGATAGCGCGACGCCAAAACTTTGCTGAGTGCGCGCGCGCCGACGCCGGTGAGAAAAATCATCAAATCGAACTCGCCACGAAACAGACGCTCGGCGAATTCAAACGCTTCCGTATTGTTCTGGATGGGCGCTTCACGCATGGACGGCGCGACAAACGGGTCGCCACCTTGTCTGCGAATCAGCTCGCCCATTTCAGTGGCGCGCCGGCTCTCGAGCGAGATCACGCGCAGGCCGTCGAATCCCATCGCTCCCAGGTTAGCAGCCCGATCAGTCCGTCTTCTGCTTGGCTTGTTCTTTCTCGTATTGCTTCAGCACGCGATTCACGTACTGAATAGTCTCGGGATAGGGAGGGATGCCGTGGTACTTATCCACCGCCGCGGGCCCGGCATTGTAAGCGGCTACGGCTTTGGACACCTGGTGCGGATCGTTCTCGTATTTCTCCAGCAAATCGCGCAGGTATCGCGCGCCCGCTTCCGCGTTTTGGGCGGGATCGCGGGGATCGGCGTCAAGCTCCGCGGCGGTCTTCGGCATAAGCTGCATCAGACCGATAGCGCCTTTGGGCGACAGCGCGTCTTCGCGATAGCCCGATTCGGCCCGCGCGATGCTATTCACAATGGCCGGAGGCAGACCGGCGAGCAGGGCGGCGCGCGTGACCAGTTCCTGTGGTGTAAGTTCGACGCGAGCCGGAATTTGGGGACGCTGCGCCAGAGTGGCCGGAGCCGGGGCCGTATATTCTTCCTGCTCAAACGCGGCCACGGTGCTGGCTTGAATCTCGATCGCGCCCTGAGGGGTCTGGAGCCGCACCACCGGCCCGTCCGCCGTATGGCTGTCGGCGTGGATGCGAAAGCCGTTCGAGAGCACGACGAACTCGCCGGCCTGCGCCGCGAGTGCAACCGCAACAAAACACAGCAACAGCTTCATGGGGCGAAGGGCCACTAAATCATTTTGACGCATTTCGCGCCCCGCGCGTTGAGGGAGAACCCGGTGATTATGCGCTTGGAGTGACGGGCCGAAGGGTCGCAGCCATAGTTGGTGAGCAGAGGGCGCGGGGTTTGCACCCGCACGCGCTGGTGTCAATGGCACGCCCCCGGATTATAAGGTCGGTTCATTACCGTTCTGGCATCCCTCCAAGGATTGTTACTAGGTCTTTTGAGGGGCTTCTATTCGGGCCGCCCTACGAAGATGGTGAGTCGTCCAGTAGGACTGTGTACGGCGTCGGTCGTGATCCAGAACGTCTGAGTGCCGCTAGTATAATTAGCGTTCTAGAGAAATTCAAAATAGGGCAAGACGAATTCAGGGAAAAGTACAATTCGTTCTACGCAACGCACGCCCGTTGATAAAAAACCATTCGGCGCAATGTTGGCTCGGCTAATCGCTACGTCCGTTCGGGCCAAGGAAGGCGTAAGGCCAACTCCCAGGAAAAGGGATCAGGGTTCAAGGGAGGCGCGGCCTCAGGCTCGTCCCAAGCGATCAACTCCGCATGTTTGATACCAGCGGTTATAGCCGGATTCAACGTTACGAGCCCGAGTAGATCCTGCAAGGTTCTTATATCTCGCCTCGTGACAGTTAGTCCGAGATAGCCAATTCACCGGGAACGATCGGGCGCGTTCTTGGGAGCATCCCGCGGCGGGCCAGCTCGCCACAGAACGCCAAGATCCCCGTAAACACCACCAGCTTTGCCACGTCGGCGGCGCGCGTGTGCGGCAGCAGCTTCCACATAAGTCCCAACACCGGTTGCGCCACGCACGAAGCCCACACCGCGCCGTAGAAGTAGCGCCGCTCCTGGAAACTGCCGATGCGTGGACCGCATCGACGGCCATGATGTGTGATGCTCCTCTCATTACCCATAATGGAGGCGATTACTCAGGCGTTCCTGGGCTGAAGGTGATTACCGAGGCTTCCCTGTAGTCGAGTTCGAGATTGGTCCGTCGTTCGTCATCCGATTCTCCGGCCAGGTAGTGGTCTTGATGAATTCAGCGAGAATATCTCGGCCTCTCTTGTTGCCGTATTTCTTCGCGACCCGATTCCAGAACGGGCTGCCCGGATGGGGGGGCGCAATGACCGGGACGGGAAGCGGCTCGGACGGGTGAAAATGGCTATGCGCGAGCCTGGACAGAAAGACGATGGCGGTAGGTTTGAGCGCCCGGCAATGTGCGCGGAAGGCCTCGTTGGCAAACCCAACGTCCTGAGGAGAGACAACGAGCGAGTGGCCCTCCAATCCGGGCCGTAGGAAGAAGTTGTAGAATACGATGTCGTCGGCGACGCGTTTGTAGTCCGAGTAGTGCGGTCCGAATTCGTTGATTACCCGGAACGAATTTCCCCAGATTCCGCGGTGTGCCTGTTCGAGAAGCCTTCCGTACGGGCGTCCTTCATAAGGGTCGCAGTGCTAATCCACCCTATTTCGAGTGGTGAAAGGGTGTCGCTGGAACCTTCGTACCACGTATCGGCACCGACGTGCTGCGAGGAACCCTCGGGGAGGTAGTGGCTCTCGCCGACGAGCATAAGCGAAGGAATGTTCACGCCATGGTAATTGTTCCCTTCGTATGGCGCATCATCTGGTATTGCTTGTAGATGGTATTGCTTGTAGACGTCCATTTCAGGGCTGACGCTCACCAACCGCGAATGTTTCCATGTCCGCAAGCTCTCCGCAGATGTCATCGGCTCAACGTCAAGTCGAAGGTAGCGGAAAACCGAGATTTCTCAGCTCCAGTCTATTGGTCCCCGCTGCTGATTGTTGCCAAAACCAGTTAGTCCGAGATGGCCAATTCACCGGGAACGATCGGGCGCGTCCTCGGGAGCATCCCGCGGCGGGCCAGCTCGCCACAGAACGCCAAGATTCCCGTGAACACCACCAGCTTTACCACGTCGGCGGCGCGCGCGTGCGGCAGCAGCTTCCACATTAGTCCCAACACCGGTTGCGCCACGCACGAAGCCCACACCGCGCCGTAGAAGTAGCGCCGCTCCTGGCCTTCGCCTTTCGTCGAAGCTTTGACGCGCGGCAGCAAACCCATAGCGCCCAGGGCCCACAGCGCGATGGCAAGTGGAAAGTAGCTGTATGCGTAAATCTGTTTCAAGCGCCAGGCGCCGGTAACCACCGCCAGGGCGAGGCCGGCGAAATTCAGCAGCGCGAACGTGATCACGATGCTCCAGGCGAAGGTGTAGCAGATGCGGCGATACAGCGGATTGGGCTTGTCCTCGACGAACCGGATGATATAAGGGCGCGGTTCCACGCCAGGCAACCGGCCGCGCAACGCCGCAATCCCCGTTCCCAGGATCACCAGGCCCAGCCAGATCAGCTTGCGCCGGTCAAAGCCGCGTTCAAACAAGTCGAATGTGGAGGGCCCCGGCGCGATGAAAAAGACAAAAATCCAGATTGGCCAGTGGGCCAGCCGGTAAGCTGGTTTGTTGCGGTCGCGCAGCCGGCGGCCGCTGGCAAGCTCTACTCGCAAGCGCTACTCAAAAAGCTCACAAGGCGGGTTATTGTCCCGCCGGTTTGGTTGGAGCGGCCGGTTTCGGAGTGGATGTAGCCGCGGGAGTCTTCGTAGCTGGTGCAGGAGTTGATGTAGCAGGCGCCGGAGCGCTGGCTCCCGCCGTGTTCTTGTCGTACAGCTCGATGATCTCTTTGGTGATGTCGACGCTAGGCGATGCGTAAAGTACCGGCGTCTGCGGCGAACTCACGTCCACCACCATGGTGATGCCGTTATCGCGGGAATACCTCTCGATAACCGCTAAAATCTTTTGTCCAAGTTGTTGCAAAAGTTTTTGCTGGTCGGCTTCCAGATCCGCCTGCGCATCCTCTACTTCGCGCTGCAGAGTCTTCTTCTTGGCCTCGATATTCTTATAAAGATCGTTCTTGGCCGTCTCGCTCAAGGTATTCGAGCCTTTGTTGAGCTGATCCTGCAACGAGTTGATGTCGTTCTGCCTTTGTTCCAGTTCCTTCTTCTTGGGCGCGGTCTTGGCATTCAATTCGGCGGCCGCCTTCTGGCCGTCCTTGGTGCTGATGATGGCTCCTTGAATGTTAATGACCGCGAATTTGCCCTGTTGCGCCTGCGCCGTCAATGTCGCAGCCAAGGCGAGTACCGGCCAGAAAAATACCTTACTTTTCACAGTGAGACTCCTAATCTCGCAAATCACTCTATTCTATCCGATTCTGCCCGCTTCTGAGCCGCGCCAGCCGGACACTCGGAGACGCGTCAGCCAGCGGCTTTGGCATCTGTTTAGAACGTCCGTCCAACCGTGAAGCGGAACATGGCCGAACGCTCCACGCTATAAGGCAGCACCGCCCCAATGGAGCTGATGGCGTTGTTGTATGTGGCCGTATTCGGGAAGTACGATTTGTCGGCGACTATGGGCGCCGTCAGAGTGCCTTCAAAACGGGTGGGATTATAAGCCCAATAAACGCGGAATGGGGCGTTCACCACCGGCATCAAAACCTGGAGTTCCAGCCCCGTGGAAGTGCGTAACTGCTGGGAGCCGGGCTGGATATAAGCTTTGCCGGTGAAGCCCGCCTCCGGAAATTCTTCATTCAACTGTGCCAGCCGTCCGGGATTGAGGTGGAGCTGGGACGGGAACAGCAGTTTGTCGAGACCGGCATCGGCGAAGAGCGCCAAGGTTACCGGCCCCACGATGGGAATCCGGTACTCAAAGTTTCCAACCGCACTGGTGTCTCCTCCCGGAAAGGTGACCTGGTAGGAAGGAACAGACATGGTGACTGGGACCCCTCTCTGGGTGCGCACGGTGCCGTCGGTGTTATAGACTTGAACCGACGCAACGTCGCTGGGCAGGTACACAATCGGGCTGATGGTCCAGATGTTGAAGCCGCGCACATCGTTCTCGCCGCCCATGAAGTAGCGCGAGAAGGGAGGCGCGGTTTTGCCTCCGTACCCGGTGATCATCCGCACCGAGAGATGGATTCCGATCACGTTACCCTTTTTCAACCCGGCGTGGAAATACTTCGCGTCCAACGCCGGCTGAATGGTATTGACGTTGCCGCCGAGTTCAGTGCCGGAGAACGCCAAGGAAAAAAACAGCTCTCGCCCGCCCGTTGGATTTATCGGATTGTTGACGCTGTTGTAAGTGTAGGACGGTGTGACCGTGCTGGTGCGGATACCGCTCAGCTGATTGGGGCCGCCCACTCCCTCGAAATCGATGTAGGTGAAGTAGTTGTCGGCCGCTGTGGTGAGGGTCTTCACATTGGAAATGTTGTAACCGTAGGTGAGTCCTAAGCGTGCGAAGCTGCGCTTGAGCGGGTACGAAACGAAGACCGTGCCGCCGTAACCGTTCTGGATATAGTTCAGCAGGTTCTGGGTGCCGAGTGAATTGTAATAGGAAATCAGGTTGGTTCCGGCCAGGATGGAGGCTTCTTGCGCCTGGTTGTAGTCGTAACGCTGGATATACAGCGTGAACCCGGTCTGAACGGCATGGTCGAACAAATACGGTTCGGTGAATCCGAACTGCACCTGGCGCAGGCGGGTGCCGAGCTGCGAGCTGAGACTTAAGGTTTCTCCCAGTCCCAGAAAATTGTTAGTGGAATACGAAGCCCCGATGAAACTGCCGGCGATTCCCGACACGCCGCCGTTCAACTGGATGGAGTTCTTGCCGCGTTCCCTCACCTTGAGCGTGATATCCACCGTGTTGGTCTTGGTATCGCGCTTGATGTCGGCCGCATCTTCCGCCTTGAGCGGCTCGAAGTAACCCAGCTGATTCAGGCGCAGGATGCTCAGCTCCCACAGGCGATTATTAAAGATCTGGCCTTCGTCGATCAGCAACTGGCGGCGGATCACTTTGTCGCGCGTGGTGGTGTTGCCCGAGAAATCGATGCGCCGGACGAAAAATTGATGCCCTTCATCCACCGACAGCGACATATCCATGAGTCCGCTGTCGGGCATCGGATCGAACGACGGCTCGGCCACGAAATCGATGAAGCCGAAGTCGCCGTACAGCTTGCGCATATTCTCCAGGCCCTTGCGGAGTTTGGCGGTGGAGAACACGTCGCCTTTGGACATGGAGAACAGCGGCGTCATCAAAGCTTCGGGGGTTCGGAAGAACTTGACGCCGGTGAAGGTGATGTTGTTCAGGTGATATAGCTTCCCTTGTTCCACGGTTACGTTCACATCGGCCACGGTGCCCGGCTTGTTGGGATGAATGAGGGGAATATGCATGCCCTGGCCGCCGGTCTTGCGCATGGTGACCATGGAGTCCGTCACGCGGGCGGTGAAGTAGCCGTGTTCCTGATAGAACACCTGCACGCGGCTCTTATCTTCGTCGAGTTTGGCGGGATCGTAGGTTTTGGCGAACAGACTCTCGAATAGAATGGAATGCGGGATCCCGAAAGGATGCAGGTTTTTCATCGCGCGGATCACGTCTTTATCGCTGAAAACGGTGTTCCCCGTGATATCGATGTCGCCCACCTTGACCTTGGGACCTTCGTTGATTTTGAAAGTGATCTCGAGCGACGAGGGAGGGACGCGGCGGATTTGCGGGTCCACCGTAGCCGACAGATGCCCGTGCTCGGCCAACAGCTCGATCAGCACGTTCCTGGCCCGCTGCACTTTGTTCGGATCGTATTGCGACTCCACCACCAGGCC